>Ga0307513_10000038_pt1 | contig 174780 bp, 162 predicted proteins | sample 15_EM_MG_FD_202174 | JGI IMG/M metagenome (GOLD analysis project Ga0307513, IMG submission 202174) | Populus trichocarpa ectomycorrhiza microbial communities from riparian zone in the Pacific Northwest, United States - 15_EM | ecosystem: Host-associated > Plants > Roots > Unclassified...
TCGACGACACCTGCCGTGCCGTCGGCGTCATAGATGGTGTCCTGGCCGTCGCCCAGGCCAAACAGGTAGGTGTCATTGCCTGTGCCGGCATAGTTGCCGTTCCAGGTGTCGTACACCGCCCCGGCCAAAATGTCATTGCCCGTGCCACCCTCGAGGACGTCGTCACCGGCCCCACCTTGCAGTGTGTCGCCATCGGCGCCGCCACTCAGCGTGTCGTTGCCGTTGCCACCACTCAGGGAATCGCCACCGGCCTCGCCCAGGATCAGGTCGTTGCCGTCTTCTCCGCTGAGGCCGTCGTTGCCATTGCCACCATACAGTGTGTCGTTGCCTGCACGCGCGGCGATGGTGTCGTTGCCATCGTTGCCCACGAGCACGTCATCGGTGGCGTAGCCGGTCATGGTGTCGTTGCCAGAGCTACCCAAAAGGGCCATGCTTTTAACGTCTGACACGATCCAGACCGTGTTCAGGTCGTTCGCAAAGCGAATCTCTTCGATAGCCCAACCTCCGGAACCATCCCCATTGAAGTAGTTGGTCACCGTCACCTGGTCGGCGGTACCCTGAATCTTCAGGATCAGGCTGTCGCCCGATCGCGAGACCAGCACGCTGGCTGGCAGGATGCCGGCTTTGAAGACGATCTTGTCGACGACACCTGCCGTGCCGTCGGCGTCATAGATGGTGTCCTGGCCGTCGCCCAGGCCAAACAGGTAGGTGTCATTGCCTGTGCCGGCATAGTTGCCGTTCCAGGTGTCGTACACCGCCCCGGCCAGGACATCATTGCCGGCGCCGCCCTCCAGGACGTCGTCACCGGCCCCGCCTTGCAGGGTGTCGCCATCGGCGCCGCCACTCAGCGTGTCGTTGTCATTGCCTCCGCTCAGGGAGTCGGCGCCGACGCCGCCGTCCAGCACGTCGTTGCCATTGCCGCCGCTCAGCGAGTCGGATCCCGCCTCTCCGTTCAGTACGTCATTGCCATCATTGCCGGTCACGGTGTCATTGCCTTCTCCGGCATTGATCGTGTCACTGGTGGCATAGCCCTGAAGCGTGTCGTTGTCGGCTGTTCCAAGCAAGGCCTGCGCCTTGACGCCGGCGATATCCCAGATCGTCAGTGGATCATCGACAAATTGAATCTGCTCGATGGCCCAGCCTCCAGCGCCGTCGGCATTGAAATAACCGTTTATCGTTATCTGGTCGCTGGTGCCCTGGATCTTCAGAACCAGGCTGTTGCCTGCGCGAGACATCAGCACGCTGGCAGGCAGGATGCCCGCCTTGAAGACAATCCTGTCGACAGCACCGGCGGTGGTGTCCTGATCGGCAATGGTGTCCTGGCCATCGCCCAGGCCGAACATATAGGTGTCGCTGCCCGCGCCGGTGTAGACGCCGTTCCAGGTGTCATATACCCCGCCCGCCAGGATGTCGTTGCCGGCGCCGCCATCCAGCAAGTCATCACCGGATCCACCTTGCAGCAGGTCGTTTCCGTCGCCGCCATTGAGCACATCGTCGCCCGATCCACCTTGCAGCAGGTCATTTCCCGCAGCCCCGTCCAGCCAGTCATCGCCCGCGCCTGCATTGAAAGTATTTCCGGCGGCATCTCCCAAATAGATGTCGGAACGGTTGCTTCCGGTTGCCACCAGGCCCGAATACACATCCAGAGATGCAAGCTCTCCCCTTAACGGTGAGTCCACTGCCAAGGCATCAATCCAGCTGCGCAACAGGGGAATTCCGGCAAACCCGATGCTGGACAGCGTTCCGCCCGCGTACTGGTGAAGTTCAACCAGGTCGATAAGCGCGTTACGCTCATCTGCGGCTCTATGGCTCGTAAGCGCAGCGGTCAGCCCGCTTGTGTCAATCGAAATTCCAGTCTCACCAATAGATAACCCAATACCGTCAAGATAAGGCCTGAGCCGCGTCTGGACGACCAGGGAAGCATAGACACTTTCTTTCAGCGCGCTGTAGGCTTGCTGCAGCAGTGCCACCTGTGCCGCCGGCGGGCTGACGATGTAGTGGTACACCACATTTCCGGTATTCGGATTGGTGCTGCTGCTGATGGCATACCCCGTTGGGCGGGGGCCGCCATTTTCATCACCGTAAAAGCGGCTGCCGTTGAACGCCTCGAGCACATAGATAAGGTTCTTGTATTCGGCTTCAGTCACGCCGGCCGGCAGGTTGTAGGTCACGTTGGCATTGAGGCTGTAAAGCACGCCACGGGAATAGGTGGAGGTGTTGGCCCACAGATTGACAAGGTTGTCGAGCTGGCTGCGCTGGCCATCACGCGTGGAGGTCGTTGCAAAGGTCTGCAGCGCATCGGCGAAGTCGCTGTCCAGGCTGGCAGCCGCCCGCATGTTGCGCACCATGCCCGACCCATTCATCTGCGGCAGCGCCTGGGCCTGCTCGGTGACGGGAACAGGGTTGCCGGCTTCGTCCACCACTTCAGGCGGGAACTCGGTGAAGAAGTTGTTGGATTCGAGGTCAATGGCGCCAACCGTGTGCGCCTGGCCGTTCTGGGTGAACGTGGTACTGAGAGCCACCAGATTGTTGTTGACCACCTGCCCGGCCTGGGGGCCCGTGCTGCTGCCGTTGACACCTATGCTGGTAATGCCAAGGTCAGCCAGGGTCTTCAGTTCGGTGCTCTGGCTGATGCCGTCCTGGTTGGTGTCTTGCCAGATTTTCAGCTCGCCAAACGCGGCATCTGCACTGGTGATAAAGCCGTCGCCGTTGGCGTCCAGGTCACGCAAAGCATCGAAGCCGTTGGTCGCCAGTGTGCTGTTGCTCTTGATGGTGTCCACGCCAAAGAGTTCCCGGCCGGTATCTATCGTGCCGTTACCGTTGATGTCGCGCACCAGGAGGCCGTCATCGGGTCTGGCCCAGCCTGTGCCGGTTTTGATGCCGTCGGCGTCGTGGTCAAAGAGAACCGCGCCCGACGCACCTGCCAGCTCGAGGCCATCGCCGTCCAGATCCAGAACCAATGGGTCCGTGCGGATGACCAGATTGCGCGCTTCCTTGAAGCTTGTGTCGGTTCTCCCATCAATTTGGGCATCGAGTTCTTCCTGCCGGTGACGAAGATGCTTGTACGCGTTACCCAACAACCCGCCAGACAGCAGTCCACCAAGCTCGGGGTCAAGCAGCGTATCAGTGGTAACGACATTCCCTGTAGACACAGGGTACGAGAGCCCGTTAGGCAGCTTTATTTTTATATCGACTGTTGCCGACGGAATTGGCGGCAATGAGGGGTCGTTGGGGTGCGGAACAAAAGGGCCGGGGGTAATGGTTGTCTCTACTGTTGCGCCGCCTGCGCCGGGTATGGGCATACTGATTGATATCGCAGGACCCTTTACTGACACAGATCCATCCGGATTAACAACCGTCGAGCCCTTTACTTGAATCGTGCTGCCGCCGGTGGTCGAAGCACCTGAGCCGTAGGTGACGCCGTTCGGCCCAATTTTGAGGGAGTCCACCCTTCCAACTTGAGGTATTGGATTGCCTAACGGGTCCTTGTCCCTGGGCTTGAAAGTTACCGAGACCTCCCCGGTCTCCAAATTCAATTCTTTAGATATTTTGATATTGACGTTCTTATTCCAAGCTGACATTTTTAGTAATCCCCTGTTAATTGAACAACCAGGCCTTGCGAAAGAGCTTCCGCTTTTTCTCAGACCCCATACCGAAACGTACCGACAGTCACGCAGCAATCCAGTGAATCCAGTGAATCCAACGGCATCACCACTCCCTCAAAATCTCACGCCCATCGCGCTGAGACGGGCTCGAAAAATACTCAATCGCCCGCCGTCGCCCGGTCTTGTCTTTGCGGCCAGGTTTATGCGGGCACCCGCTGAATCCATCTTCGCGTTGGCGCCGATCTGCCGGACCTTCAGGGCCGGCGCTACCGGAAAAAGCGGGCTGCTTTTTGTCATTGACAACAACAACCATCACTTGATCAACCCAGGCGCACGCACCGTCGCAACAGGTGCTGCGCCGAGCGATACGGGCGCCTTCGCAGGCCGGGCCTGTCTGCAAGGCGAGTTCAAGGCTGTGAGGGTGGTTGCACTATCCGGGAGTGCCGTAATGAGAGCGTGCGGGGGAATGCAAAGCCATCTTTGAACACGGCAAGGAGCGGAGGAAATAACCCCGTCATGTGCGGTATTCAAATTCGCGTGAAACCGCATCAGGGCAGGCATATCCCTCTGATCGCACGCCCTATTGATCGACTTCGCTCGACTCATGACCTCCCTTTTTTTAATTTAGCTCGGTGACTCTAAGCGAACAAATTGAATCAGATGTTGTGAGTTTGTAAGTCGTCCGTGAAGGCCTCGTTACAGAAAAGCGAGCGATCCACAAATCAATCTACGTGAATCAGATGACAACATGAGGTGACATCCCTGTCACATAAAAAAACAGGGGCATCGGGTAGGCATAGACGCTTCCACGACATTTGAGCGATTTAGTTCTAAGCTGCACGGCAGAAAGATTTATGGAGATCAGAAAAATGGTTGATTCTTTATCACCTACTCCACGCAGCGCAGCACGCATCCAGATGCCGGCAGGTGCTTCAGTACTTTTGCACAATCTTCCAACCCGCCCCGAGCACCGGTTCACAGCCTCGTGAATTAACAGCAGAGGCCCGATAAAACCCGTTTAAAAAGCGAATCGCACGCCCAGGTTTCCGCTCCACGTGTCTGCGGCTCCGGTGCTCAATCCCTTGCTGTAACTCACGCTGGCAAACAGCGTTGTGTCCGCGCCGACCTGGGCGTTGATGCCGCCACCCAGTTGCGCGCTGGTGCCGAGGGAGTCCGACGCGAATGAAACGCCGCCGGCGGTGATGCCGCGGTCTTTCAGGAACTCGTGGACCAGGTTGCCTTCCGCGTACAGCGCCCATTGGCGGGCCGTGTTGGCGTTGAAAGTTTTCTTGATGCGGCCGCCCACCCGCCCGCGCAAACTTTCTCCGTCTTGCAGGTCGACCGTGACGCGGTCGACATCGACAAAGCTGTCGAATTTGATCTTCTGGTAGGACAGTTGCGCTTGCGGCTCCATGACCAGGCCGCCACCGATATCTATCGGGTAGCCGCCTTCAAGCGACAGGCCAAGGCCCAGTCCATCGGGCGACCCGACCCGGCCGCGTTCACGGGTCTGGATGCTGGAGGTGTAGTCCGTGAGTTGTGCGACCCCATCGAGATACCAGCCCGCTGCCGTCTGATAGGTCGAGATGAGGGCGAAGGTCGTGCCCTTCAGGTCTACCTTGGCGCTGGACGCAGAGGCTTGCAGCTTGGACTGGCCGCGGCTGAGCGCAGCACCGACACGCAAGGCGGCGCCGTTGTCCATCTCGCGCCCCAGCACATGGCCGCCGACCTGGAAGTACCCGATGTCCTGGTCATAGCCCGACGCCCGGTTGCCGCTGACGTCGCTGCTGGAGCCGTTCGCACGCGCGAAGAATGCGCGGTCGCGTTGTTCACTGCCGATGGCCGCCAGGTCGCGCAACTCACCCTGGCGCTTGTGCACGGAATCCAGCAGTGAGGCCCCATAGCGCACGGCGCCTGTAGGCATGGCTTGATAGCCGGCGATCTGCGGCACGGCAACGGGCCTGCCGCTGGCGTCCACCACCGATTGCAAACGGTAGTCAAAAAACGGTACGGCCCCGAGCAGAGGGTCTGCCTGGCTCGCGGCGGAACTTGCGGCATCGAACATCCTCAGCTGATACTGGTAGGGCCCGGCCGCAACGTACCCGCCCGCCAGCTGAAACGCAGTGGCCGTGCTGGTGCCGCCCACCTGGACAATGGAGATGCCGTCGGTATTGCTGGATCCGGTCACCGCACCCGTGCCGCCCGTGTTGATGGCCTGTATGGTCGTTGTGCCGCTGGCATTGCCCGTGATCACGAGCCTGTCCGCCGGAGAGCCGGTGCCTCCGAGCACGCCCTCGATTTCAAGCGTTGCGCCGCTCCCCACATAGTTGCCCGCCACCAGCAGAGTGCCGATGGAGTTGCCGGGTGCGATGGTGCCGGCCACCGTCGTGTTGCCGACCCTGCCGGTGCCCTGCAGGCGGCCGGCTGCAAGCACGTTCACAGAGCCGGTGAGCGTGCCATTGACGGCGAGCGTTCCGCCTTCCACCGCTGTGGTGGTGACCGTGGCGGTGTTGCCGAGCACCAGCATGCCGCCCTTGACGTTCAAGGTGTTGGCCGCCAGCGTGCTGTCGAGTCGTACGGTGCCTGAATTCATGACCACAGCATCCATGCCGCTGATGGCAAAGGCCGCGCCATGCGTGAAGCTGCCCGCGCCGAGGTTCAGATTCAGCGCATCTACGCCGTCGCCGGTGATGTTGCCGTTGATCGCGCCGCCGGTGACGGTGAGGGTGTCGGTGCCGCCACCGAGCACGATGGCGCCATTCAAGGTGCCGGCGGTGGTGATGACCGAGTTGCCGCCGATTTCGTCGACGTCGTTGCGGTCCAGGTCGCCGTCTCGCAGGGCTACGCCGGAGGCGCCCGCATTGACCACGGCGCCCGCGCCGATGTTGACCGTGCCGCCTGCGGCGGCCGAAGTATGGATGGCGGCGCCGAAGCCGCTGCCGCCGGTGATGGTGCCGCCCGAGACGTTCACCGCGTAAGTGCCGTTAGTGATCGCGGCCTGAATCCCGTCACCGTTGTTCCCGGTGGCGGCCACTGTTCCGCCGCTCATCTGGATCTGGGCCGAATTCCTTCCGGCGCTTCGTGCAAGTAATCCAATGCCATTCGCCCCCGAGGACAGGACTGAGCCGCCGCTCATGGTGACGCTCGAAGTGCCAGTGTGGTTCGGGCCCGTGATGGTCGATTGGATGGCTGTGTTGACTGCCTGGACCGTGCCACCGGTAATCAGGACGGTAGCGTTGCCTGACCCGGCGACGCCGGCTGTCGAAGCAATGATGCCGCTGCCCGTGCTGGTGTTCAGGATTTGCCCGCCGGTCAGCGTCACCTGCGCATTCCCTCCCGACGCACCGCCGCTCGCTGACACGGTGGCGGCCGCAGTGGTCGTCGTGAGCGTTCCGCCGTGGACGTTGATAGCAGCCAACCCGTTCGCTCCGGTGTTGTTTATCGTTACGGCGGAACCCGTTGTGGTGATCGTGTTGACATTTGTCACGTTGACAGTCAATTGAGTCAACGCGCCCGCACTCTGAAGTGATGCACCTGTGGCGCCCGTCACCACCATGCCCGGGTTGTCAAGATTGAGCGTCACCCCGTTGGAAAGGGTGTAGCTGATTCCGGCCGCATAGTTCGCAGCGGCACAGGTGAGCGTGTCCTGTCCGGCGCCGTCTACACCGCATTCGTTCGCGGCGCGTGCCAGCTGGGGCGCCCCCGCGAGGAGCGCGACCGCGAATGCCACGGCCGAGACGGTAAAACCAGAACCGTTGCCCGCAACGGATCTGCCGGGTGCAGTGACGCACTCATTGTTGTTGGACCTGAGACGCTTGAACCTTGGGTTGCCTTCACACGATTTCATCCAGGAACTCCTTCGAATTGATCTTTTGCAATGAACAGGGATGACCGGTTTTTACATCAGTCACTCAGGCGACAGGTCTTCATTGAGCGTATTTTTTCGTGACTGTGGGTTGCTTGATACAACGTACACATATGGTGCACGGTACTACTTGGTATTACTTTGTTTGGAACTTGATCGATCTGCGTGAGATCGGGGAGTTTCCGGGCGTCATCTGTTTTGAATGCGCATCGCGGTGCCGTGTTTTCTGCGCAGTTGACTGGAGCAGAAAACCAGCCAGTGGCTTCGTCTTAAATTGGACGACATCACGTTTGGATGTTGAAGATCCCCACAGAAACGATGAAGAATGCGGCTGTCTGAAGGGAGTGATCGATATCGGAGGTCCGGCTCATCCAAAAAACCTAAAGATGACGCCTCAGCCTTCGTAACACTGATCAGGGGTTAGCGGCCGACCGAGGGTTGTGCGAAGGCTGGCGCGCTCCTCGGTATTTGCCGCCACCTCGGCAAAGGCGTGAAAGTGGGTGTTGGCTACCACTTCACCCGGTACTCGGACGACCTGACCGATCTTTCCTACCGCAGCCGCGGCTGGTTTCTGAACGTATTGGCTGCGTATTGATGACGGCGGGAGACTTGGCGGCAACGCCCGGTGAGGGCATGCTTCCAAAAGCGGCAGCCAGACGCGCCGTCACCGGTCTTGCGGCAACCTCGCGATCACCTTGATCTCGAAGTCGAACCCCGCGAGCCAGTTGACGCCGATCGCCGTCCAATTCGGATAAGGCGCCTCAGGGAAGACTTCGCTTTTAACGGCCATGATCGTGCCAAACTGATTTTCGGGATCGGTATGAAAGGTCGTCACGTCGACGATATCGTCAAGCCCACATCCACCCGCTTGCAGGGTCGCCTTGAGATTGGCGAATGCCAAACGGACCTGAGCTTCAAAGTCCGGCTCGGGCGAGCCATCGCTGCGACTGCCGACATGACCGGACACGAACAGAAGATCACCTGATCTGACGGCTGCCGAGTAGGCATGGGACTTATAGAGATCATGCCGGCCGGCGGGAAAAACAACGTCACGCTTTGTCATACATATGCTCCATCAATGGGCCGAAACCGACCCGTGGTTAACGATGACTCAACTTTAGGAGGCCTTGCCTCCCGGATAAACAGGCAAGTCTGACCATCACTATTCGTAGAATCCAAACAATCATTCACGCAGGGGCACGCAAATGGACCGTTTCGATGCAATGCAGGCATTCGCCCGCGTGGTGGAAACAGGCAGCTTTACCAAGGCGGCCGAGACGCTGCATATGAGCAAGACCAGCGTGACACAGCTGGTGCAGCAACTGGAGGCGAGGCTGCGCGTCAGGTTGCTCAACCGCACCACACGCAAGGTCAATGTCACCGCCGACGGCGCGGCTTACTACGAGCGCGTGCTGCGCGTGCTGGCCGATGTGGACGATGCCGAGACCAGCCTGTCCAGCGCATCGGCATCGCCCCGGGGCCGGCTGCGGGTCGATGTGCCTAGCCCGCTGGCCCGCATGATCCTGGTGCCGGCCTTGCCGGCCTTTCACGCGCGCTACCCGGAGATCCAGCTCGACATGGGGGTCAGCGACCGCATGGTGGACGTGATCGGCGACAACGTGGACTGCGTGGTGCGCGGCGGCGAGCTGACCGACCAGTCGCTGGTGGCGCGCAAGGTGGCCGACCTGCAGTTGGGGGTCTACGCCGCACCGGCTTATCTGAAGCTTGCCGGCACACCCGTGCACCCGCAAGAGCTGGAGGACTCGCATCACCGCATCGTGGGTTTTTTGTGGGCGCGCACCGGCAAGGCGTTTCCCTACGCCATGCACTGCAAGGGAGAAAGCGTTAAGGTGCAGGGCCGCTACGTGTTTGCGGTTGACGACGGCAATGCCTACCTGGCGGCCGGCGTGGCCGGACTCGGCGTGCTTTGGCTGCCTGACTACATGGCCAAATCGCACGTGGCAAGCGGTGAGCTGGTGCCCCTGTTCAAAGACTGGCGCCTGGACCCCATGCCTCTGTACGTGGCTTTTCCGCCGAACCGGCACGTCAGCGCCAAGCTGCGGGTGTTTATCGAGTGGATCGCCGGGCTGATGGCACAGCATGCCCCTGTCTCTGGCCTGCATCAAGCCAAGGCGCCCATCCGGACCCCGCGCCCGCGCAAGGTTCCCGGAGCCGCTCTATAGCAAAGCGGAAGCGTTCCGCAAGCGATACATTCAATTCAACCAAGCCAATTCAAGGAGCTGTCCATGGCCAATCTTCGTCAAGCCCTGGTTCACATGCGCGCGGGGCGCTGGAACGAGGCACACGTTCTTGTGCAGAGTGATGAGTCGCCGCTGGCCGCCTGGTTGCACGCCATCTTGCATGTTGAGGAAGGCGACCTGGGAAACGCCGAGTACTGGTACGGCCAGGCCGGGCGGGATTTCGGCAGCCGCGGGACGATCGATGAAGAGCTGGAACGCTTCGAGGCCGAGTTGCCCTTATAAATCGCGTCGCAGGTTTTTAGTGGAACTTATAAGCCAAATTGGCCTTTTGCCAAATAGGTGCCTGGGTGAGCAGCTATTGATTTAATAGCATTTGAGGCGACCCCTCAGGCCAACCTCCGCGCAATCGACAAAGGCGTTGCCATGAGCGAACCGTCCGAAGTCTCCACCAGCGTATGCAGAAAGCTTTCGCTGTCGGCCAGCAAGCCGCGGTAGAGGGTCTCGCACAATGCCCTGGCCTGAATGCCGGGCCAGTCCGCAGGCAGCAAGGCTTCGGGCAAATTGGGGTCGCGCAGCAGCACCCTGCGGTATTCATGAATCAAGAGGGTGCGCACAAAGAAGGCTTCGGCCTCGCTCAGATTCGAAAGCTCTTCCACCACCGGCGCAAACCGTGTCATGAACTGCTTCCAGGCCAACTCCACCTCCATCAACTTGAAGGTGTCGCGCATGATGGCTTGCAGGGGTTTGCGTGAATAGCCCTCAATGCTGGATGCCTGCAGCACCGCCACCTGGTCTTCGGCGTATGCCGCCTTGAGGATTTCCTTGAGCGACAGCGGGTCCGCATGCGGGTGTGCGTACAGGTTGGGCAAGATTTGCCCGAAACCCTCCCACAGCAGTTCGCGCCGCAAATGTTGCCGTGCGCTAGCCCGCATCTTCAGGTCAAGCAGCGCCAGCGTCCAGTGTCCGTCCCAGGCCGGCAGATCAAACTCGTAGATGCGCCGGTCGGCGTGCTGCACGCGCTGCAGGCCCGTGTCCGACAAGCCATAAAAGCTGCGCCGGCCGATGCGCATGGCGGTGAACCAGTCGTCGGCGGTCAGCCGGAAGGCGCTGGTTCGCACCAGCCTGGACGACAGGCCGAACAGCTCCGTCAAGGTGATCAGGCTGCCCAGCCAGACCGACTGGTTGCGCGGCGCGATGGCGTCGCCGTAAATCGTGATCAGGAGCGAATTGGCGCGCAACACCAGGCCGCGCTGTACGCGGGCGATGGGGGCTGAAATGGGGTCGTTGGCAATCTTGCGGCGCATGGGGTACCTCCGCCAAAGTGATACACAAAATCTAATTGTATGAGTCATTTTGTATCACTACCATTCGGCTATCAAACCTCACGAAACACGGAGCTTGGCATGTACGCACAACTGGTGGATACGGGCGCAAAGGCTGTCAAAACCCTGGACGAAATGGAACCGCAAGAGCGCGCGTTCCAGGAAAGAATCAACGCGGGCATCAAGACCGAAGCCAAGGACTGGATGCCCGAGGCCTACCGAAAGACCCTGGTTCGCCAGATATCGCAGCACGCGCACTCTGAATATGTGGGCATGCTGCCCGAGTCCAACTGGATCACCCGTGCGCCCACGCTCAAGCGCAAAGCCATCCTCATGGCCAAGGTGCAGGACGAAGCCGGCCACGGGCTCTACCTGTACAGCGCCGTGGAGACGCTGGGCGTGACGCGCGACCAGACCTATCTTGATTTGCTCTCGGGCAAGGCCAAGTACTCCAGCATCTTCAACTACCCCACGCTGACCTGGGCCGACATCGGCGCCATCGGCTGGCTGGTCGATGGTTCCGCCATCGTCAACCAGATCCCGCTCTGCCGCTGCTCCTATGGCCCGTATGCGCGCGCGATGGTGCGGGTCTGCAAGGAAGAGTCCTTTCACCAGCGCCAGGGCTTCGACATCATGCTCACGCTATGCTGCGGTACACCCGAACAAAAAGCCATGGCCCAGGACGCGCTCAACCGCTGGTGGGAGCCGTCCCTTGCCATGCACGGCCCGGCCGATGAGCAGTCTGCCAACAGCGCCCAGTCTATGGCCTGGAAGATCAAGCAAAACAGCAACGACGAGTTGCGCCAGCGCTTCATCGACCAGACTGTGCCGCAAATCGAATTCCTGGGTCTGTCGCTGCCGGACCCGGGTCTGAAGTGGAACGAGGAGCGTGGCCACTACGACTACAGCGAGATCAACTGGGAAGAGTTTTTTGCGGTCGTCAAAGGCAAAGGCCCTTGCAACGAAGAGCGGCTCGCCGCGCGCAATAAGGCGTGGGATGACGGCGCCTGGTTTCGTGAAGCGATGAGCGTGTACGCGGGCAAGCAAGAACCCGCCCATCACCAAGAGGCTGCCTGACATGACTCAGAACAATGAATGGCCGCTGTGGGAAATCTTTATCCGCAGCCAGCATGGCCTGGCCCACAAGCATGTGGGCAGCCTTCACGCGGTGGACGGGGCCAGCGCGGTTCAGCATGCGCGGGATGTCTACACCCGGCGCAACGAAGGCGTGAGCATCTGGGTCGTGCGCGCCGGCGACATCGTCGCCAGCAGCCCGGGCGACAAGGAAGCCCTGTTTGACCCGGCACAGACCAAAACCTATCGCCATCCGACCTTCTACCCGACGCCCGACGGCGTGAAAAACCTCTGAGGCTGCGGCGCGCATGGACTCCAAGCTCTCCAAATTCCAATACCTGCTTCGCCTGAGCGACAACTGCCTGGTGCTGTCCCAGCAGCTGGCGGCGTGGTGCGGCCATGGCCCGGCGCTTGAAGAAGACCTGGCGCTGACCAACGTCGCGCTGGACCTGCTGGGCCAGGCACGGCTGTGGCTCACCTATGCGGGTGAAGTCGAGGGACTCGGCCGCGACGAAGACGCGCTGGCCTACGGCCGCGACGGCCCGGACTTTCGCAACCTGCTGCTGGTCGAGCAACCGAACGGGCACTACGGCAACACCGTGGCGCGCCAATTCCTGTTTGATGCCTGGCACCAGCACCTGCTGGCGGGGCTCTGCCAATCCAGCGACCCGCGCATTGCCGAGATTGCGCAGAAGGCCGTGAAGGAAGTGCGCTACCACGTCGAGCGCAGCGCCGGCTTGATGATCGCCCTGGGTGACGGCACCGAACTGAGCCATGACCGGATGCAGGAAGCGGTAAACAAGCTCTGGCCCTATACCAATGAATGGTTTGAGTCCGATGCTGTTGACGTGCAATGCGCGGCTGAGGGCGTGGCTCCCGCTGCGTCTAGCCTGAGCGCACCCTGGCGCGCCAGCGTCGAGGCTGTGCTGAACCGCGCCACGCTGGCTATGCCGGCCTACACCGGCCACCAGCGCGGCGGAAAGCAGGGCATGCATTCAGAGCACCTGGGCCACTTGCTGACGTCGCTGCAATTTGTGCAGCGCACCTACCCGGGGGCCCAGTGGTGAGCGCCGCCCTGATGCCCCGCACCGCGCCGCATGCCACGCGTGAAATGATCTTTGAGTGGCTGGGCGAGGTGATGGACCCTGAAGTGCCCGTGGTGTCGGTGGTTGACCTCGGCATCGTGCGTGATGTCCAGTGGCAGACCGAAAGCGAGGCTTGGGCTGTCATCGTCACGCCCACTTATTCCGGCTGCCCCGCGACGGAAGTGATTGCTGCATCGATCCGCGAGGCGCTGCAGGCCCACGGCGTGGGCGATGTGCAGGTGCGCACCCAGCTGTCGCCCGCCTGGACCACCGACTGGATGACAGCCAAGGGCCGTGATGCTTTGCGGGACTACGGCATTGCGCCCCCAGTGCTTCGCGCGCCGGATGCCAGCAACAGCCAGGTCATCGACATCACCGCTCTCATGCCGCACCGCGCGGCCGTGCCTTGCCCACGGTGCGCTTCACGCAAGACGCGTTTGCTGTCCCAGTTTGGCTCCACCGCCTGCAAGGCGCTTTACCAGTGCAGTGACTGCCTGGAGCCCTTTGACTATTTCAAACCGCACTGAACAACCGCACTGGCTAAACCGTGGCAACACCCCAATTTCACTCACTCAGCATCAGCGACGTGCAAGCCGTTACGCGCGACGCGGTGGCCGTCTGCTTCGACGTGCCGGAGCACCTGCACGACGCGTTTGCTTATACGCAAGGCCAGTACCTGACGCTGCGCACCGCCATCGACGGGCAGGAGCTGCGCCGCTCTTACTCCATCTGCTCGGCCGTGCAGGACAAGCGCCTGCGCGTGGCCATCAAGCGTGTCGCCGGCGGTGCTTTTTCCAACTGGGCCGCCGAACACCTTCTGCCGGGAACGAGCATCGAGGTGATGCCGCCGCAAGGTAATTTCCATGTCCCACTGGCACCGCAATCGGCGCGCCACATCGTGGCCTTCGCCTCGGGCAGCGGCATCACGCCGGTTCTGTCCATTATCAAAACCACGCTGCTGGCCGAGCCGCACACCAGCGTGACGCTGGTCTACGGCAACCGCTCGTCCAGCGGCGTCATGTTCAAAGAAGAGCTGGAAGACCTGAAGGACCTGTACCTCGGCCGCTTCAATCTGGTGTGGATCATGAGCCGCGAGTCGCAGGAGATTCCGCTGTTCAGCGGTCGCATCGACTATGAAAAGTGCAGCCAGTTGCTCACCCACTGGATAGACCCGGCCGGTATCGACACCGCTTTTATCTGTGGCCCCGAAGACATGATGCTGGCCGCCTCCAAGGCGCTGCAGGACAAGGGCCTGGACAAGTCGCGCATCAAGATCGAGCTCTTCGGCACGAACGTCCACGCCGGCAAGGAACGGGCACCGCGCGCGCCTGCCCAGGGCCACGACACGTGCGAAGTCGAGATCGTGCTCGACGGCACGCGGCGCAGTTTCACGATGAAAAAAAACCAGGACAACCTGGTCGATGCAGGGCTCAAGGCCGGGCTGGAGATGCCGTATTCCTGCAAGGGCGGCGTCTGCTCGACCTGCCGCGCCAAAGTGATCCAGGGCGAGGTCGACATGGACATCAACTTTGCACTTGAAGACTACGAAGTGGCGCGCGGCTTTGTGCTGTGCTGCCAGAGCTATCCCGTCACCGACAAGCTGGTCATCGACTTTGACGAAGACCACGCGCACATCTGACTCAATCAACTATTACCAACTTTTTCAAAGACCATCCATGAGCTCATCCCTGTTTGAAAAACACCGACCCCTGCTAGACCAGGCCGTGCAGGCCCTCGCCGCGCGCAGCTACTGGAGCCCTTACAGCGAACAGCCCAGCCCCAAGGTCTACGGTGAATCCGCTGCCGAGGCCGGCAAGCAGGCCTTCGACGGTTTGCTGGGCAAGGTGTTTGAGCTGAACCAGCCGGGGCAGACCGGCGTGCACGGCGGTGAGCGCTCGCCCTACGGCGTCTCATTGAATGTGAGCTACCCGGTCTGCGACCCGCAAACTTTGATTGACGCAGCGCTGGCTGCGATGCCCGCCTGGGGCCGCCTGGGCGCGGATGGGCGCACCGGTATCCTGATGGAAGCGCTGGAGCGTTTGAACAAACGCAGCTTTGAGATCAGCCACGCGGTGATGATGACCACTGGCCAGGGCTGGATGATGGCGTTTCAGGCAGGCGGCCCGCATGCGCAAGACCGCGGCCTGGAAGCCGTGGCCGCCGCCTGGCGTGAGCAGGCCGCCATTCCGCGCGAAGCGGTGTGGGAAAAGCCGCAAGGAAAAAACGCGCCGCTGCGCATGCAAAAGCATTTTGAAATCGTCGGGCGCGGTGTCGCACTGGTCATCGGCTGCGGCACCTTCCCAACCTGGAACACCTACCCCGGCGTTTTTGCCGCGCTGGCCACGGGCAACCCGGTGATCGTCAAGCCGCACAGCAACGCCATCCTTCCGGCCGCCATCACGGTAGCGGTAATCCGCCAGGTGCTGGCCGAAAACGGCATGGATCCCAATGTCATCACCCTGGCCGTAACGCCGGAGCGCAGCGCGACGCAGATCCTCGCCACGCACGCCGATGTGAAGTCGGTCGACTTTACCGGCAGCAATCATTTCGGCGCCTGGTTGATGGAGAACTGCAAACAGGCGCAGGTCTACGCGGAACTGGCGGGCGTCAACAACGTGGTGATCGAATCGACCGACGCCTACCGCGCCATGCTCAAGAACCTGGCCTTCACCCTATCGCTGTATTCGGGCCAAATGTGCACCACCACGCAGGCCCTCATTGTTCCTGCCGGCGGAATCGACACCGACGAGGGCCACAAGAGTTTTGACGAGGTGGCTGCCGACCTGGGCACGGCGATTGCCGACTTTGTGGCCGACCCCAAGATCGCCAACGCCGTCCTGGGCGCCATCCAGTCCGAAGACACCGTGAGGCGTATCGCTGAATCGCCGCAGTACGCCGAAGTGGTGCTGCCTTCCCGCAAACTCAGCAACCCCGAGTTCCCCAACGCAGAGGTTCACACGCCTACGCTGCTCAAGTGCGATGCGAGCGATGAAAAAGCCTATATGGAAGAGCGCTTCGGCCCAATCAGTTTCGTGGTCCGGGCCGCGGATGCACCGGCAGCGATAGCGCTCTCCGAGCGCATCGTGCAGGACCACGGCGCGCTGACCGCGGGCATCTATTCCACACGCCCCGAAGTGCTCGACGCCATGGTGCAGGCCACCTGGCGAAGCAAAGTGGCGCTGTCGATCAACCTGACCAGCAACATCTTCGTCAACCAGTCGGCGGGCTTTTCGGACTACCACGGCACGGGCGGCAACCCGTCGGCGAACGCTTCCTATACGGACTCGGCTTTTGTCGCCAACCGCTTTCGTGTTGTGCAGCGGCGCTTTCATATCTAAGCCAACCTTGCCGGAACCCCGTATGACCTACCAGAACATCCTCTACACCATCGATGATGGGCTGGCGCGCCTGACTTTCAACCGTCCCGACAGGCTCAACAGCTTTACGGTCGCCATGCACCTTGAAGTGCAGCACGCACTGGACGCCGCCGCGGCAGATCCGCAGGTACGCGCCTTGCTCCTGACCGGCGCCGGCCGGGGATTTTGCGCCGGCCAGGACCTGGGTGACCGCGCCGTTGCAGTCGGTGCAGAAGGTACAGCCAGGCCCGATCTGGGTGAATCCATCGAGCAGTATTACGCCCCGCTGGTGCGCCGCCTGCGCGCGCTGCCCAAGCCCGTGGTATGCGCGGTCAACGGCGTGGCCGCTGGTGCGGGCGCCAACATTGCGCTGGCATGCGACATCGTGATTGCGGTGCAGACTGCCAGCTTCATTCAGCCTTTCTGCAAACTGGGCCTGGTGCCCGATGCCGGCGGCACCTGGTCCTTGCCGCACTTGGTGGGCCGTGCGAGAGCCTTGGGGCTGACCTTGCTCGGCGATACGCTGAGCGCGCAGCAGGCCGCCGAGTGGGGGCTGATCTGGAAGTGCGTGCCTGCCACTGACTTTGAGGCGGAAGTCAACACCGTTGCTCGAAAACTGGCCTCCGGCCCCACGCTGGGCCTGGCCCGCACTAAGCAGGCCATTGACGCCGCCACCACCGCCACGCTGGACCAGCAGCTCAATCTTGAGCGCGATCTCCAGCGTGAATTGGGCTACAGCCAGGACTATGCCGAAGGCGTCAGCGCCTTCACCCAAAAACGCACACCGAACTTTGCGGGGCGTTAGAGCGCCGCCCTGATGCGATACACATAAATACAACGAATAAAACGGAGACCCGCGATGCCCGCCCACACCACGCCCACCGAACTGCTTGACCCGATTGAGCGCGCCAGCCGTGACGAGATCACCGCGCTGCAGCTTCAGCGGCTCAAGGAAACGCTCAAACGTGTGTACGAGAACGTGCCGCATTACCGCAAGGCCTTTGACGACAAGGGCGTGCGCCCGGACGAGCTGAAAGAACTCAAGGACCTGGCGAAGTTTCCCTTCACCACCAAGAAAGACCTGCGCGACAACTACCCCTTCGGCATGTTTGCCGTGCCGCAGTCGCAGGTTTCGCGCATCCATGCCTCGTCGGGCACGACCGGCAAGCCTACGGTTGTGGGCTACACCGCCAGCGACATCAACCACTGGGCCGACCTGGTGGCCCGCTCCATCCGCGCTGCGGGCGGGCGTGCCGGCGACATTCTCCACGTCGCCTACGGCTACGGCCTTTTCACGGGTGGGCTGGGCGCGCATTACGGCGCCGAGCGGCTGGGCTGCACCGTCATTCCGATGTCGGGCGGGCAAACCGAAAAGCAGGTGCAACTCATCCAGGACTTCAAGCCGCGCCTCATCATGGTCACGCCTTCCTACATGCAGGTCATCGTTGAAGAGTTTGTCCGCCAAGGCGTTGACCCGCGCAGCACCTCGCTGAAGATCGGCATCTTCGGCGCGGAACCCTGGACAGAGGCCATGCGCCGCGAGATCGAAACCAACGCGGGCATCGATGCCGTCGATATTTACGGCCTCTCGGAAGTTATGGGGCCGGGCGTGGCCAGCGAATGCATCGAGTCCAAGGACGGCCCGGTGATCTGGGAAGACCACTTCTACCCCGAAATCGTGCACCCGGAAACCGGTGAGCTGCTGCCCGACGGTGAGGAAGGCGAGCTGGTATTCACCTCGCTCACCAAGGAGGCCTTCCCCGTGATCCGCTACCGCACGCGCGACCTCACGCGCCTGCTGCCGCCCACGTCGCGCGCCTTCCGCCGCATGGGCAAGATCGTGGGCCGCTCGGACGACATGCTGATCATCCGCGGCGTGAACGTGTTCCCCACGCAGATTGAAGAGCTGGTCTTGAAGCACGGCAAGCTATCGCCGCTCTACCAGATCCTGGTTACACGTGACGGCAATCTGGACGAAGTCGAGGTGCTGACGGAGCTGCAACCCGCAGAAGCCTCCATGCCCTCCAGCGAAGTCGCCGACATCAGCCGCTGGCTGCAGCAGCGCATCAAGACCATGGTGGGAATCAGCACCCGGGTCACGGTTCTTCCGCCTGACGCCATTGAACGCACGCAGACCGGCAAGTCGCGCCGCGTCATCGACAAGCGTCCGAAAAATTGATTGCTGATTTCTGCTTCATCTTTTTTAACTGAGGAGACAAATATGAAAAAACGTACCCTGATTGCTTTGGCCGCCGTGTGGGTGGCCATGCTGGCCCTTCCCGCTGCCGCGCAGAGCAAAGACCCCATCCGCATCGGTGCGGTGTTGTCCACCACGGGCCCAGCGGGCTACCTGGGCGACCCGCAACTCAAGACCCTGCAAACCTACCTCGCGCAGATCAACCAGGAAGGCGGTGTGCTGGGCCGCAAGCTCGAGCTGGTTCATTACGACGATGCGTCGGAGGCCGGCAAGGCCAACGGTTTTGCCAAGCGTTTGATCGACGATGACAAGGTGGACTTCCTGATTGCGGGCACCACCACGGGCGCCACCATGGCCATGGCCCCTCTCGTTGAGAAGGCGGGCATTCCGCTGATCTCCCTGTCCGGCGCCGTGGTGGTGGTGGAGCCGGTCAAAAAATGGATCTTCAAGACACCCCACACCGACCGCATGGCCGCCGAGAAAGTCTTTGAAGACATGAAAAAGCGCGGCTTCAACAAAGTCGGACTTCTCAGCGAGACCAGCGGTTTCGGCCAGTCCGGTGCGAAAGAAACCAAGCTTGTCGCGCAAAAGTACGGCATCACCCTGGTGGCCGATGAAACCTACGGCCCCAAAGACACCGATACCACCGCGCAGCTCACCAAAATCCGCGGCGTCACCGGCATCCAGGCGCTGCTGGTCTTCGGCCTGGGGCAGGGGCCCGCGGTGGTCACCAAAAACGCCGCCCAGCTGGGCATGAAGCTGCCGCTGTACCAGTCGCACGGTGTGGCTTCCAACGAGTTCCTCAAGCTCGCCGGCCCTGCGGCCGAAGGTGTCCGCATGCCTTCGCCAGCGCTGCTGGTTGCCAACTCGCTGGCCGCCAATGATCCGCAGCGCCCCCTGGTCACCAGCTACGCCGCGACTTACTGGAAGCAGTACAAGGACGAGCCGTCCACCTTCGGCGGCTATGCGCTGGACGCGCTGATGCTGGGTCTGCACGCCATCAAGACGGCGGGCGGCACCAACAAGGAAGCCGTGCGCAATGCGCTTGAGAAAACCCGCGGCTTCATGGGCACCACCGGCCAGTTCAATATGTCGGCCACCGATCACATGGGCCTGGACCTGAGCGCCTTCCGGATGGTGGAAGTCAAAAACGGCGGCTGGTCGCTCCTGAAGTAAGCGCGCCATGGTCGCCGAATTTCTGCAGTTCCTGTTCTCGGGCCTCACCGTCGGCGCGACCTACGCGCTGGCGGCGCTGGGCTTCGCCATCATTTACAACTCGAGCCGGGTGATCAACTTTGCCCAAGGCGAGTTCATCATGCTGGGCGGCATGTCTGCGGTCGCGCTGACGGGCCTGGGGATTCCGCTGTCGGTGGCCATCGTGCTCGCCATTGCGGTGGCCGGTGCCGTCGGCGCATTGATCGAGAAATTCGCGATTGAGCCTGCGGGCCGTGCGGACGTGGTGCCGCTCATCATCATCACCATAGGCGCCTCGCTGGTGGTGCGCGGCCTGGTGCAGGTAGTGCTGGGAAAAGGCACGCATGCGCTCGGCGCCTTCTCGGGCGAAAAACCTTTTGTGATCGCCGGCGCCACCTTACTGCCGCAAAGCTTGTGGGTGATGGGCGTGGCGACTTTGGTGGTCGCGGCACTGGGCTGGTTCTTTGGCTACACCCGCTTGGGCAAGGCCATGCTTGCCACCTCGCACAACACGCTGGCGGCTGAGCTGGTGGGCATCAACACCAGATCTGTCTTGCTGCTGTCCTTTGTGCTGTCGGGTGCGTTGGGCGCTGTGGGCGGCATCTTGCTGGCGCCCATCACCTACACCTCGTACGACGTGGGCATCATGCTGGGCCTCAAGGGCTTTGTCGCGGCCACGCTGGGCGGCCTGGGCAGCGGCATGGGCGCGGTGGTAGGTGGCTTGCTGCTCGGCGTGCTGGAGGCGATGACGGCCGGCTACATCTCGTCTGCCTACAAGGACGCCATGCCTTTTGTCCTGATCTTGCTCGTCCTGTTTTTCATGCCCAACGGTTTGTTCGGTGCCAAAACGATAGACCGGGTTTGAGGTCGAACCGAAAAATGCATCGCATATGAACAAACTTTCTTCTTCCACTCTGGGCCTACTGGTGCTGGCGGCCGTGCTGCTGTGCCTGCCGCTGGTCTTGCCGAACACGTTTTACTATGACGTCGCCATCCGGATTGCCATCAACGCGGTGGTCGCCATCGGCCTGAACCTGCTGATCGGCTACACCGGGCAAATCAGCCTGGGGCACGCGGGTTTCTTTGGCCTGGGGGCCTACGCCTCGGCCATCCTGACCTCACGATACGGCTGGCCTTCCGCGCTGGCATTGGTAGCCGCGGCCAGCGCGATAGCGCTGCTGGCCTTGCTGGTGGCCCGCCCGGTGCTGCGCCTGAAAGGCCACTACCTGGCCATGGCGACTTTGGGGCTGGGCATCATCATCATGATCGTGCTCACCAATGAATCGGCCTTCACCGGCGGGCCTGACGGCCTGGCGGTGCCTGCCCTCGTTTTGTTCGGCTGGGAGGTCAGCGGCGAAAAGAGCTGGTACGCGGTGTGCGCTGTCGCACTGCTGCTCATGGCCTGGACCGCGATCAACCTGATCAACGCGCCGGGCGGGCGTTCGTTGCAAGCCATTCACGGCTCGGAGATTGCCGCGTTTGCCGTCGGGGTGGACGTGACGGCCATGAAGATTCGGGTGTTTGTATTGTCCGCTGTCATCGCCAGCGTCATGGGCAGCCTGAGCGCCCACTATGTCGGTTTCATCACACCGGGCATTGCCGGCTTTCACCACTCAATCGAGCTGGTGACCATGGTGGTTCTGGGCGGCATGGCTTCGGTGTTCGGCTCCATCGTCGGGGCCGTGCTGTTGACGTTGCTGCCGCAGTTTCTCTCGACACTGGAGGGCTGGGAGACCGTGGCCTTCGGTCTGGTGCTCATGGCCAGCATGATCTTCTTGCCCAAGGGCGTGGTGCCCACCTTGCGTGCCAGGCTGCGCCGGGGTGCCGCATGAAGCTGCTCGAAGTCACATCGCTGAGCAAGGTCTTCGGCGGTCTGCATGCGGTGCAGGACATGAGCTTTGATGTGCGCCAGGGCGCAGTCCATTCGCTGATCGGCCCCAACGGCGCCGGCAAGACCACGCTGATCAACCTCATCACCGGCATGTACACGCCGACTTCGGGCCAGGTAGCGTTTGAATCGCAGGACATCACCGGCCTGGCGCCGCAAAAATTGCCGGGGCGTGGCATGGCGCGCACCTTCCAGAACCTGCAGGTATGCATGAACATGAGCGCTGTGGAGAACGTCATGGTCGGCGCGCACCTGCGCCAGAACACGGGCTTGCTGGCAGGGTTGCTGTCTTTGCCGCGCCTGCGTGCAGCCGACCGGGCCTGCCGCGCTGAAGCTCTGGAGGCCATGGCCCAGGTCGGTGTCGCCGCTTTTGCGGATGCGCACGCGAGCCAGATGCCCTATGGCGCACTCAAGCGGCTGGAGATTGCACGCGCGCTCATGACACGGCCCCGCATGGTGCTGATGGACGAACCCGCCGCCGGGCTGAACCCGACCGAAACCGCTGAGGTGGGCCAGTTGATACGGCGCCTGGCGGACCAGGGGTTGACGGTGTTGCTGGTCGAGCACGACATGCCGCTGGTGATGCGTGTGTCAAACACCATCACTGTTTTGAACTACGGAAAAAAACTGGCCGAAGGCACGCCGCAGGAGATGCGTTCACACCCCGAGGTGATCGCGGCCTATCTGGGCGCAGACATTGAAGAGCCGTCACCGGCCCGCACCGAACCCGAAAAGGCACTCGCATGATGATGCCTTCTATTTCACTCCCCCCGTGCCACATCCCCAAGGCTGAGCCCTTGTTGTCGGTTAAAGCGCTGACCAGCCACTATGGCCGCATCCAGGCTTTGCACGGCGTGGACCTTGGCGTCCAGGCCGGCCAGCTGGTCGCACTGGTCGGCGCCAACGGCGCGGGCAAGACCACGCTGTTGCGCGCGATTTCGGGTGTGCAGCCCGCGGGTGGTGGCGGCATTGATTTCATGCAGCAGGACATCAGCCGCATGGGCGCCAGCCAACGCGTGCGCATGGGCATCAACCAGGTGCCCGAGGGCCGGCAGGTGTTTGCGCCCATGACGGTCGAAGACAACCTGAAGCTGGGCGCCTTCACGCGAGGCAAGGCCGAAATGGCGCGCAGCCTGGCGTCCATGTATGAACTGTTCCCGATCCTGAAAGACAAGCGCTCGCTGCCCGCGGGCACCTTGTCGGGTGGGCAGCAGCAGATGCTGGCCATGGCGCGCGCGCTGATGGCTTCGCCCAAACTGCTGCTGCTTGACGAGCCCAGCATGGGTCTGGCCCCGCTGATGGTTCGCGAAATATTCCAGCTGATTCAAAAGCTGCGCGACCAGGGCATCACCATTTTGGTGGTGGAGCAAAACGCCCGTGCCGCGCTGTCCATTGCCGACCAGGGCTATGTGATGGAGTTGGGCCGGATTGTGATGTCCGGCCCCGGCGCTGAATTGCTCAAAGACGACAGGATCAGGCAGGCCTATCTGGGTATGTAGTGATCATGTAATGGGCTTGTGGCCCTGGACATCAACAGAAAGAGAACGAGACATGACAGAGCCAAACATCACACCACAACAAATCGCCGAAGCGGTCGCCACCGGCATGATGGCCAGAGACCGCGCCTCGCGCAGCCTGGGCATGCAAATCACCCACATCAGCCCGGGCGCCGCACACCTTGAAATGACCGTGCGCGACGACATGCTCAATGGCCTCGATACCTGCCATGGCGGCTACATCACCGTACTGGCCGACTCGGCGTTTGCGTTCGCCTGCAACTCCTACAACGAGATGACCGTTGCTTCGTCGCTGTCCATCGACTTCGTCGCGCCCGTCTACGGCGGCGAAGTACTCACCGCGCGCGCGGCAGAAGTCAGCCGCAGCGGCCGAACGGGTGTGTATGACGTGGACATCCGCAACCAGAAAGGTGAGCGCGTGGCGATTTTCCGCGGCCGTTCTTACCAGATGAAGGGCAAGCCTTTGGTGGCGCTGCCCGCGATGCCGGCGCTGTCCGGTTAGCGCAAGCCGATTCAGGGAGATCACAAGATCCCGCATGTCTGCTGCGCGGGAGAGAAAAAACCCGGACCACCGGGTTGGACTTTCAATAACGACAGGAGACAAACATCATGCGTACCCACATCAGGAAGATATTCCACCTTTTCCCCTGCCTGCTCTGGTGCTTCGGCATTCAGACAGCATGGGCACAAACCGGCCCCGGCGTGACCGATACCGAAATCCTGATCGGGCAGTCCTGCCAGCTCAGCGGGCCTCTGGCGGCGCTCTCCAGTGAAGTGCGCCAGGGCGCGAGCCTGTACTTTGACCATATCAATGCGACCGGCGGAATCCGCGGCCGCAAGATCAAGGTCATTGCCCTGGACGACGCCTACGACCCCAAGAAGGCGGCCGAGAACACCCGCACACTCATCGAGCAGGAAAAGGTACTGGCGCTGTTCCAGTACGCCGGCACCCCGCCCGCGATGGCGGCGGTCCCCATCGCCGAAGAAGCGGGTGTGCCGTTCATCACCCCGTTCACCGGTTCGGACGCCTTGCGAAAAAAGTTCAGCCCTCAGGTATTCAACATCAAAGCCGGTTACAGCGCCGAGCTGGAGACCATGGTCAAGCAACTCGCGACCATCGGCGTAACCAAGGTGGCTGTGGCCTACCTCAACAATCCCTTCGGCACAGACGGCCTCGCGTCAGTGGAAAAGGCGGCTGCAACCAGCGGTGTTTCCCTGGTGGCGAAAGCGCCGGTGGAGGTAGACAGATCGAAAATAGACCTGGCGGTCGACACGATTGCCAAGGCGAGCCCGCAGGCCATCATCGTTGTCAGCGCCGGCAAGCCCAGCATTGATTTTGTGGATGCCTACCAGACAGCCGGTCACCGCTCCACCTTCTACATGCTCTCGGTGATCAGCAATGCGCAACTGGTGGCCGCCCTGGGCGAACGGGCGCGCGGCATCGTGGTATCGCAGGTGGTGCCCTCACCGTGGAACCAGGGCATCGCCGTGTCCAGGGAATTCCAGACGCTGGCCCGCAAAGCAGGCATCAAGGATTTCACATTCAGTCAGATGGAGGGCTTTGTTTCCGCGAAGTTTCTCGTGGAAGGCTTGAAGCGGGCGGGCAACAAGCCAACCCGCGAAAGCCTGGTGCGCGGCCTTGAAACCATGGCCAAGGTGGACCTGGGCGGTTTTGTCGTCGAACTGTCGCCGACCCTGCACAGCTCAGGCAAGTCCGTCGATATGCTGATCCTGGGGCGGGACGGGAAATTTACGCGGTAGGGCATTGAGAGTCCAGGGCAGGGCTCTCAGTGGATTCTATGAGTGAAATTGGCCTGCAGCCCAATAACCATGTGTGCAGACTGCTACTAATTTAATAGCATAGAAAAACCCTCACCCGACACCAGCAGCCGCGGCGCCATCTCTTGGATTAGCTGCAGGATCGCCTTCTGGGTGAGGGTCGCGGGCCGCTGTGAACTCATGGCGCTCATCAGCTTGGTGCGTAGGGCAGGGCCGGTGATGGGCCGGCAGACAAAGGCTTGCGGATAGGCCGAGGTCGAGACGGCATGGCGCGTCAGGACCGCGCAGCCCGCGCCGTCCTGGATCAAATCCAGGATCGTGGCCACACCGTCGATCTCCAGCGCCACGTTCGGGCGTTGCCCCACCGCCGCCAGCTCTGTTTCGACCTGCATGCGGATCGCGTTCGGGCGGCTCGGGATCACGAGGGGGAAGTCCGCCAGATCGCGCAGCGACACCGGCCTCGGCTTGGCTGCCTTCTTGTCCGGCTTCTTCGCGGTTTGCCTTTCGATCAGGAAGAGAGGCTCGTCAACCAGCGGCGTGAGCTCGATGCCGGGCGCGGGCGTTGCGTTGTAGAGCAGGGCGATATCGAGCCGGCCCGTCAGCAGGGCTTCGTGCATGGACACTGTCAGGCCTTCCATGATTGACAGCGTGGCGTCGGGCATGGTGCGGCGGAATTCGCGAATCAGCGGAACCGCCACGACGCGTGAGACGCTGGGCGGCATGCCGATCGCGACGCGCCCGGCCAGCGCCCCGCGCACGCGCCCCAGCTCTTCCTTGGCGCGAGAGACCTGGTGCAGGATGCCGCGGCCGTGCTCGAGCAGCAGCTTGCCGGCTTCAGTGGGCGTGGCGCCCCGGCCGTTGCGCGTGAGCAGGTTCTGGTGCAGCTCCACTTCGAGCAACCGGATCTGCCGGCTCAAGGCCGGCTGCGCGATGTCCAGCGCGGCTGCGGCACGCGTGAAGCTGCCGACCTCGGCCACGCGCACAAAGTACTCCAGCTGTTTCAGGTCCATCACCAAAGTATGACATAGGCATATCGGATATGGCAGATATAGCAGTTTGTTCTATCTGCTAGCGCGCCGGGGCTGTTTCTCTGCCGGGCGTACGCGTCCAGAATCACAGGCTCTTATGACTGCCATGACCGCCGCGATTCAGGGAATTTCTTCCATGGCCACACGCCAGCTGCTGGCTGAACTCGTGGTTGCGTATGAGAGCCTTCGCGGTATCGCCGCCCGTGCGGAATCGGTGGGCGGTGTCGACGCGGCCGCCCGCGTGCAAGCGGGCGAGCCTTTCGATTTTGTCGTGCTGGCCTCGGATGCCATCGACAAGTTGCTTGGAGGCGGACACGTTTTGCCCGGCAGCAAAGTGGACATCGCCCGTTCCGGCGTCGCGGTGGCCGTGCGGCAAGGCGATGTCAAACCCGATATCTCATCCGAGGAAGCCTTAAGGCGTGCGGTGCTGTCGGCGCCCAGCCTCGGCTACTCGACCGGGCCCAGCGGCGTCGCGCTCATCAAGCTGTTCGAGCGCTGGGGAATTCTGGGTGAGGTCAAGGAGCGCATTGTGCAGGCCCCGCCAGGCGTTCCCGTCGGCACGATGTTGGCGCGTGGCGATGTGGCGCTGGGTTTCCAGCAACTGAGCGAGCTGATGCATCTGGACGGTATCGATGTCGTCGGCCCCTTGCCGGATGCGGTGCAGATCACGACGACGTTTTCCGCCGGCATCTGCCGCTCAGCGGCGCAGCCCCGCGCCGCGGCGGAGTTGCTGCAATTCATGGCCTCCCCCGAGGCCGCTCCCGCCAAATCCCGCCACGGCATGGAGCCGGCCTGAGGCCATCGCTTCACGCACAGACATCTCAAGGACTGCAAGGAAAAAACATGATCATCGATTGCCACGGCCACTACACGACCGCCCCGAAAGCACTGGAAGACTGGCGCAACAAGCAGATCGCCGGCATCAAGGACCCGGTGTCCATGCCCAAAGCGTCCGAGCTGAAGATCAGCGACGACGAGTTGCGCGAATCCATCGAAAACAACCAGCTGCGCCTGATGAAAGAGCGCGGCAGCGACCTCACGCTGTTTTCGCCGCGCGCCAGCTTTATGGCCCATCACATCGGCGACTTCAATGTGTCGTCTACCTGGGCGGCGATTTGCAACGAACTCTGCTTCCGCGTGAGTCAGCTTTTTCCGGATCATTTTGTGCCTGTGGCCATGCTGCCGCAATCGCCGGGTGTTGATCCAAAAACCTGCGTTCCAGAGCTTGAGAAATGCGTCAGGGAATATGGCAACGTCGGCATCAACCTCAACCCCGACCCTTCAGGCGGCCACTGGACTTCACCGCCGCTCACCGACCGGCACTGGTACCCGATCTACGAGAAGATGGTCGAGTACGACCTGCCGGCGATGATCCATGTGAGCACCAGCTGCAACGCCTGCTTTCACACCACCGGCGCGCATTACCTGAACGCCGACACCACCGCCTTCATGCAATGCATCCAGGGCGATCTGTTCAAGGACTTTCCGACGCTGCGTTTCCTCATCCCGCACGGCGGCGGCGCTGTGCCTTATCACTGGGGGCGGTTTCGTGGCCTGGCGCAAGAGATGAAAAAACCGCTGCTTGAGGACCATCTTCTGAACAACATCTTCTTCGACACCTGCGTCTACCACCAGCCCGGCATCGACTTGCTGAATACCGTGATCCCGGTGAAGAACGTGCTGTTTGCCTCCGAGATGATCGGCGCCGTGCGTGGCATCGACCCGCAAACCGGCCATTACTACGACGACACCAAACGCTACATCGAGGCGTCGACCATTTTGACCCCCGAAGAAAAACACCAGATTTATGAAGCGAACACGCGGCGCGTTTTCCCGCGCCTCGATGTCCGGCTCAAGGCCCGCGGCCTTTAAGGAGAAATCACATGTACGAACTAGGCGTTGTCTACAGAAACATCACGCGCGCGGATCGTGCCGCCGCCGATGCACTCGGCAAATTCGGCGCGGCAACCGTGCATGAGGCCCTGGGCCGTGTCGGGCTGATGAAGCCCTATATGCGGCCGATTTATCCCGGCGCGCAGGTGTCGGGCACGGTGGTCACCGTGCTGCTGCAGCCCGGCGACAACTGGATGCTGCATGTAGCGGCAGAGCAGATCCAGCCGGGCGACATCGTCGTGGCCGCCTGCACGGCCGACAACACCGACGGCTTCTTCGGCGACCTGCTGGCCACCAGCTTCATGGCGCGCGGTGCGCGCGCGCTCGTCATCGACGGCGGTTGCCGCGACCTGAAGACACTGCAGGAAATGGGCTTTCCGGTGTGGAGCCGCGCGATCAGCTCCAAAGGCACGGTCAAGGCGACGCTGGGCTCGGTGAATATCCCGGTCGTGTGTGCGGGTTCGCTGGTGCATCCGGGCGATGTGGTGGTGGCCGATGATGACGGCGTGGTGATCGTGCCGGCAGCGCTGGCCCGCAAGACGCTGGACGCCGCCACCGCGCGCGAAGCGAACGAGGGCGAGAAGCGCGCCAGGCTTGCGTCCGGCGTGCTGGGCCTGGACATGTACAAGATGCGCGAGCCGCTCGAAAAAGCCGGCCTGCGCTACATCGACTGACCTTTCCTGGGAACATCATGAACACTCCAATGCGCATGCTTCCCGGCTGGGCCGCGTGCCTCGTTGCCACGGCGCTCGCCCTCACCGTGCAGCTTGCCTGGTCGCAGCCCTATCCCAACAAACCCGTGAAGGTCCTGGTCGGCTATTCGGCCGGCGGCGCTGTCGACACCGTCGCCCGCACGCTGGGCCAGAGCCTCGCGGTGGGCATGGGGCAATCCTTCGTGATTGAAAACAAGCCGGGCGCGGGCAGCAACATCGCCGTGAAGCTGGTGATCGATGCCGCGCCTGACGGCTACTCCCTGCTGATGGCGGCCAACGCGGTGGCCGCCAACATGGCGCTGTACCAGCCACCCCCTTTCGACGCCGAGAAAGACCTGGTTGCCGTGTCTCTCATCGGCCGCGTGCCGGTGGTCATTGCCGCCAACGCGAACGCCCCCTACGACTCCATCGGCCAGCTGATCGCCGCAGCCAAGGCCAAACCAGGCTCGGTCTCCTTCGCAACGCCGGGTAATGGCTCGACGCCGCACCTGGCGGCTGAACTGTTCGCACGCGCGGCGGGTATTTCGCTCATGCACGTGCCTTATCGCGGTGGTGCGCAGGCCGTGACGGATGTGATTGGCGGGCAGGTGCCCTTGCTGGCGATGAATGCGATGGAGGTGAAGCCGCAGGTCGCGAGCGGCAAGCTCAAGGTGCTGGCGGTGCTCAGCCCGCAGCGCTCGGCGATTTTTCCGGATGTACCCACGATTGCCGAATCCGGATTCAAGGGATTCGAGGCATCTGTCTGGTACGCCTTGATGGCGCCGGCCAAGACACCGGCTGCGATTGTCGACAGGCTGCACGCCGAAGTGCAAAAGTCGCTGCAGACCGCCGAGGTTCGCGAGCGCATGACGGCAGTCGGCGGCGAGGTGCTGCCCGGCACCCGCGCGTCCATGGTCTCGCTTTTGAGTTCTGAACGCCAGCGCTACGAAAAGCTTGTGCGTGACGCGAACATCAAGCCCGACTGAACATGATGGATTTCACCAAGACACCCGGTTGGCTGGACTGGTACGCCAACCCCAGCAAGCCGCACTTTCAATTGCCGCCGGGCAGTGTCGACGCGCATTGTCACGTCTTCGGCCCGGGCGATCAGTTTCCTTACGCACCTGAGCGCAAGTACACGCCCTGCGACGCGAGCAAGGAGCAGCTTTTCGCGCTGCGCGACCACCTCGGCTTCGAACGCAACGTGATCGTGCAGGCCACCTGCCACGGCGCGGACAACAGCGCCTTGCTGGACGCGCTGGCATCGTCAAACGACCGGGCGCGCGGGGTGGTGACCGTGAAGCGCAATGTGACGGACGCGCAGCTGCAGGCCATGCATGCAGCAGGCGTGCGCGGCGTGCGCTTTAACTTCGTCAAGCGACTGGTGGACTTCACACCCAAAGACGAGTTGATGGAAATCGCCGCGCGCATCGCGCCGCTCGGCTGGCATGTCGTGATCTATTTTGAAGCGGTGGACTTGCCCGAACTGTGGGACTTCTTCACGGCCCTGCCCACGATCGTGGTGGTGGACCACATGGGCCGGCCCGACGTGACCAAGCCCGTGAACGGCGAAGAATTCGAGCTCTTCATGAAGTTCATGCGTGAGTACCCGAACGTGTGGAGCAAGGTGAGCTGCCCGGAGCGCCTGAGCGTGGGCGGCCCGCCGGCGCTGGGTGGTGAACGCCAGGCCTATCGGGATGTACTGCCGTTCGCGCGGCGCATCGTCGAGACCTTTCCCGACCGCGTGCTGTGGGGCACCGACTGGCCGCACCCGAACCTGAAGGGCCACATGCCCGACGACGGCTTGCTGGTGGATTTCATCCCGCACATCGCGGTGACAGAGGTGCTGCAGCACAAGCTGCTGGTAGACAACCCGGCGCGCCTTTACTGGGCAACGTGACAGCAAGACAAAACAACAAACCAAGAGACAAGGCACCCGTTACATGAACCCCGCTCCTCCCGCCAACAGGCGTCAAGCCTGCGTGCGCATCGCAGCAGCAGCCCTGGCCATCCCCGGACTCAATGTTTTCGCGCAGGCCTACCCTTCCCGGCCGGTGCGCATCATCGTGCCCTTCACACCCGGCGGGTCCAGCGACGTGCTGGCCCGGGCGATCAGCCAGGACCTCAGCCGCGCGCTCGGCCAGCCGGTTGTGATCGAAAACGTTCCCGGCGCGGGCGGCTCGCTGGGCGCCGAGCGCGGCGCGAGGGCCGCGCCTGACGGCTACACCTTGCTGATGGGCCACATCGGCACCTTGTCCGTCAACCCATGGCTCTACCCCAAGCTCGGCTACGACCCGGTCAAAAGTTTTGCGCCGGTAGCCTGGGTCGCCCGTGTGCCCAACGTGCTGGTGGTGCACCCCTCGGTGCCGGCCAACAACCTGAAGGAACTGGTCGCGTTGGCCAGGTCGCGCCCCGGGCAACTCGCCTATGGCTCCGGCGGCAACGGCAGCGCGGCCCACATGACGATGGAATACCTGAAAACGCAGACCGGCGCGTCGCTGCTCCATATCCCGTACCGGGGCTCCGCGCCTTCGGTGAGCGATCTGCTGGCGGGCCAGGTGCAAGCCCTTTTCACCGGCACGCCCGCGCTGCTTCCACACATCAAGGCCGGCAAGATGCGCGCGCTGGCCGTGTCCAGCCCGAAGCGGCTGGCGCAATTGCCGGATGTGCCCACGGTGGCAGAGACCGGCGTGCCCGGCACGCAGGGCTTTGAGGCCGACCAGTGGTATGGCCTGCTCGCGCCCGCCGGCACGCCTGCGGACATCGTGGCCTTGCTTAACCAGCATGTGAACAAGGCGCTGGGCTCCGAGGAGGTTCGCACCCGCCTGGCGACCGAAGGCGCGCAGCCGGTGCCCACGACGCCGCAGGTCTTCTCGCAGTTGATCGCCACCGAGTTACGGCGCTGGGAGAAGGTCGTGAAGGCCGCCGGCATCAAGCCTGACTGAGTCCGGGCCCACCAAAAAGAAGAGCCGGCATGCGCCGGCTCTTTCAAAACCTCAGCTCTCTCAATCTGCTTGCTTTACTTGCTTTAGCACCTGTTCTTAGAACACATGCGTGATGCCCAGGCTCACCCCGGTTGAGGTGGCCTTGTTGCCCGCACCCAGGTAGTCGCCCTTCCACTTCGTGTTGTCCAGTTCAAGGTAAATCTTGCTGCGCTTGGAGAGCTTGTATTCGAGGAAGGCCAGCAGGCGCTTGAAGCCGTCGTCAGGCAGGGCGGTACGGTTGCGGTCTACCTTGTAATAGCCGGCCAGCAGGTCGATGGTGGGCGTGACGGCGTAGTTCAGGCCGATGACCTTGACACGGTTGGTGGCCTCCGCCGTCGCAGACGTAAAGCCGCTGTTGTAGCCGTAGTTGGCCATCACGCGCAGTGAGGGCAGAGAGGGGATAAGCCAGCTCACGCCCAAATTCGCGGCGGTCAGGTTGCGGTCGTTCGCGTCACGGTAGCGCGTGTACGCCGTCGTGATGTTCAGCTCGGGCGTCAGGTAATCGACGCCCAGGCCGGCGGTGCGCTGCTTGGTCGACGAGCCCGCCACCTCGCCCATGCTGTACATGGCGCGCGCCACCACGGGGCCGATCGGCACTGAGTACTTGATCGAGTTGTTCACCCGGTTAGACGAGCCCGTGGAACCGGTTGCACCGTATTCCACGCCGAGCTGGTGGCCCGTCAGGCTGACGTTCTGGATGTTGGGATTCATGCTCGCGAAACGCAGGCCGATCGGGTCTGTCACGCCGGCCGAGTCCGCGATCAGGGTGTTTTGCCGCCCGGCAGTGATGCTGCCCCAGTTGCCCGACAGACCTACCACCGAGGCGCGGTCGAAGAACGTCGTCGCATTGGCTTGCGCGCCGGTGTCGACATTGATGCCCCCTTCGAGGTTGAAGGTGGCTCGCAGGCCGCCGCCCAGGTCTTCCGAGCCGCGCAGGCCCCAACGGCTGGTCGGGCCCACACCGCTTTGCACCACGGTGCTGTTAAGCGGCGACCTGGCGTAGGTGCTGGTCAGGCCCGTCTGCGTGCGTGCCGCCACGTCGATGATCCCGTACAGGGTCACCGAGTCCTGCGCCATCGCGGGTAGGGCAGCGCACAGGGTTGCGGCTGCAAGGGTTAGTTTCTTCATCTTCATGGTCTCCTCCGGTTGTTGTGAAATCGTTGCGTGACGGCGCCGCTCTTTCCATGCGGCGGCCGCACCGGCAGTGCCGCCGGTGATTGGCTGTGGGGTTTATGGAGCTACGGCTATTGCCGCGGCACGTTCGCGCGGGCGATCACATCCGACCAGCGCTTGATCTCCGAGGCGAGGAGTTCGCGCAGTTGCTCGGGCGTGCCGCCAGCGGGCGTTACGTTGAGTTCGGCGAGTTGCTTGCGCAGGTCCGGGCTGGCCAGCGCCTTGTTGATCTCGCGGTTGAGCGTGGCAATGACCTCAGGCGGTGTGCCCGCCGGCGCCGCCAGCGCGTTCCACGACGCGACGTTAAAACCGGTGACGCCGCTTTCGCGCACCGTGGGCACATTGGGCAGCCCCGGCGCGCGCTTGAAGCCCATCACGGCGAGCGGGCGCAAGGTTTTCGAGGCAATCTGCCCCATCATCGGCCCGAGGATCTCAACGGCCACGTCGACCTGCCCGCCGCGCAGCGCGGTGATCACGGCCGGTGAACCGTTAAAAGGAACGACCTGAAAATCGACACCCGCGCTGGTCTTGAGCAGCTCCGCCGTCAGGTGCTGGGTGCTGCCGATATTGATGGTCGCCACATTGAGCTTGCCCGGGTTGGCCTTCGCATAGGCGAGCATCTCCTGCAGGGAATTGAAGCGGCCGTTGGCGGCGCTGATGAGGGCAAGGTCAAAGAAGCCGAGCGTGGCCAGCGGCGCGAAATCCTTCTGCGCATCGAAAGGCAGCGACTTGAACAGCCCGGCGCTGACCGCGGTGCCGTTGCTCATGAGCAGCAGGGTGTGGCCGTCGGGTGCGGCCTTGGCCACGGCCTCGCCCGCCACAATGCCGCCGGCGCCGGGTTTGTTGTCCACGATGACGCTCTGGCGCAGGCCTTCGCCCAGCTTTTGCGCGACGACCCGCGCCGTCAGGTCGGCGACGCCGCCGGCCCCGAAAGGAACCACGATGCGTATCGGTTTGGACGGGAAGGCCTGGGCCCTTCCCAGTCCTGGAAGGAGTGCGGCCAGGACTGCGGCCGCGGTCAGTTGTCTTCTTTTCATAGTGCCGGTAGCTTCCCTTGTTGGGAGCCAACGAGCAATAGGGTTTTGGTGACTAACTGATAGGGCCAAAAAGCATTGCTCGCGGCGCCGGCGCGGCCCGGGTGATCTGCAGGCGACCATGATCGTCAACACTTCGCCTGGCAGGGTGTTTAGAAGGGCTTAGAGGAATTTATGAGCAAAATCGGCCTCTAGCCCAGTAGATATATAGGTTGGCAGCTATCGATTTAATAGCGATTGAGGCGCTCCCGCCAGCGACAGATGGCGGGCCGCGCGCTCAGGCGAGGGCTGGCAAGCTGTCCAGCACCTTGTCCAGCGTGATCGGGTAGTTGCGCACACGCGCGCCGGTGGCGTTGTAGACCGCGTTCGCCACGGCGGCGCCGACGCCGCAGATGCCCAGCTCGCCGACGCCCTTGGCTTTCATCGGCGAAGAGGTCGGGTCGGTCTCTTCCAGGAAGATCACATCCTGGTGCGGGATGTCGGCATGCACCGGCACCTCGTAGCCCGCCAGGTCGTGGTTCACAAAGAAGCCGTGGCGCTTGTCGACGGCGAGTTCTTCCATCAGCGCCGCGCCCACACCCATGGTCATCGCGCCAATCACCTGGCTGCGCGCACTCTTGGGGTTGAGGATGCGCCCGGCGGCGCAGACGGCCAGCATGCGCCGCACGCGGATTTCGCCGGTGTAGATGTCGACGCCGACTTCCACAAAGTGTGCGCCGAAGGTTGATTGCTGGAATTTCTTCGTGAGGTCGCCGAACTCGATGGTGTCCTCAACCACGAGGCCCTTCGCGCCGGCGGCCTCGGCCAGCGGCACGGTGCGGCCGCCCGCGCTGACCATGCCGTCGGCGAACGTGACGTCGCCTTGGTCCATCTTCAGTTTTTTGGCAACGGCCTCGCGCAGCTTCATGCACGCCGCATAGACGCCTGAGCTAGAGCTGTTGGCGCCCCACTGGCCACCGGAGCCGGACGACACCGGGAAGGCCGAATCGCCCAGCCGCACAAACACCTTTTGCAGCGGCACGCCCATCACTTCGGCCGCGGTCTGCGCAATCACGGTGTACGTGCCCGTGCCGATATCGGTCATGTCGGTTTCGACCGTGACCAGGCCGGTGTTGTCCAGCCGCACGCGCGCACCGGACTTCATCGTCAGGTTGTTGCGAAAGGCCGAGGCGACGCCCAGGCCCACCAGCCAGCGCCCTTCACGCAACTGGCCGGGTTTGGCGACGCGACGGTTCCAGCCGAAAGTCTGTGCGCCGGTTTGGAGGCACCGCACCAGCTGGCGTTGCGAGAAAGGGCGTTCCGGTTTTTCAGGGTCGACCTGCGTGTCGTTCAGCACGCGGAACTCCACCGGGTCCAGCCCTAGCTTCTCCGCCATTTCATCCATCGCGATTTCGAGAGCCATCAGGCCGGGCGCCTCGCCTGGCGCACGCATCGCATTGCCCTCGGGCAAATCCAGCACCGCCAGCCGCGTGGCGGTCATGCGGTTGGCGCCGGCATACAGCAGGCGCGTCTGGTTGACTGCGGTCTCGGGCGAGCCGCCGGGCAGGTCGCCCGACCATCCCTCATGCGCGATGGCCGTGAGCTTGCCGTCTTGCCCCGCGCCCAGGCGTATGCGCTGGATGGTGGCCGGGCGGTGTGTGGTGTTGTTCATCATCAGCGGCCGCTGCAGCGCCACTTTGACCGGACGCCGAGCCGCGCGCGCGCCCAGCGCGGCCAGCAGCACATCGGCACGCAAGAAAAGCTTGCCGCCGAAGCCGCCGCCGATAAAGGGCGACACCAGCCTGACGTTCGCCTTGGGGATGCCCAGCGTCTTGGCCAGGTCGCCCACGCCCCAGTCGATCATCTGGTTGGCCGTCCACACCGTGAGCTTGTTGCCCTTCCAGGCAGCGGTAGAGGCATGCGGCTCCATCATCGCGTGTGACTGGTCGGGTGTGGTGTAGGTCGCGTCAAACTGCACAGGCGCTGCGGCAAATGCACCCGCGAAATTACCCACCTTGGTCTCGGGTTCGCCCGAAAAATCAGACGCCTTGGCCAGCGGCGCGCCGTCTTTTTCGGTGGCCAGGCTGAACTTGCCTGGAGTGCTCACGTAAGCGATTCGCAGCAGCTGCGCGGCGGCGCGCGCCTGCTCAAAGGTGTTGGCCACCACCAGCGCCACGGCCTGATGGTAGTGATCGATCTCCGGCCCGCCCAGCAGCTTGGTGGTGTTGAAGTTGCCCTTGGTGAGCTTGCCGGCGTTCTGCGCTGTCACGATGGCGAGTACGCCCGGTGCGGCGCGAGCCGCGCGCACATTCATCGACGCGATGCGGCCCTTGGCGATGCCGGCGCCGACGATATAGCCATAGGCCGCGTTCGGTGCGACGTCGTGGCGCTCGTAGGCATAGGGTGCGGTGCCCGTGGTTTTGAGCGGTCCGTCAATGCGGTCAGTGGGCTTGCCGATCACCTTCAGCTGGTCAATCGGGTTGGTGGTGGCGGGGGTGTCGAACTTCACGGTCAGCTCCTCGCCTGGGCCAGCACGGCAGCGATGGTTCGCTCTACCAGCGGCAGTTTGAAAGCGTTGTCATGCGTCGTCTGCGTGCCGGCCAGCAGGCCCGCTGTTAACGCTCTTGCGCCTTGCGGCATGGCGGACTCGGCAGCTTCTACGCGCCAGGGTTTGTGCGCCACGCCGCCCAGGGCGACCTTGCCGGTGCCGTCGCGCTGCACGATGGCGGCCACAGACACCAGCGCAAAGGCGTAAGAGGCGCGGTCACGCACCTTGCGGTAGATGTGCACGCCGCCCGCCGGGCGCGGCAGCGTCACGGCAGTGACCAGCTCGCCGGCCTCCAGGTTGGTCTCGATATGTGGCGTGTCGCCCGGCAAGCGGTGAAAGTCGGCAATCGGGATCACGCGCGCGCGCCCGTCGGGCCTCACGGTTTCTACCGACGCATCGAGCAGCCGCATGGCCACCGCCATGTCGCTCGGGTGCGTGGCGATGCAGGCCTGGCTGGTGCCGATGATGCCGTTCTGGCGGCTCACGCCGCCGATGGCACTGCAGCCGCTACCCGGCTGCCGCTTGTTGCAAGGCTGGTCGGTGTCATAAAAGTAGGGGCAGCGCGTGCGCTGCAGCAGGTTGCCGGCGGTGGTTGCCTTGTTGCGCAACTGGCCCGACGCGCCGGCCAGCAAGGCCCGCGACAGCACGGCGTAGTCGCGCCGCACGCGATCGTCAGCGGCCAGCGCCGTGTTGCGCACCATCGCGCCCACACGCAGGCCGCCTTCCGGTGTTGCTTCAATCTTGTCCAGCGCAAGGCCGTTGACGTCGACAAGATGCGCAGGCGTCTCGATCTGCAGTTTCATCAGGTCCAGCAGGTTGGTGCCGCCTGCGATGAATTTCGCCGCCGGGTTGCGGGCCACCGCCGCGGCGGCTTGCGCCGGCGAACTGGCGCGTTCGTACGTAAAGGGTTTCATGTCTGAGCTCCCGCCACTTCAGTGATGGCCTCGACGATGTTCGAATAGGCGCCGCAGCGGCAGATGTTGCCGCTCATGCGCTCGCGGAGTTCGTCGGGTGAAAGGAGCGGTCGCGCGGTAATGTCGGCGCTGACGTGGCTCGGGACGCCCCGGCGAATCTCGTCCAGTGCGCCCACGGCCGAGCAGATCTGGCCCGGCGTGCAGTAGCCGCATTGGTAGCCGTCATGCTTGACGAAGGCCGTCTGCAGGGGATGCATGCGCTGCAGCGTGCCCAGCCCTTCGATGGTCGTGACCTTGCTGCCTTCATGCATCACGGCCAGCGTCAGGCAGGAATTGATGCGCTGGCCGTCGAGCAGGACGGTGCAGGCGCCGCACTGCCCGTGGTCGCAACCCTTCTTGGTGCCGGTGAGGTGCAGGTGCTCGCGCAGCGCATCCAGCAGCGTGGTGCGCGTGTCCAGGTTCAGGGTGCGCGCCGTGCCGTTGACTTCAATGGTCACGCGAGCCTGTGGCACAGCGCCGGGCGCAGCGACGGGGCCCGGCGGGGCTGCATCGGCGTCTGTGGGCAATGTGGTGACGGCCGCTGAGGCGGCGCCGGCGATCAAAACGCCCCTCCGTGAAATGGGGAGCGCGCGCATAAGTGCGTCCGTAAGCGTGTCGGGACTTTCCATGGCTTCTGCCTTTGTCTGAGGAGTGGCGAGGAGGTGAGAGACAAAGGAACAGCATCCCGGCGCAGAGGTGGTTGCGCTGTAGGAGGCTGGCTCAGCGGGGCGTCAGTTGGGGCCATTTCTATCATTTCTGTTTTGCGCGAAAGGCGAGCGTGTGGTGAGTTGATCGCTACCTTACCTTTAACCGGGCAAGTGCGCTTTGCGCCCTTTGGCTTCCGCCGCCGCCAGCTCTTTTGCCGTCAGGACAAATTGCGTATTGTTTCCAAGGCGGGCGACTGCCAGGTCGATGAAGGCGCGCACCCGCGCCGGCTGCGCGGTGCGGCTGCCGTAGTAGACAAAGACACTGGATGAATCGGCAACATGCTTCGTCAGCAAAGGCACCAGCCGGCCGGCGCGTATGTGCGCGGCCGCGGCGATGCCGGTCAATGAGGCCAGCACATGGCCGTCGAGCACCGCTTCCGTCTCCATCACTTCGTCGTTGAAGCACAGGGCCGGCACCACCTGCTGCTCGACGACGTCGTCGGCAATCTTTACGCGCCAGGGGATGGTCTTGCCAGTGCCTGGGCTTCTGAAAGCACTGCACCGGTGGCCGGCCAGCGCACCGAGGTTGTTGGGCGCGCCATGCTTGGCCAGATAGGCGGGGCTGGCGCAGATGATGAGCTGCAGCGGAAAGAGCCGCCGTGCAACGACGCCCTCGGCGGCCGAGCGACCGATGCGAAAGCCCACGTCCACCCGGTCTTCGACCCAGTTGCCGATCCGGTCGTCCAGCGACACATCCGGCAGCACGTCGGGGTAGAGACCGCAGAATTCGTCCAGCAGGGGCCACAGCACCGGTACAAAGGTTGTGCGCGGCCCGACGATGCGCATTGGCCCGGCGATGCCGCCTTTGGACTGGCGAACCATCTCAAGCGCCTGTTGCATGCCCGTCAGCGAAGGCAGCGAGGCCTCGAGAAACTGCCTGCCTTCATCGGTGAGCGACATGCTGCGCGTAGTGCGGTGAAAGAGGCGCACGCCCAGGTGCTGCTCAAGCTGCGCCAGGGCCTGGCTGGCGGCCTGGGGTGACATGCCCTGTGCCGCTGCGGCACGCCGGAGGCTGCCCAGCTCCGCTGTTTTGGCAAAGGTGGCAATCGAGCGCAGTTCATTGATCGGCATACCCTGATTATCAACCTGCTCTTGTCAATCCTTCAAGTCATTAGGGGCTAGTGCCATGCGGATGTACGGCCTAAAGTTGAACCCTGACTCAAGATTTACAAGGATGCAATGATGAAAGCACTTGCGGCGACCGTGGTGTCGCTCTCCCTCGCCACCTCGGCCATGGCCCAGACCGCGCCGCCGCTGAAAGTGACGCGCAACGGCGCCCAGCCTTCGGCCAGGGGGCCTGCCGAGAACTTCACTGGCGCCGTGCGCGTTGATTCACTGTTTCGCGCCGACGAGCCGGCCCGCGTGAGCGGCGGCCATGTGAGCTTTGAGCCGGGCGCCCGCACGGCCTGGCATACGCACCCGCTGGGCCAGACGTTGCTTATGACCAGCGGCGTGGGCCTGGTACAGCGCTGGGGCGGGCCGGTGCAAGAGATCCGGCCCGGCGACGTGGTCTGGATCCCGCCTGGGGAAAAGCACTGGCACGGCGCTTCACCCACGAATGCGATGGGGCATTACGCGATTGCCGAACTGCTCAATGGCAAAGCTGTCGACTGGCTGGAGAAGGTCTCCGACCAGCAATACACCAGCGAGCGCATCACCGAACGCTAAACCTCAAGAGAAACAACATCATGAATACACCCACCTCATTTGCCGCATGGGTTGCAAGCACGGCCGTGGCCGCCCTCGCTGCTTTGGCAGGCCCCTGCGCTCATGCGCAAACGCCGGCCGTCCCTGCACCTCCTAGCGCACCCGCCATCGCGCAGGGCACGGCAACCCCGGCCACGCCGGCGCAAAGGATGTTCGGCGAGGTCAACCCCAAGCTGGCCGAGCTCACCGACAACGTGCTGTTTGGCGACGTGTGGGCGCGCCCGGGCCTTTCGCCGCGGGACCGCAGCCTGGTCACCATCAGCGCGCTGATCGCGATGAACCGGCCCGACCAGTTCCGCTCGCACCTGATGCGCGCGCGTGACAACGGCGTCACGGAAGCTGAGGCGATTGAAGCCATTACCCACCTGGCCTTTTATGCGGGCTGGCCGAGCGCCGTGACCGCCAGCCTGGTGGCCAAAGAAGTTTTCCAGAAGAAATAAGGAACAAGCATCGTGAGCAACAACATCGCGGCGCGGTCGCCCGCCAGCAGCCAGCCGGAAGACGTTGACATCAACGAAATCCTGTTCAGGCCCACGCGGCAGGACTTGTGAAAGAACCCGCCCATGCAAATGCAACTGCCCACGGCCGCCGAAATCAAAAGCCCGGCCAGCCCGGCCAGCCCGGCCAGCCCGGCCGCGGTGCTCGCCATCATCGTCACCAGCTATCTCATGATCGTGGTGGACATCTCGATCGTGATCACCGGCTTGCCGAAGATCCAGGAAGGCCTGAACTTCAGCCATGCCGGGCTTTCGTGGGTGCAGAACGCCTACACCCTGGCTTTCGGCGGCTTCCTGTTGCTGGGTGCCCGGGCCGGCGACATCCTGGGCCGCAGGCGCATGTTCATTGCGGGCCTTGCGCTCTTCACGCTGGCATCGATGGCCATCGGCCTGGCGCAGTCGCCCACCTGGTTGCTGGCTTCGCGAGCTATCCAGGGCATGGGGGCTGCCATTCTGGCGCCCTCGACACTGGCGCTGCTTTCCACCCATTTTTCCGAAGGGCCTGAGCGCACCCGCGCACTGGCCTATTACGCAGCGGCAGCCGGCGTGGGCGCGAGTGTGGGCTTGGTGCTGGGCGGGCTGGTGGCCGATCTCATCTCCTGGCGTGCGGGCTTTTTCATCAACCTGCCCATCGGCGTCGCGCTGATGTGGGGCGCGCGCCGGTACATCGCTGAGACACCCAAGCGCCCAGGGCAGCTGGACCTGCCGGGCGCGGTTACTTCCACACTGGGCATGTTTGCTTTGGTCTATGGGATTGTTCGCGCCGCTGAATCGGGCTGGACAGAGTCGATAACGCTGGTGTCGCTGGCAACAGGCATCGTGCTGTTGATTCTCTTCGTCTTCAATGAATCACGCGCAGCGCAGCCCATACTGCCGCTGCGCCTCTTTGCCAGCCGCGAACGCAGCGGGGCTTACGCCGCACGCATGCTTTTTCTGGGGGGCATGGTGGGCTTCTGGTTTTTCACCACGCAGTATTTGCAGGGTGTCATGGGCCTTCGCCCGCTGGAGGCCGGGCTGGCCTTTTTACCGACGACGATTCCCAACTTCATCGTAGCCCTGATGGTGCCCCGGCTGACCCGCCGCTTCGGCAATGCGCGTGTTCTGGCCGCAGGCCTTGCCATCGCCGCCGCCGGTGTCGCCTGGCTGGGCCAGGTGTCCGCCGGCACGCCTTACTTTACCGGCGTTGCGCTGCCCATGGTGCTGATCGGCATCGGTCAGGGCGGTGTGCTGGGGCCGCTGACGGTGGCCGCGGTCGCCGGTGTCCGGGGCGGTGACGCCGGTGCCGCGTCCGGTGTGGTCAATGTGGCCCACCAGCTGGGCGGATCGCTGGGCCTGGGCGTGCTGGTGGTTGTGTTTGAAGCCGCAGGGCGGGGCCTGTCCGACGTACCCGGCCTGCTGGCCCACCAGGTGGCCGCTACCTTCAACGCCAGCGCCGTGATGTTGCTGCTGGCCCTGACGGTGGTGCTGGTCTTCATTGTGCTTCCGAAAAAATCAGGCAAAGACTCTTCATGAACATTCCTTCTCCCGCCGTCATAGCCGGCGTCTTCACCCTTGTGGTACTGGCACTTCAGATGCCGCTGGCCCAGGCCGAGCCCAATCGCGTCACCTTTCCCGCCAACCTCGACAGGTTGGTGCACTACACCACCGTCAAACGCGGCAACGTCACCGAGCACATGCTCACCAGCCAGGAGGCGATTGACGCCATCAAGCTGGGCAAGGCCATGCCCAGCGGCACCCATGTGGTGCTGGTCGACTACAGAGACAGCAAGGTCTTCCGCTACTTTGTGATGGAAAAGCGCGACGGCTGGGGCACCGACTTTGACGCCGCGCGGCGCACGGGTGACTGGCAGTTCCAGGCTTTCAAGCCCGACAAAACCCTCAACCTGGGTGAAAACAGTGCCCGCTGCCAGTCGTGCCACCAGGGGCGCGAAGCAGATCAGCACCTCTTTACCTTCAATGACCTCAAACGCGCCAAATAAAAAGAAAAAGGCTGGCAGCACGTGATGAACAAAACCTTCCTGTGGCGCCTGGTGCTTGACGGCACTGCCGCCGGCCTGTTGCTGGTGGCGCTGGCGTACTACTGGCTGGGCAATACGGCGCATGAGCTCGCGGGGACGGGCATCTTTCTTCTGCTGGTGGTACACAACGTTTTTAACCGCCGCTGGTACGGCGCGATGGCCAGACCGCAGCGCGCGGCACGCAGCCGCATTGACCGGGTGCTGACGCTGTGCCTGCTGGCCGCCATGCTCGTGTTGCTGATCACCAGCCTGATGATTTCGCGCAGCGTGTTCAGCTTCCTGCAGGCCGGTGGCGGCTTCACGGCGCGGCAGACGCACACCTTCGCTGCCTACTGGTCGGTGGCGCTGGTCGCGATTCACTTGGGCATCCGCTGGGAGCGTGTCATGAGCGGCGCGCGCAATATCTTCAACATCACCGGAAAAAGCCGGGCGCGCACGCTGGTGTTGCGCCTCATCGCGGCAGCGATTGCAGCGTATGGGGTGTACAGCTCGGCAGTCATGGGCCTGGGCACCAAGCTCGCGCTGCAAATGAGCCTGGACGGGTGGGACTTTGAAGCCTCGGCATTCGGCTTCTTCCTGCACTGGCTTTCAATCGTTGGACTCTATGCTGTGCTGTCGCATCACATTCTTGGCTGGGCCACGAAGAAGAATCCCAAGGCAGTCGTGTTCGCAAACGAAGCCAAAAATCGCGCCGCCTGAAAACCTGCCATTTCCAAAAAATCAAGGAGAAGCCATGAAGCTGACAACCATTCTTGCCCTGCTGACCGCCGCTGTTTTGAGTGCCTCCTGCGCAACGTCGCAAGGTGGCAACCAAGACGCGCCCCTGACCATCAAGGAGCAGGGAAGCTTTGCGGCAGGCGGCAAGGTGATCCAGGCACCGGGCACGTTCAATCCCAACTCGCCCTTTGACCCCGCTGGGCAAACGTTGCACGGCGATCATGCCCGCGTCTTCTATCAGAAGCCGGTGCAGCCACGGAAGTACCCGATCACCTTCCTGCACGGTGCAGGGCAATTCGCCAAGACATGGGAGAGCACGCCTGACGGGCGAGAGGGCTTCCAGACCATTTTTCTGCGCAGAAACTTCAGCGTGTACGTGCTGGATCAGCCCCGGCGCGCAGGCGCCGGCCGAAGCACGGTGGCCATGAACGTCACGCTGGCCACCGACGATCAGATGTGGTTCCAGCAGTTTCGCCTGGGGGTATGGCCGAACTTCAACCAGGGCGTTCAGTTTCCGCAGGACAAGGAATCCTTGAATCAGTTTTTCAGGCAGATGACGCCCAACACCGGAGCGTTTGACGTTGGCGTGATCTCCGACTCGATCGCGGCTTTATACGAAAAAACGGGGCCGGGCATCCTCGTGACACATTCTCAAGGCGGCGGGCCGGGCTGGTTTTCCGCAATGAAGAGTTCAAACATCAAAGCGGTGGTGAGTTACGAATCGGGCAGCGGCTTTCCCTTCCCCGACGGCGAAGTTCCTGAACCGATCCCGAACAAGTTCAACAAATTGCTGACGGCCGACCGTGTGCCAATGGATGAGTTTAAAAAGCTGACCCGTATTCCGATCATTCTCTATTACGGGGACTTCATTGCTGAAACCCCGCAGGAAAATCCTGCGAAGGACTATTGGTACGCTGCCCTGCGCATGGCCAATCTATGGGCTGCGACAGTCAACAGGCACGGCGGAGACGTCACGGTCCTGCAGCTGCCGAAAGCCGGCATCACCGGAAACACCCACTTTGCATTCTCTGACCTGAACAATGTCCAGGTTGCAGATCATCTGTCCGGGTGGCTGAAAGAAAAAAAACTGGACTGACCTGATCTTGCCGATCGCCAGATCCCAGCCGGGAAATCCAAGCGAGGAACTCCAATGCAACATGTCACTTTGAACAACGGCATCCAGATGCCCATCGTCGGCTTCGGCGTCTTCCAGATCGCAGATCCGAAGGAATGCGAGCGCAGCGTGGCCGAGGCGATCGAATCCGGCTACCGGCTCATTGACACCGCCGCTTCGTATCTGAACGAGGAAGCCGTGGGCCGTGGCCTGCGGCACAGCGGCGTGGCCCGCGAAGACCTTTTCGTCACCACCAAGCTGTGGCTTGAGCACACCGGCTTCGAACGCACCAGGGCGGCGATTGACAAGTCGCTGCAGCGTTTGCAGATCGACTACCTGGACCTTTACCTGATCCATCAACCTTATGGTGATGTCCATGGTTCGTGGCGCGCCATGGAAGAGGCATACCGCTCAGGCAAGGTGCGGGCGATAGGCCTGAGCAATTTTCAGCCCGACCGCCTGATGGACATCATGGTATTTAACGAGGTGGCGCCGGCCGTGAACCAGATTGAGGTGAACCCTTTTCACCAGCAGGACGAAAGTGTGAAGTTCATGCGGGATAACGGCATACAGGCCGAAGCGTGGGCACCCTTCGCGGAGGGACGCAATAATTTGTTTCATAACCCGGTTCTGGTCACCATCGGCAAGAAGTACGGCAAGTCTCCCGGGCAGGTGGTGCTGCGCTGGCTGATCGAGAGGAATATCGTTGTATTGGCCAAATCTGTGCGCAGGGAGCGCATGGTCGAGAACCTGAACGTGTTTGACTTCCAGCTCGACGAAGCGGATACAGCACTGATCTCGACGCTGGAGTCCGGCAAGAGCAGCTTCTTTTCCCACCGTGACCCCGCCATGGTCAAGTTGCTGAGCGAGCGCCGTTTGAACATCTAGGTCCATTGAGCACCCAATGTTTGCGCGATGCGGTTGGCGCCGCGCGGTAAATCTCGCCAATACATCTGTCAGTTCACTTTAGTTTTCGATTTTTGTCGCGCTGGCGGATGTCTGGCAAAAAATACTAGAACAAAAAGCTCAATCTGGTTGTTTCACACCTGGCACAAAACTTTTCCCGCGATGAAAAGATGCGGTGTATTGGGGGCAAGCGAGTGATAGCCAGCTTGTAAAAAAGAAAAGCCGAGAGTATCTTGCAGTGAAAAGAACAACTGCAGGGAGACTGCTTGATGACGCTGCCCTTTCGTGCACGGTCAATACGCGCCCACCTGTTCTGGACCTATGCGGCTCTGGTCACAGTCCTGGTCGTCGCGTTGATGTCGCTGGCTGAACTGGCGGCGAGCCGCATTGTGTTTGACGGTGCGCAGCGCGAACTCGAGCAGCTGGGCCGCCGCACGCAAGAGCAATTGATGCGCTTTCAGGAGCCGGCCCGCGCCTGGCTTGAGGCAACCGCCAACGACCCGCGTGCCGGGCTTGAAGGCGACAACGACATCTCCGTGCTGCGCATGCAGATGTCGATGCAAAGCCGCTACCCACAGATCGGTTCGCTGGTGTACGGCTACCCCGACGGCAGTTACCAGCAAACCATGGCACTGCGCACCGAGCGCGACCGGGCCTGGGCCAAGTCGCTGCCGGAGGCGCGCTTTGCGCAGCAGATCATCCGGGTGGATGAGCGCGAAAAGCGCACCGAAGAATGGGTTTTTTACGACCAGCAGATGACCGCCATCGCGAGCGAGCGGCGTCCCTGGCGCAACGGCTACGACCCCCGAAGCCGCCCGTGGTATGAGGGCGCGAGCGAGCTGAACCTGGGGACCTTTCAGGCCACGGACCCGTTTGTGCTGCAGTTGCCGGCGGAGTTCGGCATGGCGCTTTCGCGCCCGCTGAGCGGCCCCAAGGGCGGTGTTGCGGCGGCGACATTCACGGTGGCGGGTTTGTCTGATTTTTTGCACGCGCGTGGTGAAGAAAGCCATGCAGAGCTGATCCTGTTCGATGAACAGGGCCGTGTCTGGGGCTGGTCCAATGCAGACCGGTTGCGCCGCCTGCTGGGGTCTGGCAGGCCCGTGAGTCTGGCGTCGTTGAACGATCCGCTGTATGCCGCGCTGCAGCCACTGACGGCAGAGGCTTCACCGCAAGACACGCCCATCCATTCGGTAGAAGGCGCGGCGGGCCAGCGTTTTGCGGCTGTAGTGATGCCCATGGACGGTGTCTTGAGCCGCAGGGCTTATGTCGCGCTGGTGTCCGACCAGAACCTGCTGCTGGCAGAGGTCAGGCATATGCGCTGGATGCTGCTCGGGGTGGGCGTGGCGGGCTTGCTGCTGCTCATGCCCATGCTGTTCTGGATGGCCAACCTGTTGGCCAAACCCCTGAAGAACCTGGTGCGGGCGGCCAAGCACATCCGCCAGTTCGAGTTCGACAGCGACATCCCGCAGGACAGCGGCATTGCCGAAGTGCGCCGGCTGCAGGAGTCGCTGGCCCTGGCGCGGGTCGCCTTGCAGGGTTTTTCCCGCTATGTGCCGCGGCCGTTGGTGCAGCACTTTATTGCCAACCGCATGACGCCGCAGCTGGGCACGGAAAAACGTGAGCTCGCTGTGCTGTGTGCCGCGCTCGACGAACAACAGGCCACGGCCGTGACCTGGTCACCGCATGCCGACCAGTATCTGCAAATATTGGCGGTGGAAGTGGCGCAGGGCAAAGGGATGATGGACCGCTACGAAAGCTGCACTGCGGTTGCTTTGTGGAACACGCCGCTGAATCTTTCAAACCCCGCGGGGCATGCCTGCGACGTGGCACTGCGCGCGCTGGAGGCCATGCAGGCCTTGGCAAGCGGGCGCGACGCCATGGTGGCACCGCCGCATTTTGGCCTGGACCTGGGCAGCGCCATGGTCGGCAATTTCGGCACCTGGGACCACCTGACTTTTACCGCAGTAGGCGCGCCGCTGGATCACGCCCGAGCCCTGGCGCGGCAGGCGCATGCCTTGGGCATCAGCATCGCCACCAGCCGCGCGGTGGCGATTGCTGCGGGGCGGCATTTCCGCTTCGAGCTGGCCGCCACGGTGCCGTTGAGCCCGAACGGTGAGCCGCAGGAAGTCTATGAACTGGTGGAGCGGCTGGAGCACGATGCGGGTTCCCAAACTTCACGTCCGGGAAAAATAAGTGCAGTGAGTACGGTGAGTGCGCCGGCAGGCCTTTAGGTCTGCAGGCCTCTATGCCTTGGTCTATCCGTTCGGTCGAAAGGAGCTTTCTATGACTGCAAGATCGATGTTGACACGCAGGCACTGGCTGCACGAGGCAGCGTTCCTGGCCGGTGGCGCACTCGGCGGTGCAGGCTTCGCACGCGCCCAGGCAGGCAGGCCGTTCACGCTGTCCTACGGCTGGGTGCCCATGGCTGGGGGCAACTCGCCGGTCACCCAGTACATGATCGGCAAGCGACTGTTTGAAAAACATGCCGCAACCTTCGGCTACGACCTCACGGTGGACTACCGGACCTATCCCGCCGCCGCGCCGCAAGTCGAAGCCATGGCCAAGAACGAACTGGACATGGCCATGTGGGGCAACACGCCGACGCTGCGCGCCATCGTGGCGCAGCAGCCCTTCAGCCTGGTCTCAGTGGCTGAAGGGCGCCTGCGTTTTTTGCTGTGCACCCGCAAAGACTCGCCCATCCGCAATGCGCATGACCTCAAGGGCAAGACCGTCGGCACCTTGATGGGTGCGGACCCGTACAACGCGTTCACGCAGATTCTGCGCTATGAGCTGGGCAACCCGGACCCGGCCGCCCATGGCATCCGGATGGTTCACCTGCCGACTTTGCCCGAAGCGGCGCAAGTGCCCAGCGGCGTGGACGCCACCTTGGCCATCTATCCGGTCTTTTTGAAAGCGCAAGCCACGGGCACGGTCGCCATCATGAATTCCTACGGGTATACCGAATCGCACTACGACGGGCCGGCAGGCAAGGGCGCCGGCATCCTGCTGCCATCGGTAAAAAATTCGCCCTTTTACCCAGACGGCTACTACCTGCATCGCTCCTTCCGCGTGGTGCACAACAAGATCGTCGACGAGCACCCCAACCTGGTACTGGCCTTTCTGCTCGCGCAGCAGGAGGCTGTGAGCATACTCAGCGAGGCCGACCCTGGCGCGGTGTCGCAGCTGGTCAAGTCCTACTGGGGCCTGTCCCCTGCGGACGGCGCCAAGGTAGTGCGCGACGAAGTGGTGTTCCGCCGTGGCTGGGCCTGGTCCACCGAGGGAGACGCATTGTCGATGCTCGCCACCGGAAAGATGATGGCAGGCGCCAAAATCATTCCGGAGCCGGTGAGCTGGGCGCAGATCAAAAGCGTGTTTGAGCGCACCGCGCCGCTCGTCAGGCAGGCCTACGACAGGCTCGGGGAAAAACCCGGCCTGCCGGAATTCCAGAGTGTGAAAGCGGGCGATCTGCGGGGGTTGCCGTCTTGGGAAATGCGGCGGTGGAAGGACCGGACTTAAGCAGAAATCCGCGGCTCCTGCGTCAGGCTGTAGCAGGTGAACACCTTGTTCAAGGCCGGCAAAGGCGCGACTTCCATCTCTCCCACTGCGGGTTCCATGATGACCATAGCGACGGTGGCCGATAGGTTGTCGTGGCTGCCGATGCGGGGTGGGCGGCAGACGGAGTAGGGCAGGCCGAAGTCATCGAAGAAGGCGTTCTTCAAGTCCTGGCGGTCCAGTTTGTCTTGCTGGTTCAGCAGCTTGCGTACTCGCCAGTCGCGGTAGTGGCTGTCGGGGGATTGGGAAATGCCCAGGTCCACCAGCTTGCTGAGTGCGACGGGGCTCATCCAGTGGTTGGCGTGCACGATGAGGTTGTCGTCGCCGGGGTAGATGGGGAAGGACTCGTTGGTGGTGCACTCGAAGTCGATGCCGAAGCCTTGCGACATGCCGAGCATGATGTTGTTGGAGCAGGACTTGGGTGTGGCGGCGACGGCCTTCATGGCAAGGGAAAAGATCTCCTGCTCCAGTACCTTGCGGCGGATGAGGGACAGCGGCACGCCGAGTTGCTTGAAGTCGCGGTCTGACTCGAGGTAGTTGGCGGTGATGGACACGCCGGCGCTGTTGAATCCGCTGCGGGCCAGGCCGCCGGCTTCGACAAAGGTCAAAAAGTCGGGGCCGTTGTCGTTACGCACGCGCAGCACGACGGAAGTCTCGGCGCATTCGGCGCGCCAGTCCCAATTTTGGCCGTGCAGCAGGTTGCCGTTGGCTGAGCGCTCACGCAGGATGATGGCGCCGGTGCAGCCGTCGCCCGGCTCTTCGTCGGCGGCCTTGACCTTGTCGGCGCGGGCCTTGGCCAGCACTTCGGTGCGGGCGTTGATCATCACGATGTCCTGGAAGTCCACGCCCGATCCTTCGGCGATGCCGCGCATCTCGTCGATGTAATGAGGGGCGAAGTCACCGATCTCTTTGGCGAAATGATCGATCAGCCGCGTGCGGGCCTGCTCGCCGTAGCCCAGGTTGACCAGTGTCTGCCCATAGAGGCGCGCGCTGCCGCGTACACGGCCAGCGGCTTGGCGGCCGTACTGCAGGCCGCGCTCATGGGGGCTGCCGGAGACGGAGATAAAGGGGAATTGCTCGATGTTTGCCATGCTGTGCTGCCGGAAGAAGTTGCGTGAAGAGAGATGACGGCCGCCGCAAGGCGTGCCTGTCCGTGCCTTGCGCGGGGCCTGCGCGTCAAGGCGATGAGAGCGAGTGAAAGCTGATGCTGGAAAGGCTTACTTGGCGGCCAGCTTCGTATTCCAGAGCAGGGGCTTGCCTTCCCACACCGTGAAGCCGGACACGCGCTTGCGCACGGCCCAGGAGTCGGTCACGTTGTAGAGGATGACCAGCGGTGTCTTGGCAATCATCATCGCGTGCAGCTGGTCAAACAGGGCCTGGCGCTTTTTCGGGTCGGCTTCGGTGAAGCTCTGGTCGATGAGCTTTTGCGCGGCCGGGTCGTCCCACACCTTGCGTGGCTGCTTGGCCTTGATGCCCGAGAACTGCTCATAGCTCAGGGCCGGGTCCAGGCGCGACGAATAGGTGAAGGAACTCATCTGGTAGTTGCCGCTGTTGTAGCGGTCCAGCTGGGTGGCCCATTCAAGCACTTCGATCTGTGCGTTGATGCCGACGGCCTGCATCATGGCCTGGCTCATCACCGCGACCGAGAAGCTGGGCACGTGGGCGCGCTTGTTGGCCTGGATCACGATGGGCTGGCCCTTGTAGCCGGCTTCCTTCAGCAGCAGCTTGGCCTTGGCCGGGTCGTAGCGGTAGCCTTTTTTCTGGGCGGCGGTGTAGAAGGCCGAAGTGTCTTGAATCGCCGAATTGTTGACTCGGGCCAGGCCTTCGGACGAGGCCGCGACGATCTGGTTCATGTCGAGAGACAGCGCAATCGCCTGGCGGATGCGTTCGTCTTTGAGCAGCGGGTCGTTGGTCTGCATCAGCAGCGTGTTCTTGCCCGCATCCACCGCGGCGACCACGTTGAGGTTTTTGTTGGCCTTGAGTTCTTGCACGTCGGATGAGGTGATCTGGCCGGCATCAATGGCGCCTGACTGCAGGCCGGCTTTAGAAGTCGACATGTCGGGCACGGTGAGGAATTTGACCTGATCGACCAGCGGCTTCTTGACGCCGAGGTAGCCGTCGGCCTTGGTGCCAGGGGGCGACTGGTAGTCGGCGAATGCGCTGAGGGTCACGTACTCGCCGCGCTTCCATTCCTCAAACTTGAAGGGGCCGGTGCCGATGGGCTTGTCCCAGCTGCCGTCTTCCTTGACGGACTTTTTGTTGAGGATGGCTGTCATGCCGCAGTCGGTGCGGGCCATATTGTCGAGGAAGACGGCGGAGGGTTTGTCGAGCTGCATGACCACGGTCTGCGGGTCGGGTGCGGTGACAGACGTCACCTTGATGCCGGAGCGGCCGTCAAACTCGCTGAGGCAGCGCCAGTCGGTCTTGGGGTCGGTGTAGCGCTTCCAGCTCCACAGCACGTCGGCAGACGTCATGGGCTCGCCATTGTGAAACTTCACGTTGGTGCGCAGCTTGAAGATGTAGGTCAGGCCGTCCGGGCTGACGACGATGGAGCGCGCCAGCAGCGGGCCGACGGTGCCGTTCTCGTGATAGGCGACCAGGCCTTCGACGATGTTGAGCACCACGCCGTCGGTGGTGTTGTCACGGTTGACGCCGGGGTTGGTCGAGCGGATGTCGGCGGGCTGCGCGACCACAATTTGCGGCGCCTGCGCCTGGGCTGTACCGCAGGCTGCCAGAACGGCGGCGCTCAGAAATTTCAGTCGCATCGAAAGCATGGGAGGCTCCTTAAGAATCGGTCGGAAAAATTAAACGGCGGTTAAACAGCTGGCTGAAGGGCGCCAGCCGGCGCATCGGGTTCGTCAAAACGCCACTTGAGCTGCATGCCGCCCTGGCCGGTGGGTGTGAGCGCAGGGATCGCCGAGAGCAACTTGCGGGTGTAGGCGTGCTGCGGCTTGTCGAACACCTCGTCGCGGCTGCCCTGCTCGATGATCTGGCCGGCCTGCATCACGATGACGTGGTCGGCCACCTGCTCGACCACACCGAGGTCGTGGCTGATAAAGAGGCAGGCAAAGCCGTGGCGCTCTTGCAGCTCGGCCAGCAGTGCCAGCACCTGGGCGCGCACGGTCACGTCGAGTGCGGACACGGGTTCGTCCGCGATCACAAAGGCCGGCTCGCGTATCAGCGCACGTGCAATCGCCACGCGCTGGCGCTGGCCGCCCGAGAGTTCATGCGCATAGCGCGTGGCATGCTGGGGCTGCAGCCCGACTTCGTCCAGCATCTTTGCCACACGCGCCTGCCGCCCGACGGAAGACAGGCCGGGCACCAGCCGCAGGCCTTCGCCGACCAGCTGGCCAATGGTCATGCGCGGGTTGAGTGAGGAGTACGGGTCCTGGAAGACCATCTGGCAGTTGAGGCGATAGTCCAGCCAACCCGCATCGCTTCGCGCAATCGAACGGCCCCGAAAACGGATGTCGCCCTCGGTTGGTTTGATCAGACCGGCAATCGCGCGGCCCAGCGTGGTCTTGCCCGAACCTGAGCCGCCCACGACCGCAACGATCTCGCGCGGGCGCACTACCAGGTCGATGCCGTGCAGCACACGCTTGTCGGTGGATTTGGCAAAGAGGCGGCGTTTGCCGGGGTAGTCAAAGACGAGGCCGCGCACTTCAATCACGGGTTGCTCGTCGGCAATCGTGCGGGCGGCCTGCCGGCGCGGGATGGCCTCGAGCAGCTTGCGGGTGTAGTCCTGCTTCGGGCCGGCCAGCAAAGCCGCGGTGTCACCGGCTTCCACGACCTCGCCTTGCTGCATGACGATCATGCGCTGGGTGTAGCGCGCCACCATGGGCAGGTCGTGGCTGATCAGCAGCACGGCGGTGTTGTGTTCACGCGTGAGGCCGACCATCAGCTCCAGCACATCGCGCTGCACCAATGCGTCCAGCGCGGTGGTGGGTTCGTCGGCGATCAGCAGCGCGGGCTCCAGCAGCATCACGGAGGCCAGCATCATGCGCTGGCGCATGCCGCCCGAGAATTCATGCGGCCAGGCGGCGAGCGCGGCCTGCGGGTCGGTGATGCCGACGCGCGCCAGCATGGCCAGGGCCTTGTCACGCCGCGCGGCCGGTGTGAGTTCGGGTCGGTGCAGCGCCAGGCCTTCGTCGAGCTGTCGGCCAATCGTCATCGAGGGGTTGAGCGAGGTCATGGGCTCCTGGAACACCATGCCGATGCGTGCGCCGCGCAGCTGGCGCAAACGCGCATCGCTGACCGCCGCCATGTCTTCGCCTTCAAACAGGATGCGGCCCGCACTGCGTACCAGCGGCGGCGGCGTGAGGCCCATGATGGCGCGTGCCGCCTGGGTTTTGCCGCTGCCGGATTCACCGACGATGCCGACGATTTCGCCGGGCGCGACGGTGAAAGAGACATTGCGCACAATTTCGCGGCCGCCCTTGCCGATGGAGAGGCTGAGGCCGGAGACATCGACCAGCTGTGTCATTCGATGCCCCTCATGCGCGGGTCCAGCAGGTCGCGCACCGCGTCGCCCAGAAAGTTGATGCCCAGCAGCGTGAGCGCAATGCACAGGCCCGGGAAGATGGAAAGATAGGTTGCCTGCGCCATAAAGGGCCGGGCCGCGGCCAGCATATTGCCCCAGGTGGGCGCGGGCGGCGGCACACCCAGGCCCAGGAAGGAGAGCGAACTTTCCGCCAGGATGACCCAGCCGAACATCGAGGTGGCCAACACCGTGAGCGGCGCCACGCAGTTGGGCAGCACGTGGCGGAACATGGTGTACAGCTCTGAATTGCCGAGCACGCGCGAGGACTCGATGAACTCTTTTTCGCGCAAGGACATCACCGTGCCGCGCACGATGCGCGTGACCGACGGCGTGTAGGCCAGGCCCAGCGCCAGGATGATGCCGTACTTGTTGGCGCCAAAGACCGCCAGCAGCGCCAGCGCCAGCAGCAGGCCGGGGAAGGCCAGCAAGGCGTTGATGAAGGCCATGATGATGCGGTCGGTCCAGCCGCGCAGGAAGCCGGTCAGCACACCGATGGCGGTGCCGATGGTGATGGAAAACAGCACGGTGAGGAAGCTGATCCACACGCTGTTAGATGCGCCGGCCATCAGGCGCGAGAGCTCGTCGCGGCCGAACTCGTCAGTGCCAAACCAGTAAGTCGCGCTGGGCGGCTTGAGGCGCGCCATGAAGTTGATCTTGAGAGGGTCGTGCGGTGTCCAGAGGAAAGCCAGGATGGCCGCCGCAAGAATGAGGACCACGATGAACACGCCGATCAGCGCCTGGGGAGTGAGAAACTTTTTCATTCTGCGAGCACCCGGGGGTCGAAGAGGGGATAGCAGAGGTCGATGACCAGGTTGGTCACGACGTAGATCACCGCGACCAGCAGCAGGCAGCCCTGGATCACCGGGTAGTCGCGCGCAAAGATCGCGTCGACCAGCAGGCGGCCCAGGCCGGGGATGGTGAAGACGGTTTCGACAACGGCCACACCGCCCAGCAGATTTCCCAGCACCAGGCCGATCAGCGTCCAGGTCGGGCCGAAGGAATTGCGGAATGCGTGGTGTACCAGCACAGCACGCTCGGATAGGCCCTTGGCGCGTGCGTGGGTGATGTAGTCCAGCCGCAGCACTTCCAGCGTGCTGGCTCTCGCCATGCGGATCAGTACGCCGATCTCGTGCAGGAAGAGCGTGAGGATGGGCATCAGCAGGTACAGCAGGCCCGACTTCCAGTCGTTCATGACCGAGACATAACCGACCACAGGCAGCCATTCAAGCTTCAGGCCAAACAAGAGCAGCAGCAACAGGCCCAGCCAGAAAGTGGGGATGGACACCAGCAGCGTGGCCGTGCCAACCAGCATCAGGTCCGGCAGGCGGTTTTGTTTCCACGCGGCGATCATGCCGGCGGGCACTGCGACCAAGGTGGCAAAGAACACGGCCACCAGCACGATTTGTGCGCTGACCAGGAAGCGGCTCATCACCAGTTGCAAGACAGGCTCGCCGGTGGTGATTGAAACACCCAGGTCGCCGCCCAGCACATGCTGGCTCCAGATACCGAATTGCACCGGCCAGCTTTTATCGAGGCCGAGCTGGGCGCGCAGGTCGGCCAGGCGGATGGGGTCGGCGAGGTCGCCCAGCAGCAGTTGCGCCGGGTCGCCGGGAATAAGCCGGATCAGCACGAACACCGCCACCGCCACGATCAGCAGGGTCGGTATCGCCATCATCAGGCGGGCCAGCGCGAAACGTAGCATGGTCGGTCAGTCTTCAGGTTTTGGAGGGGCGCGGCATCACTGGGCCCGGCCGGGCGCTTTTTTGCGGATGTCGCGCAGCACGGTCGCCAGGAAGTCCTGCACCGTGTCGACGCAGGCCAGGCCATCATGGGGCACGTTGTCGACCAGGTCGAGCGTGACATTGACGCCGGCCTTGGCAAAAGACTGGCGCAAGGTCTCCAGCCGTTCAGGGCGCGTGGTGCCCGCGTCGTTGGCGCCGGCCATGAAGAACTTGCCGCCTTCGCGGTGGGTGATTTCCCAGGTCTCCATGTCGGCCTTGCCGACCACCATATGAACCGGCAGCGCTTTGAGAGCTGCAAGGTTCAGAGGTTTGCCGAAGCGCTTTTCAAAGTCGCGCACGCCGACCCACCAGTCCTGCTGGTTGTCGATCAAGGTTACCGAGCCCGGCGCGCCAATGGACAGGGCCCAAAGGCGCTCGGGGTGCAGCAGGCCGAAGCGGTTGACAAACTGGCCACCGCCGGAATAACCGAAGAGCGCGAATTTGGAGAAGTCACAGCCGAACTTGGCGGCGACCTCGTCGACCATGCTCAGCAGGATCTGGTCATAACGGATGTCGTCTTCGCGCAGGTGCTTGAAGCCGTCGCGGTTGCCGTCCCCCTGCGGGCCGGCCGGGAAGAGAGGGCACAGCACGACGCAGTCATTCCATTTGGCGAAGGCGGCGAAGGCGTCGCGGTATTCGGTGAAGGCGCGGCCTGTGCCGTGCACCACGACCACCAGCTGCATGGGCTGCCTGGATTCGTGCAGGTGCTGCGGGGCATAGGTGCAATAGGAAAAGCGCGGGTCGGTGCGCGACGCAAAAATCGTGCTGTGGCCCAGATCGTAAATCGCGGCCGCCCGCTGGTCGCCAAAAGACGGGGCCGAAGCCGTTGCGGCATTTGCTGAGAGGACTTCAGACATACATCACCACCCACAAAGAAAGATTCAAAAGCGGCTTGTTAGAGGCCGCGCTGCAAGGGCGATGCGTCGCGTTGGCGGGAGACATGTGTCCGTCACACAACCCTGTTAAAGCGGATTGTTCTCCAAGCAGTTTAAAAAATATATCTATATTATGTTTGTAGATGCTAAAGTTATTCTTTTGAATTGGGCTGAATTGAAGCTGACGTACGCATGAGCACCATCCGGTTTCTGAAGACATTTCTGGTGGTCGCGGAAGGCGGCTCCTTTGCCGCGGCGGCTGACCGCGTCGCATTGACGCAGGCCGCTGTCGGGTTGCAGATGCGCGCGCTGGAGACCGAGCTCAAGACCGTGCTGTTCGAGCGTTCGGGGCGCGGTGTGGTGCTGTCGGATGCCGGCCGCGCGCTCGTTGCGCATGCCGAAAAAATCGTCGGCTACTACGACCAGATGCGCGAAGGCCTGGACGACGAAGGCGAGATTGCCGGCACGGTGACGGTCGGCTCCATCGTCACGGCGATGGGCCTGCTGTCCAACACCGTGGTCAGAATGAAGCCGCTGTATCCGCGCCTCAATGTGCGGTTGGTGATGCAGGAGTCCAGCGGCCTGGCGAACAGCGTCAAAAGCGGCGCGCTGGACGCGGCGATTTTTGTCGACGACTCGCCGCAGGAGCGCAAGGGCATGCGCTGGACACCGCTTTACACCGAACCGTTGACGGTCGTTGCCAGCTCCCGGATTGCGCCGCCTGGCAGCGACTTCAAAAAACTGCTGCGCGAGCAACCCTTCCTGCGCTTTGACAGGCGCACGCCCAGCGGCATGCGCATCGAACAGACACTGCGCAAGCTGGGCCTGGCCCCGCAGGATTTCCTGGAGCTCAGCTCGCTGTCGGCCATCATCGACCTGGTGCGTCAGAACGTGGGTGTGACCATCGTGCCGCATGTCAAGAACGCCGACTGGGCCAACGATGCGTTGCTGCGTGTGTTGCCCCTGCCGGGCAGGCCCGCCACGCGGCTGATCGGCATGCTGGAGCAAGGCAAGCGCGAGCACATCACCTCGGTGATCCGGCAGCATCTGGTGCAACTGCTGGCCGAGAAAAGCGCGGTGGCTGGTGCAGGCCCCGCGTCAAATGTCCCCAAGCCGCGCCAGAAACTTGCACGGCCGCGCTGAACTTTTTCACGACGGGTCTGTCAGACACCCTTTTAACGGAGGGAATCCCATGGCTTTTGCCCAAAATGCTCAGTTGACTTCACGCGCACTGTCGGTGCTTCGCATTGTTTCTGCTTATTTGCTTATTCAGCATGGCATGGCCAAGCTGCTGGGCTTTCCCCACGTGGCCTATTTCGATGGCTTGCAGGTGATGTCCATGCTGGGCGCGGCGGGCATTCTTGAACTCTTTGGCGGTGCGCTGCTGCTGGTTGGCCTGTTCACCCGCCCCGTGGCGTTTGTGCTGTCGGGCCTGCTGGCATTTGCCTATTTCATCGGCCATGCTTCCAAGGGCTTTTTTCTGTCGCCCATGCTGAACGGCGGCGAGTCGGCTGTGTTGTTCTGCTTTGTCTTTTTGTTCTTTGCTGCTGCCGGTGGCGGGGCCTGGAGCCTGGACGCTTTTCGTTCCGCCAGGAAGTAAGCGCCTAGGTCAGCGCCTCCGGCCCGAAGGCCAGCCCGTCAAGCTTGTCGGGGTTGCGCATGATGTAGATGTTGGTGGCCTTGCCTTCGTCGTTGTAGGCAAAGGTGATGGCCGCGGCGATCTCGCCGTCGTTCGCACGCAGCTGGATGGCGCGGCCGCCGTTGATCTCGCAGGGCACCCAGTCGTAAGCGGCCCAGTAGCGCGCCAGCTGCGTGGTGATGAGGGTGAGCACGCTGCCCTTGCCTTGGAAAATACCTTCGATGGAGCTGACCTTGCCCCCGCTGTCCGCGCACACGGCGATGTCGTCTGACAGCAGGCTGGCAAGCGACTCGGTGCTGCCGGCGGTAATCGCTTCGCGGAATGCGGTGAGCAGGTCGTCCTGCACCTTGGGCGCTGTCACGTGCCGCACCTTGCCCTGGGCGATGTTGGTGCTGGCGCGCGACACCAGTTTGCGGCAGGCGGCTTCTTCCATGTCCAGCATTTCGGCCACTTCGGCATAGGGCGTTTCAAAAATCTCGTGCAGAAGGTAGGCCGCGCGCTCTTTGGGTGTGAGGCGTTCGAGCAGCAGCAAGAAGGCCATGCTCAGCGATGACGCCAGCAGGGCATGCGTTTCGGGTGTGTCTTCGGTCTGCGTGTGGATGGGTTCGGGCAGCCAGGTGCCGACATAGTCGACCCGGCTGCGCTGGGCGTCGCGCAGCATGTCGATGCAATGCCGCGTGCAGATGGCGGTGAGCCAGGCGGCCGGTGTGGCGATGCTGGCATGGTCGGTGGCCAGCCACTTGATGAAGACGTCCTGCACGGCGTCTTCGGCATCGGCCCGCGAGCCGAGGATGCGATAGGCCAGGCCGAACAAATGCCTGCGCCTTTCTTCAAACACGGCGGTGGGGTCGATGGTGGTCATGGTGTGTACGCCTTAACCTGACTTACTTAATGTGCCGAGACCTGGATGCGGTTCCAGAGGTTGATCATGCCGATGTTAGCGGTCAGCGCGCCGATTTCCTTGTCGGTGAACGAAGCGCGCAGACGGCCGCGCAGGCTGGCGTAATCGGTCTTGTGGTCGAGCGTGGTCAGCGCTTCCGTCCAGGCCAGTGCGGCTTTCTCGGCTTCGGTGAAGTCATTGACGTGCGCCCAGACAACGATGCGGTCCAGCCTGTCCTGGGTTTCACCGTCCTCACGGGCTTCGCGCAGGTGCATCTTGACGCAGAAGGCGCAGCCGTTGATTTGCGAGGCGCGCAGGTGAATCAGATGCTGAAGTTTTTTGTCCAGTCCCTGGGCAGCGATGGTTTCACTGACTTTGAGCAGGGTCGGGAAGACTTCGGGAATGGCGAGGTCGATGCGGACGGGGGCGGTGTTGGCAGTCGCGGCGGTAACGGTCATGATGTTTCCTTTAAAAAGTGCTTAAAAGTTGGGTGTCACACCGTATTGACGATCCAGCATTTTCGTTTGTGACGCCACCGCTGAAAAAAGACAAAAAAAGCGGGAAAGAAAATAAAAAATCGCCTGACCCCGCAGAGGGCCCAGACGATTTTTGCTATGTTTTTAGTAGCTGCTTGTCTATATGGATAAAGGGCTAGAGGCCAATTTGGCTTGTAAATTTGGCCTTGAACTTTAGCGCGGGGCGCTCAGCAAGGTGTTCATCGCCGAATAGTCCAGCTTGGGGCCCAGCAGGGGTGCCAGGTCTTGCTTGAGTAAGGCTTCGATGCTGGTGCGGGCGTGCTCATAAGCCACCTGAAAAGGGGCTGGCCCGACACTGACCCGGCGCGCACCCGCCGCCTGCAGCGCGGCAATGGCGGGCAGCCCGGGCATGGCCATCACGTTCAGTGGCATGGTGATGGCGGCGCTGATTTCTTCCACCTCCGGCAGGGCGGTGAGGCCGGGCACAAAAGCACCGTCCGCGCCGGCTTGCTGGTAGAGCTTGAGGCGGGCAATGCTGGCCTGGGCCGGTGTGCCGTCGACTTTGAGCTTGCGCAGGTAGACGTCGGTGCGGGCGTTGATAAAAAGCGGTTTGCCTTTGAGTGCGCTGCGGATGGCCTTGATCTTGTCGGTCAGCAAGGCCGGGGCGTCGCTGCCGTCTTCCAGGTTGATGCCCGCTGCGCCTACGGCAACCAGCTCGGCGGCCAGGCGGCCCACCTCGGCGGGGCTTTCGCTGTAGCCGTCTTCCATGTCGACGGTGAGCGGCAGGCTCAAGACGCGGGTGATGCGGGCGACGGCATCCAGCAGCTCGTCGGGCGGCAAGGCGCCGCCGTCGGCGTAGCCGCAAGCCCAGGCGAGCGACGCGCTGCTGGTGGCGATGGCTTTGGCGCCGGAGGCTTCAAAGATTTTGGCGCTGGCGGCGTCCCAGGCATTGGGCAGCAGCAAGATGCCGTGCGGCGCCTGGTGGAGTTGGGCGAATTGCTGGTGGTGAAGGGTTTGCATGGCGGCTCCGTCGTTATTGGGATGGCTTGTCGGGGTATGGGAGAAATCGAACCCCACAGCTTAGCAAGCCGGGCAAACGCGGCTGGCCACTTTCGGACCAATCCCGCCCTATATATCTGTATCTCTTTGTCTATTTCTTTTGCTTATTGAGCGCGGAACTCGACCTCAAACCGGGCCAGGCCCGCGTAGTCAAAGCGGGTGCGTTGCCCCATGGGCACTGTCAGCACGCCGGCGTAAGAACCGGTGATGACGGCTTGCCCGGCCTGCAGGCCCACGCCGCGTTCGCGTAGAAAGTTGGCCAGCCAGTAGAGCGGCGCGCGCGGGTGGCCGTCAGGGTGGCGCGCCTGGACGTTCGTCGCCGGCGCATCCGCGACCTGCCAGCTCAACTCAAACGCGGCGACATCCGGCGAGTTCAGCTCAGGCCCCAGCCACAAGCCGTTGTTGACGATGCCGTCGGCCAGCAGCTCGGCAAAGGGCAAACCGGTGTGGTCGAGGTAGCGGCTGGCGCAAATCTCCAGCGCGGCGTGTACGGCGCCCACGGCCGCGTCGATCTCGGCTTCGGTATAAGGCTGTTCGCGCGGGGGCAAATCGCTGGCCAGCACAAAAGCCAGCTCGGGTTCGACCTTGACGGCGTCGGCACCGGCGGGGAAGGACACGGCGCAGACTGCCGCGCTGCTGGTGACAGGCTGGTAGATGGGCGCGGCCACCAGCTTGCCGGCGCTAGGCAAAGAGGCCTTCCAGCCGCCCACAGGCTGGCCCAGCCGGCGGGTGACTTCCTGCTGCAGCTGCCAGCCGGCTTCCAGGTCAAGCGGCCTGAGGGCTTCGGGAAGGCGTGGGCCCTGTGTCGCCGAATTCCGTCTTGCTATTAATTCAATAGCTGCTTGTGCATGTGGTTCAAGGGCTGCAGGCATATTTTGCTTAAAAAATTGGGTGATGAAGGGTGGATGCGTGGGTGCATTTCAGTGTAGCGGCGAGCCGCGCGCCACCGGTTCGGCCACTTTCTGTAGTATTGGCGCTTCAACCCGATTGGGGCGCCTGGCTCCCGGCGGGCGCTCTTTCTTCACCATCCCATCACATGAAAAATTCCCTGAACCTTGCCGCTGCCCTGCCTGTTGATGCTGCCAACGCTTTGCTGATCGGCAGGGTCTGGGTTGAGGGCATCGGCCCCGTGCTGGCGCTGGTCAAACCCGAGGGCGTGTTTGACCTGTCGGCGGTGGCGCCCACCGCCAGCCAGTTGCTCGAATTGCCCGATGTGGCCAAGGCAGTTCGCGCCGCGACGTCCAAGTTGCCGCGCCTGGCGGGCACGGCCGAGGTGCTGGCCAATTCCGCCGCTGACGCGCACAAGCCATCGCTGCCCTGGTTGCTGGCGCCTTGCGATTTGCAGGCGCTGAAAGCCTCGGGCGTGACCTTCGTCGAATCGATGCTCGAGCGCGTGATTGAAGAGCAGGCCGGCGGCGACGCCAGCAAGGCCGACGAAGCGCGCAAGGCCGTGGTCGCCGTGATCGGCGAGAACCTGGGCAAGATCAAGCCCGGCTCGCCCGAAGCCGCGAAACTCAAGGACGTGCTGATTGCACAAGGCATGTGGTCGCAGTACCTGGAAGTAGGCATCGGCCCCGACGCGGAAATTTTTACCAAGAGCCAGCCCATGAGCGCGGTAGGCACGGGCGCTGAAGTGGGCATACACCCGCACAGCCACTGGAACAACCCCGAGCCCGAAGTCGTGCTGGCCGTGAACTCGCGCGGCGAGACGGTGGGCGCTGCTTTAGGCAATGACGTGAACCTGCGCGACTTTGAAGGCCGCAGCGCGCTGCTGCTGGGCAAGGCCAAAGACAACAACGCTTCGTGTGCCATCGGCCCTTTTATTCGATTGCTTGACGAACACTTCACCATCGACGATGTGCGTAAGAGCGACCTGAGCATCACCGTGAAAGGCCCCGAGGGCTTTGAGATGAAGGGCGGCAGCTCGCTCAGCAAGATCAGCCGCGACCCGCTGGACCTGGTGGCCCAGGCCATAGGCCCCAACCACCAGTATCCCGACGGCTTCATGCTCTTTTTGGGCACCATGTTTGCGCCCACGCAAGACCGCCACGGCCCTGGCCAGGGCTTTACCCATGTGGTGGGCGATGTGGTGACGGTGGCCACGCCGCAGCTGGGCAGCCTGGTGAACCGCGTGACGACATCTGACAAGGCCGCGCCCTGGACTTTCGGTATCTCGGCACTGATGAAAAGCCTGGCCAGGCGCAAGCTGCTTTAAGGCCTGTTGAAGGTTTAGCCCATGCACACTTCCGCACTCGTTTTATTTTCCGGTGGCCAGGATTCGACCACCTGCCTGGCGCAGGCGCTATCCAAATACGAACGCGTCGAGACCGTCGCCTTTGACTACGGCCAGCGCCACAAGGTTGAGCTGGATGCACGCCTGAATGTGCTGCGCGAAATTAAGGCGCAGTTCCCGCAGTGGGCGCACAAGATCGGTGAAGACCACCTGCTCGACCTGGCGGTTCTGGGCCAGGTCAGCGACACATCGCTCACGCGCGACGTGGCCTTCAAGATGGAAAGCTCGGGCCTGCCCAACACCTTTGTGCCGGGGCGCAACCTGCTCTTCCTCACGCTGGCGGCCGCGCTGGCTTACCGGCGTGATTTGCAGGTGCTGGTCACCGGCGTGTGTGAAACCGATTTCTCGGGCTACCCCGATTGCCGCGACGACACGATGAAGGCCATGCAGCTGGCCTTGTCGTTGGGCATGGACAAGCGCTTCCTGATCGAGACGCCGCTGATGTGGATCGACAAAGCCGACACCTGGCGGCTGGCGCATGACATCGGTGAAAAGTCAGGCGTTGCCAATGGCGGTGAAGCGCTGGTCAACCTGATCGTGGAGCACACGCATACCTGCTATCTGGGTGACCGGGTGCATCGGCATGCGTGGGGCTATGGTTGTGGGACGTGCCCGGCCTGCGAGCTGCGCGCGCGGGGCTATGCAGGCTATGCAGGCGGGTTGTCGAATCCGTAGTCTCGCTCGACCTTTGCGATTCGGGTCTTGTAATGCGTGTACCAGTCACTGCGACCCGTTTGCTGTGCCACCAGGTGCTCGGCATTCATCTTCCAGGCCTTGATGGACGCCAAGTCTTGCCAATAGCTCACCGTGATGCCCAGGCCTTCGCGGGCTGATTCGACGCCCAGAAAGCCCGGTTGCTGCGCGGCCAGTGCCACCATGCGGTCGGCCATGTCGCCGTAGCCGTTGTCGCCTTCGGTTCGTAATGACGTGAAGATAACGGCGTAATAAGGGGCTGGGGGTGTGGCTGCAATCACAAAACTACTCCGTGGTTGGTGGCTAAAAAAATGCGGCTAGCCTCGGCCGGGTGGCTCGACGATGCTGCGGGTGACAAGCGGGGGTTCTTCGCCTAGGTGAAATCCGAGTTTGCGTTCGCGTAGCGCCACGTCGCTGGCCGTCACGCGGTCAAAGCGGCGCAGGTGCTCGGTCCATGACTCGTCAATGATCTGCTCGATGTAATGGCCGGGCTTGTTGACGTCGCGCAGCAGTTCCCATTCAAGCGCGCCCTGGCGCAGGCGGCTGCGGCGGCTTTCCTGCATCAGCGCACGGAAATCGTCGGCGCGCGCCAGGTCTATCTGGTAGTGAATCCTCACCACCACGCGGCCTACACCGGGTGGCTCCTCCGCTACCGGCGCCTTGAACTGGCGCGACGGCGTCATGTCTTCCTCGATGCTGAGGTCGGACACCAGGTACTGCGCCACCATCATCACGACCGAGCCGCTGGCGGCGGCCACCAGCAAGCCGGTGGACACGCTGGTCAGGCCCGCGACATGGCCCCACAGGGCCGCGCCCGCGGCGCTGGCGCCCATGATGGCCATCTGATACATCGACATGCCGCGTGCCCGCACCCAGTCGGGCAGCGCCAGCTGGGCCGACACGCTGAGCGAGTTGGCGCAGGTGATCCAGGCCATGCCGTTGAGCAGCATGGCCGGGACCGCCACATACACATTGGGCGCAAAGGCCATGACGGCCATGGAGACCGACTGCAGCAGCGTGGCGCGCATCACCAGCACGTCGCGCGGCATCATCTGCCGCAGGCGCGGCAGGTTCAGCGCCGCGACGATGGCACCCGTACCCATGGCGGCCAGCAGCAGGGTGAAGGTGCCGGCGTCACCGCCGTGCAGGCCGCGCGCCACCAGCGGCAGCAGCGCCAGCAGGGCGGTGGAATGGAAAAAGAAAATCGCAATGCGCAACAGCACCGCACGCAGGCGCGCCGACTGGCCGACGAACTGCAGGCCCACGCGCATGGCGCTGATGAGGCGTTCGCGGCCTAGCGGGCTGGGCGAATGGTCGCGCCGCCAGCGCATGATGACAAAGCCGGAGATCACAGACAGCACCGCGTTGAGCACGAACACATATTCAGTGCCGGCACTGGCGATCAGCGCACCGGCTACCAGGGGGCCGACGATGCGCGAGGCGTTCATCGACACGCCGTTGAGCGCCAGCGCTGCCGGCAACTGCACGCGCGGCACCAGCTCGGGCACGATGGCGGCGAACACCGGCCAGCGCATCGCCAGGCCCACACCGTTGGCAAAGGTCAGCGCCAGCAGCAGCGCAGGCGTCATGACGTCGGCGATCACGGCCACGCACAGCAGCGTCGCCACCACGGCCACCCAGAACTGCGTCATGATGAAGTAGCGCCGCCGGTCCAGGATGTCCGCCAGCGCCCCGCTGGGCAGGCCGAGCAAGAAGACGGGAAGCGTCGAGGCCGTCTGCACCAGCGCCACCCAGATGGGTGAGGTGGTCATGGAGGTCATCATCCACGCAGCCGCCACGTCGTTCATCCACATGCAGATGTTGGCGACCAGCCAGGTGCTCCACAGCATGCGGAACACCGGGCGCTTGATGGGCGCCCAGGCGGAGAGGTCGGCGGCGCTGGGAGGCGGTGGGGGCGGGCTGGCTTCTTCGGGCATTCAGTGAGCTTCTTTGACGGGACCTTGCTGCAGGCGGTACAGCGCCGGCGAGCCTTCCGGCTGTTTTTCGAACTCCCAGAGCTGATTGTGAAAGGCCGCTGCGGTGGGCCGGTGCGCGATCGACACCATGCCGCCATTCACGGATTTGACGTGCGCCAGCAGTTTTTCGTAGAGCGTTTTTTCCGCCGCTTCGTCGAGCGCGCTGGTCGCCTCATCGGCAAAAATCCAGCGAGGCTTTTTCAGCAGCACGCGGGCAATCGCCAGGCGCTGCTGTTCGCCGCCCGAGAGCTTCTGGCTCCAGGCGTCTTCCTCATCCAGCCGGTTGGCTAGCTGTGGCAGCAAGGCCTCGTCCAGCGCTTGTTTCAAGGCTTCATTGCTGTAGCTTGCCGCAGGTTCGGGATAGGCCAGGGCGTCCCGGAGTGAGCCGTTCGGAAAATAAGGGCGTTGCGGGATGAACATCGCATCGTCGGGCCGTGCAATGCTGCCGCTGGCGAAAGGCCAGATGCCCGCGAAGGCGCGGAACAGCGTGGATTTGCCGCTGCCGGAGGGACCTTTCAAGAGAACATGATCGCCGGCGCCGGCATGCAGTGAAGTCTTGGCAAGAATGACGGCGCCCGTGGGCAAGGCAAGGCTGAGATTCTGCGAATCGAGTCCTGCCGAGCTGCTTGTCAGCAATGCGGCGTTTGCTTGTGTTTGCACCGTCATGCTGTCTTCAAAACTGGTCAGGCGGTCGGTGGTGGCTATCCATCCCGCAAAGCCCGGGGTACCCGGCGGGCTGCTGTAGTTGTCGATAAACCAGCTGAGCGAGTCCTGGACTTTGCCGAAAGCCGAAGAAATCTGGATCAGTTCACCGAGCTGGATGGCGCCGCCGAAAAAACGCGGCGCGGCCACGAAGAAGGGGAAGATGACGGCAGCCTGACCGAAAAAGCTGGTAAACCAGATCAATCTCTTCTGCGCGCGTATCAGGTTCAGGTAGTTGGCGAGTACGGTTGAAAACCGGCCTTCGAGCTGGCCGCGCTCCACGGACTCGCCACGGTCCAGCGCGATGGATTCACTGTATTCGCGCACACGCACCATGTGATGGCGAAAGTTGGCTTCATAACGTTGCTGCAAGAAGCTGAGCCCGATCTGGGATCTGCCGATGTAGTGGGTCAGCACGCTCCCCACCAGGCAATAGGCGACCGCGGCCCAGACCATATAACCTGGGATGACGTAACTGCTGCCGCCCAGCGTGAAAGCGAACGGACCCGACAGCGCCCAGAGGATGCCGACGAAACTGACCAGTGTGACCACGGCATTGAGCAGACCCATGCTGAGGGTGATGGTGTAGTGCGTATAAAGATTCAGGTCCTCCTGAATACGCTGGTCGGGATTGTCCGGGCTGATGTTGATGGCGGACTTCTCCTTGTCCTCGCCAGTGGATGCATATCGGGCCAGCTCCATCTTGTAAAAAGCCCGGTTGGAAAGCCAGCGGCCGAGGTAATCGCGCGTCATCCAGGAACGCCAGCGCATTTCAAGCAGCTGCGTCAGGTAGAACTTGTAAACCGCAATGATGATGGCGCCGAAGGCCAGGTAGGTAAAACGCCCCAGCTGTTGCCAGAAAATGGTTTGGTCCTTGACTTGCAGTGCGTCATAAAAAACTCGGTACCAGTCGTTGAACTGCACGGCCATGTAGACCGCTGCCAGGTTCAACACGACGATGGCCAGCAGCAGGCCGCGTGCCCTCCATTTCTCTTCCGACCGGAAGTAGGGCGCCGAAAGCGCCCAGACCCTTGCGCTGAACTGTTTGAAAGCGCCGAACTTGGCGAGCAGGCCGGGAGCGGGTGTCTGGTTCATGGTGGGCATTTTTTTATTTTCGAAATTCAAGACTGTTGGTTCGCAACACCGCTGGCCACATGGCCCGAGGGCACGTGTTCTGCGGCAGAACTGACGTGGCCGGTCTGGTCGTCAAAAAAGAAGTCGGGCTCGAACTCGCGCAGGAACTCGCCTTTGGCCAGGCCGCCCAGGAACATGGCCTCATCGATCTCGATGTTCCAGTCCATCAGCGTGCGGATGGCGCGTTCATGCGCGGGTGCGCTGCGTGCGGTGACGAGCGCGGTGCGTATGCGCATGCGCGAGGTGCCCACCTGTTGCAGCCGGTGCAGCGCTTCGAGCAGGGGCTTGAAGGGGCCGGCCAGCAGCGGCTGCGTGGCCTTGTCGCGCTCATGCGCCTGAAAGGCGGAAAGGCCCTGGGCCTGGAAGACGCGTTCGGCTTCGTCGGAGAACAGCACCGCGTCGCCGTCAAAGGCAATCCGTACTTCGTTGGGATGCGCGTCGCTGGCGCGCACCGAGTGCGGGTACACCTGCGCGGCCGGCACGCCCGCCAGCAAGGCGTCGCGCACGTCGCTCAGGTGGGCCGACAAAAACAGGTTGGCGTGCAGCGGCTTCAAATAGCGCCAGGGCGCTTCGCCGCGGTTGAAGGTTCCGCGCTCGATCTTCAGGCCGTAGTGCTGGGCCGAGCGGAAGACGCGCATGCCCGAGACCGGGTCGTTGCGCGAGAGGATCACGACTTCGACGCGCTGCGCGGGCGCGGCGGGGCTGGCGGCTTCGCCGGCGCTTTCGGGCGCTTCGTTGAAAGCCAGCAGCTTCTTGACCAGCGAAAACGCCACACCGGGCTTGGCCGGCACGTCCAGGCGCTCGAGCTGCAGCTTCATGTAGGCCGCGTCCTTTTTGGCGCCGGGCACGGGCTCGGCCGTCAAGCCGGATTCAAAGACCTGGTTTTCTTCTTCAAAGTCAAACAGCGCGCGTGACGAAATCGCCACCACGAGCTGACCATCCAGAGTTGCTGCCATTGTTTGATGCCTTGGTGTTGTCAGGTGGGTTTTGAATAAGCAACGGGGGTGTTCATACGAGCTTCAGTGTGCACCATTGTCCGTAGGCTGGGGCGTTCACTGGCCACTGGTCCGCCCGAGTGATCTGACGCTGGCCACGTGCAATGAGTTCCGCAGCGCGGATGACGCCGGCATGGGTGACCCACAGCGTGTCACCCGGACCCTGCAGTTCGTCAAAGGCCTCGGCCACGCGCGCCATGACCTGCATGGTGCTTTCACCGTGGCCGCCCACGACATGGTGTGCAAAGCCGTCGGTCCAGGCCTGCAGCTCGGCCGGGCCGACGTCCTGCCAGGCGCGGCCTTCCCAGTTACCGAAGTCCATCTCCTGCAGCCGTGGGTCAGTTTTATAAGCCAAATCGGGCTGTAGCCCGCACAGCGCCTTGGCTAGCTGCTCACATCTTTGTAGCGGGGAACTGATGATGCGGATGCCGGCGGGGAGAATTTCAGCCAGCGCCTGGGCACATTCGGCGGTTGCGCCGTCGTCAGCCGCCACGTCTTGCCGGCCGTAGCAAATGCCGGGTTCAACCAGGGGCGTTGCGTGGCGGACCAGCCAGAGTTTCATGGCTTGGTCGCTGTCATAAGCTGATGGCGAGGCCCAGGTAGAAGGCAATTTCGCAGACCTGTTGAGTAGCTCCCAGACAGTCGCCCGTGAAACCCTGCAGCCGCCGTTTAAAGAGCCGGCCCATCCATAACAGCGCAAGCACCGCGAAGCTGCAGGCGATGACCAGGTTCAGGGCGTCGAGCGCCAGCGTGGCCAGGGCCAGCACGCCGAGGCACCAGGCCAGGCCTACCAGCAGGCTGCCCGGCGCGATCTGGTCGGCCAGTGGCTTGGACTTGGAGGCGGCGGTATCGCCCACATGCGGCAGCAGGTAAATCAGCAGCAGCGGCAGGCCGCGCGAGACGACATGGCCGGTCATCAGCGCGGCGCAGATGTACCAGGTGGCAAAGGGCGCTTCTTCCCATTCACCCCAGCCGGTGGGCAGGCCTTCGACCGAGCCGAGGATGGCCAGCAGCGAGACCTTGCACAACACGGCCAGCACCAGCGCCATGGCGCCAAAGGCCCCGACGCGCGAGTCTTTCATGATCTGCAGCGCGCGGTCCCTGTCGTAGCTGCCGCCCAGGCCGTCGGCCACATCGGCCAGGCCGTCTTCATGAAAGCCGCCGGTCAGCAGCACGGTGGCGGCGGTGGAAAAGGCCGCAGCCACGAGGGGCGTGAAGGTGGTGTCAGGCAGCATGACCTGAAACAGCGCATACGCGGCAGCAGCCACGGCGCCGGCCAGAATGCCTACCCCCGGAAAGTGCCCGGCGCTGGCGCGCAGCAGCTCGGGGCTGTAGCCCACCCATTCGGCCAGCCGCCCCGTAACAGGGATGCGGGTGAAGAACTGCACGGCGAGCAGGTACTCGCGGACAAATTGGGTGATGGCTGTCATGCGGTGCCCATGGGGTTCAGGCGCTTTCCTTGCCGCTCACGCCGGCGGATTCAAAACTGGCCATCTCGTGGAGAAAGTTGGCAGCCGACTGCACCAGCGGCCAGGCCAGCAGCGCGCCCGTGCCTTCGCCGAGACGCAAGTCCAGCGCCAGCAGCGGCTGGGCGTTGAGGTGGGCCAGCAGCAGACGGTGGCCGTGTTCGTCGCCCTGATGGCAAAACACCATGTAGTCCTGCACGGCAGGCGACAGCGCACGGGCAGCCAGCGCGGCCGCGCTGGCGATAAAGCCGTCAACGAGCACCACGCGGCGGTCACTGGCGGCTTGCAGCATGGCGCCGGCCATCATGGCGATTTCAAAGCCGCCCAGCGCGGCCAGTGCATTCAGGGGCTGCGTCGCGCCGGCATGGCGGGCCAGCGCGGCTGCCAGCACCTGGCGCTTATGCGCGAGCTGCGCGTCATCCAGACCGGTGCCGCGGCCGGTGGCGTCGCCGATGCTGACACCCGCCAGGCGTGCGAACAGCAGTGCCGCGGCGGAGGTGTTGGCAATGCCCATCTCGCCGAAGGCCACCACGTTGCCGGGCAGGCTTTGCACGATGTCCATGCCGGCTTGCAGCGCGGCCTGCGCTTGTGCGGGCGTCATGGCCGGTTCGTTGGCGATGTTCTGCGTGCCGTGCGCGATTTTGCGCTGCAGCAGTTGCGGGTGTGTGGGTAGATCTGCTGCGACGCCTGCATCAACGACCTGCAGCGCAAAGCCGTGCTGCCGTGCAAACACATTGATGGCGGCGCCGCCAGCCAGCATGTTGCCCACCATCTGCACCGTGACGGCTTGCGGAAAAGCGGACACGCCTTCGGCGGCAATGCCGTGGTCGGCCGCGAACACCACCATTTGCGGTTCGCGCAGCGTGATGTTTTCGTTCTGCTGGATCAGGCCCAGTTGCAGCGCCAGGCCTTCAAGGCGGCCGAGCGCGCCCAGCGGCTTGGTCTTGTGGTCGATCTTGTGCCGCAGCTTCGCCTCGAGCGAGGTGTTGGCAGTCGATTCAATCGCGGGCAGGCGGGAGGGCGGAAAGTCGGGAGCGTTCATCGGTGATTTGTTTCAGGCAGGCGGGGCAGAAGCACGACAGCGCGCTGCTTTCCGGTTGCGGGGATCGGTCGGAGGGAACAGGCATGACGTGCGGCAGCTTGACGCACCAGCATTCGGCATCGCCAGCGACCATGCCGCAGCGCAGGCCGGCGCCGCAGCGTGGACACACCGAGGTGTTGGCCAGAGCGGGTGTGGTCGGGGCTGCGGCCTGTGGGCTCATGGCGTGTGTGGCGGCTCAGCTTTGAAGGAAAAGCCGGTAAACCGGGTTATCGGTTTCTTCCACGTGGGGGTAGCCCAGCGTGTCCAGGAAATCCTTGAAGGCCTTGTTGTCGGCCTTGGGAACCTGCAGGCCCACCAGGATGCGGCCGTAGTCGGCGCCCTGGTTGCGGTAGTGAAAGAGGCTGATGTTCCAGCCCGGCCGCATGCTGGAGAGGAACTTCATCAGCGCGCCGGGACGCTCAGGGAAGATAAAGCGCAAGAGACGCTCGTCTTTGGACAGCGCGCTGTGCCCGCCCACCATGTGGCGGATGTGTTCCTTGGCGAGCTCGTCGTGTGTGAGGTCGAGCGCCTTGAAGCCGTGGCGCGAAAAATTCGCGGCGATCTTGCTGCTCTCGCCCTTGTGCGAGGTGGTCAGGCCCACAAAGACATGGGCTTTGGCGTCGTCGTTGATGCGGTAGTTGAACTCGGTCACGCTGCGCGGGCCGCCGGGCAGGTCGCCGATCACTTCGCAAAAGCGCCGGAAGCTGCCGCGCTCTTCAGGAATGGTCACGGCAAACAGGGCTTCGCGCTCTTCGCCGACTTCGGCGCGCTCGGCGACGAAGCGCAGGCGGTCGAAGTTCATGTTGGCGCCGCACAGAATGGCGGCGTAGGTTTCGCCCTGGGTCTTGTGAGTGGCCACGTACTGCTTGATGGCGGCCACGGCCATCGCGCCGGAGGGCTCGACGATGCTGCGTGTGTCGACAAAAACATCCTTGATGGCGGCGCAGACCGCGTCGGTGTCGACGGTGATGAATTCATCGACCAGCTCGCGGCTGATGCGGAAGGTTTCTTCGCCGACCAGCTTGACGGCGGTACCGTCGGCAAACAGGCCGACGTCGCTCAGGGTGACGCGTTTTTTGGCGGTGACCGACTGCATCATGGCGTCGGAGTCGTTCATCTGCACGCCGATGACCTTGATCTCGGGCCGCACGGCCTTGATGTAGTTGGCCACGCCGGAGATCAACCCGCCGCCGCCGATCGCCACAAACACGGCATCAAGCCGGCTGGAGCCCAGGGTTTGCAGCTGCATCAGGATTTCCATCGCGATCGTGCCCTGGCCGGCGATGACGTCGGGATCGTCGAACGGGTGCACAAAGGTCAGGCCCTGCTTTTTCTCGAGCACCACGGCGTGGCCGTAGGCGTCTGAATAGCTGTCGCCGTGCAGCACGACCTCGCCGCCCCAGGCCCTGACCGCGTCGACCTTGAGTTGCGGCGTGGTGGTGGGCATGACGATGACGGCGCGTGTGCCCAGCTTTTTCGCGCTGAGGGCGACGCCTTGGGCATGGTTGCCGGCCGAGGCGCAGATCACGCCTTTCTTGAGCTGGGCTGTGCTCAGGTGGGCCATCTTGTTGTAGGCGCCGCGCAGCTTGAAGCTGAACACCGGCTGCTGGTCTTCGCGCTTGAGTAGCACCGTGTTTTTCAGGCGCAGGCCCAGGTTTTTGGCGGGTTCGAGGTTTGATTCAATCGCCACGTCGTAGACACGCGCCGTCAAAATCTTCTTCAGGTAGTCGGCGGGCTGCAGCGGTTTGCCGGAGGATTTTGTAGAAGGCTTGCCAGCGGGCGCGGTGCGGGCGGCGGTTTTGGGGCGGGGAGTGGCGGTTTTATGGGGGGTGGGCATGGTTTTCTCGCAGCCTGACATCATAGTGGGGCACGAAAAAGGCACGAAGGAGCCGGAACCCGCCAGCGTTCACCGTAGAAGCCCTCTGAGTACGGCGCGAGCCCGCCGCGAGAATCAGAGAATCAAAAGGGCAAGAAAAAAGGCCCAGACTTTGCAGTCTGGGCCTGTAAATCCACCCTTAGAGGAGGTGGAGGAGACAACCGGTGCAACCAATACCTTGTGACGCGAAGGCAATCTGGATTGGTGCGATGATTTCAGTATAGCGTGGTGATGTTGCGCTGCACAATATTCTGTGGCGCAAATTCGACATTTTTCACGGTTTTAGTTATAAATTTTATGCATAAGGAGCGAGGTTTATGGAATGCACGGTGAGCTGGACAGGCAACGGCGCCAATACGGGGTCTCCCTCGAGCATGAGTTTTCTCGCCGAAACGGGCAGCGGCCATACCCTGATGATGGATGGCGCCCCTGACGCGGACAAGCCCGAGAACGGCGGCGCCAACCTCGCGCCGCGGCCCATGGAGACCGTGCTGGCGGGCGCCGGCGGTTGCACGGCTTATGACGTGGTGCTGATCCTCAAGCGTGGTCGCCAGGATGTGCGGACCTGCTCGGTGAAACTGAACGCCGAAAGGGCGCCGACGGACCCCAAGGTGTTCACCAAGATCCATATGCATTTTGTGGTGACGGGGCGCGGCCTGGCGGTCGGTGTTGTTGAGCGCGCCATCAACATGAGCCACGACAAATATTGCTCGGCCACCATCATGCTGGCGAAGACGGCTGAGATCACCACGACCTTTGAAGTTATCGAGGTTTGATGGTATTTTTGGCCTCTAGCCCATATAAATAATGGGTTAGTAGCTATTAATTTAATAGCAATTTTGGCAGAACCGCCGGGTTCAGGCGTGGCGCCGGAACCTCACAAACATCAGATGTAATGCGCAGTCGTGGTCATGACGCGCGCCGCCGACCGCATGAGGGCCTTGACGGGCTCGGGCAAATGCAGGGCGCCGGCCTGCTCGGCTTCACGTGCGTGCAGGGCTTCATCGTCTTTCATCTGCGCCACGATGGCGCGCGACTCATGGTCGCCCTGGGGAAGGCGCTCCAGGTGGCTGGCCAGGTGCGCTTCGACCTGGCGCTCCGTCTCTACGACAAAACCCAGGCTCAGCCGATCGCCCAGCCGGCTGGCCACCAGCCCGAGGCCAAAGGCGCCGGCATACCAGAGTGGATTGAGCAGGGAAGGGCGGGCGCCGAGCTCGTCCAGCCGGTTTTTGGTCCAGGCCAGATGGTCGCCTTCTTCGCGGCTGGCCTCCAGGAAATGTTCGCGCAGCGCCGGATCGCGCGTGCCCAGCGCCTGAGCCGCGTACAAGGCTTGTGCGCAGACCTCACCCACATGGTTGACCCGCATCAGCGCTCCCGACAGCGCCTTGTCTTGCAGGGCGAGTTCGGTTTTTTCGCTGGGCACGGTCGGGCAAGGGCGGCTGGCGTGCGGGGTGGCAAAAAGGGTGCGTAATGCGCCGTCGGCGGCATTCAGCGCGGTGTCGAGTGCGGTGGTCATGGCGCCATGTTAGCGCCGGACTCGCAGCATGGGAATGCCCATGAAAAAAGCCCCTGTGAGGGGGCTTTTTTCATGCAGGCCCGGGATTGAATCCGGACGGTGCTTTTGTTTAGAACGTGTGGCGGATACCGAAGGCGATGTTGGTGGAGCCGACGCCTGCTGCCGAGGTCACGCCACCGAGGAAGCCATTGCCGCCTGGAGCAACCTGGCCCTGGCCCTTGTTGTTGAAGCGGGTCACAACAGCGTTCAGGTTGGTGCGCTTGGACAGTGCGTAGGTGTAGGTGAAACCGTAGGAGTCGGTATCGGCGTTCACTGCGCGCTTGTCGTCCAGGCGGTTGTATGCCACGACCCAGGTGTGAACACCCGAGGTAAGCCTGTAGCCGATGTGCGTCAGCGTGGCATCTTGCCGGAAGGCGGCGTTGTAGGCATTCTGGAATGCCGTACCGATTACCGCGCTGCCGGTGGAGGCCTGGACTGAAGCGCCAATCGTGGAGATGCCGCTTGGATTGTCATCCTTGATGGTGGCGTATTCGCCGTACAGAGTGCCAGGGCCGATGTTGACCGTGGCGCCGATGAGGTCGTTGGTCAGGGATTTCTGGTTCAGCTCGTTCTTCTTCTCGTTGTGGCCATAGCCCACCGAGAAAGAGTCGGTCTTGTAGGTGATCATGCCGCCCATGAAGCTGCCTGCAGAGCTGTTGCCCGCGACTTCACCGGCACCGTACATCAGCAAAGCCGTGATGCCACCGGTCTGGATCGCGTACTGCAGCGTGTTGCTCAGGCGAATGTCAAATGCGGCGGGCAAGCTGGCGACCTGGCCCGCGGCCAGGCTGGACTGGGTCTGGGAGGCATCAAACTGCGCTGCCACCAGATAGCCGGGCGTGTATTGACGGCCGAGCGTGAAGGCGCCGAAGGGTGTGACCAGGCCAACGTAGGCCTGGCGATCAAACAGGTTGCCGGTCAGGTTCACGCCGAATGCGCCGGTGGCGAGCGTGGTGTTGACGCCGGCAATCAGTGCGTCACGGGTTGCCACAGGAATGGGAAGGCCCGCCACGCCGGCAGCCACCGAGGTAGCTACGCGATCAGGCATCTGGGTGCCGGAGTTCGGGCGGTTCGTGACAGAACCGGTGTCGAGTTCAAGGCGGTTTTCGAGGGTGAAGATGGCCTTGTAGCCGCCGCCGATGTCTTCTGAGCCGCGAAGGCCGAAACGCGAACCTTCCATGATGCCGCTGGCAATCGTGCTCACGGAGCCTTGGCGCAGGCCGCTAACGTGGTTGTAGCCTGCGTCAAGAATGCCGTAGACGGTCACGGTGCTTTGCGCCATGGCGGCCGAGGTGGACAAAAGTCCCATGATCGCAGTTGCAACGAGGGTCAGTTTTTTCATGGAGTCTCCAGGAGTTTGTAATTGAAAGGAAAGCGATAAATACAGGACATTCTTGATGCCTGTCTTTACCCTGCAGGCCATCTCTGTGAACGGAAGATTAATGGTGATGTTGCGAGGCGTAAAGAGTGTCACTACGGGGGGTATCACTTTTGCGACAGGGGAAAACCCGAGGTTTTTGCCGTCAGGGCAAAACCAGAAAAATCCCCGGGCAAGTCCGCCATTTCCCCTCCGTTCCCTCTGGCGCAATGGTGTGGTTGCCTCGCCGGCAGGCGGTCTGACGGTGTTTCGGCGGGGCGTTGCGCGCCGCTTAGGGCGTTATCTCTATTTTTGGTGCTGCGTGGTACGAGAGCCACATCTGCGAGCTGATGGCAGATTCCGGCTATCCGGGTACGCAGCGGTTCACTGGGCATTCGCGCAGCGAGATAACTCAGCGATGTGAGATAAAAAGTGCGCCATTTTGGTGTGCGTGACGCACCGAATGAGGCCTCAGGCACCCCTAAAGGGCGGCGGCGGACAAGCGTGTCGCTGGAGACCAACACTTGGGTATGAATTTTGCTAATGGAGCGATAAGGGGCTTGGTCCGGCTTGTGACAGTTTGGTTAAATCGAACCAGGGTTGACCGGAGAGCCCTTTAAAAAGTGTTTCGCAATGTATGTTTCCCACCTTTTTGGAGATTTCTAAATGATGAAGAAAAGCCTAGTTGCTCTGGCCGTGCTCGCCGTTTCCGGCGTTGCTTCGGCACAGTCCACCGTAACCGTCTACGGCCTCATTGACGCCTGGGTCGGTACCGTGAAAGACAACAACATCAGCCGGACCGGCGTGAACGTTCCCCATCCTTTTTCCGGTAGCGGTGGTGGTCTGCAGACCAGCCGTTTCGGCCTGAAGGGTTCTGAGGACCTCGGTGGTGGCCTGAAGGCCAACTTCGTGCTGGAAGCCGGTTTTGACCCCAGCACCGGCGCTGCCAACAACTACACCAACCCTTACACCAGCGCCGTCTCCACCGCGGTCTTTGGCCGTCAGTCCTGGGTCGGCCTTTCTGGCGGCTTCGGTGAACTGAAGCTCGGCAAGATGTGGACCCCGTACGACATGGTCAAGGGTTCCGGCGCCGCTGGCTTTGATTCGCTGCTGTTTGCGCCTTCGACCAGCGTGTGGTCCAGCAATAACTACCAGGATCGTCCCGGCAACTCGATCTACTACGAAACCCCCAATTTCAGCGGCTTTTCTGCTGCCGGTATGTACAGCTTCGGTGAAAACAAAACCGCTGCTGTCGGCGCCGGCAAGATCATCAGCATGAACGTTGCTTATGCAAACGGCCCCATCGGCGCTTCGCTGGCTTACCAGTCCGAAAAAGCCACCAGCGCCGCTACTGCTATCAAGTACACGCAGCTGAACGGTTCCTATGACTTCGGCGTGGTCAAGCTGCTCGGCGCTTACGGCAACGTGAAGAACGGCACCACCCCCATCACCGGCGTGGCGGCAGACAAGACGAAGGAATATCAGATCGGTCTGGACTTCCCAGTTAGCAGCGCGCTGACGCTGTCTGGCGGTTATGCACGTTCCAAGAGCACCCTGCTGGCAGGCGCTCCCGACCTGAAGCGTACCGGCTACGGTTTGGCGGCCCTCTATGCGCTGTCCAAGCGTTCGAACCTGTACGCTGGTATGCAGACCGGCAAGGAAACCGGCGCCGCGACAGAGCGCAAGACCACCACCTACGGCGCTGGCATTCGCCACACGTTCTGATCCAGGTTTGACCTAACCCACCGCGCGTGGGTATTCATAAAAAAGCCGTTTCTTCGTTGAAGCGGCTTTTTTTTATTGAATCGAGAGAAATCAAGTCCCGAAAACGGGGGGATTTGCCAAGCAAAACCCCTGCTTTTCACCAGCGTTGTTTCTTTTCCACTGTCCAACGGGAATTGTGGCGATCTTGCAACGAATGCGGCATTTTTAGGCGGATTTCTTTGCGAAACACTGTCCGGTCTGGTGCAATAGACCCAACTTCCCGAAAGGGGGTTGGCCCGGGTCTCTGGTGGAGCCACGAAGACGCAAGTCCAAAGTAGCCCCCGTGCCGGAGCCCTATGTTTAACCTTGGAGAAACTCTCAATGAAAAAGACCCTTATCGCTTTGGCCGCACTCGGCGCGATGGCTGGTGCAGCACAAGCTCAGTCGACCGTGACCATCTACGGTTTGCTCGACGCCAACATCGGTAGCTACAAGACCAACCAGGTCAGCGGCGCTGCTATTTCCGGCCTCTCCCAATCCAAAATTGACTCCGGCGGCCTGAATGGTTCGCGTTGGGGCATCCGCGTCAGCGAAGACATCGGCGGCGGCATGGCTGTCATCGGTAACCTCGAAAGCGGTTTCAACATTGACGCTGGCTCTTCCGCTCAAGGTGGCCTGTTGTTCGGTCGTCGCGCCAACGTTGGTATCGCCAGCGGTTTCGGTACTGTGACCATTGGTCGCAACTCCAGCTCCTACGATGACGTGTCTGCTGACCACGCCATGATGGGCGCTACCCTGTTCGATCCTTCCAACACCAACAACGGCTTCACCACTGCTCAAGCTGGCGCCATCGGCACCCTGGCTGGCAATGCTGTGCTGCTGAATCACAACGGCAACGGCTCTGGCGCTCACGTGACCTGGGTTGGTTTCAACACCCGCTTCAACAACAGCGTCAAGTACGTTTCGCCTAACTTCGGTGGCTTCACTGGCTCGTTCATGTACGCCTTCGGCGAAGACAAGACGGCTGCTGTCGGCGCAAGCAGCGCGGTTTCCGCCTACCTGAAGTACGCCAACGGCCCTCTGCTGATCTCCGGCGGCTACCAGTCTGAAGGTGCAACTCGCACCGCCACGACCAAGCCTGCTCTGACCAACACGCTGTTGAACGTTGCTTATGACTTCGGCGTTGCCAAAGTCGGCTTCGGTGCTAACCGCGCCAAGTTCAAGGACGTCATCACCACCTTCGGCGCAAACGGCGTTGCAACTGCAGCTCACGAACTGGGCGCACAGAAGGAATACAGCTTGAGCGTTGCCGTGCCTCTCGGCGCGACGACCCTGAGCGCTGGTTATGCACGTTCCAAGGGTGACGATCTGGGTTCCAGCACCGGCTGGGGTCTGCAAGCTCTGTACTCTTTGAGCAAGCGCACCACCCTGTACACGGGTGCCGTCAGCACGAAGAACTACTCGAACGTGGCTTCCAACACCATGGTCATCGCTCCTACCAGCAGCATCACCCGTACCACCACGTACGCAGCTGGCATTCGCCACACGTTCTAATTTGAAGCTGGCCTAACGCCAGTTTCTTATGAGAATCCAAAAGCCACTTCGGGGAAACCCGAGGTGGCTTTTTTTATGGAAAAGCCGAATAGTTTTTGAAACCTTTTGGCGCGCGATGCGTTGAGTTGTATAGCGTCCTGTCCTGAATCTGCCGATAGTTTTCAGGCGCACCCGAAAACCATAGGCACCTCTCCATTTTTCGCGGACCCTCGCTACCCAATGACACTGCCAATTTTTGACTTTCCCCTCAATGCGCTGCGTGCTCTGGTTGTTGCTTGCTGCCTGCCGCTGTTTGTGGGTTGCGCGGGCACGGATACGCAGGGACACACGGGCAGCCAGGATGTGGATTGGGCCTCGGCTTCGACCGTAAATTCAACCCCCGATTCAAATGGAAGTGAAACCGCGGCAACCGTCAAATGGTTGCACTGCGCATTTCCAGGTAAAAAATCCACGCGTTATCGTGCCGTGAGGCTTGACGGGCGCGATGCCGTCCTCAGCGAATCCGCCAGCTCGGCCAGCATGCTGAGGCAGAACCTTCGCATTGAGCCGGCAAGCCTTGGCAAACTCAGCTTCTCCTGGAAGGTGCCGAAAATGATTTCGGGCGCCGACATGACCCAGCGCGACAGCGATGACTCGCCGGTGCGCGTGGTGCTGGCCTTTGAAGGCGACCGTTCCAAGTTTTCTGCCAAGAATGCCATGCTGTCTGAGCTGGCGCTCGCATTGACGGGTGAGCCTTTGCCTTACGCGACCCTCATGTATGTGTGGGGCACGCATAGCACGCCTGAAAGCATGATCATCAACACACGCACTGACCGCATCCGCAAGCTGGTCATTGAATCCGGTCCCGGGCGCCTGAATCGCTGGCTCGACTACGAACGTGATGTCCGCGCCGATTATGAAAAAGCCTTTGGCGAGGCTCCAGGCGCACTGGTCGGTATTGCCATCATGACCGACACAGACAACACCCGGCAACAGGCCAAGGCCTGGTACGGCCCCGTCCAGCTGATGAAAAAGCCGCGCGATGTAATGGCTGCACCGGCCATGACAGCTACGTCGGCGACGGTTTCGCAAGCCCTTGAATTTGCACCGCCATTCCTTCAGGACTAGTATTTCAACTCGCTGAATCTCAGGATCATCGTCATGCGTGCTCCGGCCACCATCCCAAGCCTTTCGAGCCTTCCAGGCAATTCATCTACCGAACCCGCGGCAGCCGCAGACGCCGCCAGCCTGAGCCACCCGGCCCCCCTGCGCGCCAGTGGCCGCGCCTTTGCCCAGATCGCGCAGTTCCACCCCGAGTTGACTGCCTTCCGGCGCGATTTGCACGCCCACCCTGAACTCGGTTTCGAAGAGGTCTACACCTCCAGCCGCGTGGTGCATGCGCTCAAGTTGTGCGGTGTCGATGAAGTGCACACCGGTGTCGGCAAGACCGGCGTAGTGGCCGTCATCAAGGGCCAGCAGCCAGGCAAACCCGTCGGCACCTCCGGCGTGAGGCCCATGATCGGCCTGCGGGCCGACATGGACGCGCTGCCCATGACAGAGCACAACGAATTCGGCTGGAAGTCCTCCAAGACCGGGCTGATGCACGGCTGCGGCCACGACGGCCACACCACCATGCTGGTGGGCGCCGCCCGCTACCTGGCCGAAACGCGCAACTTTGCCGGCGACGCCGTGCTGGTGTTCCAGCCCGCGGAAGAAGGCCGTGGCGGGGCCGACGCCATGATCAAGGACGGGTTGTTCGAACGCTTCCCCGTGCAGGCCATTTACGCCATGCACAACTGGCCGGCCATGCCGCCGGGCACCATCGGCATCAACCCCGGGCCGATGATGGCCGCGGCCGACCGCATCACCATTGAGGTGACCGGCAAGGGCGGCCACGGCGCGCATGCTTACCTGACAGTGGATCCTGTGTTGGTAGCCGCTCACATCATTACGGCCGTGCAAAGCATTGTGTCGCGCAACGTGAAGGCCATGGACAACGCCGTCATCAGCATCTGCGCTGTCCGGGCGGGTGAACTCGGCGCCATGAGCGTGGTGCCCGAAACTGCCCTGCTGGTGGGCACGGTGCGCACCTTCAAGCCCGAAGTGCAAGACCTCGTCGAGCGGCGCCTCAAGGAGCTGTGCGCCGCGGTGGCCCAGGGCTTTGGCGCCGCGGCGACCGTGAAGTACGAACGCATCTACCCCGCCACCATCAATTCACCCGCTGAGTACACGCTGGCCACTGCGGTGGCCGACCAACTCGTGGGCGCGGAAAACGTGGTGCGCAACCTCGAACCCAGCATGGGCTCGGAGGACTTCTCCTTCATGCTCAGGGTCAAACCCGGCGCCTACCTGCGCCTCGGTCAGGGTGAGCAATTGCCCGACGGCAAAGGCGGCACGGTTGGCGGCGTGGGCAGCCGCTTCCTGCACAACAGCTGCTATGACTTCAACGACAACGTTTTGCCGCTTGGCTCGGCGTTGTTTGCGGGGATTGTGGAGCGTTCGCTGCCGTTGCCCGGATGAGCTTGCTGCTATTAATTTTGTAGCTGCTAGCCAAGGTGCTTATTTGGCTAGAGCCCGATTTCCCTTAAAAAATTGACGCCCCGACAAGGGGCGTCGCCGTTTCAGGCATAGCGCTTGTTGCGCAAATTGTTCTTCATTTCCTTGAGCAGCGGCTGCAGCTTGCTGCCGATGCGCAGCGCCACACAAGTCGCCAGGATGTCGATGATCATCAAATGCATCAGGCGCGACACCATGGGGCTGTAGCGGTCATAGCCCTCGGGGTGGTCCGCCGCGAGGTGGATGTTGCCCGCCGCGGCCAGCGGCGAGCCGGTGACTGTGATGACAATGGTGGTAGCGCCGTTCTTGCGCGCGATATCGCAGGCGTCCATCAGATCGCGTGTGCGGCCCGAGTTGGAGATCACCACCACGCAGTCGCCCGGCCCCAGCAAAGAGGCGCTCATGACCTGCATATGGCCGTCGCTGTAGGCAATGCTGGTGATGCCCAGGCGGAAGAATTTGTGCTGCGCGTCCTGCGCCACGATGCCCGAGTTGCCCACACCGAAAAACTCGATGCGTTTGCCGGTGTTGTAGGTCGCCAGCAGCGCGTCGGCGGCCCGCTCAACGGCGACTGAACTCGCGTCATTGCGGTACTTCAAAAACGCCGCCACCGTGTTATCGATCACCTTGACCATTACGTCGGCAGTCTTGTCGTCGGCGTCCACACTGCGGTGGATGAAAGGTACGCCCTCACTCACGCTGCCCGCCAGCTTGAGCTTGAAGTCCGACAGGCCGTCGTAACCCATGCTGCGGCAAAACCGCACCACGGTCGGCTTGCTCACATGCGAACGGCTCGCCAGTTCGGTGATCGGCAGGTTGGCAAACGCCCGTGGGTCCGCCAGTACAAGGCGGCCGACACGTTGCTCGGCAGGCGCCAATGAGGGTAACGAAGCCTTGATTCGGTCAAGCATGGGGTCTGTCTCCAGTGGCGCGTGGCGTCTCCCCCAGCCAGCATGAGCGGCGGAACCGGCTTTGCCGGGCCGCAGGCGGGCGGCCCCCTCGGGGGGCAGCGACCCACACGAAGTGGGGGAGCGTGGGAGCTAACATTCTTCTGACCAACAGTAGCCGTCGCGCGCAATCATTGCGCTGGCTGCACTCGGCCCCCAGGTACCGGAGGCATACGGCCGCGGCGCGCTGGCCTGGCTGCTCCAGCTGTCCAGGATGGGCTCGACCCAGCGCCAGGCTTCTTCCTGCTCGTCGCTGCGCACAAAAAGATTCAACCGTCCGTCAATCACATCCAGCAGCAGCCGCTCGTAAGCGCCCACGCGTTCGGAGCCAAAGCGTTTGTCGAAGTCCAGGTCCAGTTGCACCGGTGCCAGCGACGGTGTGCCGCGGCCGTGGCTGTTGCCTGTGCGCTGGTCGGCGCCTTGCGCCAGCAGGTGCAGCTCCAGGCCGTCCTTGGGCTGCAAGTTGATCACCAGGCGATTGGCCACATTGGAGCCGGCCAGCGCCGATTTGAAGATGGCGTGCGGCGCGGGCCGGAAGTTCACCTCGATATGCGCGTCGCGGCCGGCCAGCCGTTTGCCGGTGCGGATGTAAAACGGCACGCCGGCCCAGCGCCAGTTGGCGATCTCGGTGCGCAGCGCCACAAAGGTCTCTGTTGTGCTGGCGGGGTTCACGCCTTTTTCGTCGCGGTAGCCCGGCACGGCCTCGCCGTCGATGTTGCCGGCCGCGTACTGGCCGCGCACCACATGTTGGCTCAGCGTTTCAGGCGTCCAGGCTTTCAGTGAGCGCAGCACCTTGAGCTTTTCATCGCGGATGGCGTCGGCGTGCGAGTTGATGGGCGGCTCCATGCCGATGGCGCACAGCAACTGCAGCGCATGGTTTTGCACCATGTCGCGCAGCGCGCCGGTGCTGTCGTAAAACGCACCGCGCTTTTCCACGCCCAGGTCTTCGGCGATGGTGATCTGGATATTGGCAATCGTCTCGCGGCGCCACAGCGGCTCAAACAGCGAGTTCCCAAAACGCAGCGCAAAGAGGTTTTGCACCGAAGGCTTGCCCAGGTAGTGATCGATGCGAAAGATCTGCTGCTCGCTCAACACGCTGCGCACCGTTTTGTTAATGGCGCGGTTGGAGGCGAGATCGTGGCCCAGCGGTTTTTCAAGCACCACGCGCGTTTGCGGGCCATTGAGGCCGGCGGCGGCGATCTGTTCGCACACGACGGTGAAAAGGCTGGGCGCGGTGGCCACATACATCACCACCACGTCGGCGGGCCGCTGCTGCAGCTTTGCGGCCAGTGCTGCATAGTCGGCCGGGTTGGACAAATCCATGCGCAAGTAGGCCAGCATCGCCGCAAAGCGCGAGAACTCCTCCTCGCTTGGCCGCTTGGCTAGCTCGACGTTGTCAAACCGGGACTTGATAAGCGCGCGGTACTGGTCGTCCGACAAATCGTCGCGCGCCACGCCCACAATACGCCCGCCCTCCGGCAGCGAGCCATGGCGAAACGCCTGGAACAGGGCCGGCATGATCTTGCGCCACACCAGGTCGCCGGTGCCACCAAACAGAATCAGGTCAAAACTCATGGTAAAAAAATGTCTTGGTAATTAAGTTTCATATTCTATGGGCATAATGGTAACTCGACACCGGACCCATGAAATGAAGCATCCAGGCGCCTCCCAAGGTGTTTCATCCGGACAACTCAACGTTTTTCGCACCCGCCATGACCCAACTCGACGCCCTGAAACAGTTCACCACCGTAGTCGCCGACACCGGCGACTTCAAGCAACTGGGGCAATTCAAGCCGCAGGACGCCACCACCAACCCATCGCTGATCTTGAAGGCGGTGCAAAAACCCGACTACCAGCCGCTTTTGAAGGACACGGTCGCCCGCTTCAAGGGCCGGCAACTCGATGAGGTGATGGACCGCCTGCTGGTGCGCTTCGGCTGCGAGATCCTCTCCATCATCCCGGGCCGCGTGTCGACCGAGGTCGACGCCCGCTTGAGCTTCGACGCCAACGCCACCTACACGCGCGGCGAACGCATCGTCGAGCTCTACCAGGCCGAAGGCCTCCACATCGACCGCGTGCTGATCAAGGTCGCCGCCACCTGGGAAGGCATCCAGGCGGCCGAAAAACTCGAGCTGCGCGGCATCCACACCAACCTCACCTTGCTGTTTTCGTTTGCGCAGGCAGTGGCCTGCGGCCAGGCCAAGGTTCAGCTGATCTCGCCCTTTGTGGGCCGCATCTACGACTGGTATAAAAAATCCGCCGGCGTTGCCTGGGACGAAGCCGCGATGGCCGGCGCCAACGATCCCGGCGTGAAGTCGGTGCGCGAGATCTACAACCACTACAAGCACTTCGGCATCGCCACCGAAGTGATGGGCGCGAGCTTTCGCAACGTCGGCCAGATCACCGCGCTGGCCGGCTGCGACCTGCTGACGATCAGCCCCGAGCTGCTGGCGCAGCTGGCGGCTTCCGAAGCGGCGCTGTCGGCGGCGCTAGACGCCAAGGCCGCTGCTGCACTTGATCTGCCTGCTGTCAATTTCGACGAAGCGGGTTTCCGTTACGCACTGAATGAAGACGCCATGGCCACCGAAAAATTGGCCGAGGGCATTCGCGCTTTTGCGGCCGATGCCGTGAAGCTTGAACAGCTGATGCTGGCTGCCTGAGGCGGAGTTTTTATGAAAAAATTGCGTTGCGACAAAACCCCGGCCTGGGCTGCGCTGCAGGCCTGCTTCGACGCCCACGGCAAAACCTTCGACTTGCGCGAAGCGTTTGCGGCGGACCCTGAGCGCTTTGCCACCTTCAGCCAGGAAGCGCCCCACGTCTTTGGCGACCTGTCAAAAAACCTGATCGACTCCACCAGCCAAGCGCTGCTGCTGGACCTGGCCGTGCAGTGCCAGCTCGAGCAGCACCGCGATGCCATGTTTGCGGGCGAGCGCATCAACGGCACCGAAGACCGTGCCGTCATGCACTTTTTACTACGAAATCCGGCTGCAGCCCATACAGTACATGGGCAACTCGCTCCTGAAAGTATAGCAATCAACCTGGCGCAAGTGCACGACACCCTGGACGCCATGCTGGCCTACGCCGAGCAGGTGCGTACCGACGCAGCCATCACCGACATCGTCAATATCGGTATTGGCGGCTCAGACCTCGGCCCGCAAATGGCGGTGCTGGCGCTGGAAGAATTTGCCACGACCGGCAAGCGTGTTCACTTTGTCTCCAATGTCGACGGCAGCGAGATGGCCGGCGTGCTCAAGGGGCTCAAGCCGCAGAGCACGCTGTTCCTGGTCGCGTCCAAGACCTTCACCACCACCGAGACCATGACCAATGCGCATTCGGCGCGCCGCTGGTTTGAGGCTGAAGGGGGCACGGATGTCGGCCGGCATTTTGCGGCACTGACCACCAACGTGGCGGCTGCCAACGAATTCGGCATCAAGACGACTTTTGGTTTCTGGGACTGGGTGGGCGGGCGTTATTCGCTCTGGTCGGCCATCGGCCTGCCGCTGGCCATTGCCATAGGCGCCAACGGCTTTCGTGAACTGCTGGCCGGCGCGCACGCCATGGACGAGCATTTCCGCACCGCACCGCTGGCGCACAACCTGCCGGCGCGCTTGGGCCTGCTCGATGTCTGGTACCGCAACTTCTACGGTTTTACCAGCCGCAGCATCGCGCCTTACAGCAGCGCCCTGCGGCGGCTGCCGGCCTATTTGCAGCAGCTTGAAATGGAAAGCAACGGCAAGCGTGTGGATGCGCAGGGCCAGCCTTTGCCCTATGCCACCTCGCCCGTGCTGTGGGGTGAGCCCGGCACCAACGGCCAGCACGCCTACTTCCAGATGCTGCACCAGGGCACGTCGGTCGTGCCGGTGGAATTTGTCGCCGTCAAGAAAGCCGGGCATAACCTGCCGGGCCATCACGACAAGCTGCTGGCCAATGTTCTGGCCCAGGCGCAAGCACTCATGCGTGGAAAAGAAGATGTGGGCGGTCACAAACATTTCCCCGGCAACCGGCCCAGCACCTTTTTGCTGCTTGAGGAACTCACACCCGCCAGCCTGGGCGCGTTGATTGCGCTGGAGGAGCACCGCGTCTTCGTCAGTGGCGCGGTCTGGGGCATCAACAGCTTTGACCAGTGGGGCGTGGAGCTGGGCAAGGTGCTGGCCAAAGACATCGAGCCGCGCCTGCACAGCGGCGACGTGTCCGGCCTGGACGGCTCGACGGCCGGCCTGCTGCGTCAAATTGCCGGCTGACTTGCGCAAAGTGTGCGTTTTTCCATTGCGGGGCCTCGCGGTTCCGTGGTCAACTTGCCGCTTCGCCGATTCTTCGATGACCTTCCATCATGTCTTCACCCGTTCCGTCTGACCGCTTTTCCCCTCGTTTTTCGCTGCTCGCCGCAGCGCCCTTAGTGGTCTTGGCCGTAGCGCTGGTCACCGGCTGCGCAACGCGCGCGCCCGCTGACGAGGACGCCGACGTCGAGGAGCCGGTCAGCCAAGGCGGCACCGTGGGTGTAGCGGAAGGAGTGACCGGCACGGCCTGGGCCGAGATGTCGGCACCGCCCAAAGCCGAAGAACTCAAGCCCGACGACCTCAAGTGGGAGATATTCCGCGTGCCCGGCAAGCAGCCGGCCAGCTACAGTTACGTGCGCCATGAAGGCCGCGACGCGGTGCTCGCGAAGGCCGAGGCCTCCGGCAGCATCCTGCGCCATCGCCACCGCATCGAGCCGGACCAGCTTGGCCTCGTGCGTTTTTCCTGGAACGTGCCCAACCCGGATGCTGGCGCCAATCTCGCGCTGCCGCAACTCGATGATGTGCCGGTGCGGGTGGTCCTCGCGTTCGAAGGGGACCGCTCGCGGCTGTCAATGAAAAACGCCCTCTTGTCGGAGTTGAGCCGGCTGTTGACCGGCGAAGAGATGCCGTTCGCAACACTGGTCTATTCGTGGTCGCGGGTCAACCAGCCCGGCGAGGTCGTCGTCAATGAGCGCACCGACCGCATCCGCAAGATCGTCGTCGACTCGGGCGATCACGGTTACAACGAATGGCGCAGCTACGAGCGCGACATCCGTGCCGACTACCGCCAGGCCTTTGGCGAAGATCCGGGGGCGTTGCTGAGTTTCGCGGTCTTTACCGAGGGTGAAAAGAACGAAGGCCAACTGCAGGCCTTCTACGGGCCGCTCAAGCTGATACCGGCTTCGGCTGTCGCGCGCAAGTAATCAAAACCGGTAGCCCAGATGCAGGGTGAAGCAATCGGGATCCAGCCCCACATCAATCGTCTGGCCGGTGCTTAGCGTGCCGCGGGTTTTCAGAAAAGTCTTGGCATAGCTGCCTTCCACAAACCATTTCCCGCCCAGGTTCAGCATGCCTCCCACTTGCAGCGTGGGCGTCAGTTTGGACCGAAATGACACGCCGGTGGGCGGCCCGCCGGGATTGGTGAGCGCTGTCAATGTGGCGGAGCCCCGCTCCTTGGAAAACCGCACATAGGTCAAGCCGGCGCCCAGATAGGGGCGAAACCGGGCATCGGCCTCCATGAAGCGATATTGGGCCAGCAGCGTGATCGGCAAAGCCCGGGTCTCCGCCACTTTGCCCGCGCCGGCCAGGATGCCCGCGCCGAAGACCTCATGCTTAAAACCCAGACCCAGCGGCAGGTGGAGGTTGATATGGTCGGTGACCATGTAGCCCACGGCGGCCGTCAGCCGGGTGTCGCTGGCGACATCCACCTTCGCACCCTGTATCACGCCCACGCCCGTGGGGGAGGAAAGGCTGCCGCTGTCCACTGACGGCGCAATACGCGTGACGCCGGCCGAGATCGACCAGGTGCCGGCTTGTTGCGCAAGCGCGTGAGTGCTCAGGATAGCAAGTGCGGCCGCAACATAGTGTTGTTTTGAAGTTGTCATGGCGGGCGATCAAAGGCCGGCTTGCCGTCGCACCGCTTTGTCGTCGCGGCCGGATCTGCAACGGGTCGCCCGGTTCTTTCAGGGAATGAACCATCCGGAGGATCAAGGTGGTTTCATATTAGCGACAAGCGTCCAGGCTGCGATGGCTTGGCGCCCCAATTGCGTCATGGTGTGGTTTTTAGGCGAGCCCGAACTGCAGGCAGTAACGCTTTCTTCTAGGTTTTCGCGTGACGAAGCGAGGCAGGGCTGGCTGGCCAAGGTAGCCCCGGCAAGGCCGGCGGATTATCATGGCGCGGGGAATCCACCCCGTCTGAATCCTGAGGAGGAGTACAAATATGAATTTCGGCCAAGCCATTTCCGTTTGCCTGGGCAAATACGCAGATTTTTCCGGTCGCGCAGCCCGCCCTGAGTTCTGGTGGTTCTTTCTGTTCCAGATTCTGGTGTCCATCGTGGCGTCTTTCCTGGGCGGCATGGTCAGCTCGCTGGTGAGCCTGGCCCTGCTGCTGCCGGCGCTGGCTGTAGGCGCCCGCCGCCTTCATGACATCGGCAAAAGCGGCTGGTGGCAGCTCATCTCGTTCACAGTGATCGGCCTGCTGGTGCTGATTTACTGGTGGGTGCAGCCTTCATCCGAAGGCACCAACCAGCACGACAAGGAGCCTGCCCCTTCCTGAGCACCTTCAGTTTTAGTGCTCATCAAAAACCCCGCGGGCTTGCGCCTTGCGGGGTTTTTTAATGGCGCCCGAACACGCACACGGCACAAGGCGGGCGCGCCGTTCAGGAAACTGTTTTCAGCGCCTGCTGGATGGAGGGGAGTTGCCGCAAGGCATCTTGTATCTGCTGGACAGTCATGCGCGCGGTATTGTGCGAGGTGTAGTCCTCCAGCAGGTTGACGCGCGATTGCCCTTCGACCAGGTACTTGCCGTAGTTCAGGTCACGTGCGTCAGAGGGGATGCGGAAATACCGCCCGTGGTCTTCTGCGCGCGCCATCTCCTCGCGCGAGACCAAGGTTTCGTACAACTTCTCGCCGTGCCGGGTTCCGATCACCTTCACGGGCCTGGCGGGGTCCAGCAGCTGGCGCACGGCCTCGGCAAGGTCGCCCATGGCGGCCGCGGGTGCCTTTTGCACAAAGATGTCACCAGGCTGAGCATGTTCAAAGGCATAGACGACCAGATCCACGGATTCTTCAAGTGTCATCAAGAAGCGAGTCATCGCCGGGTCGGTGACCGTGAGGGGCTTGCCGTCCAGTATCTGCTGAAGGAAGAGCGGGATCACGGAGCCGCGCGACTCCATCACATTGCCGTAACGGGTCACGCACTGCACGCAGTCGGCGGGCGTTGTCAGGCGGGCCGCGGCAATCGCCGCCTTTTCCATGAGTGCCTTTGACATGCCCATGGCATTGACGGGATACACCGCCTTGTCGGTGCTCAGCAGTACGCAGCGGCTGACTCCCCGCTCCATTGCGGCGCGCAGCACATTGTCGGCGCCCAGAATGTTGGTCCTGACCGCTTCCATGGGATGGAATTCGCAGGAAGGAACCTGCTTGAGCGCGGCCGCGTGGAAGACGTAGTCCACACCCCTGAAAGCCTCCAGCACGCTGGTGTAGTCGCGCACATCACCGATCAGGAACTTCACGCGCGGGTCATGGATGGCATTTCGCATGTCATCCTGCTTTTTCTCGTCGCGGCTGAATATGAGGACCTGGGCGCAATCCGATCGCAGGAAGCGCTGCAGCACCGCATGCCCGAAACTGCCGGTACCGCCTGTGACCAGCAGCGTTTTATCTTTGAAGGTGGTGTCAAATGGCATTTTGTTATCCAAATTCGTGCATTTGCCGCACCAGCTCAGGCCATGCGGGAGCGGTATAGCCCGTGTGCGCGTGGAACCTGGCGGCATTGAGCGACCGGTCGATCACCAGCGTATCGTCCGCCGCGATGTCGGTGCCTTTTCCATAAATTTCCGCCACCAGGTACAGCAAGTCATGCTTGTTGATAGGCGCCGCAGCGACATGGTAAAGGCCCTGCAGGGAGGCATCGGGCAGCACGATGTCCCGAATGACGCGTGCCAGCTCTACCGTGGGCAGGCCCGAGAAGACCGCGCGCGTGAATCCGCGCACGGGCGTGCGCTGCGAAAGGAACCAGCCGAGCAGGCCATGCGCCGCAGTCCCCAGTTCAGGGCCGATGATGGAGGTACGCAACGTGACGGCGTGAGGGCCGCCAACCTCGCCGAGATATTTGGACAGGCCATATACGTCTCTCGCATCCGGCGTGTCGCTTTCCAGGTAATTGCCGCGCGTGCCGGAAAACACGCAGTCGGTGCTGACATGCACAAGGCGGATGCCGCGGGTGGCGCAAAGCTGCATCAAGCGGTGAGGCAGCATTGAATTGACCGGCAGTGCTGCCAGAGGATCCTCGGCATCGGCCACCTGTTTGATCAGCCCGGCGCAGTTGATGACGGCGCGGGGCTGAGTCGTATCCAGCAAGGTGGCGAGCGCACCTTCGGCGGTGAGGTCCCCTGCGACCTGGGCGTGAGGGCGCAAGGCAGGCGGCAAGAGACTGCAAGAGGCCGCATTGCGCACGGTGCCCATGACGCGCAGCGCCGGGTCAAGTGCCAACACCCGCATCATGGTATGGCCCAACATGCCCGCAGCACCTATCACCAGAACAGGACGGTTGTGGTCCATGCTTATTTGTTGTTGCGAGAAAAAGACCGGGCGTGGGTGCCGTTTGGCGGAACTCCCCGGGACCCGGGGCCGTATGCCTCGGGTCATTCAGTATACTTTTCCAGGATGAGCACTCTGAATGGCTTCTTTATCAACCTCGACAGAAGTCCTGAGCGTGCAAGGCAAATGCGCGCTGAGCTGGATGCTCGAAAACTCGGATTTGTGGAGCGCTTTGCAGCAGTGGATGCGCGCACGCTCAGCCAGCCGCCCGCTTGCAAGATTCCCATGGCGGCCTACGGCGCATTTTTGTCGCACCAGGCGCTCATCACGCAGACGCCCGCCGACAGCTTTACCCTGATCTTTGAAGATGACATGCAGATCAGCGACAGCCTTGCCGGCATGCTGTCGCCGGAAAACCTGAACACCCTCGCGGAACTCGACCTGGTGTTTTTTGACTGCCAGCTATATGTCAATTTCAACGATCTGATTCGTCGTTATTGGGAGGTCAGGGGCGCCATATCGAACTCGCCCTCCGATGGCAGTTCTAGTTCTGTATCGCAGCGCAGTCACGCGCCACAGGTCGGCCTTGGGGCGGCATCGGGTGCCTATTGCTGGGGCGCGTCAGCTTACCTCGTAACGCCTCGCGGAAAGGAAAAGCTCGGCCCCATGCTGCGCCAGACGCTGGACCGGGGACCGCCGGGAACGCTGGACATTCTTTTTCGCAACATGATCGAAAGCAAAGCGCTAGACGCGAGCGTGGTGGTGCCTTTCCTGGCCACGCCGCGTCTGGACGGTTTGACGGCCACCACCATCGACGGAAGGCAGCAGGACTTCTTGCCGTTTGCCCTGTGCAGCATGGTCCGCCGTATGTATTTCGCAGGCGACCTGGACATTGACGGCATGATCGAATTTCTCGCACCGGCTTCTCCCGATCCCTTGCCGAGAGCGGAAGACGACATGATGGTGGAGCTCATCAGGCAGCTTGCGCGGGGGCTGGTCCGCAAAGAGGGCTTTCTGGACTTCGGGGCTTGACGCCCGGCCCGGTGTATCGGGCCTAAAAAGCAGAAAACCCGCAGGGCTTGCGCCTTGCGGGTTTTTTGTTGGGAGCCCGGAGGTCCGGGCCGCGCCAGGGGCTGATTACATGCCCATGTCGCCCATGCCGCCCATTCCACCCATGCCGCCTGGCATGCCGCCGCCAGCTGCGTCGTCCTTGGGGGCTTCAGCAATCATGGCTTCGGTCGTCAGCATCAGGGATGCGACGGAGGCTGCGTTCTGCAGTGCGGTGCGGGTGACCTTCGTGGGATCCAGGATACCCATTTCGATCATGTCGCCGTAGGTGTCGTTGGCTGCATTGAAGCCGTAGTTGCCCTTGCCGGCCAGAACAGCGTTCACCACCACAGAGGCTTCGCCGCCTGCGTTGTAAACGATTTCGCGCAGGGGAGCTTCGATGGCGCGCAGGACCAGCTTGATGCCAGCTTCCTGGTCAGCGTTGTCGCCCTTGATGACGCCAGCCGTTTGCTTGGCGCGCAACAGTGCAACACCGCCACCGGCCACAATGCCTTCTTCCACGGCAGCGCGGGTGGCGTGCAGTGCGTCTTCCACGCGGGCCTTCTTTTCCTTCATTTCGACTTCGGTGGCAGCGCCAACCTTGATCACGGCAACACCGCCGGCCAGCTTGGCCACGCGTTCTTGCAGTTTTTCACGGTCGTAGTCGCTGGTCGCTTCTTCGATCTGGACGCGCACTTGCTTGACGCGGGCTTCGATGTCGGCAGCTGCACCAGCACCGTCGATGATGATGGTGTTTTCTTTGCCCACTTCGATGCGCTTGGCGGTGCCGAGGTCGGCCAGCGTCACTTTTTCGAGCGACATGCCGACTTCTTCAGCGATGACCTTGCCGCCGGTCAGGCAGGCGATGTCTTCCAGCATGGCTTTGCGGCGGTCGCCAAAGCCAGGGGCCTTCACAGCCACAACCTTCAGAATGCCGCGCAGGGTGTTGACCACCAGCGTTGCCAGTGCTTCGCCATCGACTTCTTCAGCGATGATCAGCAGCGGACGGCCGGCTTTGGCGACTTGTTCCAGCGTAGGCAGCAGATCACGGATGTTGCTGATCTTCTTGTCGTAGAGCAGGACAAACGGGTTGTCCAGAATCGCCGACTGCTTTTCAGGGTTGTTGATGAAGTAGGGCGACAGGTAGCCGCGGTCAAACTGCATGCCTTCGACGACGTCGAGCTCGGACTCGAGCGACTTGCCGTCTTCAACGGTGATAACGCCTTCCTTGCCGACTTTGTCCATGGCGTCAGCAATGATCTTGCCGATGGTTTCGTCGGAGTTGGCGGAAATCGAGCCGACCTGGGCGATTTCCTTGGAGGTGGTGGTGGCTTTGGAAGCTTTCTTCAGCTCTTCAACCAGGGCCGTCACTGCCTTGTCGATACCGCGCTTCAGGTCCATCGGGTTCATGCCGGCGGCAACGTACTTCATGCCTTCGCGAACAATGGCTTGTGCCAGCACGGTGGCGGTCGTGGTGCCATCGCCAGCGATGTCAGAAGTCTTGGAAGCAACTTCCTTGACCATCTGCGCGCCCATGTTCTGCAGCTTGTCTTTCAGTTCGATTTCTTTGGCGACGGACACACCGTCCTTGGTCACCGTGGGGGCGCCGAACGAGCGCTCCAGAACCACGTTACGGCCTTTGGGGCCCAGGGTTACCTTGACGGCGTTGGCCAGGATGTTCACACCCTCGACCATGCGTGCGCGGGCTTCGCCGCCGAAAATTACGTCTTTTGCTGCCATGATGCAGATTCCTTAAAGTTTATGGATGAAATCGCTTGCCAGCCCAGGTAGGACGTGTGCTGGAAGCTATCAAATAAATAGCAGATGCGAGAAATTATTTCTCGACCACTGCAAACAGGTCTTCTTCTTTCATGACGAGCAGTTCGTCGCCGTCGACCTTGACGGTCTGGCCGCTGTATTTGCCGAACAGAACGCGGTCGCCGACCTTCACGCCCACGGGGCTCAGTTCGCCCTTGTCGTTCTTCTTGCCTGGGCCAACGGCCAGCACTTCGCCTTGATCAGGCTTTTCAGCGGCGCTGTCAGGAATGACGATGCCGGAAGCGGTTTTGGTTTCGTTTTCCACGCGTTTGACGATCACGCGGTCGTGCAAAGGACGAAGTTTCATGAGAGCTCCTTGTTTGAGAACACTGGGTTTTGGGAATCAAAAAGCACCCGCGTAAAAGTGGGTGCCTGTTAACTTTGGTGGATTGATGGTGCTTGTTAGCACTCAATACCATCGAGTGCTAATCATAGGGGCAATTAGGGTGATTTTCAAGACGAGGCCTGCGGAAAACCTTCTTTTGGGGACTTTCGCGCCCCGCGCTCCCCGCTCGTCCTGATCTGGTTTGGGCCTCGTCCAAGGCCGATCCGGGCTTGTCCTACAAGGATTTCCTCCCCCACTGACGTTTCGTGACCGGCGGTGACCCTAAAGTCAAAATCCAGCCACTCAGGACCCTTTTTACGGGCATCACGATGTTTTTAGACATTTTCCCTCGCGACGAAGCGCAAGAAAGCCGGTCCCCGCATCCAACGCGAGAGGCTGCCGGGGAGGCCGGAAGGACCCGGCACACTTGGCCTTTTCCTGCGACCCCCGTGGCGGACAAAGGCATCAGCCTGCCGCATATGCCGAAAACGCCGTCGGCTACCGCGCCACTGGCCGCAACGCCCGGCGCCAGCAGCTTTGTCACCTGACCTCCATCATCCGCCAGCGAGTCGATATGGGTCAGAAAAGCGCAAACCAGAACAGCGGCCGGGCCGGCAAGCAGGGCAAGCCTTCGGCAAAGCCCGACAGGCTTGCCGGCGAATACGGCAAGGAAGGCACCAACAAGACTTTGCCGGAGCCCAAGGCTGACAGCGAGCCGTCCGAGGAGCTGGGAAACACCCGGCATATTGGAAAGAGTCCTTACACGCGGGGATAGCCCCCCGCGGCTTGACCGTGACAGATCAGGCCGACGGGCTTTCAGGCCCTCGCGTGCCCGCGCTGCGCAGCGCCACCGCCGGCAGCGTGGCCGTGAGGGTGGTGCCGTTCGCCGTATTGATGTCCAGGCGGCCGCCGGCTGCCTCCACGCGGTGGCGCATGCCCTGCAGGCCATGCGCGGACAGTTCGACCACCTGCGGATCGAAGCCCTTGCCGTCATCGCGAACCGACACGGTGATGTGGTCCTTGTAGCTCAGCAGGCTGATCTCCACGGTGCGCGCTTCGGCGTACTTGGCGATATTGGTCAAAGCCTCCTGGATCAGCCTGTAGACCGTCAACTGGATGGTTTCGTCCAGTTCTGCGGACTCCAGGTTCGTCGTGATATCCAGGCCTGAACGCTGACCAAATTCGCGCGTCAGGATTTCCAGGGTAGGCAGCAGCCCAAGATTGGAGAGGGATGAGGGGCGAAGATCTTCAATGATGCGCCGTTTGAGTGCGATGCCGCTGTTCAAGGTGTTGATCAGGTGTTCGATGCGCGAGGGCAAGTCGCCTGCGTCGCCTGACAGCCGTGCCTTGATGCGGGCGACATCGAGTTTGGCGGCGGTGAGCAGCGAGCCCAGCTCGTCGTGCAGCTCGCGCGCCAGATGAGCCCGCTCTTCTTCCCGTATCTGCTGCAGGTGGGTGGCCAGCTCTGTCAGGCGGGCGGTGCGCTCCCTGACCTGGCTGTCCAGCAGGTCGCGTTCGGCCTGTAGAGCCCGCTGCTGATGCTGGCCTGCCTGATCCAGGGCGGCGGTCTGGCGCAAGTACAGCCAGAAGGCCGCAAAGGCGATGACCGCCACCAACGCGATGCCCAGGCGCGACAGCAGCAGGGAGCGGCGAACCTTGGCATAGCCACTGGCGGTCTGCTGGTTGCTTTCTTCGATCAGCTGGCCGGCGACGGTGCGTATGGCGTCCATCTGTTCTTTGCCTACTTCGGTGGTCAGCACAAAGCGCCAAGCGTCATCTTTGCCCTCGTTCTTCATGCGGATGGACAAATCCATCTCCGCAAGCTTGCGCTGTACGGTGCGCCCCAGCCGCGCCAGGGTTCCGATCTGGTCGGGCCGGATGACGTACAGCTCGCGCAGCTGGTCCTGCGTCTGGCCGATATCGGCAACGGCCGCTTTGTAAGGCTCCAGGTAGGCTGTGTTGTCCGACAGCAGGTAACCCCGCTGGCCGCTTTCAGCGTCCAGCACGTCGCGCAGCAACCGCTGTACATGGCTGCGCGCCAGGTGGGCCTGCGCGATGTCGTCCATCGCATCCACGGACTTGTCATACGCCAGCTCGCTGATGCCGATCATCGCGAGCACAGCGAAGAATGCACAGGCGACGTGGACAGCCATTTTGGAAAGAGTGCGTGGCATGGGGGCTTTCGTGAAAGTTGGCGAAAGAGGCGCCGCCGTCAGAGGGAGAAACCTGCCCAAAATTGTAGTTCCCGTCTTTCAAAACGCCCATGAAAAAAGCCACCCGAAGGTGGCTTTGTGTTGCAGGCGTTTGGCGGGCTGCGGCGTAGGACGCTGCGCTTGGGGAATCGTCGTTTAGCTCCGGCACCGGGCCTTTGGCCCTTAACTTCGCTGCGCGAAGTTAGCCTGCGCTGAAAGCCGGACAAGCTCGCTTCGCTCGGGGCCTTACAGGCCCGCAGCCGCGCGAAGCGCAGCTGCCTTGTCCGTCTTTTCCCACGTAAATTCCGGTTCGTCGCGGCCGAAGTGGCCGTAGGCTGCCGTCTTTTCGTAGATGGGGCGCAGCAGGTCCAGCATCTGGATGATGCCCTTGGGGCGCAGGTCGAAGTGCTCCTGCACCAGTGCAGAGAGTTTTTCGTCGGAGATCACGCCGGTGCCTTCGGTGTACACGGTCACGTTCATGGGCTTGGCAACACCGATGGCGTATGCCACCTGGATCTGGCACTGGCGGGCCAGGCCTGCGGCCACGATGTTCTTGGCCACGTAGCGCGCGGCATAGGCGGCCGAGCGGTCCACCTTGCTGGGGTCTTTGCCGCTGAATGCTCCGCCGCCGTGGGGGCAGGCGCCGCCGTAGGTGTCAACGATGATCTTGCGGCCGGTCAGGCCGCAATCGCCTTGCGGGCCGCCGATGACAAAACGGCCGGTCGGGTTGATCAGGTAGCGGGTGTCCTTGGTGATCATGCCTTTTGGCAGCACCGGCTTGATGATCTCTTCAATGATGGCTTCGTTGAACGAGGCCTTCATCTTGTGGGCGGTTTCGCTCTGGTCGGGGCTGTGTTGGGTAGACAGCACCACGGTGTCGATGCTGTGCGGTTTGCCGTCGACATAACGCATCGTGACCTGGCTCTTGGCGTCGGGACGCAGGAAAGGCAGGCGGCCGTCCTTGCGCAACTGGGCCTGGCGCTCGACGAGGCGGTGTGCGTAGTAAATAGGCGCGGGCATCAGATCAGGCGTTTCGTCGCAGGCGTAACCGAACATCAGGCCCTGGTCGCCGGCGCCGGTGTTCAGGTGGTCGTCGCTCGCGTGGTCCACACCCTGGGCGATGTCGTTGGACTGCTTGTCGTAGCAGACCATGACGGCGCAGCCCTTGTAGTCGATGCCGTATTCGGTGTTGTCGTAGCCGATGCGCTTGATGGTGTCGCGCGCGACCTGGATGTAGTCGACATGCGCGTTGGTGGTGATTTCACCGGCCAGCACGACGAGGCCGGTGTTGGTCAGCGTTTCAGCGGCCACGCGCGACAGCGGGTCCTGCTTGAAGATCGCGTCGAGAATCGCGTCGGAAATCTGGTCCGCGACCTTGTCGGGATGGCCCTCTGAGACGGATTCGGATGTAAAGAGAAAATCGTTCGCCATTGCGTACACTCCATAAAGTTTGTCGGCGCGTTGCCGGCTGGAATGCTTCGGCGAACGCTTTAGCAGTTTGGTTTAATGTCGCCCTGCAAGTTGTTCAGTAACTCGGCGACAGCGCTCATTATATGACGGCCTGTTTTTGGCTGGATAGACCCCTCAATACCCCTTTGACCTGCTGATGCTCTGGTTGTTCCGATTTTTGTCCCTTTGGCCGCTGGCTGCCCTGCATGCGGTGGGCGGCGCGCTGGGCTGGCTGGTGTGGGCCTTGAGCCCGCGCTACCGCGCGCAGTTCCGGGCCCATGTGGCGCAGGCCGGGCTGCCGTTTGAGGTGGCCCGCCCGGCCATCGCCGAGGCCGGGCGTTTTATTGCCGAATTGCCCAAGCTGTGGATGCGGCCGGCGGACGAGTCATGCCTGGGCAATGTCCGGGTGGAAGGCCAGGCCCATGCCGAAAGCGCCTTTGGGCAGGGCCGCGGCGTGATTTTTTTTGGCCCTCATTGCGGCAGTTTTGAACTGGGCCCGCAGGCCCTGGCCGAGCTTTACGGCCCCATCACCGCCATCTACCGGCCCGCGCGCAAAGCCTGGCTGGCCCGGCTGGAGCGCCTGGCCCGTGATCGCGCCAACCTCACCGTCGTGCCGGCGTCCCTCAGCGGCATCCGGCTGATGCACAAAACCCTCAAGGCCAACCAGGCCGTCGCCCTGTTGACCGACCAGGTGCCGCCTGAGGGGCTGGGCGTGTGGGCGCCGTTTTTCGGCAAGCCGGCCTACACCATGACGCTGGCGGCACGACTGGCGCTGCAAAGCGGCGCCGTGCTGTTGCCGGTGAGCTGTGAGCGCCTGCCGCGCGGGCAGGGCTACTTTCTCAAGATCTGGCCGGCGGTGGAGGGTCTGGGCCCTTCGGATTCCGGCAAGCCCCGCGCCGACCTGCTGCAGGGCGTGACGCAGATCAACCGGGCGATTGAAGCCATCGTGCTGAGCCAGCCGGGCCAATACCTGTGGGGCTATGCCCGCTACAAGACACCACGCAAGGAAGCACCTCTTTGAAGACTTTTCGCCAGATGGCCGGCCGGCTTGTGACCCGCGGCGGCATTGTGTTTATGCAGGCGCTGGCCTTGCTGCCGCTTTCCGTGACACGCGGCCTGGGCGCGGTGCTTGGGTGGGTGCTTTATGCGGTGGTGGGTTCGCGCCGGCGCGTGGTGAACACCAACTTCGCGCTCTGCTTTCCGCAGCTTTCAGTGGATGCGCGGCGCAAGCTCACGCTGCAGACATTCGTCTACTTCGCCCAGGCCTGGCTGGACCGCGCCTGGCTCTGGCATGCGCCCAAGACCTGGGTGCAGCGGCGCGTGCAAGTGACGGGTGCGGTAGAGGAGCTGGAAGGCAATGCGCCCACGGTGATTTTTTTGCCGCACTTCTTCGGTCTGGATGCGGCCTGGGCAGGCGTGGCACTGCAGATGCCCCGGCCCTCGACCACCATCTACACCGACCAGTCCAACAAGCTGGTGGACCGCTGGATCCTGCGGGGCCGGCGGCGCTTTGGCAATCTGCGCCTTTTTGGCCGTGCGGCCGGCGTCAAGCCCATCGTGGCGGCGCTGCGCGAGGGCCAGCCGCTGTATTTGCTGCCCGACATGGACTTCGGCCCCGATGACTCGGTATTCGTGCCTTTCTATGGCATGCCCACCGCGACGGTGCCTTCGCTTTCGCGCTTTGCCAAACTGGGACGCGCCAAGGTCTTGCCGCTGCTGCCGCGCATCACGCCCACGGGCTACGAGGTGCAGGTGCTGCCGGCGTGGGCGGACTTCCCCAGCGAAGACCCGGTGGCCGACACCGCGCTCATGAACGAACGGCTGAAGGGCTATATCGACACCATGCCCGCGCAGTATTACTGGGTGCACAAGCGCTTCAAGACACGGCCCGAGGGTGAACCGTCTCTCTATTGAAGGGCAGCAAGGGCAAGACCGGCTGGGCGGGCGCGATTTTTAATGAAATCGGCCTCTAGCCAATATCCCACCTTGGGTTGGCGCTCTTGATTTAATAGCATTTCAGCGCAGAAAATCCTGCAGATGCGCAGCTACCAGCACGGGCTGCTCATGCACGATCCAGTGGGTCGCGCCTTCAATGCGCCGCAAATCCATGCGCGGCACGTAACCCTCCAGTCCATCGAGCAGCGAAGCCGGCAGCGCGATGTCGTCCATGGCCCAGAGCACCAGCGTGGGCAGGTGCACCTCAAGCATCTCGCGCGGAATCGTCACGCCGGCAGCGGCCGGATCGTTGTGCGGCGGACCGGGCCGGGGCGGGCGCAGCGGAGAGGCGCGGTAGTAGTTGCAGGGGCCTGTGAGGCCCTGGCGCCAGATGGCGCGGTATTGATCCCGAACCGCATCCGTCAGCCAGGCATGGGGCCCATCGACAGCGCCCATAGGGGTGAAAAACTCCCACAGGCGGCGAAAGTCGTCTTCGGCCAGCAGTGCTTCGGCGTCCGGGCGGATCAAAAAATTCATGTAAGCGCTGGCGGCCTGCTGTTCTGGCGAGTGCTGCAACCCACGCAAAAAAGTGCCGGGGTGCGGCGAGTTGATGATCGCCAGCTTCTTCGTCAGCGAGGGCTGGCCGGCAGCCAGGTTCCAGGCCACGGCGCCGCCCCAGTCATGCGCGATCAGGCATTCGAGTTGACCACCCTCCAGCGCAATGAGCGCGGCGATGTCTTGCACGAGGTGTTTGGGCCGGTAGGCCGCTGCATCGGCGGGCGCGCTGGAGTGTTCAAAGCCGCGCAGGTTGGGCGCCACGCAGCGAAAGCCGCCGTTTTCGGGCTTGGCGAAATGCTCGAGCAGGCCGTCCCACACAAAGGCGGCTTCGGGAAAACCGTGCAAAAACATCAGCACCGGCCGGCCTTTGGCGCCGCTGGTGCGGCATGACAGCGTGATGCCGTGCGGCAGGGATTGCAAACTGGTTTCAATCATGACGCTACGCTTTTGATAGCGACTCGCCCATATGTGTACTGGGCTAAAGCCGGGTTTTGTTCATAAAACGCTGCGCGGCGCCATCCGCTCCCTGAAACGGGCCCGAATCAGTCGTTGATTTCAGGCGGAGCTTCAGAAACCTTTGCCGGCTTGACCGGCTTTTCAACCGGATGCGCCCAGTCCCACAAATGCTGGGCGACTTCCTCGACGCCGCGGCGCTTCAGCGAAGAAAACAGTTTGACGTCTCCGCCGCCGGCCTGCAGTCGCACAATAGACAGCGCTTTGGCCGCTTCGGTCTTGTTGAGCTTGTCGGACTTGGTCAGCAGCACCAGGAACTTCAGGCCTTCTTCCACCCGGGGCCGGATCACGTCGAGCAGGATTTCATCCAGCTCGGTGAGGCCCAGGCGCGGGTCGCACAGCAGCACCACGGCCTTGAGGTTGTCGCGCGTCTGCAAATAATTGCCCATCACCTGCTGCCAGCGGTATTTGGCTTCTTTGGGCACGGCCGCGTAACCGTAGCCCGGCAAATCGGCCAGTACCGCGTCGGTCACGCCCTGCTTGCCCAGGCTGAAGAGGTTGATGCTTTGCGTGCGGCCCGGCGTTTTGGAGGCAAAAGCCAGCCGATGCTGCTGTGTCAGGGTATTGATGCAGGTCGACTTGCCCGCGTTGGAGCGGCCCACAAAAGCAATTTCAGGCACGTCGACGCGCGGCAGGTGCTTGAGTTCAGGCGCTGTGGTCAGGAACTTGGCCGTATGCAGCCAGCCCATGGCGATCTTGGGATCGGGTGCGCCGGGTGCAGTGGCGGGCGGTTTGGGTGTGGAGGCTGAGGTCATTGGTCGGGCGGTCCCTGGAGATCGGTTGTGCGCCACGGGCGTGCGTGGAAGGGAGCAAATGCCTCGCAGGCGGGGCTCGCGGAGGCCGGGAGCCGGTGCGAAAACCCGTGTGGCGCCATCGGCAGCTTGCCGCAGCAAGACCCGAATAATCGGGGATGCCCTGAAGCCATTGTAAAATCAGAAAGTTATAAGTTTTGTGCGCCAACCAATTAAAACCCCCGATATGAAGCTGTTCGTTACTTCTCTCCTGGCCGCCCTGTTGGCCGTGCCTGCCATGTCGTCGTTCGCCGCCGGCGAAGCCGCACCTGCGCACGGTGCTGCAGACGCTCCTGCCGCGGCAGCCCCGGCCAAGGTCGCCAAGCCCGACCTCGTCAAGGGCGGCGCCAGCTTCGCCGCAGTGTGTGTGGCCTGCCACGGCGCTGATGGAAACTCCGGCTCGCCCGAGAATCCCAAGCTCGCGCAGCAGCACCCTGAATACCTGGTCAAGCAGTTGCAGGAGTTCAAGGCCGGCAAGCGCAAGAGCCCCGTCATGCAGGGCTTTGCTTCGGCACTGTCCGATGACGACATGAAAAACATCGCCTACTGGGTGACGGCCAACAAGGCCAAGGCCGGCTTTGCCAAAGACAAGGAACTGGTCTCCCTGGGTGAGCGCATCTACCGTGGCGGCGTGCAGGACCGCCAGATCGCCGCTTGCGCAGGCTGCCACAGCCCCAACGGCGCCGGCATTCCTTCCCAATACCCCCGCCTGGGTGGCCAGCATGCCCAGTACACGGCCGCCCAGCTGACGGCTTTCCGCGACGGCGTGCGCAAGAACAGCTTGCCCATGAGCCAGGTCGCCGCCAAGCTGAACGACCGTGAAATTCGCGCGCTGGCCGACTACATTGCCGGCCTTCGCTAGGCAAAAGGCCTGCCGGGAGGCAGGTTTATTTGCTGAAAGTACGCGCAGAAGCCCTGCAGTATTGAACCCAAGCCTCCAAAACCAATCACACCAAGGCGGGTCTTTCTGATGAAAGCCCGCCTTTTTTCTTTTTCCCGTTTTTCCCGCTTTCTCCATTCGTTCTCCGGCTTTCTCTTTGCTTCTCCCAGGGTAAGCCAGCCTCAGGTTCCATTTCAAGCATGACAGTTTCCACCCAGGGTATGAAGGTCAATTGGGGCTCCCGCAGTCTGCGGGCGTCGGTGGAACTGCTGTCGTCCATGCGGTTTTCGATCTCGCTGCTGACAGTGATCTGCATCGCCTCCATCATCGGCACGGTGCTCAAGCAGGCGGAGCCGCTGGTCAATTACGTGAACCAGTTCGGCCCGTTCTGGGCGCAGGTATTCAGCCTGCTCAGCCTCAACACGGTCTACAGCGCCTGGTGGTTCTTGCTGATCCTGGCCTTCCTGGTCACCTCGACCTCGCTGTGTATCGCGCGCAATGCGCCCAAGATTCTGGTGGACTTGAACCAGCTCAAGGAAAACGTCCGAGAGCAAAGCCTCAAGGCCTTCGGCCACCGCGCGGAAGCGGCCCTGGCCGAATCCCCCGAAGTAGCCGCACGCCGCATCGGCCAGACGCTGGTGCAAAGCGGCTGGAAGGTCAAATTGCAGCAGCGCCAGACACCTGAAGGCGGCGGCTGGATGGTGGCGGCCAAGAAGGGCGCGGCCAACAAGCTGGGCTACATCGCCGCGCACAGCGCCATCGTGCTGGTGTGCGTAGGCGGCCTGCTCGACGGCGACATGGTCGTGCGCGCGCAGATGTGGCTCAACAACAAATCCATCTATACCGGCGGCGGCTTGATCGCCGACGTGCCGGTGCAGCACCGCCTGAGCGACAGCAACCCGACCTTTCGCGCGAATCTGCTGGTGGCCGAGGGCACGCAGTCTGCCACCGCCATCCTGAACCAGCCCGGCGGTGTGCTGCTGCAGGAGCTGCCGTTTTCCATCGAGCTGAAAAAATTCATCGTCGAGTACTACTCGACCGGCATGCCCAAGCTCTTTGCCAGCGACATCATCATCCACGACAAGGAAACCGGCGAGCAAATCCCGGCCCGTGTTGAAGTCAACCACCCGGCTCGCCACCGCGGCGTCGAGATTTACCAGTCGAGTTTTGACGACGGTGGCTCCGGCGTCACGCTCAAGGCGATTCCCATGGCGGCGGCCAGCAAGCCGTTTGAAATTCAGGGCACCATAGGCGGCACCAGCCAACTGACCAATGGGCAGGGCGAAGGCGCCGAAAAACTGACGCTCGAATACACCGCGCTGCGGGTCATCAATGTCGAGAACTTCTCCACGGGCGGCAGCATGGGTGGCTCCGGCGCTGACGTGCGCAAGGTCGACTTGCACCAGGCCATCGACACGCGGCTGGGCGCGGCCAACAAGACGGTGACGCAAAAAGAACTGCGCAACGTCGGGCCCAGCGTGAGCTACAAGCTGCGCGACTCGGCAGGGCAGGCTCGCGAGTTTCATAACTACATGCTGCCGGTCAAGACCGACCAGAACGAGAACAGCCCGGCGGTCTACCTTCTGGGTGTGCGCGAGACACCGGCCGCCCCCTTCCAATACCTGCGCATTCCGGCGGATCCGGAAGGCAGCATGGAGACCTTTTTGCGATTGCGCGCGGCGCTGGCCAATCCGGCACAGCGTGAGCTGGCGGTCAGGCGCTATGCCACCTTGGCCATAGGCCGCGACCGGCCTGAGCTGGCGCAGCAACTGGCGGCCTCGGCCTCACGCGCGCTGGCCTTGTTCGCCGGAAGCTCTGCCGACGCCATGCCGGGAGGCAATGGAAAATCTGTTGCGGGCCTGCAGGCCATCTCCGACTTCATGGAAGCCAATGTGCCCGAGGCCGAACGCAGCCGCGCCGGCGATGTGCTTGTTCGCATCCTCAACGGCGTGCTGTTTGAGCTGGCGCAGATGACGCGGGAGCAAGCCGGCTTGAAGCCGCTGGGCCAGGACGACAAGACACTGGGTTTCATGTCGCAAATGGTGCTGAGCCTGTCGGACGCCCATTTCTACCCGGCTCCCATGGCGTTTGAGCTGAAAGACTTCACGCAGGTTCAGGCCAGCGTGTTCCAGGTGGCGCGTGCGCCGGGCAAAACCATCGTCTACCTGGGCTGCGCCTTCCTGATCCTGGGCGTGTTTGCCATGCTGTATGTGCGTGAACGCCGCGTCTGGGTCTGGTTGGCGCCGCGTGGGCCTTCGGCACAGGGGGCTCCCGTTGAGGGGGCTTCAGTGACAGAATCAGCTGAAGACCAGGCAAGTAGCCACGCCACCATGGCCTTGTCCACCAACCGCAAGACCATGGACGGGGACAAGGAATTCGAGATGTTGAAAACGAAACTGTTGCAGGCGCCTTTATGAATACCTCCACGATCAACACCACGGCGGTCAACACGACCACCCTGAAAGCAGGCAGCGACACCACGCTCAGCCTGAATGAAGGCTACTTCGCCCGGCGCAACGTGCTGGACTGGGTCTTTGCCGCGCTGGTGGCGGGCGGCTTTTTGTATGCCTTCTTCCGCTACGGCGCTTTCATGGACGTCTATGAAAAAGGCATCTTGTTCGCGGCCATTCCGTCGGCTATCGCGATGGGCTGGTTCTGGCGCCCGCTGCGCGTGCTGATGGTGGTGGTGAGCGCCTTTGCGCTGCTGGGCATCGCCTCTTATCAGGGTGACCTCGCACGCTCCGAGCAGGTGTTCTGGCTCAAGTACTTCCTCTCCAGCCAGTCGGCGATTTTGTGGATGAGCGTGCTCTTTTTCATGAGCACGATTTTTTACTGGCTGGGCATGTTCGCCAAGGCGCAGAGCAGCACACTGGAATCACTGGGCTCCAAAATCGCCTGGGTGGCCGTCGGCATGGCGCTGATCGGCACCCTGGTGCGCTGGTACGAAAGCTACCTGATTGGCGCCGACGTGGGCCACATCCCGGTCAGCAACCTGTACGAAGTGTTTGTGCTGTTTTGCTGGATGACGGCGGCCTTCTACCTCTACTTTGAATCGCAGTACAACACCCGTGCGTTGGGCGCTTTTGTGATGCTGGTGGTCAGCGCCGCGGTCGGCTTTTTGCTCTGGTACACGGTAGTGCGCGAAGCGCATGAAATCCAGCCGCTGGTGCCCGCCCTCAAAAGCTGGTGGATGAAGCTGCATGTGCCGGCCAACTTCATCGGCTACGGCATGTTCTCGCTCGCCGCCATGGTGTCGCTGTCTTACCTCATCAAGCAGCAGGCCGACGAAACCCGCTGGCACCGCCTCACACCGCTGTGGTTGCTGGGCGTGGTGCTGTGTTTTGTACCCATCGTGTTTCGCAGCAAGTCGCCGGCCGAAGTGGGCGGCAGCTACTACTGGGTCGGTTACCTGGCTGTGTCCGGCCTGATCGCCGCCGGCATTTTGCTGGGCCGCAAGCGCATCGCCGCGCGCCTGCCCAGCTTTGAGGTGCTGGACGACGTCATGTACAAGGCCATCGCGGTCGGGTTTGCCTTTTTCACGATCGCCACGGTGCTGGGCGCCCTGTGGGCTGCCGAAGCCTGGGGCGGTTACTGGAGCTGGGACCCCAAGGAAACCTGGGCGCTGATTGTCTGGCTCAACTATGCGGCCTGGTTGCATATGCGGTTGATGAAGGGCCTGCGCGGCACGGTGGCTGCCTGGTGGGCGCTGGTGGGCCTGGCGGTCACTTCGTTTGCCTTCCTGGGCGTCAACATGTTCCTGTCGGGCCTGCACAGCTACGGAACCTTGTAGCCGGCAGCGAGTCCTTGTAAGGCCGGTTAACCTTAGTTGTTCATCGGCCAGGTTGAATCCCTGTAAGAAGTTGCGGCGTATTCAGACTAACCCTAAACGGATTTTCAAGGACCTCACATGCTCATCAAGACCCACGCCAGCGGCTTTAACCACCCCGTTTCCAGTGAGATCACCCCTCAGGGCATTTACCACGGCCGCCGTGACCTGATCAAACTTATGGCCACGGGCGCAGCAGGTGCGGCGATGGCCGGCTGGGCCGGGCGGCAGGCGATGGCGCAAACGGTCCAAAAACCCGGCAAGCTGGCGGCGCTGGCCGGCGGCAAATCGGCAGTCGCCGGTGCGGTGACCATGGAAAAAATCACCGACTACAAAGACGCCTCTACCTACAACAACTACTACGAGTTCGGCACCGACAAGGCCGACCCGGCCAAGAATGCCCACACGCTGGTGACCAAACCCTGGTCGGTGGCCGTCGAAGGCCTGGTCAAGCAGCCCAAGACTTTCACGCTCGAAGACCTCCTCAAACTCAGCCCGCAGGAAGAACGCATCTACCGTTTGCGTTGCGTTGAGGGCTGGTCCATGGTGATCCCGTGGGTGGGTTATTCGTTGTCCGAGCTCATCAAGAAAGTTGAGCCGCTGGGCAATGCCAAATACGTCGAGTTCATCACCCTGGCCGACCCCAAGACCATGCCGTTTGTGGGTTCGCGCGTGCTCGACTGGCCTTATGTAGAGGCCTTGCGCATGGACGAAGCCATGCACCCGCTGGCCTTGCTGGCCTTCGGCATGTACGGCGAAGTGCTGCCCAACCAGAACGGCGCGCCGGTGCGCATGGTGCTGCCCTGGAAGTATGGCTTCAAGAGCGGCAAGAGCATCGTGAAAATCCGCTTCACCGACAAGGAGCCGCGCACCGCCTGGAACAAGGCTGCCGCGCAGGAATACGGCTTTTATTCCAACGTGAACCCGGGCGTTGACCACCCGCGCTGGAGCCAGGCCACCGAACGCCGCATCGGCGAAGACGGCCTTTTTGCCAAGAAGCGTAAAACGCTGATGTTCAACGGCTATGAGGCGCAGGTGGGTCAGCTGTACGCGGGCATGGATCTCAAGAAGAATTTCTAAATGAGTAGCTTGTTAGCGGCGCGGCAGAAATGGTTGCTGCACCCTTCAGCCAAACCAATCCTTTTCGCCGTCTGCCTGTTGCCTTTTGCCTGGCTCTTTTACGGCGCCTTCACCAACCAGTTGGGTGCCAACCCGGCCGAGGCGTTGATCCGCGCCACCGGCGACTGGACGCTGCGCTTTCTCTGCATCGTCCTGGCGGTCACGCCGCTGCGGGTCATCAGCAGCACGCCGGCGCTGGCGCGCTTTCGCCGCATGCTGGGGTTGTTCACGTATTTCTATGTGGTCATTCACCTGCTGAGCTACAGCTGGTTTGACATGGGCTTTGACTTTGCCGATATCGCCAAGGACATCGCCAAACGGCCGTTCATCCTGGTCGGGTTCTCGGCCTTTGTGTTGCTGACGCCTTTGGCGGCCACGTCGTTCAACGCCGCCATCAAGGCCATGGGCGCCAAACGCTGGCAGTGGCTGCACAAGCTGGTCTATTTGATCGCCGGGCTGGGCCTGTTGCATTTTTTCTGGATGCGCGCCGGCAAGAACAACTTTGCGGAAGTGTTTGTCTACGCCGGGATCATCGCCGTGCTGCTGGGCTGGCGAGTGCAGCAATTCTTAAGGAAAAAGAAGCTGCAGCCAAGGTACGGCGTACGCAATACGCTATCGTAATGATAGCAAGTGGCTTTTAGCCAGCGACCAGCTGTTCCTGGCGCATCTGGTCTTCTATGGTTTCCCGCTGGCGGATCAGGTGCACTTTGTCGCCATCGACCAGCAGCTCGGCCGCGCGGCCGCGGGTGTTGTAGTTGCTCGCCATGCTCATGCAATACGCGCCTGCCGACATCACGGCCAGCTGGTCGCCTGCCGCCACCGCCAAGGCGCGGTCGCGGCCAATCCAGTCGCCGCTCTCGCAGACCGGGCCGACCACGTCGTAAGTCACTTTTGCCGCGTCGTCGCTGGGCGCTGACACCGGCACGATGGCGTGAAACGCCTGGTACATGGCGGGGCGGGGCAGGTCGTTCATGGCCGCGTCGATGATGCAGAAGTTTTTGTGCTCGCCGGGTTTGACGTAGAGCACCTCGGTGAGACACACGCCGGCATTGCCCACCAGCGAGCGGCCGGGCTCGATCATCAACTTCTTGCCGCCGTAGCCGCGCGCGTCCACCTTGGCCAGCAACTGGTGCCACAGTGCATCAGCCTCGGGCGGCGTGTCGTCGTTGTAGTTGATGCCCAGGCCGCCGCCAAAATCGATGTGTTCCAGCGTGATGCCCGCGCCTTCAATCGCTGCCACCAGGTCGAGCACCCGGTCCATCGCATCGAGGTAAGGCGTGGTGTCGGTAATCTGCGAACCGATGTGGCAGTCGATGCCCACGATCTGCAGGCCCTTGAGGGACGCCGCGTGCTGGTAGATGCGCAGGGCGTCTTCATGCGCCACGCCGAACTTGTTGTCTTTGAGGCCGGTGGAAATATAGGGATGCGTCTTGGGGTCCACATTGGGGTTGACGCGGATGCTGACAGGCGCGCGCAGCTTCATGGCCAGCGCCACTTCCGACAGCACGTCGAGCTCGGCTTCGCTTTCGACGTTGAAGCAGCCGATGCCGGCCGCGAGGGCCTGGCGCATTTCGGCGCGGGTTTTGCCCACGCCCGAGAAAATGATCTTGCCGGGTTCGCCGCCCGCCGCCAGTACGCGGCTCAGCTCGCCGCCCGAGACGATGTCAAAACCGCAACCGGCACGGGCGAACACCTGCAGCACGCCCAGCGAGGAATTGGCCTTCATGGCATAGCAGATTTGCGCATGGCGCCCCGCAAAGCCGCGCTGGTAGGCGGCGAGCGCCGACAGCATGGCCGCCTTGGAATACACAAAGAGGGGCGTGCCATGCGTGGCGGCAAGGTCGCGCAAGCGGACGTTTTCAACGAAAAGCTCGCCCTCGCGGTAAGCGAAATGGGGGTGGCCTGGAAGGGTTGGGCGAGTCATGGGTAGTGGCTTTTAAACGTGCGGATTGTTCGAGGTATCTTAAAGAGCGCGCGGCATGCGCGCCATGACCGATTCAAGGTGCCGCGATGTGAGCGCCTTTGATTTGAAGGTCCAAGCGATGGGTAGCTTGAAGCTTCAAAGGAGTCAACGCCCCGGGCTTGCGAAAGCTTCAGCGGGCAGCCGAAGCGGGCAGGGCGGGCGTGATTGCGGCGGGTGGCGGGGCAGGCAACGTGGAAGACGGGGCTGGCTCGGCGGGTGCCACAGGCCTGGCGACAGAGGGAACTTTGGGGGGTACCGGTAAATAAAGCGGGCCTTTTTGCCCGCAACCGGCCAGCAGGGCGGCGCCGACCACAATCGCAGCAAGGCCATGCCTGGGCACCGGATTGCGGACGCGACCTAGAATTTGAGCTGAAGAAACCATGATGGGATTGTAATGACGGACCTTGAATACCAGGATCTGGCCGAGAGCGCGCTCCAGGCGGTAGAGACGGCGTGCGACCGGATCAACGATGAGACCGACGCGGATATCGACAACCAGCGGACCGGCGGCATGATCACGCTGACCTTTTCCAACCGCAGCCAGATCATCATCAACCTGCAAAAACCGCTGCAGGAAATCTGGATGGCGGCCAAGGCAGGCGGCTTTCACTACAAATTCAGCGGCGGGCACTGGGCCGACACCAAGGATTCCAGCGAGTTCTTTGCCAATTTGTCGCGGTACGCCAGCGAGCAGGCGGGGCAACAACTGGTGTTCAAAGCTACGGCTTGAGGCGCTTAGGTTTTGAGGATGAGGCGAAAAACAAAAAAGGGCTCCGAGAGAGCCCTTTTTGCTTTTTAAAACGCATTCCTGTCAGTTCTTGAACAAGTCCAGGATGCGTTTTTTCTCGTCGGACGGCGGCAGCACCTGGATAGCCCCGCCTGGTGCGGCCGGGTTGGCGGGCTGACCTGCATTGGCCGCTGCGGGGTCTTGTTGGATGCCCACGGTGCTGACGCCCGATCCCCGGGCGTACTCGCTGTAATACCACTCACCGCCCACGTTCACGACACCTTCGGGCGCCGGGTATTCGGCCACTGGCACGCCCTTGAGGGCGTATTCCATGTAGTTGATCCAGATCGGCAAGCTCAGCCCGCCGCCGGTTTCGCGGTCGCCGAGTTTCTTCGGTGTGTCGTAGCCCATCCATACGGCTGCCGTCAGGGTGGGTTGAAAGCCCACAAACCAGGTGTCGATGGAATCATTGGTCGTGCCGGTTTTGCCGAAGAGGTCAGGGCGCTTGAGCGTGGCCTGCGCCCTGGCGGCTGTGCCCGAGCGAGCGACCTCCTGCAGCAGGCTGTCCATGATGAAGGCATTGCGCGCGTCAATGCCCCGCATGGATTCGTCGAGCACGGGCGGTTTGGTGTCCAGCAAGACCTTGCCGCGCTGGTCGGTGATTTTGGTGACTAGGTAGGGATTGACGCGGTAACCACCATTGGCAAACACGGAGTAGGCCGTGGCCATCTGCATGGGCGTCACCGAGCCGGCGCCCAGCGCCATGGTGAGATAGGCCGGGTGCTTTTCCGCCTCAAAGCCGAAGTGCGTGATCCAGTCTTGTGCGTAGGGCGCGCCTATGGACTGCAGGATACGGATGGAAATCATGTTCTTGGACTTCTTCAGGCCTGTCCGCAGGCTCATGGGGCCGTCGAACGTGCCGTCGTAGTTTTTCGGCTCCCACGGCTGGCCGCCGGTCACGCCGGCATCGAAAAACAGCGGCGCATCATTGACCACGGTGGCCGGCGTGAAGCCTTTTTCGAGGGCGGCCGAGTAGATAAAGGGCTTGAAGCTGGAGCCCGGCTGGCGCCAGGCCTGGGTCACGTGGTTGAACTTGTTCTTCTCGAAGTCAAAGCCGCCCACCAGCGCGCGGATTGAGCCGTCGCGTGGGTCCAGTGCCACGAAAGCGCCTTCTACTTCAGGCAGTTGCGTGATTTCCCAGGTGTTCTTCGGCGTTTTGGCGACACGGATCAGGGCGCCGCGGCGGATCTTGATATTCGGGCCGGCTTTGTCGGCCAGGCCCGATTGCGCGGGTTTCAGGCCGTCACCTGTGATTTCAACCGTTTCACTGTTCTGGCGCATCGCCAGGATGCGCTTGGGATTGGCCTCCAGCACCACGGCCGACATGACGTCGCCGTTGTCGGGGTTGTCGGTCAGCGCGTCGTCAATCGCGTCTTCGGTTTCCTGGGGGTTGACAGGCAGGTCGATGAATTTCTCAGGGCCGCGGTAAATCTGGCGGCGCTCGTAATCCATGATGCCCTTGCGCAGGGCTTTGTAGGCCACCGTCTGGTCGGTGGCGCGCAAGGTGGTGTAGACGTTCAGGCCGCGGGTATAGGTTTCATCCCCATACTGGTTATAGACCAGCTGGCGCACGGTTTCGGCCACATATTCAGCATGAACCCGGCCTGCATCCGGGCCTGTTCTGACTTTGAGCGGTTCTTCCTTGGCGGACTTGGCCTGTTCTGCCGTGATAAAGCCGTTTTCTTCCATGCGCTCAATGATGTAGAGCTGGCGGGCCCGGGCGCGCTTGGGGTTGATGATGGGGTTGTAGGCCGAGGGCGCCTTGGGCAGGCCGGCGAGCATGGCGGCTTCAGCGATGGAGATGTTCTTGAGCGGCTTGCCGAAATAGGCCTCCGAGGCCGCCGCGAAGCCATAAGCCCGGTTGCCCAGGAAAATCTGGTTCATATAGATCTCAAGGATCTGGTCCTTGGTCAGCAGGTGCTCCAGCTTGAAAGTCAGCAGGATTTCATAGATCTTGCGGGTGTAGCTCTTCTCGGCCGACAGATAGACATTGCGGGCCACCTGCATGGTGATGGTGGACGCGCCCTGGGCTTTGGCACGGCCAACGTTCGCAAGTCCTGCCCGGATCACACCCAGGTAGTCCACCCCGCCATGCTGGAAGAAGCGGGCGTCCTCGATCGCGAGCACGGCGTCCTTCATGACCTGGGGGATGTCCTTGATGGGGGTCAGGCTTCGCCGCTCCTCCCCGAATTCCCCGATTACTACGCCGTCGGCCGAATAAACGCGCAGCGGAAGCTTGGGCCGGTAGTCCGACAGGTCAGAGATGTCCGGCAGGTTGGGGTAGGCGACCGACAGGGCGACGGCGACAAACAGCAAAATTGCGGCAACGCCGGCCAGCAACAGGCCCCCGCTCCATAAAAAGAGCTTGATCAGCCAGCCCGGCAGATAGGACGAGGTCGAACCTTGCTTGGCCGGGTCGTGGTTTGAATCAGGAGGGGTAGGCTTGGAGGGCATGTAGGCAATCGTAAAGTCGCGTCACTATTATAAAAATCCTGGAAAGCGGGTTGTGCGGGGTGTCAGGGCAAGTGCCACACTTTTACGTTTGCAGACATCGTTTTGGGGAACCTTGCCAACCAGGGCTTGGCACGACCGTCTGCTTTTGACAACGTTCCGGATGTCCAAAACAGGAAAAATCCTTACTGCACAAAGAGCTTACTGCTACTATTCAAGTGATTTCTTAAGTATGCAGGGCTACATATTAGCCGTCATTTGGGGACTGCCTTGATCTCTCTGGGATCGTTATTCAACCGCCAACAACCCGCTTTGCTGGGTTTGGATATCAGTTCGTCCAGCGTCAAGCTGGTGGAGTTGAGCCGTGACAAGGCCGGCAACCTGGTGCTGGATCGCTGCGCGATCGAGCCCCTGGAGCGTGGCTGGATCACCGACGGCAACGTCGAGAAATTCGACGAAGTCGCCGAAGCCGTGCGCCGCCTGGTGAAAAAAAGCGGAACCCGGACCCGAAACGTGGCCATGGCGCTGCCCGCCTCAGCGGTCATCACCAAGAAGATCATCCTGCCAGGGGGCATGACCGATGCCGAACTGGAGCTCCAGGTCGAGTCGGAAGCCAATCAGTACATCCCCTTTTCCCTGGACGAGGTCAGCCTCGACTTCTGCGTGGTGGGGCCGAGCCCGACGTCCAGTGGCGATGTCGAAGTGCTGATTGCCGCCTCTCGCAAGGAAAAAGTGCAAGACCGGCAAGGCCTGGCCGAAGCCGCGGGCCTCAAGCCCATCGTGGTCGACGTGGAGTCCTACGCTTCACGTCTGGCAACCGCGCGTCTGGTCGAAAACCTGCCCAACAAGGGAGTGGACACCATGGTCGCCCTGTTTGAGGTGGGCGCTTTGACCACCAGCATGCAGGTGATCAAGAACGATGATGTGTTGTACGAGCGCGACCAGGCCTTTGGCGGCGCGCAACTGACGCAGTTGATTGTTCGCCAATATGGTTTTTCTCCCGAAGAGGCGGAAAGCAAGAAGCGCAGCGGCGAATTGCCGGAAGACTATGCGTCGGGCGTCCTGAAGCCGTTTGTGGAAAGCATGGCGCAGGAAATCGGCCGTGCGCTCCAGTTTTTCTTTACCAGCACGCCCCATAACAAGGTGGACTACGTCATGTTGGCCGGCGGCTCGTCCGCTTTGCCGGGCCTGACCGACGCCGTCACGCAGCAGACGTCGTTTGCTTGCCTCCTGGCCAATCCGTTCGAAGGAATGGAGCTTGGGGACAACGTGCGGGAAAAGAAAATGCGCCGTGAGGCATCGTCTTACCTGACCTCCTGCGGTCTGGCTTTGCGGAGGTTCCTGCAGTGATTCTGGTTAATCTGCTCCCGCACCGCGAAGCTGCGCGCAAGCGCCGGCGTGAAGTATTTTTTGCAGCCTTGGGTATCGCCGCATTGATAGGTGGCTTGATTTGCGGCGCGGTGTACTCCTGGTATCTCGCTCAGATTGAAACCCAACGCGGCAAGAACAACTTCCTCAAATCGGAAATCACCCGGCTGGAAGGCCAGATCAAGGACATCGCGACCTTGCAGGCGGAGATCGCCGCACTCAGGGCCCGCCAGAATGCGGTCGAAGATCTACAGGGAAACCGCAACATGCCGGTGTATCTGCTGAGCGAGCTGGTCAAGCAGCTGCCTGACGGCGTGTATATCAATAGCATGCGGCAGGAAAACCAGACCGTTCTTATTGTGGGCGTGGCGCAATCCAATGAACGGGTTTCCGAGCTTTTGCGCAATCTTGCCAATAACAGCCCCTGGTTGACGCGGCCCGAGCTGATTGAAATTACCGCCGGCACTTTGGCTTTGACCCCGCGCGATCAGCGGCGAGTGTCCAACTTCTCCATGCGGGTGGGCCTGAAGCGGGCCAGTGATCCAAAGGCCGCCAGTTCTGCGCCGGCATCTGCCGTACCGGCGGCTGTAGCCAAGCCTGCCGCAGCAGCCTCCGTGGCGGCTCCTGCCAAGAAGACCTGAATGGGTTGAACGAGACTGACACATGGCAAAAATTTCCAAACCCTCCATCGATGTTGCGGCGCTTCAAGGAAGTCTGAAGGCCCAATTCACGGGGCTTGACCCCAATGACCCGCCGTCATGGCCGGCACTGCCTCGGTATCTGTTGTGCGTCGTCGTAACGATTGCCGTGGTCGTCGCTCTCTGGTTTGTGTGGCTCAGTTCTTCTGACGAAGAACTGGCTGCGGAGCAGGCAAAAGAAATCCAGCTGAAGGACGACTACAAGAAGAAGCTTGTGCAGGCTGTCAATCTTGATCTGCTGAAAAAGCAGCGTGAACAGGTTCAGCAATATGTGACCCAGCTGGAAAAACAGCTGCCCAGCAAGGCTGAGATGGATGCCCTGCTTTCCGATATCAACCAGGCCGGCCTTGGGCGCAGCCTGCAGTTTGAGCTGTTCCGGCCGGGCCAGGTGAGCGTGAAGGAATACTACGCAGAGTTGCCGATCGCTGTGCGCGTGACGGGCCGTTATCACGATATCGGCGCTTTCGCCGCGGACATCGCCAATCTTTCCCGCATCGTGACCTTGAACAACTTTACGCTGACACCGGCCAAAGACGGCAGTCTCACGATGGACACCACCGCGAAGACGTTTCGCTACCTGGATCCTGACGAGGTGGCCCTGCAGCGCAAGAATGCCCCTCCTGCCAAGGGAGCAAAAAAATGAGATTTGCAAGATATGCGTTGACAGGTGGTTTCGTATTGATTCTGTTCGGACTCGCCGGTTGTGGCTCTTCTGAGCAGGAAGAACTGCAGCAATGGATGACGGAGCAGCGCAATGCGACCAAGCCCAAAGTGGATCCTTTGCCTGAACCGACGAAATTCTCGCCACAAGCCTATAACCAGGAAGGCGCCATAGAGCCGTTCAGCAACCAGAAGCTGACTCGGGCGCTCAAGCGCGATTCGAACCAGGCGACGTCCAACGCGGCTTTGATCGCACCGGAGCTTAGCCGCCGCAAAGAGCCCCTGGAAGCCTATCCGCTGGACGCAACGGTCATGGTGGGGAGCCTGATCAAGACAGGGCAACCCGTGGCGCTGGTCAAGGTCGATAACCTGATTTACCAGGTTCGGGCTGGCAATTATGTTGGGCAGAACTATGGCCGCATCACGAAGGTAGGCGAAACAAGCCTTTCTCTGCGTGAAATCGTGCAAGACGCTGCGGGCGAATGGATTGAGCGGACGGCGACTTTACAGCTTTTAGAGGGATCAAAATGAACAAGCAAACATGGGCATTAGAGGAAGAGGGTATGGGGAGCGGCCTGAAGCGTTTGCTTGAACGTGTATTGCGCGGCGCTTCACTCGGCATGGCTTTGCTGGTGGCATCACTGCCGATGGCTGCGCAGGCTGAAAACTCGATTCAATCCGTGTCGGGTTCCGTTCAGGGCGGCACCGAGATTATCCGAATTGACCTGGCTGAGCCGCTTGCGACCGTTCCTACCGGTTTCAGCATTCAGGCGCCAGCGCGAATTGCCCTGGATTTTCCAGGCGTCAGCAATTCCATGGGGCGGTCCACGGTTGACTTCAACCTGGGAAACCTGCGCTCTGCAAATGTGGTTCAAGCCGGTGAGCGAACCCGTGTCGTCCTCAACCTCAAGGCTCCCTCGACCTATAAGGCCGAGATACAAGGCAAAACCTTGTTGATCACGCTGGATGCTTCGGCATCTGTTGCGTCGACCACCCCGCCGGTGCAGGTCTTTGCCGAAAGCCGCAACCGTGACGTCCTGCCACTCAAAGACATCGATTTTCGCCGCGGCACCGATAGCAGCGGGCGCATCGTCGTTGGGCTCTCGAACAACGAGGTGGGCGTTGATATACGTCAACAGGGGCAGACCCTGGTGGTTGAATTCCTGAAGACCGCCCTGCCTGAAGGCCTGCGCCGCCGCCTGGATGTCGCTGATTTCGGCACGCCGGTGCAAACCGTGACAACTTTCCAGACAGGCGACAAGGTCCGCATGGTGGTGGAGCCCAAAGGCTCCTGGGAGCACAGCGCCTACCAAAGCGACAACCAGTTTGTGCTGGAAGTGCGCCCGCAAAAAGTTGATCCTACCAAGCTGACTCAAGGGCCTGGCTATACCGGCGAGAAGCTCTCCCTGAATTTCCAGAATATTGAAATTCGTTCCCTGCTGCAAGTTATCGCGGATTTCACGAACTTCAATATCGTGACTTCCGATTCCGTGGCGGGCAGTGTCACATTGAGGCTGAAGGATGTTCCCTGGGATCAGGCGCTGGATATTATTCTGCAGTCCAAGGGCTTGGGTATGCGGAAAAATGGCAACGTGTTGGTGATCGCGCCCAAGGATGAGTTGGCGGCCAAGGACAAGCTCGACCTCGAATCCAGGAACGCGATACAAAATCTCGAGGCTGTACGCACACAGTCTTTCCAGATCAATTACGCCAAGGCGGCGGATATTGCGACACAGATTACCGCCGGCGGGAGCGGGCCGGCCAGCGCCCGTATTCTCTCTAACCGGGGTAGTGTCATTGCTGAAGCGCGAACCAACCAGCTGTTTGTGACAGACATTCCTTCAAGGCTTGAGCAGGTTCAAGGCCTGATTGCCAAGCTGGACGTGGCGGTTCGCCAGGTACTGATTGAGGCGCGGATTGTTGAAGCGTCGGATTCGTTTGGAAGGTCGCTGGGCGCGCGCCTGGGCGGGCAACCTTTTAACCAAAACACCAATACGGCTGTCGGCGGTACATACAGCGCCACCACAGCAGGTACGACTGCCGGCCAGTTCCTAAGTCTGCCGGCTGTTGGTCAAAATGGTTTTGCCGCGGCGACGTTTGCCGTATCCCTGTACAACGCCGCCAAAACCCGCTTCCTGAATCTCGAAATTTCCGCATCCGAAGCAGACGGCAAGACAAAGATCGTTTCAAGCCCGCGGGTTGTCACTGCTGACCAGGTGAAAGCGCTGATTGAGCAGGGTACAGAACTTCCGTATCAGCAGGCAACGTCCAGCGGCGCCACCTCTATCGCCTTCCGCAAGGCCAACCTGAAGCTTGAAGTGACCCCGCAAATTACCCCTGAGGGCAATATCATTCTCCAGGTGGATGTGAACAAGGACAGCGTGGGCCGCGAAACATCCAACGGCTTTGCGATCGATACCAAGCACATCCAGACGCAAGTTCTGGTGGAAAACGGCGGAACGGTCGTGATCGGCGGTATTTTTGAGCAGAATGACCGCGACAACGTAACCAAGGTTCCGTTCCTGGGCGACCTGCCTGGCGTGGGCAATCTCTTCAAACAGACAACGCGCTCCGCCACGAAATCCGAACTGTTGGTGTTCATCACCCCCAAGACATTGACCAACGGATCGGCACTGCGTTAACCAGGCTTTGGGTAGGGCTGGTGCCGCCGTGGGGCGGGCCGGCCTGGTGGGAAAATGCAGGTAGTGGCGGGCCCTTTGGGGCCTGTTGCGTTTGTGAACCCAGCTTGTTTTCCCTCCGTTCCTGTTCTTGTTAACGCACCCGAGGCAGACCAGACCGTCTCCCCAGACTCCATTGAATGCACACCCTTTGAGAATCGCCTGCGTCGGCCTGCCTGGTTCGGGCAAGTCCACTGTCGGCAGGCATCTTGCCCGAAGGATGGGGCTGCGGTTCATTGATTCGGACCAGGTGATAGAGCAGCGCATCGGGTGCTCCATTCGCGAGTTTTTCGAACGGGAAGGTGAAAACGCATTCCGCGATATCGAGCAGCTCGTCATTGATGAGTTGACGCTGGGGCCGTCTTGCGTGCTCTCCAGCGGCGGCGGGACCGTGTTGCGCCCCGCTAATCGGGAGCACCTCCGTGCGCGGTCACAAGTGGTCTATCTGCACTCCATCCCCGAAGAAGTATTTCGACGATTACGGCATGACCAGAACCGTCCCTTGCTTCAAGTCGCCGATCCCCTGGCCCGGCTCAGGGACCTTTACGCCGCCCGTGACCCTCTGTACAGGGAAACCGCCCACTTTGTGATCGAGACAGGCCGGCCTTCGGTATCAACCCTGGTCAATATGATCCTCATGCAGCTGGAACTTGCCGGCGTTGTTAGCTCGCCAGAGGCTTCAGGCCCCAATCCCTGACACCACGCCAAGACCGAAACGTCCACCCGCTTCCCGGGGGAAGGCAGTAGCCCCTACACTTCCCTCATGCAAGCAAATTCCTCTCCTGCGGCAGCGCAGATACAGATTGACCTGGGTGAGCGCAGCTACCCTATCGTCATAGGCAGCGGGCTTCTTGGCAGCAGCCTGACTTACCAGGATATTCCCAAAGCGGCGACGGCATTGGTGGTGTCAAACACCACGGTGGCGCCCTTGTATGCGGCGCAACTCGCCGAGGCTTTGCGCCAACGCTATGACAAGGTGCTGCTGGTGGCCCTGCCCGACGGCGAGGTCCACAAGGACTGGCCGACATTGCAGTTGATTTTTGACGCCTTGCTGCAAAACGGCTGCGACCGCAAGACGGTGCTGTTTGCCCTTGGCGGCGGTGTGGTGGGTGACATGGCCGGCTTTGCCGCGGCCAGCTACATGCGCGGTGTGCCCTTTGTGCAGGTGCCTACGACACTGCTGGCCCAGGTGGACTCGTCGGTAGGCGGCAAGACGGCGATCAATCATCCGCTGGGCAAAAACATGATCGGTGCGTTCTATCAGCCCTTGCAGGTGGTGTGCGACCTCGATGTTCTGCAGACGCTGCCTTCCCGTGAGCTGAGTGCGGGCCTGGCCGAGATCATCAAATACGGCCCCATTGCCGACATGGTGTTCCTTGAATGGATCGAGGCCAACCTGGAAGACCTGCTCGCCAGGGAACCCGTGGCCATGGCCCACGCCATCCGCCGCAGCTGCGAGATCAAGGCCTGGGTGGTGAGCCAGGATGAGCGCGAATCGGGTCTGCGGGCTATCCTGAATTTCGGCCACACCTTCGGCCACGCGATTGAATCGGGCCTTGGCTATGGAGAGTGGCTGCACGGCGAAGGCGTGGGCTGCGGCATGGTGATGGCGGCGCATCTGTCGGAGCGGCTGGGTCTTGTCGACAGGTTTTTTGTCGAGCGCCTGACCCGGCTTGTCCTGCGGGCCGGCTTGCCCGTCCGGGCGCCGGTGCTGTCAGGGAGCGACAACGCCGGACGCTACCTGGAACTGATGCGCATCGACAAAAAATCCGAGGCAGGCGAAATACGCTTTGTCGTGATCGATGGGCCCGGAAAGGCGGCAGTTCGCATTGCGCCCGATGCCCTGGTGCGCGGCGTGATCGATCTGTGCTGCGCCTGATCAAAATCAATTGCTATGAAATTGATAGCTATTCACCAATGTCATGACTGGGCTACAGGCCCATTTGATGCCTGATTTATGACTCTGCAGCCCTACGCCTGTGATCCCGCGCTGTCGCGCGGCCGCCGCTTCTCCGAGCCGCCGGCACCGACGCGTTCCGAGTTTCAGCGCGACCGCGATCGCATCGTTCATTCCACGGCCTTTCGGCGCCTTGTCTATAAAACACAGGTCTTCCTGAACCACGAAGGCGACCTGTTTCGCACGCGCCTGACGCACTCGCTGGAGGTTGCGCAGCTTGGGCGTTCCATTGCCCGCACCCTCAGGCTCAATGAGGATCTGGTAGAGGCTATCGCGCTGGCGCACGACCTGGGCCACACGCCTTTCGGCCATGCCGGGCAAGACGCCCTCAATGCCTGCCTGAAAGCCAGCAACCCCGAAAGCGCGGGCTTTGAGCACAACCTGCAAAGCCTGCGCGTCGTGGATGCGCTGGAAGAGCGCTACCCGGCGTACAACGGCCTGAACCTCACCTTCGAGACGCGCGAAGGCATCCTGAAGCACTGTTCACGGCGCAATGCACGGCACATCGAGGCCCGTGAGCCTGGCGGCGTGGCTAGCCGCTTTGTCGAGCAGGGTTCTGATGGCCCGCGCTTGCAGCAACCCGGCCTGGAGGCGCAGCTCGCCAACCTTGCCGATGAGATCGCCTATAACGCGCATGACATCGATGACGGCGTGCGTTCGGGCCTGCTCAGCCTGGAGCAGCTTGAGGACGTTGAACTGTTCGCCCAGCATTGCCGCGAAACCCGGCTCGCCCATCGCGGGCTGCAGGGGCGGCGGCTTTTGTTTGAGACCATACGGCGCATGCTCAGCGCGCAGGTCTACAACGTGATGGACGCGACCTCGGCGGCCATTCACAAGGCCGCACCGGCTGGTGTGGATGACGTTCGGCGCCAATCGCCTCTGGTCTGCTTCACTGACGAGATGGCGCTTCAGTCGGCCTCACTCAAACGTTTTTTGCTGCAAAACCTTTACCGCCACCCGAAAGTGGAGGAGACCACGCAGGCCGCCAAGCAGGTGGTGCGCGATCTGTTTGAAGCCTATATGGCCGACCCCACCCAGATGCCACAGGCGCACATCGACCGGTTTGATGGCATTGACGCGCCGCACGCGGCGGGTGCCAAGCCCGAGCGCGTGGTGGCGGACTACATCGCCGGCATGACGGACCGCTTTGCCACCAAAGAGCACGAACGTCTCAAGGGGCGCGCCGCATTTCCGGCGTGACTCTCGGCATGATTTCCTTGCGCCGACTTCGGGCGTTGTGAGGCCGGCTTGACGGCCAGTGCCACCACCCCTGACGCACGTGCCGCCTGGTACGTGATGGCGGCCGGCGTCGTCGCCGCGCTGCATGTGGGCAAACTGCCGCCTGCCTTGCCTATGCTCGGCCAGGTGCTGGGCGTGTCGCTGTTGCAAGCCGGTTTTTTGCTGTCGCTCGTGCAACTGGCTGGCATGACGCTGGGGCTTGTGACTGGCCTGGCGGTGCAGCGCGTAGGCCTCAGGCGCAGCATGGTTTGCGGCCTGCTGGTGATAGCAGCCGCCAGTGCGCTCGGAGGTGCTGCACCAGGGGTGCATTGGCTGCTGGCGTCACGCGTGCTGGAGGGCTTGGGATTTTTGTGGATCGTCTTGCCGGCACCGGCTCTGGTGCGTCAATTGGTACCGCAAGAGCGGCTCAGCGGCATGATGGGCGTCTGGGGCGCCTACATGCCGCTGGGTGCCGCACTGGCCTTGCTGGCCGGGCCCCAAGTCATCAGCTGGGTGGCGCCCGATTGGGGCTGGCGGATTCTGTGGTGGCTCCTGGCCGCGCTGGCCGCAGTCCTGGCCGTGCTGGTCGCGTGGCGGGTGCCTGCGGACAAAAGGGCGCTTCAATTTCCGTCTGCGCAGGGGGCGGCGAGCCCCTCCGCCAGTGAGCTCATCGCCACGACTTTGCGCTCGCCTGCGGCTTGGCTCATGGCGATGGCGTTCGCCATGTATTCAGGGCAATGGCTTGCGGTGGTCGGTTTCCTGCCGTCGATTTACGCGCAAGCCGGCGTAGGCGGCAACTGGGTTGCCTGGCTCACGGCGCTTGCAGCCGCTGTCAATATCCTGGGCAATGTGACCGCCGGCCGGCTGTTGGGCCGCGGCGCACCGCCGCTTGCCCTGCTCGGCACGGGTTTTCTGGCGATGGCGGGCGGGACCTTGCTGGCCTTCGCTCCCCGTGTCTCGCCGGAGTTGCAATATGCGTCCGTGCTGGCGTTTTCCATGGTGGGTGGCCTGATACCCGCCACGCTGTTCAGCCTGGCCATCCGGCTTGCGCCCGGCGCCGACACCGTGTCCACCACTGTGGGCTGGATCCAGCAATGGTCGGCACTGGGCCAGTTCGCGGGCCCTCCCGTGGTCGCCTGGGTTGCTGCATTGGCGGGAGGCTGGCAATGGACGGGCTGGGTCACCGCGGCGAGCTCTGGCGTCGGCTTGCTGCTGGCGGTGTTGCTGCACCGCTTGCCGGCGATCCGCGCAAACAAGCCTTAGCGTCAGACAAAGCCGCGTGCTGCCGCCGCGCCTATGAAAACGCAATCGAAAGGCTACATGCGGGGGCATAGGCTTATGACGTGTTGGCATTTCCCCTGCTGGTTTTTGGGCGCCGCACGGATTACGCTTAATGTCTGCGCACAGTTTGTGACATTTTTCTGAAACGTCGGCGCGCGCTGCATCGCAGGCATCAAACCTGCTTTAGCTATCCCGTATCTCAAAAGGTGTTGTCATGGGTTTCAATCGGCGTCAGTTAATTCTTGGTGGTGTCTCGGCGGGTGTGTCGGTTGCGAGCCCCGCGCTGTGGGCGCAAAGCAGCAAGGGCGGCAAAAAAATCGTTCTCGGCCAGTCCGTGCCACTGACCGGAGCCGCAGACCAGATCGGCCTGGCCTACCTCAACGGCGCAAAGATTTACTTTGACGCCATCAATGCCAAGAACGGCGCGGGCGGCTACAAGATCGAAGTCAAGGCGCTTGACGACGGCTACACCCCGGCCAAGGCCGCCGCCAACGCCAAGCAACTGATCGACGAAGGTGTTGACGCGCTCTTCGGATTCACCGGCACCGCCAGCTCCGACGCAGCTTTCACCGCGGCAAAAGCTTCCGGCACCTTGTTCTTCGCGCCTTTTGCCGCGTCCGATGCGCTGCATGATCCGGCCCTCACCAACGTGTTCCATGTGCGTCCCGCACTGGCAGACGAGGCTTACAAGATCGCGCGCCACTGCGCCACGCTGAACCAGGACCGCATCGCCGTGTTCGCCGAAGACGACGCGATGGGCAAGGGCGGCCTGGCCGCCGTCAACCAGGCCCTGATTGACCTGAAGCGCCCGGCCATCGTCGGCAGTGCCTTGTCGCCGGTCAATAGCGACAAGGTAGACGCCGCAGTCGCGCAGCTCATGAAGGCGCAGCCCCAGGCCATCATCCAGGTGAGCCTCTTCAATTCATCGGCGGCCTTTATCCGCAAGATGCGCCAGGCCGGCTTTGGCGGCCAGTTCCTCAATTTCTCCGTGGTGGGGATCGATCCGCTGTTCAGCGCCTTGGGCAAGGAGATCGGCGGGGTTGTCATCTCGCAGGTGGTGCCTTCGCCGCGCAGCACCGGCACGCCCATCATCAAGGAATACCTGGATGTGCTGAACCAGACCGACCAGACGCCCAGCTATGAAAGCGTCGAGGGCTACATCGCCGCCAAGACCTTTGCCGAAGGGGTGCGCCGCAGCGCGGCCGGCAGCGGCAAGCCCGACAGGGCCGGCCTGCAAAAAGCGTTTGAGACCATGACGGACTACGACGTGGGCGGCTTTCGCGTCAACCTGCGTCCGAAGAAGTACGAGTCGGTGCGCGCGATTGACCTCGTCACCATCACGCCGGACGGCAAAGTCGTTCGTTAAGCGTCTCGGCTCAAGTGCGCTTTAACGGCGCTCCGGCACCAATGTGAAGGTGAAGGAATTGGGGTCAGATTCCTTTTATCATGATGCAAACTCCCGGCATTGCATCCCATGGCCCGTCTTCCCCGTCTGACGCTTCCCGGCTACCCCCACCACATCATCCAGCGGGGGAATAACCGGCAAGCCGTCTTTTCTTCCGCTGCCGACTACCGGATGTTTCTGGGGTTGCTCGAAGAAAGCGCGCGCAAATTCGGAGTCGCCCTGCATGCCTACGTGCTGATGGGCAACCATTTTCATTTGCTTGCGACACCTTCCACGGCGGAAAGCCTGCCGCAGATGATGCAGGCCGCCGGGCGGCGCTATGTGCGCTACTTTAACGACAGCCAGGGTCGCTCCGGCACCTTGTGGGAAGGGCGTTATCGCGCCACCGTGATCGAAGCCGATCGCCACCTGCTGGCGTGTATGGCCTACATGGACCTCAATCCGGTTCGCGCGAGGGCGGTGGCTGAGGCCAAGGACTATCCGTGGTCCAGCTACGGCCACTACGCAGGTTTACGGGTCGACAGCCTGCTCACGCCGCATCCCCTGGTTTGGGCGCTGGGCAACACGCCCTTTGCACGGGAGGCGGCCTATGCCGAACTGGTGCGCGACGGCATCACCCTGGAGCAGCAAGACCTGCTGACGCGGTCCGCCCTGAGTGGCTGGGCCTTAGGGAGTGAGGGCTTTATCGCAGAACTGCAAAAGCAAACAGAGCGTCGCGTCACAAAAAACCAGCCCGGACGGCCTGTTCGTGCCAAAGATGGGGATGAAAAAGACCTCTAGTCCAGACTCTGTGTGGATCTCGTGCTATCAAATTAGATATGTCCCCAATTTAATGTTGATTAAATTAATTGGTATTTAATTAGAACCTGACCCCGTTTAAAGCGCTTGGCATTGTTGTTGCAATGCAATATGCTCCCATTCCCTGCGAAAAATTATGAACCTTGCGGATGGAAGCGTTGTCAGGCCTTTTGAGGGGCTGCTCGGACACCGCCGTCATCCCCAACTGACGAGGAATTGCCATGACCACGGCTGCTGAAATCAAGCATTTTGAAGAAAACGGTTTGTACTCCGGTGCCAACGAACACGATGCCTGCGGCGTCGGTTTTGTGGCGCATATCAAGGGGCACAAAAGCCACGCCATCGTCCAGCAAGGCCTGAAGATCCTCGAAAACCTCGACCATCGGGGCGCAGTCGGCGCCGACAAATTGATGGGCGACGGCGCCGGCATCCTGATTCAGCTGCCGGACGCGCTGTACCGCGAAGAAATGGCCAGCCAGGGCGTGCAACTGCCGCCTCCTGGTGAATACGGCGTCGGCATGGTGTTCCTGCCCAAAGAACACGCCTCCCGCCTGGCCTGCGAGCAAGCCCTGGAGCGCGCCGTCAAGGCCGAGGGCCAGGTGCTGCTCGGCTGGCGCGATGTGCCGGTCAACCGCGACATGCCCATGTCGCCCACCGTGCGCGAAAAAGAACCCATCCTGCGCCAGATCTTCATCGGCCGCGGCAACGACGTCATCGTTCAGGACGCGCTGGAGCGCAAGCTGTACGTCATCCGAAAAACCGCCAGCGCCGCCATCCAGAACCTGCGCCTGACGCACAGCAAAGAATATTACGTGCCCAGCATGTCCAGCCGCACGGTGGTCTACAAAGGCCTGCTGCTTGCTGATCAAGTGGGCACCTACTACCGTGATTTGACGGACCCACGCTGCATCTCGGCGCTCGGCCTGGTGCACCAGCGCTTTTCGACCAACACCTTCCCCGAGTGGCCGCTGGCCCACCCCTACCGCTATGTGGCGCACAACGGCGAAATCAACACCGTCAAGGGCAACTACAACTGGATGAAGGCACGCGAAGGCGTGATGTCTTCGCCGGTGCTGGGCGCCGACCTGCAAAAGCTCTATCCGATCAGCTTTGCCAGTCAGTCCGACACCGCCACCTTCGACAACTGCCTCGAGTTGTTGACCATGGCCGGCTACCCCATCAGCCAGGCCGTGATGATGATGATCCCCGAACCCTGGGAACAACACACCACCATGGACGAGCGCCGCAAGGCCTTCTATGAATACCACGCCGCCATGCTCGAGCCCTGGGACGGCCCAGCCTCCATCGTGTTCACCGACGGCCGCCAGATCGGCGCCACGCTGGACCGCAACGGCCTGCGTCCTTCGCGCTACTGCGTGACCGACGACGACCTGGTCATCATGGCCTCCGAATCCGGCGTTTTGCCGATTCCTGAGCACAAGATCGTGCGCAAATGGCGTCTGCAGCCTGGCAAGATGTTCCTGATCGACCTCGAACAAGGCCGCATGGTCGACGACGAGGAAATCAAGGCCACGCTCGCCCACAGCAAGCCCTACAAGCAGTGGATTGAAAATCTGCGCATCAAGCTGGATGACCTGGCCGGCAAAGCCGCCAAGACTGCGCCAAGCACCGTGCCCGCGGCCTCGACCATTCCCTTGCTTGATCGCCAGCAGGCTTTTGGCTACACGCAGGAAGACATCAAGTTCCTGATGTCCCCCATGGCCGCCAACGGCGAGGAAGCCACCGGCTCCATGGGCAACGACAGCCCGCTGGCCGTGCTGTCCAACAAGAACAAGCCGCTGTACAACTACTTCAAGCAGTTGTTCGCGCAAGTGACCAACCCGCCCATCGACCCGATCCGCGAAGCGATCGTGATGTCGCTGGTGTCCTTTATCGGCCCCAAGCCCAACCTGCTGGACATCAACCAGGTCAACCCGCCGATGCGCCTGGAAGTCAGCCAGCCTGTGCTCAACGTGGCCGACATGCAAAAGCTGCGCGACATCGAAGCGCACACCCAGGGCAAGTTCAAGAGCTACACCCTGGACATCACCTACCCGCTGGCCTGGGGCCACGAAGGCGTTGAGGCCAAGCTGGCTTCGCTGTGCGCTGAAGCAGTAGATGCGATCAAGGACGGCAAGAACATCCTGATCATCAGCGACCGCGGCATCACTGCCACGCAGGTGGCTATTCCGGCCCTGCTGGCCCTGTCCGCCATCCACCAGCACCTGGTGAAAGAAGGCCTGCGCACCACGGCCGGCCTGGTGGTCGAAACCGCCTCCGCGCGCGAAGTGCACCACTTCGCCGTGCTGGCCGGCTACGGTGCCGAGGCCGTGCATCCCTACCTCGCCATGGAAACCCTGGCCGAGCTGTCCAAGGGCTTGCCGGGCGATCTCAGCACCGACAAGGCCGTCTACAACTACACCAAGGCCATTGGCAAGGGCCTGTCCAAGATCATGTCCAAGATGGGCGTGTCGACCTACATGAGCTACTGCGGCGCGCAGCTGTTTGAGGCCATCGGTTTGAACCGCGACACCATCGCCAAGTTCTTCACCGGCACCGCCAGCCAGGTCGAAGGCATGGGTGTGTTCGAGATCGCCGAAGAAGCGCTGCGCATGCACCGCGCCGCCTTCAGCGACGACCCGGTGCTGGCCAACATGCTGGACGCCGGCGGCGAATACGCCTGGCGCGTGCGCGGCGAAGACCATATGTGGACGCCCGACGCGATCGCCAAGCTGCAGCATTCCACGCGCTCCAACAACTGGAACACCTACAAGGAATACGCCCAGCTGATCAACGACCAGAACCGCCGCCACATGACGCTGCGTGGCCTGTTTGAGTTCAAGATCGACCCGTCCAAGGCCATCCCGATTGACGAAGTCGAATCGGCGAAAGAAATCGTCAAGCGCTTCGCCACCGGCGCGATGTCGCTGGGCTCCATCAGCACCGAAGCCCACGCCACCCTGGCCGTGGCCATGAACCGCATTGGCGGCAAGAGCAACACGGGCGAGGGCGGTGAAGACCCGAACCGTTACCGTCAAGAGCTCAAAGGCATCCCGATCAAGAAGGGCGAGACGCTCAAAAGCGTGATCGGCCCGAAACAGGTCGAGGTTGACTTGCCGCTGCAAGACGGCGATTCGCTGCGTTCACGCATCAAGCAGGTTGCGTCGGGCCGCTTCGGCGTCACGGCCGAATACCTGGTGTCGGCCGACCAGATCCAGATCAAGATGGCGCAGGGCGCCAAGCCCGGCGAAGGCGGCCAGCTCCCTGGCGGCAAGGTCAGCGAATACATCGGCTCCTTGCGTTATTCGGTGCCTGGCGTGGGTTTGATTTCGCCGCCGCCGCATCACGACATCTACTCGATCGAAGATCTGGCCCAGCTGATCCACGATCTGAAGAACGTCAACCCGCGCGCCAGCATCAGCGTCAAGCTGGTCAGCGAAGTCGGCGTCGGCACCATTGCAGCGGGCGTGGCCAAGGCTAAGTCCGACCACGTGGTGATCGCCGGCCATGACGGCGGCACGGGCGCTTCGCCCTGGTCGTCCATCAAGCATGCAGGATCGCCCTGGGAAATCGGCCTCGCCGAAACGCAGCAGACGCTGGTGCTCAACCGCCTGCGCGGCCGCATCCGCGTGCAGGCCGACGGCCAGATGAAAACCGGCCGCGACGTCATCATCGGCGCGCTGCTGGGCGCTGACGAGTTCGGCTTCGCCACCGCGCCACTGGTCGTTGAAGGCTGCATCATGATGCGCAAGTGCCATCTCAACACCTGCCCCGTCGGTGTGGCCACGCAAGACCCGGTGCTGCGTCAGAAATTCAGCGGCAAGCCCGAGCATGTGGTCAATTACTTCTTCTTCGTCGCCGAAGAGGCTCGCCAGCTCATGGCGCAGCTCGGCGTGCGCAAGTTTGATGACCTGATCGGCCGCGCCGACCTGCTCGACACGCAAAAAGGCATCGAACACTGGAAGGCCAGCGGCCTCGATTTCGCCCGCCTGTTCTACCAGCCCAATGTGCCGGCCGACGTACCGCGCATGCACGTGATGGAGCAAGACCACGCGCTCGAAAAAGCGCTGGACGTGCGCCTGATCGAAAAATCCAAAGCAGCGATTGAAAAGGGCGAAAAAGTCCAGTTCATCGAAGTGGCGCGCAACGTTAACCGCACGGTCGGCGCGATGCTTTCGGGTGAACTGACACGGCACCATCCGCAGGGCCTGCCTGACGACACGCTGCGCATCCAGCTCGAAGGCACGGGCGGACAGTCTTTTGGCGCCTTCCTGGCCAAGGGCATCACCATGTACCTGATCGGTGACGCCAACGACTACACCGGCAAGGGCCTGTCGGGTGGCCGTATCGTCGTGCGCCCCAGCATCGACTTCCGCGGTGACGCGGTGAAGAACACCATCGTCGGCAACACCGTGCTGTACGGCGCGACCACTGGCGAAGCCTTCTTCAGCGGCGTGGCCGGTGAACGTTTTGCCGTGCGCCTGTCGGGCGCCACGGCGGTCGTTGAAGGCACGGGCGACCATGGCTGCGAATACATGACGGGCGGCACCGTCGCGGTGCTGGGCAAAACCGGCCGCAACTTCGCCGCGGGCATGAGCGGCGGCGTGGCTTACGTATATGACGAAGACGGCTTGTTTGCCACACGCTGCAACACCTCCATGGTGTCGATGGACCGCGTGGTCACTACCTCCGAACAGCACACCCATGACAAGGCCGAATGGCATGCGGGCGAAAGCGATGAGGAATTGCTCAAGCGCCTCTTGCAAGACCACAACCGCTGGACCGGCAGCAAGCGCGCGCGCGAACTGCTCGACAACTGGAGCGAGTCACGCCTGAAGTTTGTGAAGGTCTTCCCGAACGAATACAAGAAGGCCCTGATCGAGCGCAAGGAACGCCGCCTGGAAGCCGCGACCGAAACCACCCGGGCCCAGGTCGCCACCAACCAGGAAGCGGTGGCGGCCAAATAGGCCGGCAGCCCTTTCGCTCACTGCACAAGTTGCTATTAAATTTATAGCTGAATGCCCATACAGATATTGGGCTAGAGGCATAAAACGCTTAAAGAATTGCACAGGACTTCATCATGGGAAAAATCACCGGCTTCATGGAATACGAGCGCGTCGAGGAGGGCTACAAGCCCGTGCCGGAGCGGCTGAAGAACTACAAAGAGTTCGTGATCGGGCTGGACGACGCGCAGGCCAACAAGCAGGCCGCGCGTTGCATGGACTGCGGCACGCCGTTTTGCAACAGCGGCTGCCCCGTCAACAACATCATTCCTGACTTCAATGACATGGTGTTCCGTGCCGACTGGAAAAACGCGATCGACACGCTGCACAGCACCAACAATTTCCCGGAGTTCACCGGCCGCATCTGCCCCGCGCCCTGCGAAGCTGCCTGCACGCTGAACGTGAATGACGACGCTGTCGGCATCAAGTCGATTGAGCACGCCATCATCGACCGCGCCTGGTCCGAAGGCTGGGTCAAGCCCGTGATGCCCAAGCACAAGACCGGCAAGAAGGTTGCCGTGGTCGGCTCCGGCCCCGCCGGCATGGCTGCGGCCCAGCAACTGGCGCGCGCCGGCCATGACGTCACGCTGTTTGAAAAGAACGACCGTGTCGGTGGCCTGCTGCGCTACGGCATTCCCGACTTCAAGATGGAAAAGGTCCATATCGACCGCCGCGTCGAGCAGATGAAGGCCGAAGGCGTGAACTTCCGCACCGGCGTGATGATCGGCGCCTTGCCCAAGGACTCGAAAGTCACCAACTGGGCCAAAGAAAGCATCACGCCAGAGCAACTGCAAAAAGACTTCGACGCCGTGATCCTCACCGGCGGCGCCGAGCAGTCGCGCGACCTGCCTGTGCCCGGCCGCGACCTGGACGGCGTGCACTTCGCGATGGAATTTTTGCCCCAGCAAAACAAGATCAACGCCGGCGACAAGGTCAAAGGCCAGCTGCGCGCCGACGGCAAGCACGTCATCGTGATCGGTGGCGGCGATACCGGCTCTGACTGCGTAGGCACCAGCAACCGCCACGGCGCCGTCAGCGTTACGCAGTTTGAACTGATGCCCCAGCCGCCCGAAGAAGAAAACCGCCCCATGACCTGGCCTTACTGGCCGATCAAGCTGCGTACGTCTTCCAGCCACGAAGAAGGTTGCGAGCGCGAGTTCGCCATCTCCACCAAAGAGTTGATCGGCGAAAAGGGCAAAGTCACGGGTCTGAAAACCGTTCGCGTTGAATGGAAAGACGGCAAGATGGTGGAAGTGCCCGGCTCCGAGCAAACCCTCAAGGCCGACCTGGTGCTGCTGGCCATGGGCTTTATCTCGCCGGTGGCCTCCGTGCTGGATGCATTCGGCGTCGAAAAAGACAACCGCGGCAATGCCAAGGCCGGCACCGACTTCACCGGCGGCTACGCCACCAATGTACCCAAGGTGTTTGCCGCCGGCGACATCCGCCGCGGCCAGAGCCTGGTCGTCTGGGCGATTCGCGAAGGCCGCCAGGCAGCGCGTGCGGTGGACGAGTTCCTGATGGGCTACAGCGACCTGCCGCGCTAAGCGCCACCCTGCCTGACGCCATGAGGCGTCAGGGTCTTTTTGGTTGAGCATTTTTGCTATCAAAAAAGTAGCTGCCTGCCCTCGGCAATAAAGGGCTGCGTGCCAATTGACCCTTATCCCGCGTTGACCTTCCGGGCCAGGCGCCGGCGTCCCAATGCCAGGACAGTCTGTCCGGTACTAGTGCCAAAAACCCCCCAGGCCAAACCCCGTATCATTAGGGCATTCCCCTAGCACCGCCGACACGACCGTTGGCTTTTCCTTTTCCCAATGGCCGACACCCCCGCTTCATCACTGGTTGAATTCAAGGATGTGACCTTTTCCTACCCGGGTTCCGCGGGTGATCGCGTCATCCTCGACGGGGTCACGCTGTCTGTGCCGCGCGGCAAGGTCACTGCGCTCATGGGTGCGTCCGGCGGCGGCAAAACCACTGTGCTGCGCCTCATAGGCGGCCAGCAAAAAGCCAATAGCGGCACAGTCACATTTGAGGGGCAGGATGTCGCGAAGCTGGCGCAAAAAGAGCTGTACGCCGCCCGTCGCCGCATGGGCATGCTATTCCAGTTCGGCGCGCTCTTCACCGACCTGAGCGTGTTTGACAACGTCGCCTTTCCGCTGCGTGAGCACACCGCACTTGGCGAGCGCATGATCCGCGATATCGTGTTGATGAAGCTCAACGCCGTAGGCCTGCGCGGCGCGCGCGACCTGATGCCCAGCGAGGTGTCCGGCGGCATGGCGCGGCGTGTGGCGCTGGCCCGGGCGATCGCCCTGGACCCGGCACTCATCATGTACGACGAGCCTTTTGCCGGGCTGGACCCGATTTCGCTGGGCACTGCGGCCCAGTTGATTCGCGAACTCAATGACACGCTGGGCATTACCAGCATCGTGGTGTCGCATGACCTCGAAGAGACTTTTCGCATCGCCGACAAGGTGGTGATCCTGGCCAACGGCAGCATCGCCGCACAGGGCACGCCGGACGAAGTCAGGAATTCGACCGACCCCCTGGTGCACCAGTTCGTCAACGGGCTCAGCGAGGGGCCCGTGAAATTCCATTACCCCGGGCCGGAAGTCCTGTCGGACTTTGGTAGCCAGCCCACATCCCGCAAGGGGCAGTCATGAGCCGTTACAGCCCCGTTCGACTGCTGTCCGACCTCGGCTTTGCCGTGCGCCAGGAGATGGCGGAAGTCGGCTATGCCGCCCGCCTGATGTCGAAATTGGTGGCCCTGACAGGGCCGGCGCTGGCCCGATTCGGGCTGGTGAGGGACCAGATCCTGTTTCTGGGCAATTATTCGCTGGCCATCATTGCAGTGTCGGGCCTGTTCGTCGGCTTTGTACTGGGCCTGCAGGGCTACTACACCCTGCAGCGCTACGGTTCCGAAAGCGCCTTGGGCCTGCTGGTTGCGCTGAGCCTGGTGCGCGAACTGGGGCCCGTCGTCACGGCCTTGCTATTCGCCGGCCGTGCCGGCACCGCCCTGACGGCTGAAATCGGCATCATGAAGCGCGACGAAGTGTTGAGTTACATGGAAATGACCGCGATTGACCCGGTGCGGCGCATCCTGGCCCCTCGCTTCTGGGGCGGCATCATTGCCATGCCGCTGCTGGCGGCCGTGTTCAGCGCGGTGGGCATCATGGGCGGCTGGCTGGTCGGTGTGGTCATGATCGGCATCGACGCGGGTTCCTTCTGGAGCCAGATGCAGGGCGGCGTGGACGTCTGGCGCGACGTGGGCAACGGTGTCATCAAGAGTTTTGTTTTCGGTGTCACGGTTACTTTTGTGGCCTTGCACCAGGGTTTTGAGGCGCAGCCGACGCCTGAGGGCGTCTCGCGCGCCACCACGCGGGCCGTGGTGGTGGCGTCTCTGGCCGTGCTGGGGCTGGACTTTTTGCTGACCGCTGCCATGTTCAGCATCTGATCCGGCCTCTTGTCCGCCTTTAACCACCCTAAAACATTTTTAATCCGCCCATGAGAAAATCCACCGTTCCAGTGTTCGCCTTGAATGGACGGTGCAGGGCAGCCCTCTCGGGCCACTGAAAGAAGAACCATGCAACGCTCCAAAAATGATCTCTGGGTTGGCCTGTTTGTCCTGATCGGGGGCGCGGCCATCCTGTTCCTGGCGCTGAAGTCCGCCAACCTTCTTTCATTGAATTTCGACACTTCTTACAAGATCACGGCGAAGTTCGACAATATTGGCGGCCTGAAGCCGCGCGCCGCGGTAAAAAGTGCGGGCGTGGTGGTCGGACGGGTTGAAAATATCACTTTCGACGACAAGTCCTACCAGGCCAGCGTCAACCTGGCCATGGAAAGCCGTTATGTCTTTCCCAAAGACAGTTCGTTGAAGATATTGACCAGCGGGTTGCTGGGTGAGCAATACATCGGCGTGGAAGCCGGTGGGGATGAGAAAAATTTTGCTGCGGGCGACGTGATCAAAAACACACAGTCGGCCGTGGTGCTTGAGAATCTGATTAGCCAGTTTTTATACAGTAAAGCGGCGGACAGCAGTTCCGGATCGGGATCTGCGCCGCCACCAGCGACGACACAAAAAAAATGACAAACAACAATACGATGAAAAAATCTACGGGATGGGCAGGCGCTGTATTGGCAGTGGCGCTGCTGCAAGGGTGCGCCACCGGGCCGGGTGCTAACCCGTCCGACCCATTGGAGCCGTTCAACCGGGCGATGTTCAGTTTCAACGAAGGTGTGGACCGCGCTGTTCTCAAACCGGTGGCCACGGCCTACCGCGATGTCACGCCTCAGCCGGTGCGCACCGGCGTGACCAGCTTCTTCGGCAATATCTCCGACGTCTGGGCCATCGTCAATAACGTGCTGCAAGGCAAGGGCGAAGCCGCTGCCGACAGCCTGTTTCGCGTGACCACCAACACCCTTTGGGGCTTGGGCGGCATTTTTGACGTGGCCTCCGAAATGAAGATCCCGAAACATTCGGAAGACTTCGGCCAGACCCTGGGCGTCTGGGGTGTGGGCTCCGGCCCCTATCTCGTGCTGCCTTTGCTTGGCCCATCTTCGGTGCGCGACACCGCCGGCCTGGTGGTGGATTCCCAGCTTGATCTGGTTACCCAGGCCAGCAACGTCCGCGTCCGCAATTCCCTGACGACACTGCGCGTCGTGAATGTCCGCGCCAACCTGCTGGGTGCCGGTGACGTACTGGATCAGGCCGCGCTGGACAAATACAGTTTCACGCGCGATATCTATCAGCAGCGCCGCAACAGCCTGATTGGCAATGCCCCCGTCGAAAAAGAAGAGCGTTTCGATTTGCCTGAAGGCGCCCAGTCCGCTCCTGCTGCTCCCGCTGCGCCAGCTGCCAAGTAAGAAGATGAAACAAGCTCAGACAGGGTCAAATAGGGTCTTGTTTAAGCCTTGTTTCAACAATATTTACAAGACTGCCGCATAACTTCATCGCCAGCCCGGACACAATTTCGCAAAATCTCCCCGAACCATGGGTTTTCAGACGCAATCGCGCTTCAATTGCACTTTGGTGCCGCGATCCTGACAGCCGCATGTTTCAAACCAGAAGGAACATCATGAAACGTAGAACACTTGGCCATTTGTTGACCGCCACCCTCAGCCTGGCCCTGATGGGCGCCGCTCCTTTCGTCCGCGCCGCCGACGAGGCACCTGACGCGCTGATCAAACGCGTGTCAGCCGAAGTGCTGGACAACATCAAGACCGACAAGGCCGTCAAGGCCGGCGATTTGACCAAGGTGCTCGCACTTGTCGACACCAAAATCATGCCGAACGTGAATTTCACGCGCATGACGGCTGCAGCCGTGGGCCGTAACTGGCGCCAGGCCACGCCCGAGCAGCAAAAGAAGCTGCAAGACGAATTCAAGACGCTGCTGATTCGCACCTATTCCGGTGCATTGGCTCAGGTCAGCGACCAGAGCGTCAATGTGAAGCCGCTGCGCGCAGAGGCGGCCGACACCGAAGTCGTGGTGCGCACTGAAGTCCTGGGCCGGGGCGACCCTGTCCAGCTCGACTACCGCATGGAAAAAACCGCCACGGGCTGGAAGATTTATGACCTGAATGTTCTGGGCGTCTGGCTGGTGGAAACCTACCGCACCCAGTTTGCGCAGGAAATCAGCACCAAAGGCGTTGATGGCCTGATCGCGTCGCTGGTGCAGCGCAACCAGTCCAATACCGGCGCTGGCGCAGCTGCCGCCAAGAAGTCCTGAGCGGAGCCATTGCCAGTGCTGACGCTTCCTCCCGTCCTCACGCATGCCGAGGCTGCCGGGTTCGCCCGCGGCCTCAAGCAGGCCGTGCTGTCCCAGCCGGCCGGCGTGGTGGCCGATGCCGGTGCGCTGAAGGAGTTTGACTCCTCCGCGCTGGCGGTGCTGCTGGAGTGCCGGCGTGAAGCACTGGCTGCCGGCAAGGCGTTTTCGGTGACCGGCCTGCCGGCCCGCCTGCGCCAGCTGGCGGGCCTTTATGGCGTTGCGGAATTGATTCCCGCCGCGGCTGCACCGGCAGCCTGAGACAGGCGCTCCCGGCATTCAATGCCCATGGCGTGCCCTGGCACAGGGCATTCAGTCGCCCCGGACCGGATAAAACGGCATCCGCCCTTAAAATGGCGGGCTCATGCCAGCGATCTCATTCCAGTCCGTCTCCAAAACCTACTCATCCACGCGAAATCAGACGGGGCCCGTTGTCAAGGCGCTCGACGACGTCAGTTTTGATATCCAGCAGGGCGAATTTTTTGGCCTGCTAGGCCCCAACGGGGCTGGGAAAACCTCCCTCATCAGCATCCTGGCCGGCCTTTCGCGTGCCAGCAGCGGCACCGTCAAGGTCCACGGCAGCGATGTGCTGGCCGACTACGCCAGCGCCCGCCGAAAACTCGGCGTCGTGCCGCAAGAACTGGTCTTCGACCCCTTTTTCTCCGTGCGCGAGGCGCTGCGCATCCAGTCCGGCTATTTCGGCATCAAGCACAACGACGACTGGATTGATGAATTGCTCGTCAGCCTGGGCCTGGCCGACAAGGCCAATGCCAACATGCGCCAGCTCTCGGGCGGCATGAAGCGCCGCGTGCTGGTGGCGCAGGCGCTGGTGCACAAACCGCAGGTCATCGTGCTCGACGAACCCACGGCCGGCGTCGATGTGGAACTGCGCCAGACGCTGTGGCAGTTCATCGCCAAACTCAACAAGCAGGGCAGCACGGTGCTGCTCACCACGCACTACCTCGAAGAAGCCGAGGCTTTGTGCAGCCGCATCGCCATGCTCAAGCAGGGGCGGGTGGTGGCGCTGGCGCAAACCTCCGAATTGCTCAAGGCCGCGTCTTCGAATGTGCTGCGCTTCAAGATCGACAGCGAACTGCCCGCACACCTGGCTGCACAGGCCCGCATCACCGGGCGCATCGTGCAGTTCCCGGCGCACAACGCGAACGACATCGAGCAATACCTCGCGGCCATCCGCGAAGCCGGGCTGGTCGCGGAAGACGTTGAAATCCGCAAGGCCGACCTGGAAGATGTTTTTCTGGATGTCATGAACAAAAAACCAGCCATTGAGGCCGCGGCCGTGACGGTCGATCTCGCGAAAGTAGCAACATGAACGGCTGGCAAACTCTCTTGTACAAGGAGACCCTGCGCTTCTGGAAGGTGGGTTTTCAGACCGTGGGTGCGCCCGTGCTGACCGCCGTGCTCTACATGCTGATCTTCGGTCATGTGCTGCAGGGCCAGGTCAAGGTCTACGACCAGGTCAGCTACACCGCCTTCTTGGTGCCCGGCCTCGTGATGATGAGCGTGTTGCAGAACGCGTTCGCCAACAGCTCCTCCTCGCTGATCCAGAGCAAGATCATGGGCAGCCTGGTGTTTGTGTTGCTCACGCCGCTGTCGCACTGGCACTGGTTCTTTGCGTATGTGGGTTCGTCCGTCGCGCGCGGCCTGCTGGTGGGTACCGGCGTGTTTGCCGTCACGGTGTTTTTTGGCCAACCTGCTTTTGTGGCGCCGCTGTGGATCGTGCTGTTTGCGGTGCTGGGCGCGGCCATGCTGGGCGCACTGGGCGTGATCGCCGGCCTCTGGTCCGAAAAGTTCGACCAGATGGCGGCCTTCCAGAACTTTGTCATCATGCCGATGACTTTCCTGAGCGGCGTGTTCTATTCAATCCACTCACTGCCACCTTTCTGGCAAAAGGTCAGCCACCTCAACCCGTTTTTCTACATGATCGACGGTTTCCGTTACGGATTTTTCGGCGTCAGCGACGTCTCCCCTTGGCTGAGTCTGGGCATCGTCGGGACCGCGCTATTGGTTGTTAGCGCCGTTGCCGTCAACATGCTGCGCACAGGCTACAAAATCAGACACTGATCGAAACGACAACAACATGACCAGCGAAGAACTCCAATCCATCATCGCCGCAGGCCTGCCCTGCGAGCACATCGAGCTGTCGGGCGACGGCCGCCACTGGTACGCCACCGTGGTGTCCAGCGCCTTTGAAGGCCAACGCCTGATCCAGCGCCACCAGAAGGTGTACGCCACCCTGGGCGGCCGCATGCAGACCGACGAGGTGCATGCGCTCTCGATGAAAACCTATACGCCGGCCGAGTGGGCCAACAATCCACAATAACAACAACGCGAACTGAAGAACACATGGACAAATTACTCATCAAGGGCGGCAAGTCGCTGGCCGGCACGGTCGAGATTTCAGGCGCCAAAAACGCCGCGCTTCCGGAGCTGTGCGCCGCGCTGCTCACGGCCGACACGGTCACGCTGCAGAACGTGCCGCGCCTGCAGGACGTGTCCACCATGCTCAAGCTGATTCGCAACATGGGCGTTGAAGCAGAGCGCAGCGAGGCAGCGCCCAGCACCGTGGTGATCAACGCTGGCGCCCTGAGCTCCCCCGAAGCACCCTACGAACTGGTCAAGACCATGCGCGCTTCTGTGCTGGCCCTGGGCCCGCTGCTGGCGCGCTTTGGCGAGGCCACCGTGTCGCTGCCGGGCGGTTGCGCCATCGGCTCGCGGCCGGTCGACCAGCACATCAAGGGTCTGCAGGCAATGGGCGCCGAGATCGTGGTCGAGCACGGCTACATGATCGCCAAACTGCCGGCCGGACAGAAGCGCCTGAAGGGCACCAGCATCACCACCGACATGGTGACCGTGACCGGCACCGAAAATTTCCTGATGGCCGCCAGCCTGGCCGAAGGCGAGACGATTCTGGAAAACGCCGCGCAAGAGCCTGAGATTGGCGACCTGGCCGAAATGCTCATCAAGATGGGCGCCAGGATTGAAGGCCACGGCACGCGCCGCATCCGCATCCAGGGCGTAGAGCGCCTGCACGGCTGCACCCACCAGGTGGTGGCCGACCGCATCGAGACCGGCACCTTCTTGTGCGCGGTGGCTGCGGCCGGTGGCGACGTGGTCTTGAAGCACGGCCGCGCCGACCACCTGGACGCCGTGATCGACAAGCTGCGCGAAGCCGGCGCCATCGTAACGAGCGGGATGACGGCGAACGAAGGCTTTATCCGCATTCAGGCAAGCGGCCGCATGAAGGCCCAATCCTTCCGCACGACCGAATACCCCGGTTTCCCGACCGACATGCAGGCCCAGTTCATGGCGCTGAACGCCATCGCGCAGGGCAGCAGCACGGTGACTGAGACGATTTTTGAAAACCGCTTCATGCACGTCAACGAGATGGTGCGCCTGGGCGCGAAGATCCAGATCGACGGCAAGATCGCCGTCATGGAAGGCGTTGAAAAGCTGTCCGGGGCGACCGTGATGGCGACTGACTTGCGCGCCTCTGCCAGCCTGGTGATCGTTGGCCTGGTGGCCGAGGGCGAAACACTGGTAGACCGCATCTACCACCTGGACCGCGGCTACGACCAGATGGAAGCCAAACTGCGCGGAATCGGCGCCGACATCGAACGGGTGAAAGCATGATCACACTCGCACTCTCCAAAGGCCGGATCTTCGACGACATCCTGCCGCTGTTGCGAAGCGCCGGCATTGAGGTGCTGGACGATCCCGAAAAATCGCGCAAGCTGATTCTGGACACCAACCAGCCCGGCCTGCGCGTGGTACTGGTGCGCGCTACCGATGTGCCGACTTACGTGCAGTACGGCGGCGCCGATCTGGGGGTGGTGGGTAAAGACACCCTGCTCGAATCCGGCAGCCAGGGCCTGTACCAGCCGCTGGATTTGCAAATCGCCAAATGCCGCATCAGCGTGGCCGTGCGTGAAGGCTTTGACTACGCCGCCGCCGTGCGCCAGGGCTCGCGCCTGAAAGTGGCCACCAAGTATGTGGCGATTGCCCGCGACTTCTTCGCCACGAAAGGCGTGCACGTTGACCTGATCAAGCTCTACGGCAGCATGGAGCTGGCGCCGCTCACGGGCCTGGCCGACGCGATCGTCGACCTGGTGTCGACCGGCAGCACACTCAAGGCCAATCACCTGGTGGAGGTCGAACGCATCATGGACATCAGCTCGCACCTCGTCGTGAACCAGACGGCGCTCAAGCTTAAGCAGGCACCTATCCGCAAGTTGATCGACGACTTGTCCGCCGCCATATCGCCATCTTCATCCAAAACCTGATGCTATGAAATTAGTAGCTGCTCCCGCACGTCTTTCAACGGCCTCAGGCACTTTTGATGCTGAATTCAAGGCGCGCCTGCATTGGTCTGCCGACACCGATGCCGCCATTGAGCAGCGCGTGGCCGACATCCTGGCCGATGTGCAGCAACGCGGCGATGCGGCGGTGCTCGAATACACGGCGCGCTTTGACGGGCTGGACGTCTCCTCCATGGGCCAGCTTGAACTCACGCAGGCCGAGCTGAAGGCCGCATTCGATGCGATCCCTGCCGCGCAGCGCGATGCGCTCGAAGCCGCCGCCCGCCGCGTGCGCAGCTACCACGAGGCCCAGAAGAAGGCCAACGGTGAAAGCTGGAGCTACCGCGACGAAGACGGCACCTTGCTGGGCCAGAAGGTCACACCACTCGACCGCGTCGGCATCTATGTGCCAGGCGGCAAGGCGGCTTACCCCTCATCGGTGCTGATGAATGCGATTCCCGCCCACGTGGCCGGCGTCGGCGAAATCATCATGGTCGTGCCCACGCCCAAGGGCGAGAAGAACGCCCTGGTGCTGGCCGCTGCCTACGTGGCCGGCGTGACCCGGGCCTTCACCATCGGCGGCGCGCAGGCCGTGGCCGCACTGGCCTACGGCACGCAGACCGTGCCCAAGGTCGACAAGATCACCGGCCCCGGCAACGCTTACGTGGCTAGCGCCAAAAAGCGCGTCTTCGGCACGGTGGGTATCGACATGATTGCCGGCCCGTCTGAAATTCTGGTGCTGGCCGACGGCAGCACGCCGGCCGACTGGGTCGCCATGGATTTGTTCAGCCAGGCAGAGCACGATGAACTCGCGCAAAGCATCCTGCTGTGCCCCGACGCCGTCTACATCGATGAAGTGCAGGCCGCGATTGACCGCCTGCTGCCCGAAATGCCGCGCGCCGAGATCATCGCCAAGTCCCTCACCGGCCGCGGCGCGCTGATCCACACCCGCAGCATGGAAGAGGCCTGCGAGATCAGCAACCGCATCGCGCCAGAGCATCTCGAAGTCTCCAGCCGCGACCCGCACAAGTGGGAGCCGCTGCTCAAGCATGCCGGCGCCATCTTCCTGGGCGCCTACACCAGCGAATCGCTGGGCGACTACTGCGCCGGCCCCAACCACGTGCTGCCCACCAGCGGCACGGCCCGCTTCAGCTCACCGCTGGGCGTCTACGACTTCCAGAAGCGCTCCAGCCTGATCGAAGTCAGCGAGGCCGGCGCCCAGGTGCTGGGCAAGATCGCCGCTGAGCTGGCCTATGGCGAAGGCCTGCAGGCGCATGCGCGCGCTGCCGAGATGCGGTTGAAATGAGCTTTGCACAACAGGCTTCAGCCTGAACCCCGTGGGCCTGCTCAAACGCATCCTCGGATTCCTGGTGGAGGTGGAGCCGCCGCAGGGGCAATTCGATCATCATTTTTCCGGCGCCAGTGAGTACGCCCGTTGGCGTCAGGCCGACATCGCCCGAATCCGGGGCATGGTCGATGTTGAGGCGTTGCGCCCGATGCTGGGCCACCCCAACGGTTATCTGAGAGAAGCGGCCCTGCGTCGTGCGGATGAGCTGCACGCAACGGCCTTGTGGAGCGAGGTGTTCGGGCTTTGCAATGACTGGGTGGCGCCGATCCGGAATCGCGCGAAGCGAGTGTCGCTCGACTGGCTGCGTGATGCAGGCATCGAAACCCTGTTGCCACACCTGCCTGCGCTTGCCGAACTGATTTCAAGGCGGCGGGAAGACCACGCCGCGTTCGTTGCGCAATTCGAGTCCCGGCTGATGGAAGACCAGAATCTAGCGGCACTGTTCGAAGCGGCCAGCGCCAGCGATTCGCGCAAGCTCTCCCGCTATTGTTTTGTGCTGCTGGAGCGGTCAACCTTTCCCCACGTGCGCTTGATCGAGTTGGGGCTGGCGAACGCCGACGTGACCCTGCAAGGGCGGGCATTGCAGATGATCCGCAGCCTGCCCGCCGACGAACAGGCCGGCTATGCGCAGACGCTCTTGGCGAGCCGCCGGAACTACCTGCGCTGGTACGGGCTCGACATGCTGTGGCGCGTCGAGCCTGCCCAGGCTCGCGAAGTCGCGCTCAGTCATCTCCTGTCGCCTTATGCCGCCCTGCGTGACAAGGCCTTCAAGTTGTCAGGCCTGTCGCGGGAAGCCTTGCTGGCCTTGACCGAGCAGCGCCTCCGGTCACGAGGTGCCAGTTCCAGCGATATCCGTGTCGGCCTGCTCTTGCTCGGGTCAAGCGGCAAAAAGGACTATGCAGAGCTGGCGCGCTCGTTTTTCCTTACGCACCCGGCTTCGACTGTGCAGGGGGCAGCTCTGCTCACGTTGGCGCGGCTGTCACCCGACGATGCCAGGCCGCTGCTCTTGCCCGCCGTGATGAGCGAGATATCGGCTGTGGGTCGCGCCGCCATGCTGGCCGCACTGACCCTGGAATTGAGGCCGTCACACGTCCAGTGGCGAGAACTGGCGGCGCAGGCTACCTCAGACGCCGTCGCGCAGCGCCTCCACCGCTGGGCACGGTCGCTTGGTAAGTGGCTGGAGCTGGCCTTACTGCTGGAAATTGCCAGCCTGCATTCCGGGCACAACCGGTTTTGCCTCAACGGTATCCAACGCTGGTTGGGGAACTTCAACAATTCCTGGCAAACGCTGGATCCAGCGCACCGAGAGTGGATTGACTCAAACCTTCCCCGCGCGGGAAAACTCGGTGTAGACATGAAAACGCTGGAATTCTTTCTGAATTAGCGGAAATTTAAACACGAACTTCGTGTCGCACGAATTTCGTGTAAACTTCAGCCCATGAAGAACGTCACCATCACCGTGGACGACGCCGCCCTCGAATGGGTTCGGGTGGAGGCGGCCAAGCGCAATACCAGCGTTTCTCGCCTCGTCGGCGAAATGCTGACCGAAAAGATGCAGCGCACCGACGCCTACCAGCGCGCCATGCACGACTGGCAGAACAAGGCGCGGCTTTGGGTGTCTGACGGGCAGCCTTATCCCACGCGTATCGACCTTGACGAGCGCGGCGCATGAGCAGCGCCGCCACCACCACTGGCGTGTTTGTCGACGCCAATATCCTGATTTACAGCGAGGACGGGGCTGACCCGGCCAAACAACAAGCCGCCCTGGCATGGCTGGCGGTGCTGTGGCAGCGCGGCATGGGCCGCATCAGCACGCAGGTGCTCAATGAGTTCTATCTGCTGGCCACGCGCAAGATCAATCCGCCCATGCCCGCAGGCGATGGGCGCGCTGAGGTGCGCCGCTATGAGCTCTGGCAGCCCTGGCAAACCGACCACGCCACCGTCGAATCCGCCTGGGCGGTGGAAAGCCGCTACGGCCTGCATTACCGCGACAGCCTGGTCGTGGCCGCGGCCCAGCACCTGGGATGCCGCTACCTGCTGAGCGAAGACCTGGCGCACGAGCAGCACTACGGTGGCGTCCAGGTGATCAACCCTTTTAAAACCGGCATTGAACTGCTGGAGCAAACCCCATGACCGAACCTTCCGCCTCTTCGCTAGACCCCAAGTTCAAACAACTGATCCGCCAGGACGTCCAGTCCATGCACGCCTACGCCATCCAGGACTCGGCCGGCATGGTCAAGCTCGACGCGATGGAGAACCCGCACCGCCTGCCGGCCGAGCTGCAGGCCAAGCTGGGCGAGCGGCTGGGCGCGGTGGCGCTGAACCGCTACCCGGACGGCCGCGTCAACGACCTGCGCCGCGCGCTGGCCGCCCATGCGGGCATGCCCGAGGGCTTTGACATCATGCTGGGCAATGGCTCGGACGAGTTGATTTCACTGCTGGCCATGGCCTGTGATGTGGAAGGCGGCTCGATATTGGCGCCGCTGCCGGGCTTTGTGATGTACGCCATGAGCGCCCAGCTGCAGGGCCTGAAGTTCATCGGCGTGCCGCTGACGGCCGACTTTGAGCTGGACGAAGCCGCCATGCTGGCCGCCATCAAGGAGCACAAGCCTTCTCTGATTTACCTGGCCTACCCGAACAACCCCACGGCCAACCTGTGGGACGACGCAGTGATCGAAAAAATCATCGAGGCGGCGCCGGGCCTGGTGGTCATGGACGAGGCCTACCAGCCGTTTTCAAGCAAAAGCTATATCAACCGCATCGCCCGGCACAAGCATGTGCTGCTGATGCGCACCATGAGCAAGTTTGGCCTGGCCGGCGTGCGTTTGGGCTACATGATGGGCCCCAAAGCCCTGATTGCCGAAGTCGACAAGGTGCGCCCGCCTTACAACATCAGCGTGCTCAATTACGAGTGCGCGCTGTTTGCGTTGGCTTACCAGGAGGTGTTCGCCGCCCAGGCCAAAGACATCCTGGCCCAGCGCACGCGGATTTTTGACGCGCTGCAGGCTTTGCCCACCGTAAAAGCCTGGAAAAGCGACGCCAACATGATCCTGGTGCGCGTGCCCGATGCCGCCAAAACCTTTGAGGGCATGCGGTCGCGCAAGGTCCTCATCAAAAACGTTTCTAAAATGCATCCATTGCTGGCCAATTGTTTGCGCCTGACGGTCGGCACCGCGGACGAGAACACGCAAATGCTGGCGGCGCTTAAAGAATCCCTATGACCACCCCCACCCTCGCTCCCCGCACCGCCGAGGTTTCGCGCAACACCGCCGAAACCCAGATCACCGTCAAGCTCAACCTGGACGGCACCGGCAAGGCCAACCTTTCCACGGGCATCGGCTTTTTTGACCACATGCTCGACCAGATCGCCCGCCACGGCCTGATCGACCTGGACATTCAGGCCAAGGGCGACTTGCACATCGACGGCCACCACACGGTGGAAGACGTGGGCATCACGTTTGGGCAGGCAGTGGCCAAGGCTGTGGGCGATAAAAAAGGCCTGCGCCGCTACGGCCACGCCTACGTGCCGCTCGACGAGGCGCTGTCGCGCGTGGTGGTCGATTTTTCGGGCCGCCCGGGCCTGGAGATGCACGTGCCCTTCAAGAGCGGCATGATCGGCACCTTTGACAGCCAGCTCGCCTACGAATTCTTTCAGGGCTTTGTAAATCACGCCTTCGTCACGCTGCACATCGACAACCTCAAGGGCGAAAACGCCCATCACCAGGCTGAAACCGTGTTCAAGGCCTTCGCCCGCGCGCTGCGCATGGCGCTGGAGATCGACCCGCGCGCTGCCGGCGTGATTCCCTCGACCAAGGGCTCGCTGTAAACCCTTTCAAATAAATTTAATGCCTTTTAGGGCTCCAGCCCAATAAGGGCATGGGCAAGCAGCTATTAAATTTGTAGCAAAATCGCACTCTTAATTCCGATTCAATCCTGATGGCAAAACCCAAAACTGTCGCCGTGGTCGACTACGGCATGGGCAACCTGCACTCCGTGTCGCAGGCCGTGCGGCACGTAGCCGCCGGCAGCGGCTTTGAGGTGATGGTCACTTCCAAAGCCGAAGACGTGATGAACGCCGAGCGCATCGTGCTGCCCGGCCAGGGCGCGATTGCCGACTGCATGCGCGAGCTGGCCGACTCCGGCATGCTGGAGTCGGTGCTGCACGCGGCGGCCCACAAGCCGCTGTTCGGCGTCTGCGTCGGCATGCAGATGCTGCTCACCCACAGCGACGAAGGCGTGCCCGGCGACGGCGGCGTGGGGACAAACGGCCTGAACCTCATCCCCGGCCGGGTCATCAAGTTCGAGCTGGCCGGCCAGACGCAGCCCGACGGCAGCCGCTACAAGGTGCCGCAGATGGGCTGGAACCAGGTTCACCAAAATGGGGCTGGCACCGCCAAGGCGCACCCGGTCTGGGCCGGCGTGCCCGACGGCTCGTACTTTTACTTCGTGCACAGCTTTTACGCCCGTCCGTCAGATGCGCACCACATCGCCGGCGAGACCGACTACGGCGCGCGCTTTACGGCGGCCATTGCACGCGATAATATTTTTGCGACCCAGTTCCACCCCGAGAAAAGCGCCGACCATGGGTTGGCCCTGTACCGAAACTTCCTGCACTGGAACCCCTGAACAAGTTGGGTCAGACCCGGTACCGGGACGCCGGACTTTTTGTTACCCTGACCACCCGCATTCTTTTATTACCGTCTTTTTTACCGCCACATGCTACTTATCCCCGCGATTGACCTGAAAGACGGTCACTGCGTCCGCCTCAAACAGGGCGACATGGATCAATCCACCATCTTCAGCGAAGACCCGGCCGCCATGGCGCGCAGCTGGGTCGACAAGGGCGCGCGCCGCCTGCACCTGGTGGACTTGAACGGCGCCTTTGCGGGCAAGCCGAAGAACGAGGCGGCCATCAAGCAGATCCTGGCCGCGGTCGGCAGTGAAATCGACGTGCAGCTGGGCGGCGGCATCCGCGACCTGGACACCATCGAGCGCTACCTTGACGCCGGCCTGCGCTACGTCATCATCGGCACCGCTGCCGTGAAGAACCCCGGCTTCCTGCAAGACGCCTGCACCGCGTTCGGCGGCCACATCATCGTCGGCCTGGACGCCAAAGACGGCAAGGTCGCCACCGACGGCTGGAGCAAGATGACCGGCCACGAGGTCATCGACCTCGGCAAGAAATTCCAGGACTACGGCGTCGAATCCATCATCTACACGGACATCGGCCGCGACGGCATGCTGACCGGCATCAACATCGACGCCACCGTCAAGCTCGCCCAGGCGCTGACGATTCCCGTGATCGCCTCGGGTGGTCTTTCGAACATGGCTGACATCGAAAAGCTGTGCGAAGTTGAGGAAGAGGGCGTTGAAGGCGTGATCTGCGGCCGCTCGATTTACAGCGGCGATCTGGATTTTGAGAAGGCTCAGGCCCGCGCTGACGAGTTGAATGGATAAAAAAGGTCAGAAGAAAGACCTGGGCCCTTCCTGGCCATATCTTTTGGGTTTGTTCTGGCTGATTGCCTGGTTTGGCGTCCTGATCTACTACTGCAATCTGCCGCCCGGTGAGCATCTTGGCTTCTTCCTCTGGTTCATTCTTTTCATGCCGCTAATTGCGGTTGTGGCTTTCTTCTTTTCCTGACCATGCTCGCCAAACGAATCATTCCTTGCCTAGACGTCACCGGTGGCCGTGTGGTCAAGGGCGTCAACTTCACCCAGTTGCGCGACGCAGGCGACCCGGTGGAAATCGCCGCGCGCTACAACGACCAAGGCGCCGACGAGCTCACCTTCCTCGACATCACTGCCACCAGCGACGGGCGCGACCTGATCCTGCCGATCATCGAGGCGGTGGCGTCGCAGGTCTTCATTCCCCTCACCGTGGGCGGCGGTGTTCGCACCGTCGAGGACGTGCGCCGGCTGCTCAATTCCGGGGCCGACAAGACCAGCTTCAACTCGGCCGCCATCGCCAACCCGCAAGTCATTGCCGATGCGTCCGCCAAATATGGCTCGCAATGCATCGTGGTGGCGATTGACGCCAAGCGCCGCAGCGCCGAAGACGAAAAACGCCTGACGCCCGCCGGCGAACCCATCGGCCCGGGCTGGGATGTCTACAGCCACGGCGGTCGCAAAAACACCGGCCTGGATGCCGTGGCCTGGGCCACCGACATGGCGCGGCGCGGCGCCGGCGAGATTTTGCTGACCAGCATGGACCGCGACGGCACCAAGTCGGGCTTTGACCTGGCGCTGACCCGCGCGGTGAGCGACGCCATCAGCGTGCCGGTGATCGCCTCGGGCGGCGTCGGCAACCTGGAACACCTGGCCGACGGCATTCAGACCGGCGGCGCCGACGCGGTGCTGGCTGCCAGCATTTTTCATTACGGTGAATACACGGTGCAGCAGGCCAAGCAGCACATGGCTTCACGTGGCATCCCTGTTCGTCTGTAGAGTTTCTTAAGCCTTTTCGGCGTCTTGCCCAATGAATACGTGGGCAAGCAGCTCCTGATTTGATAGCGAGCCTTTTTGCGGCTAAACCCGCTCCAAGCAAGAGCCCCCAGGGTTTGACGGCTTGTAATACAGACGTTCCACGCAATCTTGGACAATAGACAAATGAACTGGTTAGATGAAGTCAGCTGGGACGACAAGGGCCTGATCCCTGTCATTGCACAAGAAGCCTCCAGCGGCGATGTGCTCATGTTCGCCTGGATGAACCGCGAGGCGCTGCAAAAAACCGCCGAGCTGGGCCAGGCGGTGTATTTCAGCCGTTCGCGCGGGCGCCTCTGGCACAAGGGCGAGGAATCCGGCAACCAGCAGACCGTGCATGAAATCCGCCTGGACTGCGACAACGACGTCATCCTGCTCAAGGTGACGCAGCTGGGCCACACACCGGGCATTGCCTGCCACACGGGACGCCACAGCTGCTTTTTCAGTCTGTATAAAGACGGGCAGTGGGTGGTCACCGAGCCGGTCCTGAAAGACCCGACAACCATGTACAAACAAACCCCCGGCAAACATGACCACGAATGACTCCCTCCAGCGCCTGGCGCAGATCATCGAAAGCCGCAAGGCGGCCAACGGCGGTGACCCGGACACCAGCTATGTGGCGCGCCTGCTGCACAAAGGCCCTGATGCCTTCCTGAAAAAAATCGGCGAAGAAGCCACCGAAACCGTGATGGCCGCCAAAGACATCGACCGCGGCGGCCCCACAGCCGAGCTCAAGGGCAAGCTGGTCGGTGAAGTGGCCGACCTGTGGTTTCACAGCCTGATCGCGTTGTCGCACTACGGTCTCAGCCCGCTCGACGTGATCGCCGAGCTGGAGCGCCGCGAAGGCACCAGCGGCATCGAGGAAAAGGCCCTGCGCAAGGCGCAGCACCGTGACGCTGCGGAAAAGCCTTGAGACGACTTTCAATTTAACGTGACCCCAAGAGGAAGCTGACCTGATGGAAACCGACCTGGCCGAATTCGAAGGCAAAAGCCCCAACGACCGCACCGTGATGCATGTGCTGTACGCCCTGCACACGCTGGCCTGGTTCAGCGGCGGCGTGTTCGCAGTGATCGCCGTGATCATCAATTACATCCGCCGCGCCGACGAGTCCGACGCGCTCTACATCGACCACCACAACTACATGATCCGCACCTTCTGGTGGACGCTGGGCTGGCTGGTGCTGCTGTCGCCGCTGTGGCTGCTGTTTTTGCTGCCGGGCTTTGTGGCTTACGGCATTGTGTGGCTGTGGTACCTGTACCGCTGCGTGCGCGGCTGGATGCGTTTCAACAGCCATCGCCCGACTTAATTTTTTTTCGAGTTGACCCAAACCATGAGCTACCCAGACAACTGCATCTTCTGCAAGATCGCCGCTGGCGCCATCCCCAGCCGAAAGGTGTACGAGGACGACGAGTTCTTCGCCTTTCACGACATCAACCCCTGGGCGCCGGTGCACTTCCTGATCATCCCGAAGGAGCACATCCCGTCGATGGCGCAGGTGGGCCCTGAACACGCCGCGATGCTGGGCCGCATGATGGTACTGGCCCCGAAACTGGCGATGGAGCAGGGCTGCAACCCTTATCCGGAAGGTGGCTACCGCATCGTGACCAACACGGGCGCGGAGGGCGGGCAGGAAGTGCATCACCTGCACTTTCACGTGATCGGCGGCCCACGGCCTTGGTTGAAAGGCTGAGAGGGTTACAAAGCCAAACGGAACCCCCGCGCCCGCAGCCACACTAACCCGGTAGGGCAATGTGTGTAATCAGCCTCCTGACAGGCCGGGCCTTTAGAATCAAGCCACTTCCGTGCAAACCGGCAATTCCGCAAGTTCCGCATTTACCTGCACTTACACCTCTCAATTCCAGATTAGGAGCAAATCATGGGTTCATTTTCCATTTGGCACTGGCTGATCGTGCTGTTGATCGTGGTGATGGTTTTCGGCACCAAAAAGCTGAAAAACATGGGCAGCGACCTCGGCGGCGCTGTCAAGGGCTTTAAAGACGGCATGAAGGACGGCGGACAAGCGCCTGCCGACGTACCCGTGCCGCCTGCTAGCGTCACCAACGCGCAAGCCGCCGACAAAACGACGATCGACGTCGAAGCCAAGCAAAAGTCCTGACCCGGCCTGAAATTCAGTGATTGATCTCGGCATCTCCAAAATAGCGCTGATAGGCGCGGTCGCGCTGATCGTTATCGGCCCGGAGAAGCTGCCGCGCGTGGCGCGCACTGTCGGTACCTTGCTGGGCAAGGCGCAGCGCTACGTCGCCGACGTCAAGAACGAAGTCAACCGCTCCATGGAGCTGGACGAGCTCAAGAAGATGAAGGAAACCGTCGAGGGCGCTGCCCGCGACGTCGAAAACTCCATCCAGACCAACGCCAGTGATTTTGAAAAATCATGGGCCGAAGCCACCGGCGATTCGCCTTCCGGCGCTTTGCCCGGCATGGAAATCTTCCCCGAATACAAGCACCCGAAAAAGAAGTGGCGCCTCAAGCAGGGCGCGACGCCCCAGTGGTACAAGGCCCGTTCAGGCATGCGCACCCGGGCGCAGTCCGGCGCGGCGCGCGTGGCGCGATTCCGCCCGCAGCCGGGCCGCCTGTCTTGATTCTTCCTACTGATCTTCTGTTTTTTGCGCACCTCCCGGCGCCACCCCTACAGCGCAAACTTCCCTCATGAGCGATCCCAACACCGACAAGCCTGACGAACTCGCGGGCACCGAGCAACCCTTTGTGCAGCACCTGATGGAGCTGCGCGACCGGATGATCAAGGCGGTGATCGCCATCGGCATCGCCGCCGCCGTGCTGGCGGTTTATCCCGGCGCCAGTGCCTTGTATGACCTGATGGCCGCCCCTCTGGTGGCAACCCTCCCTCAGGGCTCCAAACTGATTGCCATCAGCGTGATCACCCCGTTTGTGGTGCCGATCAAGATCCTGTTCATGGCCGCCTTCATGATCGCGCTGCCGGTAGTGCTCTACCAGGTGTGGGCTTTCGTTGCGCCCGGTCTTTATTCGCATGAGAAAAAACTCGTGATGCCGCTGGTGATCTCCAGCACACTGCTGTTTTTTGTGGGCGTGGCCTTTTGTTATTTCGTCGTATTCGGCCAGGTGTTTCACTTCATCCAGAGTTTTGCGCCCAAGTCCATCATCGCCACGCCTGACATCGAGGAATACCTGAATTTCGTGCTCGGCATGTTCCTGGCTTTCGGGCTGGCCTTTGAGGTACCGATCGCGGTGATCTTGCTGGTGCGCATGGGTGTGATCACCGTGGCCCAGTTGCGCGAATACCGCGGCTACTTCTGGGTGGCGGCGGCCGTCGGCACCGCACTGGTGACGCCGCCGGATGCGGGCTCGATGATCATGCTGCTGGGCGTGGTCGGCGGCCTGTATGAGGTCGGCATCATTGCCGCGCAGGTGTTCATCAAGAACACCAAAAAACCCGAAGACGACGCAGAGGCCGAGGCGGCCAAGCCTTAAGTCGAGGTCTGCCAGGGTTTAAGGTCAAATCGGCCTCTAGCCCAGACAGGACACGGGTAAGCTGCTCCTGAATTCATAGCGGATCCTCTGGCGTGCGCCACATCGGCGCCCAGCCTAGCGCTGCTGTTGCTGCTGCACCTTGGGCCGCTGGCGCTTGCCCGGCGTGACCGCGATCTCGCTTTCCTTGTCCTGGCGCAGCACCGTCAGCGGCGCCGGCGTGCCGGGCTTGAGGGCCGCCACCGCCGTGAGCAACTGGCTCACATTGCGCACGCCCTTGCCGCTGACCGCCGTGATCACATCGCCGGGCCGGATGCCGGCTTGCGCGGCCGGGCCGTTTTGCAGCACGCCGGTGATGATGACGCCGCCGTCTTTGGCCGCCGAGGGCTTCAGGCCAAAAGTCTCGGCCAGTTCGGGGTTCAGGTCCTGCGGCTCGACGCCTATCCAGCCGCGCGTGACCTGGCCGTCTTTCACGATGCCTTCGAGCACCTGTTTCGCCGTCGATACCGGAATGGCAAAGCCGATGCCCATGGAGCCGCCCGAGCGCGAATAGATCGCGGTGTTGATGCCCATCAGGTGGCCGTTGATGTCGACCAGCGCGCCGCCCGAGTTGCCGGGGTTGATGGCCGCGTCGGTCTGGATGAAGTTTTCAAAGGTGTTGATGCCCAGCTGGTTGCGGCCCAGCGCGCTCACGATGCCGCCGGTCACGGTCTGGCCCACGCCGAAGGGGTTGCCGATGGCCATCACCGGGTCGCCCACTTGCAGCGCGTCGGAGTTGCCCAGCACGATGACGGGCAGCTTGTCCAGGTCGATCTTGAGGATGGCGAGGTCGGTGTCCGGGTCGGTGCCGATGATTTGCGCCTTGGCCTTGCGGGTGTCGTTGAGGATGACCTCGATCTCGTCGGCGCCTTCAACCACATGGTTGTTGGTCAGGATGTAGCCGCTGGCGCTGATGATCACGCCGCTGCCCAGGCCGCCTTGCGGTTCGTTGGGGCTCTGGTCGCCGAAGAAAAACTTGAACCACGGGTCTTCGGCATGCGGGTTTTTGGCCGCGGCCTTGCTGGTGTTGATGCTGACGACCGCAGCGGACGCGACCTTGGCGGCCGAGGCAAAGCCTGCGCCCGCTGCACCGGCGCTGCGCGGCGCAGTGCCGGCTGGCGCTTCGATCACGGACACGCCTGGCATGTTGCCGCGGTCCAACCACTGCGGCTTGAGCGTGGCCACCACGAAATAAGCCGCCAGCAGGACGGTGACAGCTTGGGAAAACAGGAGCCAGGTACGCTTCATGTAGGAGGGGTCGGCAAAGAGTGACTAAAAATGAACGGGGACTTTGGCGGCCGCAGCCTGCCGTGTTTGTCTATTGTCCCTCAGGTCCCTCGCCAAGTCATTCAAGTCCTCAGGCAAAACGGGGATGCAGGGCCGCCCCTCGCCTGAGACAATCGCCCCATGAGCACCACACGACAGGACTTGCTGCAGGCCTTTGACACGCTTTTGCAGCCCGCGCGCTTCAAGGACTACGGGCCCAACGGCCTGCAGGTGGAGGGCAAGCCCGAGGTGGGCAAGATCGTCTCGGGCGTCACCGCCAGCCGGGCGCTGATTGAAGCGGCCATCGCGGCACGCGCCGACGCGATTTTTGTGCACCACGGCCTGTTCTGGCGCGGGCAGGACGGCCGCGTCACCGGCTGGATGAAGCAGCGCCTGGCCTTGCTGCTGGCGCACGACATCAACCTCTATGCCTACCACCTGCCGCTGGACGCGCATCCCGAGCTCGGCAACAACGCGCAGCTGGGCGTGCAACTGGGCCTGGCCGCTACCGGGCGCTTTGGCGAACAGGACCTGGGCTTCATCGGCGGGCGCACTGACGGTGGCAGCTTTGCTAATGCCGCAGCGCTGGGAGCCCATGTGAGTCAAGTGCTAAATCGGCCTGTAGCCCAGGTGGGACCTGAGGATTTAGCTATTAAAAACATAGCGTGGTGCACGGGCGGCGCGCAAGGCTACTTTGAGGCGGCGATCGCGGCAGGCGCCGACGCCTTCATCACCGGCGAAATCTCGGAGCCCCAGGCGCACTACGCGCGCGAGATGGGCGTGGCCTTTATCGCCTGCGGGCATCACGCGTCGGAGCGCTACGGCGCGCCGGCCGTGGCCGGGCACGTCGCGGCGCAGCTGGGTCTGGCCCACGAGTTCATCGATATCGACAATCCGGCCTGAGAACCTGTTTACGGTCTGGACGGCTCGGTTGTTCAGGCCGGCTTGTGGCGGTGCCGCCCGGCACGGGGCAGCTTGGCGCCGCCCGCCTTGCCGCGGGAAGACCCCGAGGAGGATCCTGAAGAAGCGCCCGGCTTCGCGGCGTTTCGCAGCGCGCGCCAGCTGGAGCCCAGTTCGGCATGCTCCACCGGCACCGCGGCGTGGGTTTCCGGATCGAGCATTGCTGCGCGGGAGCGCATGGCGCGGGCGGCCTCGGCCACCGCCTGGGCTTCGTGCAGCAACTGGTCCACGTCTTTGTCGGCGGCCGACAGGTGAACGATGCCGACCGCGACGTCGGGCGTGATCCGGATGCGCCGCCCGCTCAGCGAGGGCACATCCATCGGCCGGCGCAGGCTGGACGCCACGCGCAGGCCCAGCGTGCGTATCCAGCGCGGCGAATGCATGGTCTCCAGCAGCACCACAAAGCAGCGGTCGTAGTAGCGCCCGGCCGGGTTGACGGCGCCGGTGTGGCGCTGCATGCGGCGCGACAACTGGATATAGAGGTCATTCAGGCCCGCCTGGCCGATCTGCGGCAACAGGCGCTCGGGCTCGAACACCATCACTGCCATCAGGGCGCCGTCGCGCCGGGTGCGCTGGCGCCGGCGCTGCGCCCAGATGATTTTTTGCACCATCACCACGCCGTTGTAGAGCTGGGTGATCGGGTCGCGCCGCGAGACGTCGCCCTGCATCAACTGGCGGGTTTGCCGGTTGCGCAGCCAGAGCATCGCCGCCGTGATAACCAGGCTGAACAAGGCCGCCATCACCACAGCGGCCTGCAGGGCCACCGACGGCCGGCTGGTGTTGAGTGCCAGGCTGTAAAGGCCGATCTGGGCCGGCAGGGTGAACAGGCAGCCGGCCGCCAGGCCCCAGGCGAGTTTGTCGCCCAGCTGCGTGGCGCGCACCGATAGCCAGAGCACCACCGACAGGTTGGCAATGGCCAGCGCGCCCGACGCCGGCAGCCGCCACGCCGGCGCCAGCAACAGGCACAGCGGCCCGCCAATGAGGCACAGCAGGGTGATCGCGAGCAGGCTGATTTTCATCGTGCGGTCGCGCTGGTGGGCCGACAGCCACTCGCTGGCGCCGAAGCTGCCCATGGCGGCGCACAGCGGCCCGCAGAGGATTTGGGCGATGCCCAGCGGCTCCTTCAGGCCAGGCCAGACGGCGGCCGGTAAGCCGCTCAGCAGCATCACGACCCCCCAGCACAGGGCCAGATAGGCCAGCGTCTGCGACGCGGCGCGGGTGCGGCTGTAGAGGGTGTCGGCCAGGGCCAGCAAAACGATCAGGCCGATCGCGCCTGCGCCGGCGCTCCACAGCATCATTTCGGCGCTGGAGAGCAGGGGGCGGGCTACGGCGTCCATGGCGCTTCAGGGGCCTGTGCAGCCGCAGGTCAGCCCTTGCGGCAGGGTTTGCGCCAAAATAGCCCAAGAATGCATCTGCTTGAACTCCCTCAGTCTGTTTTGCTGCGTCCGGCATGTCATTGCCGGCAGGCCTTCTCTTTTTTGGCGATTATGGGCTGTCCGGCCGTGATTTGCATCCGGCAATACGCACTCTCCCATGAATAAACCCCTGCTCATCACCATGGGCGATGCGGCCGGCATCGGCCCCGAAATCATCGCCAAAGCCTTTCGCGATGCGCCTGCCGGGATGGCGGGTTGCGCCGTGGTGGGCGATGTGGCCACGCTGCGGCGCGCCACGGCGCTGGTGGCGTCCCCGCTGGCGCTTCCCGTGGCGCACCTTGAGAGCCTGGTCGACCTGCCGGGCGTGCCGCCGCGCTGTATCGCGGTGCTACAAAAATGTGAGCTGGTAGCCCAGGTACCTTATGGGCTGGTGAGCGGTTTGGCCGGTCAGGCGGCGGCCGACTGCATCGTCTGGGCGGCCCGCAGCGTGCTGGCCGGTGAGGCGGCGGCGATGGTCACCGCGCCCATCCACAAGGAGGCGCTGGCCGCTGCGGGGGGCAGGGCCGCCGGATTTCCGGGCCACACCGAAATGCTGCAGGCCGAAGCCGCCGCCTTTCTGGGCAAGCCTGTGAGCGAGGTGCCGGTGCGCATGATGCTGGCCAACGACGAGCTGAAAACGGTGTTGGTGAGCATTCACATGTCGCTCAGGCAGGCGATTGAAGCCGTCACGTTTGACAACGTGCTGCAGACCTTGCGCATCACGCACAGCGCGGTCGGGGCCGGCCTGGGGCGTGCGCCCCGCATCGGAGTGGCGGGGCTCAATCCGCACGCCGGGGAGGGCGGGCTGTTCGGCAGCGAAGAGGAAACCGTTATCGCGCCGGCCATCGCGGCAGCGCGCGCCGAGGGGCTGAATGTGAGTGGTCCCTTCGCGCCTGACACGGTGTTCATGCGGGCGCGCCAGGTTGCGGGCAAACGGGGCGAGTTTGATGTGGTGGTGGCGATGTACCACGACCAGGGGCTGATTCCCGTCAAATACCTGGGTGTGGAGCAGGGCGTCAATGTCACGCTGGGGCTGCCGCTGGTGCGTACCAGCCCGGACCACGGCACGGCGTTTGACATTGCGGGTACAGGGCGCGCGGATGCGTCGAGCCTGCTGGCGGCTGTGCGCGTGGCGCGGCAGCTTGCTGCGCGTTAAGTTTTTCGCTGGAAATCTAAGCAAAATCGGGCTCTAGCCCAATCAGTACCTTGGCAAGTAGCTATTAAATCAATAGCGAGCGCTCTATCTTCGCAAGCGGGTGCCGCCGGTCTGGCTTTGCCAGCCGTAGGCGCCGTCCCCCTGAGGGGGAAGGCGCGAAGCGACTCAGGGGGTTAGCTCTTCTTGAGGCTGTCGCGGATTTCGCGCAGCAGGACGACGTCTTCCGGTGTTGCAGCGGGCGCCGGTGCGGGCTGGTCGCGCTTGAGGCGGTTGATCTGCTTGACCATCAGGAAAATGATGAAGGCCAGGATGATGAAGTTGACCGCGACGGTGATGAAGTTGCCGTAGGCGAAGACCGGCACACCGGCTTTCTTCAGTGCGTCCAGCGTGGTCGCCGTGCCGGCCGGCACGGTACCCAGCACGATGAACAGGTTGGAAAAATCGAGCTTGCCGAAGAGCGCGCCGACCAGCGGAAGGATCAGGTCGCTGACGACCGAATCCACAATTTTACCGAAGGCCGCGCCGATGATCACACCCACCGCCAGGTCGATCACATTGCCCTTGACGGCAAATTCCTTGAATTCCTGCATCATTGCCATGAGTTGCTCCTCTTGTTGCTGAGTGGTGATGGCGTTGTGTTGTTGTTGCGCCATTCCCGGCTGCCAGGGCAGCTTCCGGAAAAACATTATCAGCGCTGGGTCTGTTTGTGAAAGTGTTGTGCAAGCTTTGCTTGAAACAAAGTATGTGCAGATCGGGAGGTGCTTAAAAAAGAGGCGCTCCGGCCGCCGCCAGGCAGGCCGCGGGCACCCGAACCCCGGCCCTTGCCTTGAAAAACGACATCGCGCTCCGCTACAATTGCGGGTTGACCCCACTAAGCCTATTTCAAGCCAGTTCTTGAAGGACTCTCATGACCCAAGCAAGCGAAGCAAGCGTGAACGGTGCGCACCAAGGCGCCTCCGTCGATAAAGATAAAAGAAACTGGCTCGTCACCACCTGCGTCGTAGGCGGCGCAGGCGTTGCAGCCTCCGCTGTTCCCTTTGTCAGCACGTTCCAGCCCTCCGAAAAAGCCAAGGCCGCCGGCGCCGCCGTCGAAGTCGACATTTCGGGCGTCAAGCCCGGTGAAAAAATCACCGTCGAATGGCGCGGCAAGCCCGTCTGGATCGTCAAGCGCACGCCCGCGCAGCTCGCCGAGCTGCCCAAGGTCGATGCCCTGCTGGCCGACCCCAAGTCCGAGCGCAAGCCCGACGAACTGACCCCTGTTTACGCCCGCAACGAAAACCGCTCCATCAAGCCCGAAACGCTGGTGGTGGTGGGCATTTGCTCGCACCTGGGCTGCTCGCCTTCCGACAAATTCCAGCCCGGCGCACAGCCTTCGCTGCCCGACGACTGGGCCGGCGGCTTTCTCTGCCCCTGCCACGGCTCCACCTTCGACATGGCCGGCCGCGTCTACAAGAACAAGCCCGCACCGGACAACCTCGAAGTGCCGCCCCATATGTACCTGTCAGACACCCGTTTGCTGATCGGTGAAGACAAAAAGGCCTGAAGACGCTTTTAACCCGGCACCTTCAAAAGACCTTGTAGCCAGCGCCTGACGCTTGCCAAAGAACCCCACCGAACCAGGATCAGTTATGGCTGAATTCAAAGAAATTTCCCCCGATGCCCCGATCGCCGTCAAGGCGATGAACTGGATCGACAACCGTTTCCCCGCCAGCAAGCTCTACAAAGAGCACATGAGCGAGTACTACGCACCGAAGAACTTCAACTTCTGGTACATCTTCGGCTCGCTCGCCATGCTGGTGCTCGTCATCCAGATCGTGACCGGCATCTTCCTCACGATGAACTACAAGCCCGACGCCGCACTGGCTTTCGGCTCTGTTGAATACATCATGCGCGACGTGCCCTGGGGCTGGCTGATCCGCTACATGCACTCCACGGGCGCTTCGGCCTTCTTCGTGGTGGTTTACCTGCACATGTTCCGCGGCCTGCTCTACGGCAGCTACCGCAAGCCGCGCGAGCTGGTCTGGATTTTCGGCTGCGCGATTTTCCTGTGCCTGATGGCCGAGGCCTTCATGGGCTACCTGCTGCCATGGGGCCAGATGAGCTACTGGGGCGCCCAGGTGATCGTCAACTTGTTTGCCGCGATTCCTTTCATCGGCCCCGACCTGGCGCTGCTGATCCGCGGCGACTATGTGGTGGGCGATGCCACGCTGAACCGCTTCTTCGCTTTCCACGTGATCGCCGTGCCGCTGGTGCTGCTGGGCCTGGTGGCCGCGCACATCATCGCGCTGCATGAAGTGGGCTCGAACAACCCCGACGGTGTTGAAATCAAGGGCCCGAATGCGCCGAAAGACGCGGCAGGCCATCCGGTGGACGGCATTCCCTTCCACCCTTACTACACGGTGCACGACATTTTCGGCGTGAGCATGTTCCTGATGATCTTCACAGCGATCATCTTCTTCGCGCCCGAGTTCGGCGGCTACTTCCTGGAATACAACAACTTCATCCCGGCCGACCCGCTGAAGACCCCGGCGCACATCGCCCCGGTCTGGTACTTCACGCCTTACTACTCGATGCTGCGCGCCATCACCGGTGAAATGGCCGGTGCACTGGGCATCATCGCGATCGTGGCCGCAGTGCTTGCCGCTCGCAAACTCAAGGGCATCTTCAAGCCTGCCGTGCTGGTCATCGCCATCGGCGCGGCCTTGCTGCTGGGCCTGCTGCCTTCCATCGCCAACTGGGTCGGCCTGGTTGCTCCTTCCGCCGGTGCCGGCATCGCCAAGGGCCTGGATGCGCTGGCCAAACCGCTGGCCGGCGTGCCTTTCCTGGGTGAACTCTGGGGCATGATGGTCAAGGGCATTGACGCCAAATTCTGGGGCGTGGTGGTGATGGGTGGTGCGGTCATCATCCTGTTCTTCCTGCCCTGGCTGGATCACAGCCCGGTCAAGTCCATCCGTTATCGCCCTGACTGGCACAAATACATGTACGGCATCTTTGTCGTCAATTTCCTGGTGCTCGGCTACCTGGGCGTTCAGCCCCCGTCGGCGATCGGCGAGCGTGTGTCCCAGCTCGGCACCCTGTTCTATTTTGGTTTCTTCCTTTTGATGCCGTGGTGGAGCCGCCAGGGCACTGCCAAGACGCCGCCGGACCGTATCATTTTCCACGGTCACTAAGCAGGAGATAACAACAATGAAAAAACTGATTTTTTCCCTGATCGCGGCTTTTGGCCTGGTTACCGGTGCACACGCCTCCGAAGGCGGCATTACCTGGGACAAGGCGCCGAACAATGGCAATGACATGGTCGCGCTGCAAAACGGCGCCAAGTTGTTCGTCAACTATTGCCTCAATTGCCATTCCGCGGCCTTCATGCGCTTTAACCGCCTGAAAGACCTCAGCACGGACGATGCAAAACTCACCGATCAGCTGATCAAGGACAACCTGCTGTTCACCACTGAAAAAGTGGGCGACACCATGAAGGCGGCGATTGATCCCAAGCAGGCCAAGGACTGGTTCGGCGGCAACCCGCCCGACCTGACCGTGATAGCGCGTTCGCGCGCCGGTGCCGGCGGCACGGGTGCTGATTACCTTTACACCTACCTGCGCACCTACTACCGGGACGACACCAAGGCGACCGGCTGGAACAACCTGGCCTTTCCGAGTGTGGCCATGCCGCATGTGCTGTGGGAGCTGCAAGGCGAGCGCGAGCCGCAGTATGACCACAAGGAAGAGCACGGCCACAAGGTAGCCATCTTCAAAGGCTGGAAGCAAGTTACGCCCGGCACCATGACGCCGCTGCAGTACGACCAGGCCATAGGCGACCTTGTCGGTTACCTGCAATGGATGGCCGAGCCGGCCCAGAACACCCGCATTCGCGTTGGCGTCTGGGTGCTGCTTTTCCTTCTCGGCTTAACTTTCGTCGCCTGGCGCCTGAATGCGGCGTTCTGGAAAGACGTCAAGTAATTTTTTCGCCGGGACCTGGTTCCCGGCACCTTCTGGAGTGGATGCTTTTTATATGTATCCACTCCTTTGCATTTAGGAGTTCCGCACCATGATGGTCCTTTATTCAGGCACAACCTGCCCCTTCTCGCATCGCTGCCGTTTTGTGTTGTTTGAAAAGGGCATGGACTTCGAAATCCGCGACGTCGACCTGTACAACAAGCCCGAAGACATCAATGTGATGAATCCCTACGGCCAGGTGCCTATCCTGGTCGAGCGCGACCTCATTCTGTATGAATCGAACATCATCAATGAGTACATCGACGAGCGCTTCCCGCATCCGCAGCTCATGCCCGGTGACCCGGTTGACCGCGCACGCGTTCGCCTCTTTTTGCTGAACTTTGAAAAAGAGCTGTTTGTGCATGTCAGCACGCTCGAATCGCGCGCCTCCAAGGGCAACGAAAAGGCACTGGAAAAAGCCCGCTCGCACATTCGCGACCGCCTGACGCAACTCGCCCCCATCTTCCTGAAGAACAAGTTCATGCTGGGCGATAACTTCTCCATGCTGGACGTGGCGATCGCTCCGTTGCTGTGGCGCCTCGATTACTACGACATCGATCTGTCGAAGAATGCTGCGCCGCTGCTCAAATACGCGGAACGCATTTTCTCGCGCCCGGCATACATCGAAGCACTGACGCCTTCCGAAAAGGTCATGCGGAAATAATCCACCTGACCCGACTTCTGGACAAGCAGCTTGGCTGAATTCATGAACGCCCTGGACTCCACGTCAACACGTCCGTATCTGATACGAGCCCTGTACGAATGGTGCACCGACAACGGCTTCACACCCTATGTGGCTGTGTCGGTGGACGACACCGTGCAGGTGCCGCGCGAGTATGTGAAGAACAATGAAATCGTGCTCAATATCAGCTTTGACGCGACCTCGTCGCTCAAGCTGGGCAACGATTTCATCGAGTTCAAGGCGCGTTTTGCCGGTAGCGCCCGGGAAATCATGGTCCCGATCAGTCACGTGATTGCCATTTATGCCCGTGAAAACGGACAGGGCATGGCTTTCCCGATGGGGGCGCCCGCGACGGGCACGGCCCCTGGCACCGAACCGGGAAGTGATGGCGGCACGGTCGCCCCAGGCGCTTCCCCCTCGCCGTCAGCGGCGACTGCACATCCGCACAATCCGGCGGAAGGTACCGAAGGCAAGATCATGCAACTGGTACCTGAAAGCGCCCACGGTGAGGATGATGACGGCACCGATCCGCCTGAGCCTCCCAAGCCGCCGCGTACACGGCCTTCATTGAAACGGGTCAAGTAAAATAGCTTTCCTTGTGCCGCTTTAGCTCAGTTGGTAGAGCAACCGCCTTGTAAGCGGTAGGTCGTCAGTTCGATTCCGACAAGCGGCACCATTTATCCCGATTCTTGCCTTTCCCATGCCATATGGGTACCATACGCTACAAATTTTGTAGCAGGCAATCAGGCAACCACGCTGTTTCAGATGCGAAGAGGCTTTTGAGGCCCCCTCAGGGCTACTACTTTTTGACTATTAGTATCTTGAGTCGAATTGAGGTAACCTTCCAACCTTTGCCGAGAAGGCGGGCCTGGATAAGGGGCAGTAGCTGGCGGATTTTGGCAGCGGCCGCATTGCCGCTCACCAGCAGGCACCAGGTGTCGCCGTCAATGGGACCGGCCTGGACGGCAGGGCGCAAGGCTTCAGGCAGCAGCGATTCAATGGCTTTGAGCCTGTCGCTGGATTCCTGGACGAGCTCCGTCAGACGAGCCAGGGACGGGGAATTCCCCGCAGCCTGGTAAGCAGAAAGCGCCTGCGGAAGGCGCCGGTCGGTGGTCATGATGTGCGGTGCGCGGCCATATGGCGCCCAAGCTTTTAAAGAGGTAGACAAGTGCATTTGATTATCACGGATGCGTGGCTGGCGAAAAGCCGGGCCATCTATTTAAGCGGCACAAAACTGGTTCTGGCGGGCTTTGTCGCCGCATTGGCGCTCATGCTTGTGGCTGCTGGTCTTTATCACTGGGTGTTTCTGAAAGGCGCCCGTGAAGGCTGGCCGGTCATTGGTTCGTTGGTCAAGCTTATGGTCAAAGATGAATTCGACCAGCGTGATCGCTTCATGCGCGAGAACCTCGACGTGATGGCCAAGCGGGTCGGTGAAATGCAGGCCAAGATGATGCAGCTCGAAGCCCTCGGCGAACGGGTCTCCGGCCTGGCGGGCGTCAATCCAAGCGAAATCAAAGTCACGCCTGGCCGGGGCGGCGCGCTGGTGGCCGGTCCATCACTCACCATGGAAGAGTTGCAGGCCACCCTGGCCGACCTGGACAAGCTGACCGACCAACGGGTTGATCTGATGACTGTCATGGAGTCTCGCCTTTTCGACCAGAAGATCAAAAAGATGATGGTTCCCACCCAGGAGCCGGTGGCAGGCGGCAATCTCGGCTCTGCTTTTGGTTGGCGCATTGATCCGATGAACGGGCGGTCGGCGCTGCACACCGGACTGGATTTCCCTTCCGAGCCAGGCACCCCCATTCTTGCCGCCGCCGGCGGTGTGGTCGTAACGCAGGAATACCACCAAGCCTACGGAAACATGGTGGAAGTCGACCATGGCAACGAGCTGGTCACGCGTTACGCCCACGCTTCGCGCGTGCTGGTGAAAAAGGGCGACCTGGTCAAACGTGGACAGAAAATCGCCGAGGTGGGCACCACCGGCCGTTCTACCGGCCCGCATCTGCACTTCGAGGTGCTGGTTCAAGGCGTCTTCCAGGATCCGCAGAAGTTCCTGACCGCAGGGCGCAACCTGCCGAAACCGGCGGTGGCAGCGGTTTCCCCGCAGCCGGCTTTGCCCGGCCTGCCGCAGCTGCCGCGCCCTCACTAGAGACGCCCAACAGGCGGCGCTTGCCACGGCGCAATGCGCCGCTTTCTTCACTGACTCTTCGCTGACCTGGCGTTTTAGGGGCGGTAACCCTATTGCCCCCCGGCAGAGTTAAAATCAGAGGTTTGCGCACAGTTGAACTCACTGATAGCGCCCACACCTAGGTTCCGTACTCAATAAGGGATTTCGGCCGCATTGCCAGCTCAAGGGGAGCGGTCAAGGCGGCCTCGCATTTATGGCTTCCAACATCCTGACCAAAATTTTCGGCAGCCGCAACGACCGGCTGCTCAAAACCTACCGCAAAACCGTAGAACGCATCAATGCGCTGGAAACCGAGTACGAGAAGCTGGACGACGACCAGCTCCGTGCCAAAACCCAGGAGTTCAAGAGCCGCGTAGCCGCTGGCGAAGAACTGGACGCCATCCTTCCCGAAGCCTTTGCCGTGGTGCGTGAGGGCAGCAAACGTGTCATGAAGATGCGGCACTTTGACGTCCAGATGCTGGGCGGCATGTCGCTGCACAACGGCAAGATTTCCGAAATGCGCACGGGCGAAGGCAAGACCCTGACCGCCACGCTGCCGGTCTACCTCAATGCACTCACCGGCAAGGGCGTGCATGTGGTGACGGTGAACGACTACCTGGCCAGTCGCGACGCACGCTGGATGGGCAAGCTCTACAACTTCCTGGGCCTGACGGTCGGCATCAACCTGCCCAACATGTCGCGTGAGGAAAAGCAGGCCGCCTACGGTTCCGACATCACCTACGGCACCAACAACGAGTACGGTTTCGACTACCTGCGCGACAACATGGTCTACGAAGTGGCAGACCGCGTGCAGCGCGGCCTGAACTATGCCATCGTCGACGAAGTGGACTCCATCCTGATCGACGAGGCGCGCACGCCGCTCATCATCAGCGGCCAGGCCGAAGACCATACCGAGATGTACCTGGCGATGAACAAGGTGGTTCCCTTGCTCACGCGCCAGGAAGGCGAGGCCGACCCGCGCACCGGCGAAGGCGTGACCAAGCCCGGTGACTTCACCATCGACGAGAAAACCCACCAGGTCTTCCTGACCGAACAGGGGCACGAGAGCGCAGAACGCCTGCTGTTCAACCTGGGCCTGATCGCCGAAGGCGCCACCCTGTACGACCCGGCCAACATCTCGCTGATGCACCACCTGTATGCGGCCCTGCGTGCCAACCTGCTTTATCACCGCGACCAGCACTATGTGGTGCAAGACGGCGAAGTCGTCATCGTCGACGAGTTCACCGGCCGCCTGATGTCGGGCCGCCGCTGGAGCGATGGCCTGCATCAGGCCGTCGAAGCCAAGGAAGGCGTGCAGATCCAGGCCGAAAACCAGACCCTGGCCTCCATCACCTTCCAGAACTATTTCCGCCTGTACGGCAAGCTCGCCGGCATGACCGGCACCGCCGACACCGAAGCCTATGAGTTCTCTGAAATCTACGGCCTGGAAACTACGGTGATCCCGCCCAACCGCGTGAGCCGCCGCGACGACCAACTGGACCGCGTCTACAAGACCACGCGCGAAAAATACGAAGCGGCCATCAAGGACATCCGCGAATGCTACGAGCGCGGCCAGCCCGTACTGGTCGGCACGACCTCGATTGAGAACTCCGAGATCATCGACCAGTTGCTGGTCAAGGAAAACCTGCCGCACCAGGTGCTTAACGCCAAGCAACATGCCCGTGAAGCCGACATCATCGCCCAGGCAGGCAAGCCGAAGATCATCACCATCGCCACCAACATGGCAGGCCGCGGCACCGACATTGTGCTGGGCGGCAATGTTGAAAAACTGATCGAGGCGGTTGAAGCAGACGAAGCGCTGGACGCCGCCGCCAAAGAGGCCGAAATCACCCGCCTGCGCGCCGTGTGGAAAGAAGAGCACGAACAGGTCACCGGCTTGGGCGGGCTGCGCATCATCGCGACCGAACGCCATGAATCACGCCGTATCGACAACCAGCTGCGCGGCCGTTCAGGTCGCCAGGGTGACCCAGGTTCGTCGCGGTTTTACCTGAGCCTGGACGATCCGCTGATGCGCATTTTCGCGGGTGATCGCGTCAAAGCCATCATGGAGCGGCTCAAGATGCCTGATGGTGAAGCGATCGAGGCGGGCATCGTGACCCGCAGTATCGAGTCGGCCCAGCGCAAGGTTGAAGCACGCAATTTCGACATCCGCAAGCAACTGCTGGAATACGACGACGTCGCCAACGACCAGCGCAAGGTGATCTACCAGCAGCGCAACGACATCATGGATGCCGGCAGCCTGCAGGCGCAGATCGCATCACTGCGCGAAGGCTGCTTCACCGACCTGGCGCGCCAATACGTGCCGGTGGAAAGCGTCGAGGAGCAATGGGACGTGGCGGGGCTGGAGAACGTGCTGCGCGACGAATGGCAGATCGAATTTCCCCTGCGCGCAGAGCTCGATGCCGCCACGGCCATTACCGACGACGAAGTGGTTGAGAAGGTCATCGCCGCAGCCAACGCCGCCTTTGACGACAAGGTCGAAAAAATCGGCGAAGAAAACTTCATGCAGTTCGAACGGGTGGTTTTGCTGCAAAGCATCGACAGCCACTGGCGCGAGCACCTGAGCGCGCTCGACTACCTGCGCCAGGGTATCCACCTGCGCGGTTATGCGCAAAAGCAGCCCAAGCAGGAATACAAGCGCGAAGCGTTTGAACTGTTCGGCCAACTGCTCGACAGCGTCAAAAATGAAGTCACCAAAATTTTGATGACGGTCAAGATCCAGTCGGGCGAGCAGCTGGAGCAAGCGGCCGAAGAAATGGAAAGCCGCGCCGAGAACATCACCAATGTCACCTACACGGCGCCTACCGAAACCGGCGAAGTGGAAACGACGGTGGACGAGGAGTCGCAGCGCCGCGCACCGGCCGTTCCGGTTGGCGATGTACCCCGCGTGGGCCGCAACGACCCCTGCCCTTGCGGTTCGGGTAAAAAATACAAAAACTGCCACGGCCTGCTGAGCTGAGTGCGGAGCGCTTCTCCAAGGCTAGCTTTCTTTAGACCCTTTCGACCTTACCCTGGTTCCGGAGTCAAAACATGCCCGTCAATCTGGTTGCCACGCCTGCCGCCGATCTCTACCCTGTACCCGGCGTGCGCTGGGGCATCACTGAGGCGGGCATACGCAAGGCCAATCGCAAAGACCTCTCCGTGTTGTTGCTCGATGAAGGCGCGTCGGTAGGCGCCGTCTTCACGCAAAACCGCTTTTGCGCGGCGCCTGTGCAGATTTGCCGCGAGCATCTTGCCAAAAATGACGGCAAGACGGCCGGCATACGTGCCATGCTGATCAATACCGGTAATGCCAACGCCGGCACCGGCGATGACGGCCTGAGCCGCGCACACGCCAGTTGCATCGCGCTGGCCCGTCTGCTCGATCTCGCGCCCGAGCAGATTCTGCCCTTCTCCACCGGCGTCATCATGGAGCCGCTACCCAATGATCGCATCGCGGCTGGCTTGCCGGCCGCGCTGGCCGACGCGAAGGAGAACAACTGGGGCAACGCGGCCGAAGCCATCATGACCACCGACACGGTGGCCAAGGCTTTTTCCAAACGCATCAAGCTGACAGGCGCAGACGTCACCATCACCGGCATCAGCAAAGGCGCAGGCATGATCCGGCCCAATATGGCCACCATGCTGGGCTTTATGGCGACGGATGCCTGCGTGGCCCAGCCGCTCATGGCGCAGCTCGCCAAAGAACTGGCTGAGGGCTCGTTTAACCGCGTGACGGTGGACGGCGACACATCGACCAACGATTCTTTTGTGGTGGTCGCCAGCAACAAGGCCAAGCACGCGCCTGTGACCTCGCTGGACAGCGCAGATGGCCAGGCCTTGCGCGCCGCCATGCTCGACATCGCGAAGAAGCTGGCACAAGCCATTGTTCGTGACGGCGAAGGCGCGACCAAATTCATGACCATCCAGATTGAAGGCGGCAAGACCGGCGAAGAATGCCGCAAAGTGGCCTATGCCATTGCCCATTCACCACTGGTGAAGACGGCGTTCTTTGCCAGCGACCCCAACCTCGGCCGCATCCTGGCGGCTGTCGGTTACGCAGGCATTGACGACCTGGATCAGACAAAAATCGATTTGTACCTGGACGACGTGCTGGTGGCCAAGAACGGCGGCCGGCATCCCGGCTATGTGGAGGCCGACGGCCAGCGCGTGATGAAGCAAAGCGAGATCACGGTGCGCGTGCTGCTGGGCCGCGGCACGGCGGCCGACACCGTCTGGACCTGCGACTTCTCGTACGAGTACGTCAAGATCAACGCCGACTACCGCAGTTAATCAAACACCCCAAATGAACGAGCAGTTTGAACGCCTGATCGCCCGCGTCGAGTCCCTGATGGCGCGGATTGAGTCCGTGCTGCCGCAGCCTTTGACCGCGCCGGACTGGAGCGCCTCCGTCGCTTACCGCTACCGCAAGCGCAGCTCCGGCCACGGCTCACTCGAGCCGGTACGGCACATCGGCAACATGAGCCTGGTGGACCTCAAGGAAATCAACGACCAGAAGGAAAAGATCAAGCGCAACACCGAGCAGTTTGTGCTCGGCAAGCCCGCCAACAACGTGCTGTTGACCGGCGCGCGCGGCACCGGCAAGTCCTCGCTGATCAAGGCCTGCCTCAATGCATATTCGGCGCGCGGCCTGCGGCTGATTGAAGTCGACAAGGCCGACCTGATCGACCTGCCGGACATCGTCGATGTGGTGTCCGGTCTACCCGAAAAATTCATCGTCTTTTGCGACGACCTGAGTTTTGAAGAGGGTGAGCCGGGCTACAAGGCGCTCAAGTCCATCCTCGATGGCTCCGTCGCGGCGGCCACGCCCAATGTGCTGATCTACGCGACCAGCAACCGGCGCCACCTGCTGCCCGAGTACATGACGGAAAACCTCACCTACACGCGCAGTGACGACGGCGAAGTGCACCCCGGGGAAGTGGTTGAAGAAAAAATTTCGCTGTCTGAACGCTTCGGCCTCTGGGTCAGCTTTTACCCCTTTAGCCAGGACGAATACCTGACCATCGTCGCGCAGTGGCTGTCGTCGTTTGGCGTGGGCCCGGACGCGATTGCTGCGGCCAAACCGGCCTCGCTGGTCTGGGCGCTGGAGCGTGGCTCGCGCAGCGGGCGCGTGGCCTACCAGTTCGCCCGCGACTATGCCGGCCGCGACAGCGCCAGCCGGCCTGTGGCGGCGCCGGCCATTGCTGCCTATGAGCGGCCAGGCGCTGCTGCCGCGGCCTCGTCTGACCAAGCGCCAGATCACTCCACATGAGCGTTCTGGTCGCTGACGGGGAGCGCCCGCGCGAGGGCGGTGTGGATCGCAAAGTTGTGGATGTCGCGGTCGGCGTGTTGATCCGCCCCAACGGCGACTTCCTGCTGACGTCTCGCCCGCCTGGCAAGGTCTACGAAGGCTATTGGGAATTTCCGGGCGGCAAGCTCGAGCAGGGCGAGAGCGTTGAAGCCGCGCTGCGCCGCGAGCTCCAGGAAGAAATCGGCGTCACCATCGCGGCTGCGCATCCCTGGAAGGTCGAGATGGTCGACTACCCGCACGCGCTGGTGCGCCTGAACTTCTGCAAGGTGTTTGAATGGGCTGGCGAGCTGCACATGCATGAGGGCCAGTCCTATGCGTGGCAGTCGCTGCCGGTCAGCGTGGAGCCGGTGCTGCCCGGCACAGTGCCGGTGCTTGCCTGGTTTGCGGAAGAAAAAAGTTGATCACCCCCGTCCAGGCTCACTGCGTGTAGCCTGTTCCCCCCTTGCAGGGGGCGGTGCCTGCGGCCTGGCAAAGCCAGATCCGCGGCTCCTGCTTGCTAAAGCAGGTTGCTATCAAATTAACAGCTGGTAGCCAAGGTGGTTATTGGGCTACCGGCACTTTTCTCTTAAGAAAAGCTCAGCCCGCGAATGCCCAGTTTTTGCTCGCCCCCATGACGGCATCGGGATACGGCGACTTTCCGCGTGAGCCGTTGTAGCGGCCCAGGCCCATGAAGACGTCACCGCGCTCCCGGTCCAGGTAGTGGCGCAGGATCACGCAGCCAAAGCGCAAATTGGTCTGCATGTGAAACAGCTTGCCGGCGTCGCCGTCGCCGATCACGCGCGTCCAGAAGGGCATCACCTGCATGTAACCGCGCGCGCCGACGTTGCTCACCGCGAACTTGCGGAAATTGCTCTCGACCTGGATCAAGCCCAGCACCAGCGTGGTGTCGAGTCCGGCGCGTTTGCTCTCGTACCAGACGGTCTGCAAAAACTCCTTGCGGATTTGCCACTCGGGTTTTTTCTTCTTGAGGCGATCGCTCATGGCGCCCAGCCAGCGCAGGTACGTGAGCCGGCTTTCGGTGTCCTTGAACTCGGGAATGGGCGGCGCCTGGTTGGCGATGGCCGAACTCAGCGCGGTGCGCACGGAGTCAATCAGTGGCTCTTCAACCTGCGCGCCGGCATTGGCCTGCTCTGAAATCAATAGCGGAATACCAAGAGCTGGAAAGGCCTGGAGGCATTTTCTTCTTGAAATCAGCCCGCCCCCTGCAAGAGAGGGCGAGCCGGATGCGAGCACATTCACGGTATCTGCGAAAGCCATGCAAATATCAAAACGGTCAACGTGGCTGAAGCGCTCAAAGCGCCAGCTTTCCCTTGAGGAAGTCAAAGGCGCCGGCGGCGTCAATTTTGCTGGAGGCCGCGTCACGGCGGTGCTGGTATTCCAGCTGCCCTTCCTTGAGGCCGCGGTCGCCGATGGTGACGCGGTGCGGCACGCCGATCAGCTCCCAGTCGGCAAACATCGCGCCGGGGCGCTCGCCGCGGTCGTCCAGGATGACGTCGACGCCTGCCGCGAGCAGTTCGGCGTAGAGCTTGTTCGCTGCCGCCTCGACTTCAGGGAAGCGATCAGGACTGATGGGGCACAGCACCACGGTGAAAGGAGCGATGGCATCGGGCCAGATGATGCCGCGTTCGTCGTGGTTTTGCTCGATGGCGGCGGCCGGCAGGCGTGTGATGCCGATGCCGTAGCAGCCCATTTCCATGAACTGCGGTTTGCCGTTTTCACCGAGGAAGGTGGCGTTCATCGCCTTGCTGTATTTGGTGCCGAGGTAAAACACGTGGCCTACTTCGATGCCGCGCTCGATGACCAGCGCGCCTTTGCCGTCGGGTGAGGGATCACCCGCCACCACGTTGCGGATGTCGGCTACCAAAGTTGGCTCGGGCAGATCGCGGCCCCAGTTGACGCCGGTGAGGTGAAAGTCCACTTCGTTGGCGCCGCACACCCAGTCGGCCAGCGCCGCGACTTCGCGGTCAACCACCAGCTTGACGGGTTTTTTCAGGTTCAGCGGGCCGAGGTAGCCCGGCTTGCAGCCGAAGTGGTCCTCGATTTCGGGCAGAGTCGCAAAACGGAAGTTCGCCAGGCCCTCGACCTTGCCGACCTTGATCTCGTTCATGTCATGGTCGCCGCGCAGCAGCAGCAGCCAGACCTGCGATTTGATGACCTTGCCCGTCTCATCGAGTTCGTCTGTGGCCAGCACCAGCGACTTGACGGTGGTTTGCAGCGGAATGCCCAGCAGCTCGGCCACGTCGGCGCAGGTGGCTTTGCCGGGTGTCGGCGTTTTGGCCATGGCCTTTGACGCCGGCTTGCGCGAGCCCTGGGGCGCCAGCGCTTCGGCTTTTTCCATGTTGGCGGCGTAATCGCTGCCGGGGCAGTAAACGATGGCGTCTTCGCCGGTCGCGGCGATCACCTGGAACTCTTCGCTCAGGTCGCCGCCTATGGCGCCGCTGTCGGCCGCGACTGCGCGGTAGGTGAGGCCAAAGCGGTCAAAAATCTTGCGGTAAGCGGCCGCCATGACCTGGTAGCTGACCTTGGCGCTGTCCTGGTCGCGGTCAAAGCTGTAGGCGTCCTTCATGATGAACTCGCGCCCGCGCATGAGGCCGAAGCGCGGACGGCGCTCGTCGCGAAATTTCGTCTGGATCTGGTACAGGTTTTTGGGCAGCTGCTTGTAGCTCTTGATGTCCTGGCGCATCACGTCGGTGACGACCTCCTCGCTGGTCGGCTGGACGACAAAGTCGCGGCCGTGACGGTCCTTGATGCGCAGCAGCTCGGGGCCCATTTTTTCAAAGCGGCCGGTTTCCTGCCAGAGCTCGGCTGGTTGGATGACCGGCATGGTCATTTCGACGGCGCCGGCCCGGTTCATTTCCTCGCGCACGATGGCCTCGACCTTGCGGATCACGCGCAGGCCCATGGGCATGTAGTTGTAAACGCCGGCGCCCAGCTTCTTGATCATGCCCGCCCGCGTCATGAGCTGGTGGCTCACGACTTCTGCGTCGGCAGGCGCTTCCTTGAGGGTGGAAATGAAGAACTGGGAGGCTTTCATGGGCGGTTTTCTGGAATTCCGGGGGTGGAAAAAGGGGTGAAAAGGGGGCTGAAAACGAATGGAAAAGGAGTGCTGTAGTCCGCTGTGCGCTTGGCGCTGGGGCCTTCGCTGTGCATAATGGACTCAGTTTAAAAAATTTGAGGTTTGATTATGCTTGACCGGGACGGCTTTAGGCCCAACGTCGGCATCATCTTGCTCAACCAGAGAAGTCAGGTATTTTGGGGCAAACGTATCCGTACCCACTCGTGGCAATTTCCGCAGGGTGGCATTGACCGGGGCGAAAATCCCGAGCAGGCCATGTACCGCGAGTTACATGAAGAAGTGGGGCTGTTGCCGCAGCATGTGAGTGTGCTGGCCCGAACCCGAGACTGGTTGCGCTATGAGGTGCCTGACCGGTTCATCCGCCGCGATGCGCGCGGACATTACAAAGGCCAGAAACAAATCTGGTTTCTCCTTCAGCTGGTCGGTCACGACTGGGACTTGAACCTGCGCGCAACCGATCACCCCGAGTTCGATGCCTGGCGCTGGAACGACTACTGGGTGCCGCTGGATGTGGTGGTGGAGTTCAAGCGCGGTGTGTATGAAATGGCGCTGACCGAGCTGTCGCGTTTTGTGCCGCGCGTGGACAACCGCAGCGATCCCCGTCCCGACCACCGCAACCGCTACCTGCGCGGAGGCCTGCACCAGCGCGATCACGCGGGCCCGGCCGGCGAGGCCGGATTTCATGCCCCGGGCGAGCCTTTTCACGCCCAGATCAGGCCTGGCGCCTCTTTTGAATTGCCGCCGGGCGCTACCTTTGAACCTGATCCGCAAACCAGTCTGGGCGCGGATCCCACCACCCCAAAATCATGAAACTCAAATCGGCCTTTCTGGCCTCGCTATTCCTGATGGCGCTTAACGCTTCGAGTCCGGCACAGGCCCAGGTGTATGCCTTCGAGGACCCTGCCGACTGGAAGGAAATCGAGACGCCGCCGCCCCCGGCGTTTGACGACAAGAAGCTGATCACGTTTGAGGTCTCATCCAATTCGCAACTGGTGTATGGCGTAGACCCGGCGGCCATCAGCATCTCCCCGAAGGACGGGGTCGTGCGTTATGTCGTGGTGGCTTCCAATTCGAGCGGCGCCCGCAATGTGATGTACGAAGGCATACGCTGCTCGACCGGCGAATTCAAAACCTACGCCCGCTATTCATCGGACGGAAAGTGGACCAACGTGAGCAATCCGCAATGGCGCTCACTGTTTGAGAACATGCCGTCCAAACATGCCTTGCGCTTTGCCCGGGCCGGCGCTTGCGACAGCGCGGCGCCCGCGACTTCGGTCGACGTGCTGGTCAGACGGCTGAAAAACCCGAACTTCAGAATGGCCGATTAACGTCGGCCGGCCTGGCTGGGCGCCTGCAAAAGGGGCTAGCGGGTCAATACGAGATTGGTGCGGTGGAGCATTTCGGGCTCGCCCGTGTAGCCCAGCAGTTTCTCGAACTCCGAAGACGCCTTGCGGCAAATCAGCCGGGCCTCCGCGCTCGAATAATTGGCCAGTCCGCGCGCGATTTCCACGCCCTCGGGCCCCCGCACGGCGATGACATCGCCCCGGGAAAATTCACCCTGCACCGCGGTCATGCCGATGGGCAGCAGGCTTTTGCCTTCGTCTCGCACCTTTATCACCGCTCCTGCATCCACCGTCACCGAGCCGCGCATCTGCAGGTGATCGGCCATCCACTGTTTGCGTGCCTGCATTTTCTGGGTTTGCGCCACCAGCAGCGTGCCGATGGACTCGCCCCGTGTCAGCCGGATGAGCGCCTGGGGCTCGCGCCCCCAGGCGATGACGGTCGAGGCACCCGAGCCGGCAGCGCGCTTGGCCGCCAAAATCTTGGTGATCATGCCGCCCTTGCCGATGCTGGAGCCCGCGCCGCCCGCCATGGCCTCCAGCGATACGTCGCCGGCCTTGGCTTCGTGCACAAACTGCGCGGACGGGTCCTTGCGCGGGTCGGCGGTGTAAAGTCCCTTCTGGTCGGTGAGGATGACCAGTGCGTCGGCCTCCACCAGGTTGGCGACCAGTGCGCCCAGGGTGTCGTTGTCGCCGAATTTGATCTCGTCGTTGACGACCGTGTCATTTTCGTTGATGACGGGCACCACGCCGAGTTGAAGCAGGGCCAGCAGAGTAGAGCGCGCGTTGAGGTAGCGCTCGCGGTCGGCCAGGTCGGCGTGCGTCAGCAGGACCTGGGCGCTGCCGATGCCGTTTTCGCGCAGCTTGGTCTCATAGACCTGGACGAGGCCCATCTGGCCCACTGCGGCGGCGGCCTGCAACTCATGGATGGCCTTGGGCCGGGTGGTCCAGTTCAGGCGCTTCATGCCCTCGGCGATAGCGCCACTGCTCACCATGATCACCTCTCGCCCGTCTTTAACGAGGGCAGCCAGTTGTTCGCACCACTGGCCGATGGCGACGGCATCCAGCCCGCGGCCTTCGTTGGTGACCAGGCTGGAGCCCACCTTGACCACAATGCGTTTGGCGTTGCGCAGGATGGGGGAGCCTGTTTTTTCTTGCATGTTTTAGGTGCTTTTCAGGCCGTAGCCCAATGATTACATGGGTAGGTAGCTATTATTTTTATAGCAATACCGTTTTGCATCGGCTTGCGAACGGTGCCAAAAAAGAAGGCGTCAGGACGATTCAGGCGGCTCTGGAGGTAGTGGGGCAAAGCGCGGGTCGATTTCTTCTTCGGGTTGTTCGCTTTTCTGGACTTGCTTGACGTGCTGGTAGATCGTCTTGATCAGGTGCTCGCAGCCTTCACGCGTGAGCGCCGAGATCTCGAACACCGGCCCTTTAAATTTGAAACGCTTGACGAAATCCTTGACGATAGCTGCGCGCTTGTCGGCGTCCACCATGTCGAGCTTGTTGAGCACCAGCCAGCGCGGTTTCTCATAAAGTGCTTCGTCGTACTTCTTCAGCTCGCCGACGATGGCCTTGGCCTGCGCGACCGGGTCCACGCCCTCGTCAAAAGGGGCCAGATCCACGATGTGCAGCAGCAAGCGGGTGCGCTGCAGGTGCCGCAGGAAGAGGTGGCCCAGGCCCGCGCCTTCGGAGGCGCCTTCGATCAGGCCAGGCAGGTCGGCCACCACAAAGCTTTGCTCGGGGCCCACCCGCACCACACCCAGATTGGGGTGAAGCGTGGTGAAAGGGTAGTCGGCAATGCGGGGGCGGGCGTTCGAGATCGCCGAGATCAAAGTGGATTTGCCGGCGTTGGGCATGCCGAGCAGGCCTACGTCGGCCAGCACTTTCAGCTCCAGCTTGAGGCTTTTGCGCTCACCGGGCCAGCCGGGCGTCTTGCTGCGGGGCGCGCGGTTGGTCGAACTTTTGAAGCGCAGGTTGCCGAAACCGCCGTCGCCGCCCTTGGCGATCAGCACTTGCTCGCCGGGGACCAGCAGTTCGTAAAGCACTTCGCCGGTTTCGCCGTCGGTCAGGATGGTGCCTACCGGCATCTTGAGGATGATGTCGTCGCCCTTGGCGCCGAACATGTCAGAGCCCATGCCATGCTGGCCGTTACGGGCCTCATGGCGGCGAGAGAACCGGAAGTCCACCAGGGTGTTCAGGTTGATATCCGCCACGGCATACACGTGGCCGCCTCGCCCGCCGTCACCGCCATTGGGGCCGCCGAACTCCTTGTATTTTTCATGGCTGAACGAGACGCAGCCACTCCCGCCATCGCCTGCGGCAATGTCAATAAAGGCTTCGTCAACAAATTTCATGATGGAGTACTGCGGTTAAGGCGGGCGCAAGAGGCCGAAGATCAAGTTTACAAATAAAAAAGCCCCGACAGGTCGGGGCTTCGTTTCAGTCGAAGTGACTTATCGAAGTGATCAGCTTACGCCGGGGTCACATTCACGGTGTGCTTGTTCAGCGCGCCCTTGACGGAAAACGAGACCGAGCCGTCAACCAGTGCAAACAGGGTGTGGTCCTTGCCGATGCCGACATTGACGCCTGGATGGAACTTGGTGCCGCGCTGGCGCACGATGATGCTGCCTGCGTTGATGACTTCGCCGCCGAATTTCTTCACGCCAAGCATTTTGGGCTGTGAATCACGCCCGTTTCGCGTAGAGCCGCCGCCTTTTTTCTGTGCCATTTTTCGTTACTCCTGGTACGTCCCTGCTCAGCCGGCGATGACGCCGATTTGCAGTTCCGTGTAGTTTTGACGGTGGCCCTGACGTTTTTGGTAGTGCTTGCGACGGCGCATTTTGAAAATGCGAACCTTGTCGTGCCTACCTTGTGAAAGGACAGTGACTGTAACAGTGGCGCCGGACACCAAGGGCGTACCAACCGTGATCGAGCTGCCGGTGCCGACAGCCAATACCTGGTCAATAACGATCTCTTGGCCTACGTCCGCAGCAATCTGTTCTACTTTAATTTTTTCTCCAGTAGCAACCTTGTATTG
>Ga0307513_10000039_pt1 | contig 173792 bp, 162 predicted proteins | sample 15_EM_MG_FD_202174 | JGI IMG/M metagenome (GOLD analysis project Ga0307513, IMG submission 202174) | Populus trichocarpa ectomycorrhiza microbial communities from riparian zone in the Pacific Northwest, United States - 15_EM | ecosystem: Host-associated > Plants > Roots > Unclassified...
GACCTGGGATGACTTGTTTTTCCCTTGGCTGGAGGGGGTGGGGTTTCTTTGCCATGGGATACTTCCCGAATGCAGCGGATGTACCTTAGGTAGCACCTAAAAACAATCCACGGAATTAACAAAAAAACAAAAACTACCCTATATATGTCTGACCGGATAGTCTTTAAACCCCAAAGTTCCGGCTATCCCTCGCGAAATACCGGTACGTGAAGACCATCTATCTATCCCCTTTGGGGAATGGTGGAATGGAGAAGCAATGGCGATAGGCTATTAATACCGTACATTGGACAAACAGAGGAACCCTCAGGAAAGTTTCTTGTGGCAGGCTCGATAAAAATGTCACGAGAGATCAGCGAGTGATTTCCTCATAGAAAATCATCTCCATCTGTCCGAGCGAGGGAGGGGTGGCCGAGTGGCTCGTGGTTTCGTCTGCCAGGTATCGATCTCCGGATGAGCATCCAGCGTCCTCGTTCTAGTTCGCAATGCAGTAAATTAGCAGTTGAGACGACTCCCTCCTCGGATACGCAATTGATGATATGAGCAAACTTTCCACCACTGAAACTTGCTATGACAGGAAGGGAACTCCGAGATACGGGCTCCTGGTACCTGTGCGATCCACCTTAGGTAGGAGAATCCCTAGGGACACAAGGCTCAATCTGTCAATATGGATGGATGAATCGCGGTATTGTTTGTCTCATACTCGGCAGGCAACGGTTCATCGATTGAGGAAACTCCATGGTAACAATATTGTATCCTCTATCACCATGCCTTGCTCTGTGGAATCGGTCATCATGTCAGGCGAGGATACCGGTATCTTGCGATTAGGCCCTGGGCGCTACCTTACCGCTGGACATGAGCATCTGATTTGTCATTTGCACCATTCTTGTTATGATACAAAGTAACGGCAACCCCCCTCGTCCATTAACCTTCACCTTCACCCATTCTTTCCCTCTTTCAATCTCAGCAATGCTCGACAATCGTTTTGGAAAGACCGTGTGCCTACGATAGCACAACCGCAATGGGGCACAAGCCATGCAAAGGAAGCCGCATTACTAACACTAACACTCTCGCCCGCTCTGCCCATCGGAGTCACGTGACGTTTATAAAAATATCGTATCGTAGTCACCGTGATTTACCGTACTCGAGTACTCCAAGCCGCTTCTCTAGTGGAGGTTAAGCCACAAATATGCAGCCAAGGCTCGAGCAGTTGGTGGGGAAATCCATTGGGTTGGTCAACCAGCAACTACTCGTAGCAACGAGCAACCGGCGGCGGCCGCATCACCCAAGAAAACCGAAAGGGAATCCGATAGAAATCTCTTTCCCATAGTTTTTTCTTCTCCCACCTTACCCGTATTTTTTTAACCCAATTTATTTCGGGTGCTCCTGTCCCTGAATTTCTCTCCTATCTACCCTATCACACTCTTCTTTCTTTCCTCCCCAACGAGACAGGAAGTGGCTCTTCAGTCCACCAAACCCGCCAGTTGCGGGTCCTTGACGTCACGCTACAAGTAGATACCGTGCCAAACTCCCAATGCCCTCCCCACGCAGACTAAAGTTAATAGCCGTAGCAGCAGTAACGGTGTTTCTAATCCTTGTTTACTACAATGTACTTCTTTCCCTCTTCCCCCTCCATTCAACACTCTACCCGTTGCTAACAAAAGGCCCAAACAGAGCGGAAGAGATGTCGTCAAGGGAGAAACTTACATGCAAACCATGCAAAAAGCCGCCCAGGACCGCGAGAACGCAGGTGTGGGGGGCCGTCTCCGCGAGGCAGCCGACGCAGCGAAGAAAGCGGCAGACATGAAGGCCGGGCCAAAACCCGATTCTCCGAGGGCTGTGGAGGCGGTGATGAAGGGTCGATTGGGACAGGGGCCACTTAGGAAGGAGGGGAGTGAAGGGGATAATGGGGGTGAGTATAGTGCTATACATGATTTGGCGGGGATATTGAGGAGGTCGCCTAGTATGTTCTCCTTCCTCCTGCTAGCTACAAGGCTGCCAGAAGCTAATATCCAACTCCCCAGTAATCATCTTCTCAAAAACCTACTGCCCGCACTCCCACGCCGCAAAGAACCTCTTCCTACGCGCCTACAAGATCGTGCCGGAGCCCTACGTCGTTGAACTAGATAACCACCCACACGGCGCGGAATTGCAGGACCTGCTGGCGAAGCAGACTGGAAGGCGGACCGTTCCCGTGGGTCCCACCCTCTCTCTCTCCTTTCTTCCTTTCTTCCCTTTTTTTTTGATGCCTTGGGAGAAGCTAATTTTGATGGCAATGGCCAACAGAACATCATGATATCCGGAAAATCCATTGGCGGAAACGACGATGCGCAGAAACTCGAGAAGGAGGGGCAGTTGGGCGATACCATACACAGGATGGGCGGAAAGCGGATCATGAGGGTGCTGAAGCTTAAGGAGTGATTCTTTGATCCAGTCTGTTTCCTTGTTCCGTTTGTTTGTTTTTGGAGCTGTAGGATTGAGGGCATCCCGAAGGTGCATTCCTAGTCGTGGTTAATTGTTGTGCCCTGCTGCTGCTCCACGTTTGTTTGTTTCTTGGTGCCGGTGTCGAAATTGGTCCAGGGATGTTTTCTGTCATGCTGCTGTTGTGGAGCGCTGGTTACTGGCTTCACTAGGAATCACAAATAGGCAGCGGGAGGAATAGAAGACTGCGGGGATGGAATCATGAAATGTATTGAAGGCGGGTTAATATACTAAATTTAATGACATACTTGCAGTGTACTGGACGGAGGGTTCCCAACAATAAAAACAAGATATAAATTCCAGCCCAACATATGATCCAAGCAAGCACCAGCACGACAAACGCAGGGATTTGCTATTCAATGAGTCCTGCCGGTACTGGTACGTACCGGTACATCTATCCACGCCTTGGAAAATTTCGCTCATACGTGCTGAAGCACACAGCATTCCCGCAGCTACTACTACCCATCGTCACAGGGCGGGCTGACCAACGAAAACCCTCTTGCAGATCCAACGGCGATCACCCGCAGATAAGGTGTCGCCAGCCAGGATAATTGAATCATTTGAGCAGAGAGGAACCCATGCAAACCAAACCCTGGCCCATAGCGGGAAATAGGGTGCTACAGCTACAGTGCAATGTGAATGCACGAAACCCCATCCGTAAACTCACACAAGTACCGGCGATCCGTACAGCAGCACAGTCTCAATGAGTAATCTCCATTTCCTGAAAAATAATGCACAGCCTGTGGCCAGTCAGCTACCTGCACCGTCCCGTAAGGACTCGTGAAATCAGGTGTCGGCACCGGTATCAGCAACTAGGCCCCTGGGGTTCGCAACCCGACTAGACAAAACACCCCGAGAAGGAATAATACCCCCCAGATGGGGTATAGTTCATTTAAATTTAAGTTGAGCCCTCCTGGACCTCACTAGCTGGTGCTCGCAACTTTGTTATGATACCCCGTTCTGCCACGCCTACCGTATTGTGGTTCACCAAGTCGTGAGCGAAACAATTTCCGTCAGGCAATAATCCGGCAACGGCTTCAACGAACTTTTACGCTCTGGTATCATAGCCATGGTACTGGCCGCTTTCAAAAGTGTTCGGACGCTTTGAGTGCCAAGACATCTGGGTACTTTTGAAATCGGTACCGGTGTTGGGGGTATTTCAATGCCTTCCCCTAGTTGGATGGTGTGTTGCGCATGCCATACTCCCCTCCTGTCGCCTGCGGCGTAACCTCTCTGTAAATCAGTCAATAGACCTGTGCAAAGTAACTCTGAAGATAAACTGCCTAAAGGCTTTCACAAGGGTAAGACAAAGACTGAAGCACTTGAACCAATTGAGAAGGAAAGGAAACGTTGTGAATTGACTGGTTGATCCCCGTGTGGTTGTTCACCTCTGTGCCAAGGCCCACTATTACATGAATTTGGCCGCTGCCAAATAGGCTATCCACAACATCAGACTACCCTAGTACAAACCCCGCCCCACACCGGTGGGTTTTATCTGCGGCATTTTTCCCCCTGTGATGAAGGGTGGGGGTGGGGGGTGGTTGGATGGATGGGTATATAAGGGCTTGCCCTCGCCGGGCACGTCCTCAAAAGAACAAGAGAGCTGTGATGAAGACACCCATGATATGCTTCACTCGCCGATATCCAGCCTTTGCAGAGGCGAATGGAATTAGCTAGGGTCGATCTGAGCTTGTGGAAAAGGTTGAAGCTGGTAGCCACCGGGATTGGGTGGGAAGTGTATTCTAGGTGGTCTCCTCTTTTCCCCATCCTACGGTAACGTTATACTGTAAATTTGGAAGGAAAGCCTCCTCCATAAGGTCCACCCCCTCGTGGGTTCGCCCCCACCTGTCTGGCAAATATTACTTTGTCATGGAGATGATGTTCGGAGAAATTGGAGAGATGGAAATAGAGTTTATCATTTCTCCTTTACCCTTCACTTGTGGCTATAAATGATGGCTTTTCTCCCACATCGCTAACATCCCCTTCGCCCAGGCCACCGCCCTCATTACTAGGCCCTAGTGTCACGTGTGTTTGGAGGTTTGGTAATTTTATGGTATGGTTTAGTGTAGTTCTAGTCGTTTGTGAGGTGTCCACAGCCAGAATTATATCATCTAAATACAGTACAGTAGGTAGTTATTTCAGAAGGAATCATTCATAGCGAGGTGGTATTTCAAACTCCGCTAGGTTTGGGGTATCGCGCCTCATGGGCATGTAGCAGAATCACAGCTGCTTGAAAGCTTTAGAACACCAAGTCGTAAACTAGGATCCTACCAAACTTTATCAAGTGCCAAATACTCCTAGAGAACCCGGATCCTCTGCCCTTCAAGGCGACTCCCAATCCAAAACCCAGACGTGACTCAATTACCCACATTCCAGGAGGGACGACCCCTAGATCAACCGTGGCAATGATCAATGCAGATAGTGACACCCCACTGGCTCCAGAGCACCGTCTGGCATGTGGCACATATGTTCAGTTTAGATCACTCAATGCCCGGCTCAAGTGTTTCTCCGCCGAAGCTTGTAATCCCTAAACGAGGTTGTCAGAGCATTGGTATCACCCAAACCGACAACACGACCACCTCTACATAACTGCCAACCAGCGCCCATCCAGCAAAATCAGACTTGCCTTTTAAACCGATCACTGCTACCACTCTATAAGCCTTCCTGCACATTTCACAGTCCAGAGTTCGGCTAGGTTACATCTCCCATATGGAAAACAAACCTTGGACCTAGACTTCTGAACCGAAGAGACAGCGATAGGGCCTGAGAGGGCTGGAGGGTATCGCCACTCCACTCTGAGCTCAGCAGTATCTGAGGTTCTCATCACTTTATGCATCCGCCGAGACGCTCTTGCTCCCATAAACATCGTGAGGTGGGTTGGGTGGGAGGCTTTGTAATAGAGCAAAAAAGAGCAACGGGACTGTACCTTGATATTTGACTGTTGATCGAAGCTTTGATCTCGCCACTAGGTTGGTTGAGAGTTCAATTCTCGGTAGGACTGATTTATGGTGCCATCGAGGTAGATCTTTCGGTCTGCAGCGCGGCCGGTTATTGATGTCTTACTACTTAAGAAAGACAATATCGATTCGGGAGTCGACGCGGTAGGCAGTGAGCAAGACAGGTCGAAGGCGCCATAAGTATTTGCCAAAAGAGAGCCACTAGTGTTTGTGGGGTCGTCACCGGTATCAAATCTTAAGAAAAGGGCCAAGAAATTGGTGTTGGGTTCGTACCAGCCCAGAAGACACATCTTGTCTTCCACACTTACCCCCTGAGTCCCCAAGACAAAGCCCTTGTTTGCTGTCCCATCTACCATGCAATCTGATAAGATAAAATTGTCCCACCAACCAAGCGAAGCTGTAGACTGCCCCTCCCCCACCCTATAATACCAATCCACTACTCAACTCTAGATGCGGCTCAAAAAAGTCACTTCCCTCCCGCCGCAGGCGGAGCGGGTCTGGCAGGTCGCAATTCACCCAACCCTCCCACTGATAGCCACCGCCTCCTCCGACAAAACTGCCCGCATCATCTCGCTCCAAACCTACAATTCGCTCTCGACAATTGAAGGTGGACACAAGCGCTCCATCCGAAGCGTCGCCTGGAAGCCCGGCCTTACCGGCGAATCTGTTCTCTGCACCGGCTCCTTCGACGCAACAATTGGTATCTGGCGACGGTATGAGCATGACCTAGACGCTGGCGATAATCAAGGAGGAGATGAGGAAGAGGAGGAATGGAGATTTGCTCTTGTATTGGACGGGCATGAGAGTGAGGTCAAGGGTGTTGCCTGGAGTGCTGGTGGGAATTTCCTGGCTACTTGTAGCCGTGACAAGACTGTCTGGATTTGGGAGGAGATTGACGAAGATAACTTTGAAACGTTGGAGGTTATGCAGGAGCATACACAGGATGTCAAGTGTGTGACCTGGCATCCTGAAGAGGTCTTGCTTGCGTCTTCTTCCTACGACAATACCATTAGGCTTTATCGAGAAGGTTCTGAAGATTGGGTTTGCTGTTCGCTACTAGAGGGGCATGCAGCTACCGTTTGGACCATCGAGTTTGAAAAGCCTGCATCTCCGGGATATCGCGGAGAGTGGGGCTCCCGGCTTGCTAGTTGTTCCGACGATCTATCGATAAAGGTTTGGACACGGATATCGAGATCTGGTTCCGCAGCCGAAGCGAAGAAAGCCCCGCCGAGTATCCTACGTGGAGAGTCGATCGAAGAGAATTGGGTTGAGACCTCTACGCTTCCTCAGGTTCACACACGAGCGATATACAATGTCTCCTGGAGTTCAAGGAGTGGGAGGATAGTGAGTTGTGCTGGCGACGGAAGGATAGTAGTCTACGAGGAGATATCCTCCGTTGATACTGAAATGGTCGAGCGTGATGAGAAGAAACCGCTGATGACGGAGTGGAAGGTTGTGGCGGAGATTGAGGGCTCTCATGGCGTATTCGAAGTCAATTGCGTGCAATGGAGTAAACGGTGGGACAAAGATGCAAAGGGGGAGAATGACGAAGTTATTGTGAGCTGTGGGGATGATGGTGTTGTGAGTGTTTGGGAGTTGGCTGATACATGAGATTCTTGTCCAAAGGTTCTGATAGATTACAAACTTAATTTTGTCAAGTGGGGTTTTGCTACTACCATGTAGTTTAGCCAGAGGTACACTTTCTCCTAGCGGGTGGACGATAGAGCAATAATCCACTTAAATCTGCTTTCTTCGCATTTTTCTTCAACAGCTGCGATTTCTGTGATAATTTATCTACTAGACTAACAAACCCGTGGGGAATTTCGCACCACCTCTGTCAGTATCCGGGGGAGGTTATTAAGCAGCTTTTGTGAATTACTACAAATTTGCAGATAGTATGCAAACTTCAAACCATGACTGGTATTACCGTAGCTACTTGTATGTGACCATACCTACTCACATCACCGAAGAATACTGAGGCAGCACCTTAGCCATCTGTCTTACGGATAGACACTGTCAGGGGCGGCATGGCAGCCTCCGAGCACTGGTAGGAGACCATGTCGGTATGGTAGCGTCAGGCGGCTCCGCACCTCGCCTACCGGTCTCTTATCCCCAAAACAGAATTTCCTAACCACACCTCTCGAAGATTCCGCAAACCAATAATGGCATCACCTCCATTCTACATCCCATTTGCCCACTGGGACTCAACCCCGTTTCAACCTCCATATACTTCAATTACTACTTCAAGATTCCTCGCGGGATGGCTTGTTTTAGGTTTGGCCAACGGCGAGCTTCTGGTTCTCTCTACCGCTACCGATGATCCCATCCCACGAGCTCGTCTCTGCGGCCATAAAGCTCCGGTGGTAGCATTAGAGCCCCTCCTCGCCCGCACAGAAGCAATCGAACAAGATTTATTACTTTCACTGGATTCTGTTGGGGCATTGTGTAAATGGTCTCTAGCAGACGGTCGATGTCTGCAGAATGTCTGTTCAACAATCTCGACCAGACCACGAGGGCTACGGATAGTTAAGAAGCAGAAAGCTGACGCTAAGGATCCGGTTGTCATGATCTATGGGGCCAGTACTGAGATTTTAGTTCTTAATGCTGAGACCCTAGAGACGGTGCTCCTGTGGACAGGGAACCTGGATTGGCCCCTCCCAGTTGTCAGCGGTAGGAGTAGGGTAATGACCTTATCACCTGATGGACAAGTACAAGGATGGGGCTTGAATAGTCGGAGATTAGAGGAAAGTGGAAGAGGAAGATTGGCGCTGGCGATGGAACGAGATTATACCAAACAGTTCTCGGTGGAGATCAAGGAGGATATGGGCAGGATCAGAGGCTTCGAAAGAGCTTCTGAGAAGGGTTATGTGATAATCCAGAAGACTGGTGTCAGCTCCTATGTGCTTGAGGATGCAAAATTTGTGCTCAAAGAGACTGTGCCGGTGGGCTTGGAAACTGGTGTCGCTGGATACCAGATAGTTCCTAAAAAAGGGATTAGGAAAGCCTTGATCATGGTTTGGTCGGAGGATGGTCGGATCGAAGTCTTCGAACTGGGTGAAAATACCACCTTTGGCCATAGCATCAGGCTGTCGTTGGACCCTACACGAGGCAAACGCACGGTCATTTCGATGGCATGTACAAGACAAGAAGACAAATATCTTATTGCGGCATTCAGTCACCTCGGATCAGGTTCAGGGCGGGAAAGAGCTCATGGGGATTTTCTGATGGGTATATTCTCAACTAATGCCGCTGGGGCGGATATAGAGTGGGCGGAGAAAAATGAAGGTGTGCTTACTTCAAATGTCCATATAAAGCAATTAAGCCATATGAAATTAAAAACTAATAAGATTCGTGAACCCGATAGCCCTCACCTCGTCTTCTTCACTCCAAGATGACATCACGTCGTCCTGTTCGGCCATATTCGCCAATATGCTTGCGATCGCCTATGGGGCTAATATTCGCCTTCACTCGTTGTCCTCATTTTTACTCTCTTACCATGAGCCGATCAAGGAGATATGCGTGCCTACCACTGCTTGTATTTGCCTTCTCAAAAGGGTGAGGATTGGCGAATACGTTGTACATGGCAAAGATGCAGGAATAAAGGGCGGTAAGGAGTATCTTATTGCTGGGACTACTAATGGGGAATTGTTCATTATCGAGGCGCCGTACGTTCTACCCTCTCCTCTATTTACCCTGTGCTAACATAACCATGAATGATAGTTCATTCCAACTATCGAAAAGGCTCTCAATATCATCTACAACAGTGTGTTCTGTTAATCTCCTCCTATCAGACCTAGGCAAGAGACTACGCTTCGCTCTCATCGCTTCTTCGGCAGATGGAACTGCTTCTATAGTAGATGTAGAACGCGCTCGCATAATGGTCACTTTCCCGAGCCATGATTACTCTCCCCTCGTTTCATACGCTACCAAGACCGCGCAGAATATAATCCTCCTGACCTACGAAGATTACGTACGTCGGGAGTGGGACCTGGGTGAGGAGGATGGAGGCGTACTCAAAGCACCTCCATCTTCTCGCGGAAGCGATAGAGATAGAGGCGCCCTGGGCACATATGAGAGAGACCTTGCAGGGGAGGGGTGGCGAGAGGTTCGTGTGGGCAAATTTGAGCTCGTGGAGGAGGACAGAGAAGGGGAGGGGGATGACACGAATGGAGATGGCACCATCAAGAATTGCGAGAGGTTATGCGACAGGGGACTTCCGACCGCCTCTGTCAATGTCCGGGCCGTTCTGGATGTATTGGGCCATGCAGTGAAGATAGCTAAAGAACGAACACGAACCAGCGAAAGGAGGGTTGTAGGAAACCATCCTGCCTTCATTACTGCCAAGTCATTGCTTACTACTCTCGTCCCTGGCGGCACAGAAAAACTATTGGATTGGGAAGAGGATGACTACGAAGTGCGAACTTCGGTTCAGTCACTATTCTTCAGGAGGAAGAAACCGGCGGTATTAGGGCAGATGGGTGCTGGGAAGAACGTATCCATACTGGCTAAGGAAGCCTCCAACGAGAGTGAGGATGGAATATTGGGCATCAGTCCTACCGTTTCCGCATGTGTATTGTTGGCTGCTTTGTCCACTGTCGGCGGACTGCTGGAAGCTAGCGGGAATGGAGAATTATTTGGTAATGTCATAGAAAAGGCCTTGAGTCGGTCGGCAATCACGAAGAGCGGGCTTGCGTTAGGAGTGTTTTCTAAGTACTGGATGGATGAGAATCGTACGTCCAAACTTTTGCGATATCATGAAAGTTCAATCGACTGACAGGACCGGGTAGCAATAATGCGAGGAACCGCAAGGAAATGTCTCAGTATTTCTATAGGCACTCTATCCGAGGAGAGACGAACGAACACAATAGCCTACTGGGCACGTTTCTGTGAGAACCCACCCCCCCAGCATCCAGCTCTAGCTAACCTTAAGTCAGTACCCGCGCAGGTTGCACCGGAGCTGTTTTCATCAAAAGAAGTGGTTCGGTCTGTTATTATTCTTGGACAGCTAATCGCGGACCATCCCGATAGTGTTGAGCAAGGGTATGGCGGCATCCGTGATATCCCCCACCGCACAAATAGAACAAGCCTTCTAATTTCATGACCTAGACTGAAGAAATGCATTGCGCTGTCAGTTGAATTGCTCTTGGGCGACAGTAACCACTCGTTCCAAGACACAGCCATCGAACTTGTGGGGCATGGTTGGACAACATTCCAATCCCTCTTCGACCCCTTTGAAGTAATTCATATCTTGATCCGCATATCCGCTTCGACGATGGATGACTTCTCTGAAGCCCGGCGGAATACTCTCAATAAATGTATACTCGAGATCGCGGAGAAAAATTCCCCTCTCCTAGGATCTGGCCTGGCCAATAATATCTCGTACGGTTCGTCTTCCTCCCAACCCGCGGCATTAGCTGCGGTATCACTCTCAACAGCATTAGGCGTCTCTCTTGCCGCGATGAGAATGGTAATCATGATAGTCCGCGAGGACGCAATCTTATTCCGGGACGTGTTGAGCTTGATAATCACTGCCGTCGTCAAGATATTAGACCCAAACGGAGGCTTGAGAGAGAAAGTGATGCCGACGATCACGGAACTGATCAACGAGATGGTGGATGCGTGCGTAATTCCCGGACCTCTTATCAAGCCATCCTAATGCGGAGATTTAGGTATCCAACCATTGCCTTCCACCGTCCAACACAGCGGCTCGCACTGTCCATCTCCCCGGGGATAATAATGATATACGATCTCAAGACCTCGGCAGAAGTCAATGCTCTGCAAGGCCATCATAACCTCGCCAACTTTCTCAGTTTCTCAATCGACGGCAAATTCTTGGTAGCAGTGGACCTCGAGGAGAACATGTTCTTTGTTTGGAAGTTCGTGACGGGAATCCTTAGTTTCATTGGTGGTGGGAACGATGGAGCTCCAGCAATATTACCGCCAAAAAGGAAAGAAGGCTTCGACAACGAACGAAATGTTGGGATCGTCGAAATTGAGGTTTGTAATGACCGTGTCGTGCTCGGGTATTGAGCCAATGGCTGACGACGGACAAACGAATAGTGGACTGGAGAACGAAGCGTAAAAGTAACGGCCGGCGGCCAAAGCACGGTCTTTCAAAACCTAGATTCTATGCAGGGGAGCGGCTGGAATATACTATAGCCTAACCATGTACGGTACGTGTACTAGTACGGTACAGTACTTGCAAATAGCAGAGCGGAGCATAAGTTCCTACTCGAGCAGTGATCTTTCGGCATGATTTGTCCCGAAGGAGAAGAAAAAAGCCCCGAACTGTTTTACCGCTCAAGCATATCCGCCCCCACTAATGGAATTACCGTACTCGAGTGCCAGTGCTTCCCAAGACGCGAACATGGATAGTGGTACATGTAGAGTCAGAGCCAACAAGGAGGATTATTCAATGGGTGGGCGTCGCTACCGCAAGATGCTTCCCCGGGTACTTGTAGGAGCATTGTGGTGGAGCACGGTGCTCGGTTGTCAACTTTGATTACCGGGATCAGAGGGTCTGCAACTGTGTTCCCGCTGTCCTCGTAACTCGTGCGACCAACAAAGCGGGACGAACACATTCAAAAAAGAAAAGAAAAGAGTGTGATATTTAGTGATGGAATGTCATTTAGGGACATCATTTTGGGGGTGGGGGGTTATCAAACGCCGGTATCATACCGGTATGCGTACTGATACGGGCTTGATGAATTTTTCCTCCCCTCCTCTTTTCTTTCCTTTCCGCAGGCTTGGATTGAAGGGAGTTGGTTACTGGTGCTGTAGTGGGGTTGTTTCTCTGGTTCAACAGCTCGTACTGGGTTATAGTACTGGTGCAGCGCGATCCAGATGTGCAGCAGCTTTTTCCTCAATGGGGTCCTCGCACCTGTGCCTGCTTCTGTGGTGCTGTTGCGGGAGAAAGGGACGTTGGAGTCGCGCTGGATGGTACTTGTATGTCGCTTCGGGTGGCATATTGGGAGACTAGATGCGCACATGGTGTACTCGAGTACCGTATGTTTGAGTACTAGTGCTAATAAATACTTATCGGCTCCACATAATTGGGATCTTGAAGAAGGCACTCCCAATTACTCTCTAAGCTACCGGTCCTCGAAACAAGGTTATTTTTTGGAAAACAAACATAGGTTTGGGATTCTGTGGGTCAGCTTAGCATGACATCTACCGTATATTAGTGGGGGGGGGGGGGCACGCACTATCTGGGTACTCTATCTACCCTCCCCCGACATACCTGCCGAAGCATAGACATGGCTATATTGTGGTTGATGGTTCGGGGGTCGTCCCCTGTTATTTGTGATTTATTTGTGATGTTTAGAATTTATGAACAACGGTACAGGTCGCGTCAGGGAAATGCAAGACTCTACCGGTGGTTACAGTAACATCACTTCTTCGCTTGGTTCGGAGGTTTGGTTTTGCATGTATATCATTGGGTAGGGTCACAGCCTTTTACCAAAAACCGGCGGTACGGGTTCGAATGACCGCCCAACTACCGTATCCCCCCGCGGGTCCGGTACGAGCCGATTATTGGTGAGTTGCAATGGGGCGCCGGGAATCCCTTCCCATCGCGGAGAAAAGTTGGTGATTGGTCCAGAGCTTTCAATCCCTCAATGAAAGTCTGTGTTCCTGCAGAGACACCATTCCAAAGTAGGTTTAGCCCGTTTCTTGAGATGAGATTGTGAGGAGAGCCTTCGTCCAGACAATTTGCCCTGGGGGGAAGAAAAAGGTTTTGATGGGAATTCCACAGTACGCCCTCCCTTGAGGGTAGAGTACCTTCCGTACCAAGTACGGCAGTCATTACACAGTACCACTATCGTTATCCCTTTTTCCCTTTTTCCTTCCTGCGTGTGCCTGTACTGTATCAGCGTGAGTGAGTGTCGTGCTCCTTCGCCCCCCAACACATCCTATCTTCTCTCCTATTCTCCTCTTTTCCCCTCTTTTCCCTCTTTCTCGCCATCTCCCTCCTCTTTCTCTCGTCTTCTCCTTTTGGCCGTGTATCGGTTTGCATTTGTCGTTCGGAGGGCCGGTGCGTGTTGTAAAAAGTGCAGTACCACTTGCTCTACTACCTCACAAGTACTTACCGCTATCTCACACATTGCCGACAATCTTTCCTGCATACAAAGTGCATACAGCTAATGCTTTGGGGAGAACCTAGACACACTCACACTAGTCCTCTCGGTAGACCCTGGAAGCATCTCCCCTCGTTTCCCTGTGTCACTCGCTGCGGCTTGTGTGTGTGAAAAAACTGTCCTCTCCCTCGTGCAATTCTTCTGCTTCCATTGCTCCTGCGGCTGCTCAGGGGTGACTTTCGCCTAGAGCAAATCCAGTTTATTAGTACAGCTACTGCCGGCGTAAAACATTTTGGCACGCGATTTGTACGTGTGTGTGGTCCCTCTTGACACCCGTTTGAAAGCGTGGTCGATTGTGCAGATAATTGCACGTTTTCGCCGACTTTCTGGTGTCGGTATCGAACCCTCCCTTCCCTATTGCCTCTTCCATACGAAAAGGGTGAAAGAAATCCTTTTTTACCCGCTGATCCCACCTCCACCTTATGGCACGTTGATCAGATCCGTATTACCACCTTGAAGATCGCCTCCCCCTAATCATATAGTATACGATTCACGAATATAATACTCTCGCGTTACATTTATCCTTTTTTTCTTTCCGTTATCGACTGTCACGAGATTCCACCCGAAACCGGCATCATGGCGTCCTCGATTCCAGCTACACCACCTCCGCAGACCCCCCATCGGCACTCCCATCATACGGGTACAAACCCTCGTCAGAAGCCCCAGAACCCTCGTCGTAAATCTGCACCTTCCAATCGAAATCATATCTCAACTCCATCTACAGCAGCAGTTTCACCAGAAGTCATAACCAATCTTGTTGACTCGCTCAGTAAGCTTTCGCCGGGACCTCTGCATAACCCCTCACTTTATGGGTCACTGCATGCGCCGGATATGTTCCCTCCCCAGCCATCCCCACGAGAGTTGGATTACGATTACACCGTTGGAATTGGAGGTGTTGGTCGAGAAGTTGGGTTCCTTCACCCTGACGATGCGGCGCTTGCACCTGTAGTGAGAACGGCGAAGCCTCCGAGTGGTTTTTCGGTTCACACAAATGGGTCTGGTGAAGGTGTCTCAAGGAGAAGCTCGCACACCTCTGGCATATCCGTTGGGAAAGGTGGTGTCGACATACCGAACTATGTCCGAAATTATATGAACAGGGCTGCAGGGACCGGTGATGGCGTGGCTGACAGGAGGAACTCTAGGGAGAGCAACATGAGTGGAAAAAGCACAAGAAGGGATGGCGGGGGGAGTCGGTTGAGCTATATGTCCTCGCGCGAAAGGATAAGGATGGAAAAGGGCCGATCGCGCGACCGTGATGTGTCACTGGAGAGAGACAGTGGGGGGGAATTGAGGATGAGCGCTGCCGGACTGTTAAGCGCAACCAGTGGGGGTGATTACAAAGGAAAAGGGAAGGCCGAGGAAGCAGGGGGTAGGCATATCCCCGAGAGAAGGAGTAGCTACGGTAAGGGATCACCGCAAAGGATATCCAACTACCCTGCAGCGATCGCTACCAACATTTCACCAATGCATCTGGGCTCTCCCTTGGGATCGCCCATGTTTCCAAACCATGAAGAGGTGGATGAGGAGGACAACGATGATGCCGCTCCAGCGCCTGACCTTCCGAGAAATCGACCCGAGAGGGATCGTAAACGCGGTTCGAAGCAGTATCCAAAACGCGCGGATAGCCTGACTAACGGAATGGGACGTTCGCCTAGCAAAGCTAAACGAAGGTCAGAACCGCAGAGCATCCTTGCCAACCAATATGTGCAGCAGCCGGCGTCTCCGCCACGTCCGTCTTTCCAGAGCACACCGTCGGAGACGACACACCACGAGCGTCCCTCCTCCGCAGACTCTATTGACGATGCAGTGGATTCGTATCTGTGCTCTCCACGCCTTTCACAAAAAATCCGTATGCCTACTACTGGACGTGTCATCTCGTTCTCGGAAGTTGGCGACCCCAGCGGATTTGCAGTTTTTATCTGCGTAGGCATGGGTCTGACTCGCTATGTTACAGCCTTTTATGATGAGTTGGCGTTGACTCTCGGTCTTCGACTGATTACGCCGGACCGACCTGGTGTCGGCGAGTCTGAGGGGATTGACGAAAATGAGCGAACAGTCCTTAATTGGCCCGACGATGTACTCTATATTTGCCAGTCGCTCAAGATTACAAAGTTTTCGATCCTGGCTCATTCAGCCGGTGCAATTTATGCGCTTGCTACAGCATTGAGGATGCCTGGACACATAAGGGGGAAAATTCATTTACTTGCCCCTTGGATTCCCCCTTCTCAGATCGAAGGTGTGATTGGTAGTGGCAAAGAGGGCGAGGAGAAGGTTGGGAGCATCCCTACGACACAGCGGATTCTACGAGCTCTCCCAACTCCTATCCTCAAAGCCGCCAACTCTTCGTTCATGTCAGCGACGTCTTCATCACTTACTACGTCCCTTCCACGAACAGGGGGTCGGGACAGGAGTCGGAAGAACAGACGGGCTGCTTCTGCCGCCGGTGGGGATATGCGGAAGGGTGACTCCCCTGGTAAAGATAGGTCGAACAAAGGTAGCACCGATATGCCTTCCGGCCCACTCTCGCCAACTTTAGCGGTGGCGAGAGATGGGGCTGGGAAGGATGGCGCTACTGTGATGACTACTGAGAAGCCTTCTTGTGAGGAAGAGGTGATTGCAGCCGCTCTCGCCTCGGCAGCAGAAAAAGAACGACAAATGTCTTACGACGAACGATTAACTCATGCAATCTGGACCCTTAGTACGCGGAATGCTAACCCCGCCGTTGACCTACTTGTCTGTCTTGAGAGAAACAGACCGGTTGGGTTCAGGTACGTTGACATTACACGGGCGGTTGTGATCCACCACGGAGCAAGGGATACCAGGGTGCCAGTCGAGAACGTCAAGTGGCTCGGGAAGGCGATGCGAAGGTGTGAGGTTAGGATTCTGGACGGCGAGGGCCACGGCTTAATGGCTAGCGCAGTTGTAATGGGGGGAGTACTCGACGAGATTGCGGCAGAGTGGCGAGATTGGAGAAAAGTTGTTGAGGGAAGGGAGATACATGGAGGACGAGAGAGAAGGTGGGCCGATTGAGCTTCGCTTTGATGTGTTTTTCTTCTGGCTTATTATCTTTCTTTTCTAGCGATTGAGGCACGTCCGCGAATGTCCTCGTTTCACATGTATTTTTTGTTTTCTGCAGTCTTGCGGTTTTTTCTCTCTTTCGGATTTCGGCATTCCAAGGTGAGGACCATTATGGACGTTTTCGCTCCCACAACCTTGCAGACGAAGCGATACTTGATTTTATTTCTTTCCGTTTATATTACTTGGGTCATGGGAATATCCAGCGGAGCAGCGGGTGGTTTTCAATCTCTTTTTGCCATATTCTTTCATATTGCGATTGTAACTCTCTACTTTATTATAGTTATACCCCGTGAGGGCGGAACCTCATTAAAAATTTCCTCATTTTTATTATATTATTTCTCTTGAATTGGCAAGATTATTTGAGTAATGAGATCTAGCGTGCGCTGCATATTGTGGATTTGTTTCGGCTGAGAGGATAAAATAGCATAAGACGATGGGCGATGTATTCTGTTCGTGGAGGTATGGGTATATAAGGCGTGTGAATTCCATTTCGGCAGGGGTTCTAGTGTATAATAATATCACAGTGTTGATAGTGTCGAATAACTTATCTCTTCATCATGCCAAAAATGCAAACTAAGGAACTAGCTTCTCACTTTTTATATAGAAATGTTAATCGAGTGATATCAAAAACGTTTCAGGGTCAGGTTGTGATGCGGATCTTTTTCTGTCAACAGGAGCACTAAACCTGATATTAGGGTGATGTTACCAATAGTTGTCAGGGAATGCACCTGTCAATATTTACTACCCAACATCTGAGTCATGTGATCGCAGTACGCCTCTATGAGGTTGAATCCGCCAATCAACGAAATATGCTAATTTCACTAGTGTCTCTTTAGCACGAGTGGGCGGTCGGTTGGCGTGCTTGTGCTATTGGGTGCGATGGTGGGTTTGTATCTAGGCTCCTGCATGGTGGGTTATCCGCTGTCTATTGGATGGTAGTAGGTAGTGCCATATCCCTTCACGGCTTATTCTTGACTGTTGATTGGCTTGTATGTCATCATGGGGACTCACTCGTCGTAATTTGTGAGGGCAGGTATGGTATCATACTTTGGGTGAAATATCATTCGGGGATTGAGAGCCAGCACGGAGTGGGCTGGGCTAGGGGGTTTTTTTTTGGGGGGGGGGGCGTTAAGTATTTGGGAAGAGGCATTGGGACTTTGTGGATAGGTTTTTGAGGGGCTTTGGGGAGCTGTGATAAAATTGTATAATATTGGGCTGGGGATAACATGGGGAGTTTGGGTGTTGTGGTTTCTATCTGGAGCTTGGGAACGGATGGGGGGAGGGGAGGGGACAGTGGAGTTTTGGTGTGGTTTTTGATCCGTTTGAAGAGGGTTCTGGAATCTGTGCTGGTATTCGCAGCGCTGCTGTAGTGGAGATGGCCGTGTGGTGGCCATTCACCAGCAGGGTGACAAAAAACTCGTGCCGTTGGTCTTTTCACGAGAGAAACAGTTGTTTCTTAGTGAGTTATACATAGCTTAGGAAGGTCGAAGCTTCTTCGGGGAACTGTGGGAGTCGTGAGAACAGTTACATCTTTCCTCGACGGAGGTTATTTAGTATTTAAATTGATAACTTGAGTCTACTACAACACTGCTGAATCGTAAGGTCGTGGTGGCTTGAGACTTTGCAGCGGTGCCTAATAGGGTGGTGCAGCACCGTATAACACTGCATCATACATAGCAACTACCTCCATCACACCTCATCAGCAACTTCTCAATTCCATCATCCTTCTATTGGATTTTCTTAGGGTGGGTGGAAAAATCAACTTCAGACATGTTTTGCAGTTTGCAGGACCTGTGGTAAAATAAGTTAAGCCCCCGGAGCTAGCTACGATAGATGTTCTCCTCCCTTGGTATAGGGTGGCTATAAGCCTGAGCCTTTGTCCGAGCACTTTATCTTTGGATATATATCACAGGCAATATTCTGGATGGGATCTAGAGGCTGTGCGTTGAGGGGACGGGGTTGCTACTGCTTAGGCCCGGTGTCGTAAAGGTGTATATTTGTGCTTATTGTAAATTATGAATCTATGCGCATTCTTGAACTTCTCCGGTGGGGGTTTGGGTTTGTTTAGGTTGCATGCTGATGATCGGAGGGGTTTTCTTGTGGCAAGTTAGGGCACAGTCGGTATGCTGGTGATGCATTTCTAAAGGAATGATATCATAGTGTTGGAGGTGCCTAATTGACCTAGTTATGTGTGTTATATGAGGGGGTTCCTGTGGCTGGAGGGCCCTTTGGTGGAATTTGTTGGAGAATTAGGGAGTAATATTATTAGAAGTGTTTGTAGAGGAGGGGAGAGTGTCTTTTGCGGTTGAGGGGCATTCAGAATGGCCGAGAGCGGGCCCAGGTGGCTTGGTGCCTTTCTTTCTTGGTCCGACGTTTCTGCCGGAGCATGGAAACCTGTGGATTGCTGGGGGAGCGTCTGGGAGTGTTTATGGTAGCATTTATATATATTGTTATCATACTATAGATAGTGTTTGTTGGAAAGCAAGACACGGGCGACTGCTTCCTTTCTGTAGCCCGTTATTTTCCTATTTTCCTATTTTCCTTGAGTGTCCAAAATTAATATGATTTAACAAAAGAAGATGGGATAGAAGCTTGACGAGAATCTAGAGTGGGAGGTATTCCCGAACAGTGGATGGCTTCAATCGAAAACTGTGGAAGATGGCCTAATAATTTGACTCCTTGAGGCCTGGAAGAAGGTCTTCTCTGATTCTGTTTGGGCTTCTAATTAAGCAAGAACATTCTACTAGTTTCGAGGAGTATATACATACGAATTGTTTATATTTTAATTCGTCTTGCAATCAATTAAAGAACCGCCGCTTGACAAGATCTCTCTAACTAGAGAATTACGAAGCTGGCGTCCCAATTGAGCCGTGCTCACCCCCAAACAGCGAAACCAGCTCCCAACCTCTACTCCAACCCTAATTCATTCTCCATCACTCGTCAACCCCACAATACAACACCTTCCACCTCCATCCTCCACCACCTCCACCCTCCATCCCCACCATTCACAAAAAAGAAAGGGGACTCCCAGAGAAAATCACCGGTACGGAAAAGAACAAAAAAACAACCATGTCTGCCCACGGCCAAGAAAAAGAAACGGAACTCCACGAGCGCCTCGCAGCCTATATTCATGGAGGAGGGGACTGGGGCGATGACGAGGGTTTCGAAACCAACACACCGGGTTCTCCAGATCCACTCTTCGATTCCCCGGGACCGTCCAATATCGCCAGTGCTTTCGCCGCCGCCGCCGCTTCCAACCACGTTCGCACTCGTTCTCGCTCTACCCGCCCTCGTTCCTCTAGGGCATTGCCCGAGACCGAAGACCAAGACGAGGGAAATACCGACAACGACGGTTGGACCGATACCGATAGCGTTGCCTCCCACGCGAGCTCCGCTCGTCCTGATGCTACCTTCACCGCAGGTGCCGGCGGTACTGGCGGCAGTGGCGGTGCTCGTAGGGTTGGGCATGGCAGCAGAGGTAGGCCCGCTGCAGAGGGAGCTCCGTCTATGGGTTTCGGTATGGGCGAGGAGAATCCCGTGCCTACTGTGTCGAACGTCGCCGTCCCTTACACGTGCTGGTCTTGTAGTGCAATGGTTAGCATTAGGAGGAAGGAGTCGCTCGTCATGTGCACCGCGTGTGGGGGGAGGGTTGTGATGAAGGTGAGACCTGAGCAGTGAGTCTTTCCCTTCCTTTCCTTGCCTGCCCTAGTTGGAGGTTGACTGATTAATGCTGGTGCCTGGCTTAGAACTGTCATCTATTCCACCATGTAAAGTGGAATGCAGAGGGAGGGAGAAAAATAACCTCCCCCCCCCGGGGCGCGCGGAGAAAGTTGGATTGGGATGCGGTAGTTTTCTAGCTACAATTTAAACCTTGATTTTAAAAAAATTCTGTCTGCTGCTTGTGCTGTGCCGTGAGTGACGTGTGATGATTTTCCCATGTTGGCGGCTGTGTGTGTGGATGCTTTGTGTTCTGGAAGCGCGGTGGTGTCGTTGGATTTAGCTCTAGCGGCATGGGTAAAGTGGCGTAGTGGTGGTGAGTTGACGTTGAATGCCTTTTATTCCCATTATTAAGCCACAATCTTAGAAGGGTGCTGGCTAGGGGCGGATATATTCCTTCACGGTGAAAAAGAAGTAAGAATCAGTTGAGTAGCTTTGTTTAATAACTTGAAAACTGGCTAAATCTGTTGATTGCAATAATTTTAGAGTGGAAACAGGGCTCATGCTACTAACGATCTGTGGGCTTGATGGAAACTTCTGAATGTTTTACTAGGGAGCTCCCCTGAACCGTGTTTAATTGCTATCTAAGGACTTGTGTTTTTTTTTTTGGCTGTGTGTCGGGAGTTCAATGTGACGGAGGTATGCTTAGCCTGGAGCAAGTGGGCGGAGGTCACTGTATATAAGTGGCCTTCTATTGGTATAAGTGCGGCTGTTTCTGGCGCGGGGAACGAGGGAAGGGTAAGGAAAGTAACAATCTTCACCGCTGATTTGCTACCTTCCTATGTCTGTCTATATTCCTCAGTCTTTACTTTGTCTTTGGTCATCTCTCACTTCACAGGTGTGACCTCCAGCATAGTCACAGCCAGTGTCCTCTCATAGAGAGGTAGTGGCAAAGCATGAGACTCGTACCACGGAAAGAGCGTAGCTTGGACATCACGGGAAACGGGGCTGGCGATTTACTACATCAAAAGGTGACACCGGGGAGGATGCTGTTCTGAGGATGGGCAGAGGGGAATTACCACCTGGTTTTTTCGCAAGGCTAGGTGCGTGTCACAATCACCGGAAACATCCTGCTTTGAAAAAATTTCCCATATTGGCCACGGCTCCCTCTTGGCGCGATCCTCTGCATCTGCAGCAGGCGGGTTGCTGTAATCTTAGGGACGAATGATACAATATGACCGGCCGTGCGATCCTCACGAGTGACAGCCCGTTTGGGCCCCTGGGAATTTATCCGCGATAAGCGGACCGCCCTCGTATCTAACATACGAGCGCTAGCCCAACTTGGTGCTTTACAGCCAGAGCTAAGGTATCACCCAGACAAGCCAGACGGGAGCATGCCCTCCCCTTACCCCTCTCTTCCTCATCACCTATAGTAAGTCTAGGAGAATACAGGGATCAAGATCGGTAGTTTCATGGGGCATGCGAAGTTAGCCCCCGCAACCCCACCTGTAAATGTGGATTTCACTCTTGGGGGAGGGGGGGGGTTCGGGGCCCCCCTGGAACTTTGGCTGCTCTGGCAGCTGCATCAGTGCATCACTTACGGAACCCTCCGTGCTTCTGCCGTACCGTGTGATTGCCTGTTCGTTCGTTTGTTAGGCAGGTAAGTTTAGCCTTGCGCTATGGTGACATGGCCGGTGCAGACATGTTGCGATATACGTTAAATGTACGGCATCGTTATGATCACTGATTCGCGGGTGTCTACGGCCCGCTATTTTAGACTTGGATCCCGGCAAGAGGCTACACGGGCCTCTGGCACATGGTAAAATATTTCGCGTGCGGTGACACCTCATGCGGGTTCGCACTGGTGTGCGTGTGTGCAAAGTACTGTACTCAGTTTTAGCTGTTCATCGATGTTGCGAGCTTTCTACTAATCAGAGTTCTATACCAATAACACGCACCTTCGATGCTGCTGCAGGAAAAGCATGAGGGCTCTCTGGTGGTGTGATTGCTACTTCGCTGAGCTCTCCTGACCTAAATTTACCCACTCACGGAGTTGCTCGGCGGGGTACGTTCATTCAATACTGCTTCCTTAAGGACAAAGGCAGCTGCTGTGGGGACTTCTGTACGTGACTTGCGCATCCCCGGCCCTTGGGAGGAAGGAAGGGGGGAGGGCAAGTCTGAAGTGACTCTCTGGTAGCTTCCGCTTTAGCTTGACTCCCCGGGCTCCAAGGCACGGCTATTATGGCATAATTAAACCGCTGCGGATCTGCGGCGCCAAAATTCTTGTCTATACCAGAGGGCCAGTATTTGCATAATACTATACGGCGGGGCAGGCGGATCCGATATTCGATAGCACTCGGCATCTGGGCCTTGGTGAGGCGCTGGAGCTCATGGGTGCCATCTGCTTGTCTCGGGCGGGAGGCATCCGGAGGCAGGGATTAGAAAAATATATGGTCAAGTATCCGTACGCACCCGAGCGCAAACAAAATTATATCTTCAACGAGAGGGCGCTTCTTGCCTATGACGAGTATATCAGCTTCTCTGCTATTGCAGTCGTTCCTCTCGCGATGCCGGTGTTATACTATGGCTGCGGAGTCAGTATACCGGTATTGCACCGGGGAGCGAGGTGATTGCAAACAGCTCCAGGGTCAAGCGTAGCCGGGATGTGGAAGTCCGAGGAGAAGGAGCACGATACGATAGAAGGAAGAGCGGGTGGATTCCTATATTGTATGGCAATGGCCATATATGGCCTCACGTGAGCGCACTCAGATATGGTAGTCTTGGAGGTGGGAAGTGGAGAAGTGCCCGCCTTCGCGGTCGGCATTTTCGGGTTTGCCATGCATCGGATAGCCACGCATTAGCTCGCTCCACACAATGGCAATCCGTGACGTAAATACCAGTATCAGAAAAGATTTCACCAAGAGTAGTTAGTCTGTTAGCCCCCAATCTTCGGTGTCCAGGAGTGTTGTGATTTGTGCTCCAACCGCCAGCCCAGTGTCGATGTTTCGAGTTACGTCCACAAATCGCTTGCTCCACCCCCGCCCTCCCAACCAGTGAGAAACCCAGCCGCAAAAAACGACAGGTAGGAGGTCTTCACTGGCTAGCTTCGCGGTTCCCTCATTGATATTGGTAATGTCGCTCACTTTTTACCCTACCATTTGAGGGAAAACAGAGCAGGGGAATTCCTTTTTACCCCTCCTCATCGCCTTTGACCCTTCAACCACAGGAAAGGGTAAGCAATTAGAATATCTTAAGAACTGGATTTCTCCGGCTGCGACTACTACATGGAGTTTCAATCCTGGCCCGATCTCACATTCACTTATGCGGCCGAAGGAGTGCACTGCGTTTTGAAGCGAAAGAAGCATTAGCATAAGCCCCGGTTTACGCGAGCTAGATTACAAATCCTGATCAATATGCAAAGAAGGGTGGGTCGCTAGGGTAAAAAAGATCTCGGCTCACCGGTAACTGTTAGGGCTTTTTCCCCCTTTCTCCTCTCTTTCTTTCTCTTTCTTTCTTTTTTTTGAAAAAAGGGAAGAAGGAGCAAACTTTTCTTCTTTCCCTATCCTCTCTCATAACTTACTGTAATAGGCCTATCTCAATTGGTTTTTACCATTTTGATTGCCACAAATGAGCGAACTTTGGGATGTCAGTGGAAATCAGTGACCATAAAAGCAAGCTTAATACTGCCGCCACTATTATTATTTTTACTGTATCTAGCTAGAGACGTTAAACTATTTTCAACCGAGCCTTCAGGAAAAATCTCGACGCCAAGATGTAAACAGGAATGAAATCCGGTTGTCTCCCCCGCTATTTCATGGTGTTCAGCCAAAGGCTGGCCTTTCCTCCTCTTTATTATTTACCTTTTACTTTTCCTGATTTCGCACGGGATGTGCTAGCCGGTGGCTATGTGGGCTGAGAAAACTAAATAGTAGTTTTAGAAGTCCAGATAAGCCTCCGGGATCCCCGAGTGAGACACCATGTTTGGTGGCAGTGGTTGTTCCCTCAACTATGGAGCACTGTAGTGATGGTTGGGCAATTGGCAAAAAAGAGCTCCGAAATGTTTATCAATGGAGAGGGAAGATAGTCGTTCAAGCTACTCAACCCAAGTGCGTGGGTGACATAGTGAGGGGTAAGTTAAGTGTGTATCCCAGAGAATAATCCCTGGACCTATCATTGACCCGGCCTTTTCTCCGGGCTCCTTCCGCACCTTGCCATTTCGCCGTGCGGCCCCGAGCCAAGGTGCGTGCCGCAGCCCAATCGCTAGCAAGGAGAGTCGGAAGAGGTGGGGAAAGAGAGAGAAAACAAAAAAAGAAAGCAAAAAGCAGAAAGAGCTGGTTCGAAGGTGGCACGGTTATCTTGGAGAAAATCCTGATGGCATCGCACAGTCCAAGGGCCACAAAAGAAAAAACGGTCTGTGGAACCGGGAAACAATGACGATCACACACTTCCACGGGACTTATGCATCGTTGAGGGAGGGAGCTTTCCGGGCAAAGTACCACAAGACGTCGGCAGTGGTATCGCACTGGTAAAGCTTGGCAGAAAGTGTGGGAGATGCTTCGGGGGTTTTCCGGCTTCACGGAAGTGTACCTGGCGACCGACTTTGCCACCCGATGCTCGGCACCTGTGGGACTTATAGTGTTCGAAAAATACGGTACGTTACCGTACCTTACACGGTTGATACCATACGGTAAATTACGTAAATTACACTAGGCAGATAAAATACCGGAAAACGGCCCCTCCCACCTTAGATTCTGATGTTAGGTAATCCTGTCTTCTGCCCTCTGTGTTTATCAAGCTGAAGCAACCCAACCCACAAAATATCAGCTACCGCTAGGCATTCTTGGCTATGTCACGAGTATCGCACTAAGATCCAAGATCATGATATGGAACTTTATGACGGTCGGCAAACGGCGCATGGTAAGTTTACCGTACGTTACCGTATATTACCGTATTGTATCGTATGGTAACTTACCGTACCTTACCATTCGAACCCTAGGGACTTACGAGTGATCATCTATGACTTCAGATGTTAGGCATTTGGCTTTTCTTTCCTATCAGACTGCGGGTATTCGTAGTGTACGTCTTTGATTCTGCTCATGAGGGATTTAGCATCTATCCCCCCCCGAGGAGAGGCGACAAAAAAGAAAATAAGAAAGGCAGAGAGGAGACTAAACTCATCGGGCCAGCAGTACTGTACATCGCGTACAGCGTTAAGTGGGAAGTGACTCGAGGTCAGCAGCTTCGGCTAGTTGGGGGTGGACGAGGTTCGCACATCACCGAAACTGCCATCATCAAACCGCCGCACATGGCCAGCAGCCTTACCAGTAGAAGCCTCACTTGACGGGGAAGTGCAACCGGTTCAAAATCACCGCCGAGAAAGAAAGTCGTTTTTCATTGCTGTTTGGGCACTCTGTGATATCATGTCGTGGAATATTCTGCTGCCTAGCGCCATACCGGTATCTCTAGGCGCGCGAGGCTTTGGGCGTTATACCGCGACCGGTTGAGGTCTTCAGCTTACTGGAGTGGCCGAATTGCCCACAGAGGCCGCAACAGGGCAAGCCGGCCGACTATATCGCAAGGCTAATTCAGCTCCGGTATAGTGGGAGAACGTGAGAGAAAAGAATGCTTTGTGCGGGATATCTGGCAATGTGGTAGCGAATGTGGAGGTAGGGATAGATAAGGGATATGGCGGAGAAGGCCTCAGACGAGATTCAGGTTAGGTGCGGAGAAAACGGAGAACAGGCGTCCATCCTGTAAGCAGGCTATTAAACATACGGTTATTGTGATTCCCCGCTTCGGTTGTCCCAAATTTAACTTGGATGTTTTATTATCTGTTTTAGTGTTTACCAGCTTAAAAGCTACGGTATCCCCCAACGTGGGCAACCCCAAGTACCGGTACTCCCCGTCAACTTGCCTTCCGCACAAAATCGAACCAACACCAAGGGTTAAGCAAAACCCCAAACATTGGTTGGGCTTTTCGAATCAGCAAACCTTAGGGGAAAGAGAAATTTCGAAGGTTTGCGACTCGGGGGAGGACAACCGTATTAAGATCCACAATACCACGGATTGACGATGATCTTCGCCGAATCCTTGCCAGATAGGAAGATATTTAGGACGATGTGATCCCATTTTTTATGGGATTGTTGCTAGAAAATGTCTGGAGCCCTCTCCTTGCCTTTGATTGTGGATGCAACTGGAAGAAAGCCTTTTTTGTTTTTGCGTTGGGCTTTGACCCTTACAGAATTGTGATATAGAGCTTACCCTCCTTGGTATCCGAGTTGGGCAGAGGACCAGGTTCGGTGAACCGAAAGCCGGTTCCTGGGAATTCCAGAATTCGCTCGGAACGTCAAAAATTAGGGCAAGTTTGCCACCGGTTGTAAGCTGCATGGTTTTCGCGTGGAAGCGAAGGCGCCCGATCTGGCATGGTGAAGGGATATCCTCACCTGAATATTTGGGGGTTTCACTGGGCGTTGGTATGAGAAGTGGGTAACTTACTGTACAAGTACCATATAACACTCGAACGTTACCTTGACGTCAGTAGAAAGGAAAAGAGGGGGAAGAAAAAAAGATGTGGCGATCAGGAAGTCGACCCCACTTCCGGCTTGGGGTGTAACGGTACCGCTACAACGGTAGATTGGTTCGGTGCCCGGGTTCTGCTTCGCGCTTTTTCTTCGGACCTAGGGATTGCACCCCATTAGAGGTCATGCATTTGCAATATTACGAAACTGTGAAAAATGCTAAGACTCTAGGAGGACGTTGTCCAGGGATGAATCTGACATAACTCACCCTAACAGTTACCAACCCTTAGGGGCTAGGGTTCCTCCGAGGGGACCCACCTCATCCCCCTCTATCTTCGCTATTAGTATCGAAGTGGAGCATTGCCTTCCTAGTTTTGCTCTTGTGGCCAACCACCGAGACATAGGCGGTATCATAGCCATGAACTTCTCGAACGTAAGGGATCGAAAGTTTATGGCAGGTTATCTGAGCGCATCTGAGCGCACTCACTAAATTCGGACTCGAATGTCCGGGTATTTCGTACCGGATACTTGTGATAGGGAACCCTCATGTTATCTCGTAGTTACCCACCCATGCATTCGACGTGGCCCTTCACCGGACAGGTTGTCGGCATGCTTTTGCGTAGTGTGTAGTGTACGGTGCTAGTATTAGCGCAGATACACCTGCCATATGTGGTCTAACGATCAGGTATCATATCGTACTCACTTTTGCTCAATGTTACTGGTATCTATGTGGGTGTAAAAGCAGCACCACTGGATCGCATGCTAGATTGAGCTCGTGCTTGCACTGCACAGTGCGTCGTTGAATCGACGTGACTAATCTTGGAATTTTCTATCATAGTGGTGCTATTACTAGTGTTGGCTCGGTGCGCACCCCGGTGCACTCGAACAGAGTCGTTGCGCACTGTGCGGGACACTATGCAGAATAGGGGATATGCTTGAAAGAAGATGTTTGGATTGCGCCTGCTGCTATTATAGCCACCTATCTATCACTTTACGCACACAGATCGTCAGAGGAGCTGCAGATCGTCCTGCTGGAGCACGTTTCCCTCCGAGCCCGGTATACTCGATTGCGTACCCGCAAGGTCGGTACTTGTACAAGTTCTTGGTTGGGCAAGATGGTTAGTGGACGACTGTGAGAAGAGGAGAGAGCGGAACAAGTAAGAAAAAGCACACATGTGCCCCGAATGGGTCTTGGTGGTGTGAGTGAACATTTTGAGGATTTTTCGAGAAGCCAAAACGTGCTAACGCCATGTTTCATTTCCAGTCCCACATCCGGAATTTTGAACGCATTCTTGGGAACGTGTGGTTGCGTCTTGGGGTGTTATGTAGGAAGCTTCTGGGATGGGAAAAATGATACTCGAGTACCCCATCCACATACTCGAGGTTTTGGACCACCATTCTATTTATATAAATCACTCAACTGATGAGCATTCGCCTTTACCATCCTTGGCTATGTTCGGACATGTCTGTAAATAAATTAGGATTTATCCGACTCCTTTAATATACGTTGTTATGCTCATATCTAAGAAATTCTGTGATCTACTTTTCAATGCAGCAGCCCAGGATTGGCTGCCTTGAGCACAATTCTGACAAAAAAAATGTCGACAAGGCAACAGTTCTGTGGCTGTTGTTGGGGTTATACCCACAAAACATAGGGTACCTTACCGTAATTCTGCATACCGGTACTTGCCTAACCTCAACCTTTATCCTTGAATGGGGGGACAACGATCCAACTTGCATGCGGGTTGAACGCCTCATTCTTGAGTGCGGCTTTCTTGAGAAAATTCGGCCATCATGCTTGTAATTACGATAAAGACTACGTATTTAATGTCTTTCTATCAGGGAACGGCAGGTCACTGCGGTTTGTATCGTGAGGTCAGCTTCTGATACGAGGTGCAAACCGGTGGGGCCATTAGCCAAGGTGCATGATTTCTGTCCCACAGCTGCGAGGCATCAGTGCTCTAGCGGCTCGGGCAGGGCCGGCTATATCTTCCGAGTGTCGGATGTTTCAGAGAGTCGAGACTCGAAATTAATAAACAAACCCAGTCGGAGTGGGGGAGCCTGTAGAGCAGTTTCTCATGATACGACAGTCTCTAGATAGCTTTGTTAATGTATCTCGAGGTGCGATATGTGCCCCAAGGCACCAAACCTAAATCAGATTATCTCTCAGTAGGAATTTCGGCGAAAACCACAACTGCTGTTCCTCGGCAGCTTGAGCCACCGGAGGAACAAACGCGCGAGTAGCCATCTTGGTCTGATGTTAACATATAGTTAAATGTTTCACTGTCGTTTGTGGGAAGAATTGCTTGTTACCACAACAGCCTCTCTGTAGAAGTAGACGGAATGTATAGTGTCTTAAGAAGTAATCTCGGTGGATCCCCACACCTACCTTTGAAAAAAACTCGACGCTTAAATGAATGTCAAAAATGATTTGCTTGGCTGAAGAGTGTTCCAGCTATTTCGCCATTCCAGACAAGGGATTTGGCTAAAGATAGAGCGCTGGGGCAGAAAGCTCGATAATCAATTGACTGTCAGATCGGTATATACACAAAAAGCTCCTCCAGATCAACTCCAATATGTAAAGAAAACGATAACCAAGCGGCAAGCTTCGTGTTGTGCGTCCCTTCGGCCTCTTATGTATATACAATAGTCCAACTCTCTTCTTTATTGTCTCCAGCAAACGGAATACGGATTGTTGTCGGGGCGCGATAACGGCCTCAGCTTCACCTCCGGAGGATTGAGGCCAATCGTGAGCGGCGGGCTCCCGGTGCTTTGGGCTTTGGTCGGCGAGAATATACGCAGCTCAAGCAGAGGCTATGGCCACAGTCGCATGTAGTGCAATGGCAGTTTCGGCCGCACTGACAACAAGTCCAATTCATTTTTGTGTGTGTGGTTGCTGTTGCAATGGGAGGTTCAAGAGGTGAAGTTTTGCTGCGCCGGAGAGCTTGATAGTATGGGTGTGCTGAATAGCTCGCCGTGAGTGATAACCTTAGGGATGTCCTGAAAGCAATTAGCAGGGGGGTCGCAAGGGCGTTTGAGACGGTTCCGCAGTGCTTACTGTTGGAAGATGTGCGCAGAGAGAAGGCTCAATTAAGCCTTGAGCTTGAGATATCTTTCCGTACTGAGCTGGCGAAGGGGTTTCGAAGGGTTGAGCGGGAGGATTTTTAAGAAGGATATGCGGATATTGGTGTTAAATAATAAAATAGAGAGGAACGGTTTGCCACTTTTTGCCACCAAAAAAATATTGTAAGCTGAACGGAAGAGCTGCTCGGTTTTGTGTAAGGTCAGGGATGGTGGATAAGCTGTGCATGCAATGAGATATTATGAAGAGGAGGAAAAGGTATGATCTCTTTTTGACAGCTAGTCTTTTCCTGTCCTTCACTAAAGTGCGTTCAAATGGAGCTGACCATTCTTTGTTTGGCGGCACCGTACCCGGGGGCTTATATAGATCTTTTGTTCAACCTAATTTATTTACTCGTCACTAGCATGGAATTTGGTGTGAAACAAGGGGACCCCTGGTTGCCACGCTTCGAATGATGCTCTTCCGCCACCACATCGAAAACGTTCGAGAAAAAAGAAGGGGCAGAGTGACGGGTTTTCCAGTGAAGCGGGGCGCTCTTCTAGCTGCCGGGGGGGGTGTAACCGCATAACGGGGTCTCAGCCAGAGCAACAGGATTGGCTATCCGTGGTGGATTGTAGTACTCGTACAGTGCTCTGGGGTACGGATTTTGCTACGAAGGAACCTTGCTTTTTTGTTATTTGCGTTAGCCGGAAGTTGCTAACCGTCAGCCCATATTTGTTAACTAGTCTATTGCTTCTTCTAGAGTAGTAGAAAGGGCAGTGTATGAAGTTGGGTCACAAGATTAATCGCCGTTTGCAGTTCTGGAACTGTCCTGTGGGTTTGTCAGCCGTGTGGCATTCGACAGCGGGGTATCCCGGAAAATCAATACAATCTTTATTTTGTTTTGCTACCCATATTCTAATTTCTGCCCCGAAAGTTATGTGGTCTCTTTTCTTTTCCTTTCCTTCCTGAAAAATACCGGAGGACGGAGCCATTGTGGGCAACAGCATCAAATATACCGGAATGGGCTCTGCTTCTAACTTTATGCGATAGAAATCGCATGCAGGTCCTCTACTTGTCCCAGACAAGAAGTATCCCGATAGTTTAGAAAGAATAGAAATGAGGTTACAAGTATCCGGAAATACTAGTGGTGGATTTGCGGTGCCCATGGATTTTTTTGCCATATTTTCTGCGAACCCCTGTTTTCTGATACTTCTTGCCCGGACAAGTAAGTACTAGTATAGACTTGTGGGCTCTTAAAATTACACCGAGCGGAGCACCAGGACCGGTGGCTGCAAAAGCAACGGAAGCAATAACGAAACAACAAATAGCACCTTTAGCCATCAACTGGCAACAACAGACAACAGGCAACAACACAATATTGTAATGCAACATTTTATAACAATTGAGATTGAACTATTGAACTTGGACCTTAAAACTCTTATCGCGAAGGAGCTGTCCGATGAGAAAGTAATTTTTATTTCTCGTTCAATAACCCGATTGGGTGGGCTTTTGGAGGCTCAGGTAGCACTTTGGTTTGGCATATAGTACTAGCACGTTTGAGGAAAAGAAAGGAAAAAAACTATCAAGGGTATGAAATTGTATAGTGCTTGCATGAGTAGTGTGTCTGTGCTACATTTCAAAAGGACATTCGAAAACGCAGAGGAGTGGCGGTCAGGCTCACAAAATAATAAGCATTAAAAATTAAAAAATAACACCGGAGTCATATGAATATGTGCGGCAGCATACCAAGAAGACCAGACACAGCTGGAAACGCACCCCCAAGGGATTAAACGTACAAGCTGGGATATTACACCGTACCGGAACCCGAAAGCAGTATCTTACATGGGCTCTGGGTCCTCTTTTCTTTTCTTACTCTCTTTGAGCGGGCATAGACCCGGTCCTCTCATCCACTCTATCACAGTCGTATGGGTAGAGAGTGAGAGAGAGAGCGAGAGGGGAGCAGCAACAACAACAACAACAACGACCACGGGAGCAACAACAGCAACAACAGCAACAACAACGGCAGCAACAACAGCAGCAACAACATACAGTATCCTAGCAAGTTTTGTGCTATGCTGCCGTATTACGTCGATTTGCAGTAGATAACCCGATATATTACAAGCCCCAATGAGAGCAAAAGGCTCGCCCCGAATATGGATGCTCGGGCCGCACATATTCTTTCGGTGTGCACGTGCGCACCCCACCGTTGGGAGGACTAACATGTTGGGCATACAGCAGGCTTCTAGAAACGACCCTTGTCGCACTGAGACCCTAAACAGGTGATGCTATCCTACCTTGTCTCTCAGACCTCTCAGGTCGAACAAGCCGCAACTTATCTTCCAGAACATGCCAAAAAAAAGTATGAGAATTTACCGGAAGGAAGGGGCAAAAAGCAAACAATTATAACGAAATCTCTTTCTTTTTCTCTGCTCTCACTTGTAGCCGACCGATAACCTCACTACCCGCTCGGTGCCTCCGGGTTCACCCCTGCGGATCATCGTTTCAGAAACGAGGGTATCGGCCGGCATCTCGATCCAGGGATTCGTGGGTGCAGCTATAGCATCCTAACGTTGTTTAAGGTATTGCTGGTTCTTTCACCTTCTTTCCTTTCCCTTTCCCTCTCACTTTCCCCCAATCTAGGGGAAGCATTCACCAGATCCTTTTAGCCTGTTGATTGCAATGCTGGAATTTACGCACAGGTAATTTAGAGTTAACGACCGATTTTGATAGGGGTTGAGCACAACTTCTTAGTCTGATATGCTTATACACTTAAGCATACAAGGCATCGTTTGCGGTCGTTGGCGGCCCACCGTCTGCCTGGCAATTCAAGCACCACCCCCACCCCATATGGACCAGGAAGATCTACGGCATCTTCTGGATGCGTTGGCTTATTGCGTCCTACGACTCCTACCGTACACCATTGTGGTTTCACTGCTGTGTGCTTTCACCAATATTGGTAGGCGTTGCGGTCTTACAACGGGGGAGTGCACCTTCGTGGTGGTGAGAGGTATCTCTCGGCCCCATAGGTTACCGTAGCGGGTCCTCCGAATACCCCAGAACTTGAATAATTCGACCATTGCTACAGTCGGGGATTCCCCGCTCTGGACAAGGGGACGAAAACACCACAAAAGGCGGGCTACTTAGCCCTTCTGGGGGGGGGGGGGGAAGCGCCAAACCTCACGAGAGGAGGCAACCCCCATGACATAGCACTCGGTTCAATAATTCGACCCATTCAGTAATTAACCTGCCAGTCGTTACGTCCCCGTTATTGCTAGCGGCGGCCTAACTAGCCTTGGATGGCAAGGGGTAGAACGTGCATTCCAGCAAATTACTGTGTGGTACACATAACCCCCTCGCATGGTGAAACTTTGGCGTGGTAAGGCTTACTATTGCTCCATGGGTTGAATTGAGGGCATGAATGCCTTCACGGTACGCTAGGCCTAGAGGGTTTCCGTAATACAGTCATTGGTATCTATAGTTACCATAACTGGAGCTATAAATCATTTGCATATAATGCGGTGAAACCGGGGACGTGTTGAGGAGCCGAAATTGGTGGGGTAATAACCCCCAAAGCCCGATCCGGGATCGAATGTCCCACTGTGCCATACGGCCCCCTCTGCTATCTTCCGGATTGTTTAAAATTGTGCGGCATAATAAGCTTTGGCTGCCCCATATGTTTTTGTAGTTGAAGGGGTTAAGATATTGTGCCTTGGGCCCCAGTTGCGCTCTTGTGAAAATATAGTCTCGTCCTGTAGGCATAGGCTTGTTGGGTAGATTTCGGGTGGTCTCTATCTTCTAGGGGTTTCTCCCCGATTGGACTGCTACCTGCCCTTTGGATAAACAGCAGTAAGGGGGATGTATCGGAACGCAGGTTCAGCTCCCCTCGCCCGTAGCGGTTGCCAAATGGGTTCGATTTTACTTGCCCCAGGCAAGAAGTATTCGGAAACGGGGTTTCGTAAAATATATAGCAAAAAATCCGTGCGTATCACAAATTCACCGCTCGTATTTCCGGATACTCGTTGCCTGGGACAAGTAGTATAGGTGGCTTGCTGCGGGTCTCGTCCCATTACTAAACCGTCCCAAAATTGGCTCACATTCTTACTAGTTTGAATTAGCATTATTCGAGCAAACCTGCAGCCGAGGGTCATGCCCGTCCCAGGCGAGAAGTGCCCGGACACTTAGAGGGGGAACGGGGATATTTCAGAGATATTTCAGAGATATTCCGCCTTTCCTCAACGTGGCGTTTACCTCACCAGTGTCTGGGTACTTCTTGCGCAAAACGAGTATTTGCTTGCTCGGCTCCTCCCCTCCCCGATGGCCTACTCTATCAAGTGAGGCCCTCCCTGGGGGGGGTTAGTGACTCGCAAACACCTTCTTCATAATACCCGTCCCATTCCGGGGTTGACATAGCTGCAATAGCTAGGCTGTATGTGATCATAAAATATCACTCATGGTCGGGGGGATGAGGCTACCACGTTTGCCCGGAGATTGCTGTACCAATACTGGATTATGCCCCGGGGAGAGGGGCCGGCTCTTGGGTGTATCGTGGGGGGGTAAGCTGTTCTAGTGATGCTATGCCGCTGGGACGGTCCAGTCAGGCTGAAAACTTCAGAAATGCATTCCGCTGACCGGCAACCTCCAGCCCTGCAGGTCCTAGGACCGTAGCCTACATTGTTGTTAGACATCGCTCGGGGGGGGGGGGCTCTTCGGATACCCCTACTCACTGACTTAGGGCCTTTTCCCGTTCGCGCAGCACTGTACCTCGAATACTTTGTGGGTTGCAAGTTTCCGGTATGAAATATCATAATATAATTATAATACCTAAACTCTGGAAAGACCCCTCCAGGCCTCTAACGTTGCTTACTACGATAATATGATAGTAATACAGTAGAATGCACAGCCCGGAACATGCACCAGACTACTTAACAGGATTATAATCACAGCAGAAACAGCTGAGGATGTAGTGACTAACTATCTAACAAAGACAAAAATCTCCCCCCGGGATATTAGCTCTCTAATAATTTTAAAAAAGTCCTCAAGCAAAGAAGCATGTTCTGGGAAGCTTTATTCGCTAAAGGGAAACACAAGAGTAGAATATCTCTAGGAGCTCACGATTCCATCTTGTTTTTGTTCTTTTTCTCTATTTCACACACACCTTTTTTGAATTGCAGGCTTCCACACTGCTGTGGTCACGATGGGCTGTCAGGATAGAAGCACTGGGCACTTCCGGGGGTGGAAGCGTCACCCACTGGTAGCGAGAAAACACCGATGATCGAAATCTAGAAAATCTATCCCTGCCCTCAACGGGAAACATATAGTATAATACTACATACAAAAACGGTTAACATGCGGGCACCGTGCTTTGAACTAAGACGCATGCCAGTCAGGCAGATGTTCCTCGAATGGGGCTTATTTCCTTGGCCTCTCCACTCCGTATATATTATTTTCTTATTGTAGAATAGAGGAGCAGAAAACGCTCAACATGGCCAGCATGCATTTGGTTATAGAAGTTGAGCTGGGTTTGGTGGCATACACCAAACGAACCCTTCTGCCCACCCGATACAGGAATTTCGAATCGTCAGCTCAGGAGAAACCTTTGAAATTAAATTATCGGGACACCACTACGATATCATTCTCCATGTGCGCCCTATCCATCAGATCGATACCAGAGTCCCTGAGGTTGTATTTCATGGTCGAATATGGGAACTAGAAATCTGAAGCAGGCCCCCAGCAACAGCATATACTCTAGGATCCGTGTTTTCGATCTGGGGATTATGGATTGCTGACTCGGCTATTTACCTCCTTGAGCAGGTAGTTCCCAGTATGATCTGTAAGGATGGGTCATGGGCTGCTACTGCCTTCAATGGGTGAGCGGCCTGCGCCCAGGGTGTATGCCGCTTCCCCGCATTGCACCAGCCCATACCGGTAGTCCTCCTGCTCTCAACCTAGATCCTTGATTCATCTGATGAGAATGCATTATCATACTACTACTATTGCATCCTCTTGGGCTTGGGCTTTCGAATAGGGCCGTCTGGATTACTGACCCCGCTTTACTCGGTGTGGCATATATATATCATACTATGATACGGAGGATATAGTTTTGGTTGGGGCACTCTGTTTGGTGGAGGAGGGCCTTTACTGAAGGGCCTTGACTCCTTCTGCCCCCAAATTTTGACTTTAGGTCTGTATAGGGGTCCCAATCTACTGGCATATGCCACTCTTCGCTCAAAGCCTTGGTCTGCGTACTTTCCAGTAGTTGTGCAAGTAAGTAAGGTGCGTTGCAATCATTCCCCGATGGATAAAAATAGAAACGGTATTTCATCGGGTATTTTCTCACATATCCCTTCTGGGCCCCTACTCTTGCATATCTCGTAATCTCTTAAGTATAAAATATGGGGCGGCGGCCAGTGCAACTCAGCACTAGGTGCGGTAAACCTTGCCTGATTTCAGGTCCCCTAGACTCCTCTAATTTTTTTAACCTGGTTAGCTAGGATTTGTGCCGTGCATGGTGTTCGGTGTTTCGTACTAATTTTTTACGGGCACGGCTGCTAGATGGATTGCAGGCTCTTCAGGCGTGACCTAGTTCTATATACTATACCAACCTAGAAGCACAAACCCAGAACAATAAGTTAAGTGCGCCCCTCACCAGGACTTCCATACACCGATGCTGGTATGCCGGTACTCTCAATGCGTTTTTTGGGGAGACTGCTATGGCACACCACCCAAATCCAACCGGGGGGGCCAAATTTTGGTGGGATGCAATAGCAGTCTTTTTTAAAAACGCTTCGACATTGCGAGTATGCCTGGGCAGCATCTAGTAGAATCCACCGCCAGAGGCGCAAACGGCAGTAGATATAGCTGATGATGGTATACTAACGCCTTTATCGTGAGATTTTCAATCCGCTTACAGGGGCATGCCGATACCTCTAGGGTATCTCCCATGCACCGAAGGTGAAATAGTACAGGAGAGCTCCTCTGACCCAATTGCAGCTATTTGTCCCAACTAGGCGATTTTCTGTGGACTAGCGGGTCTGCTGGGCTACACATTTGGTGAATAAAGTCCTGGGGGTTGGGGGAGAGGAGGGGAATGGGTGTTTTGGGGAGTTCGAAAGTCGAAAGAGAGGAACACGCCCGAGGGGCCCAGGTATGGAATTTCTCGCCCAGAGGAGGTCTTCGGTATATTCTCCATTACTCGCCTGTTTTTCAACACTGATCTGCAGAAGATGTTTTAAAAAGTTTCTTTCCTAAAGGCACGTGAGAGCGAAAAGAATCAAAGCCGGATCTCTTCCATTCGCTTCTAGTCCTGCTCTGACCAGAGCCTTTGTCCCTTCCATTCTTGTCTTAACACAGGGAACCTCCATTCTTTTAAAAAACGAGATTCTTCCGACTGAGATATCTTCTCATTCGATGATAAAATTGGTCGACAAGTCATCTCTATCATGAACCCACCTCTGATTAGAGAAAGGAGGGGTAGCTAAATACCTGGTGTGTCTAGTGGGTAGTGCAGAGGAAGAGCGAGCGTGCCATGTTAGTACCTAGATGGAGCATGAGTAGTATGGTCATGAACTCTGTTATCTTGTCTTCCTCTCCTAACTGACTGAAGAAACCCAAGTACATATACAACATGGTAATAGTATCCCCGTCATTTCTTGGATTATCACACATATCACGGTGCCTCCACGCATGCCCCCATTCCTCTGTATACTCCCCGTTGACAGACGAAAACATGAGAGGGGAACCTTCTCTGTAAATCATAGCCCCAGAGAAAATGGGACTATTTCCAACATTCCGGAACTCCCACGATCAACAGCACAACGCACGAATTCCTTCCAAAAGGCCCAACAAAATACAACAGATCATTTTCTTCTAGCTATTGATCTTGACGTCAGAGAAAATAAATAGGAAATCAATCGTGGAAGAAGAAAAGCATTTGAATCTGTGTTAACCATTTAGCTCATGGAGCAAATACAATATGCAAATGTTTAGTATCCCTAAGAGCACACCGCCTAACACTTATCAGGTGCCCTACCGGTTTCCATTGGGACCCAGAAACACTGCCAACCAAAGAAATACATCAGCCGTCAGCGCTTGTTCTGTTCCCCGATGTTATCTCAGAACCTCCCCCAACTCCGATGACAATCTTCTCCCTTCTATGAGCATATGCGACACTCTCTAAACCCCCCGCACCCCGAGCGCCACCCGGAACGCTCCACCACAAAAGCCACTTATCCCTGGCAACCAATACAAGGTCTAGGTCTCTCAATTTCCTTCTGTTTAGAATTTCCTCGAAGGCTCCTTTTCACTACCAGACTCCTAACTACCTACGGGATCAAAAAAAAGAGGGCTGTCAATTTGTCATGTGAAGGTATACCCCGCTATCTGTGAAAACCTGTGAAGAGGATCTTGTCCATAGACTTCTTAACCCAACATGCAACTGCCTGTTCCAAGCTAAGTTACATTTAGATATACCATCAGCCACAGTAAGATATGTGCTCACATGAGCTCATTCAGCGCTAAAGATTTACGAAATGCGAGTTTAGCGAGCGGTTTCCAGGCACTCTGGGACGTAAGGACTGAACTGTGCCTTTAAAATTCCGGCCCCTTGATAAATCTTGCTATTATGCCTTACAGGCAACGACGCTCCACTCCCCGGACTAGCTAAGGGCATGAGGGGAATGGCAAGACTCTCAATGGCGGATCTTGTATCTCTAGAAAGAGCTCTATAAAGGGTTAAACTCAGGAAAGACTCCATTTTTCAGGTGGACCCACGGCTTCCCCCGCCCAATCAATGGATTCTTCCACCGATCTTGTGTTCAAACGTTCTAGTTTCCAAAACTATACCTTCGGTTCTGTTTCCCTTAGTGAAGCCAAAGATAAAATAGCAAGAAGTGCCTTGAGAGCCCCTGTCTCATTATTATGACATCTAGTCTCTTTAAAGAATTCTCCTAAAAGCAAAAAAACGCACCCTCGACTACAAATTATGAAAGTCAAGCCCCTATGACCACAAAGCTCAGATACCAGCATATTACTAAGCCATCAGGGATAAATGGATGACCCTTGTTGAGACAAGAGATGCTTGTTTTGTCATGCCCCATGATCCATGTCAGAGATTGAAAAGGTTCAATGCATAGTAGTTAGCGCCTTTGTTAGCTAGAGTGCTATTCAGGTATAGAGAACTAGGCCTTGGAAATACCGAATCATCGGAAGGAAGCCGTCTGCCCGTCGCTCCTCAAAGAGCTTGAAGTTTGAAAGCGACGATAACGGTGTGCGTTTGAGCTACCCGCTTATGAAAAGAGGTAGATTTGATAAATATTCAACCTTCAGATCGCTGGTACCTGAACCCATTTGGTTCAATCTCTCTCCAAGGACCTCCGTGTTAGGCTAGCCCCGAGCTTACCAAGCTCGCCGAATACTGAACACAGCAGTAAGCAGCTGTGGAAGCAAATCCCAAATATCTAGTTCATGGTCCCTATACCCTATATTCCCTAAACTATCATGTCTGACACTTGCCCCTAGCAAGCACTTAAACGGTACGAATTCTAAATAGTATCCCCCTCTTCTCCTAAAGTTTAGACATGCGGCACAGGAGGTTCAGACGCAAAATAGGCCCTGGGTGCACTTCTAGTAACGCGCAGGTGAGGTTTGGTGTTGGGGATTATTCAACATCCCTCTTCCCTCAAATCCACATGCTCGAGTCTTAGTCCGATGACCGAGCGAGGATCCTGAGTAAGTGAACGACGCAACCCAACCTTGGCCAAGGTGTGCCAATTCACTTTCCTCAGGAATACTTTGTCGGGGTGTGTGGGATATATAAGTTAAGTTAGTACAAAAAAGACCCGAAGTGGCCCATATTAAGAGAAATAGAGAAACACCCCCTCATCAACCAGGAACCTCATGTCCGGCATCAAAGTATAACCGAAAGATATCCTAGCCAGCACTACAAATACAACTTTCCTATTGGTAGCGTATGGAAACCCTGGCTGGCGCAGTGATTATTAATGGAGCAATACCCGTAGCTAACTTAGACCGAGGACTACGAGAGCATAGCTCAGGGATTCTTAAATTTATTAAAACCGGCGATAGATAGTGCAGCGGTGGGCGGTAGAGTAAGAGGATATGCTTGGAACTTGCGCACCACTTAGGAAGCTGAACCAAGTCAAGCGTAAAGCCAGATGTACTCGTAATGTCCTGACGTTTGTGAACACAACTGCTATTGCATACCGCCAAAATCCAGCTTTTTTGCGCTGATCTTGGCATCATGCAATAGCAGTTGTGTTCACAAACGTCAGGACATTACGAGTACAGGTAAAACACACTTGACGCATCCTGATCCTCCCATTGATCACCCGGTCTATATCTGCATCTCTCCCTCCACACGCCCACAGTCCTGTGCACACTCCCGCCATAACAAAGAAAAGACATCTCGGCAGAATCTTCTCCATAAACCCCTAAAGCGTTTGAACAATCCGTCGCACTCTCAAACGGTCTTAATACTCCCGTAGCACCCAGAATCAGCCGCAGCCTCTAACAGTATTTAGGTCGCCTACCAAACCTCTAGAATAGCAATCCAAAAGGCACACTCTTTCCATACACTTTCTCCATGTTAAGTGGTTTTCCCCTGCAATAAGCTATTCCCCATTAGTTATGAGGCCTCTTAATAATTCACATAAATAGCACACCGGCCATTTGAACCCCCCCCCCCCTCGACCTTGAAATATCAAATTAAATAATCCAAGACATCACCTGGGCGAGGGAGTGACTTTAGACGGGAACGCCCTTTCAGGATTGGCGGTTTGCTAGTTGAGGACCCCGCCTAGACCCAGCAGGCAGCAGTTTTCTTAACGGGGAAGTCCATCCGTCCTGAAGGTGGAGGGTTGTGGACTGTGGTAGACGGCATTGGGTCATCCCTTCAGGTCCTTGCCCAAACTTGCCCTGTGACCCAGCGCAAGGTGCTAGAGCTGACGGAAGTGGAGAGTTGTCAGAGCTGACCAACAAAGATAGATAATACCTTTAGTGATTTCATTTGTTCTAGAGTTGAAAGGGTTGAATGAAGGGTTTATGATGTCTTTCCTTTGTCATTATCACGGAAGTACACAAACAAATGGGGACATACATTGAGAGAAATCGACTGGTGTGGGAAGTGATGGAATGGTTAAGATGGTTTCATTATTTTTATATGATATTATATACTTATGTTTAGTTAGTTTGAGGAAGGAATGAAGTTTCCGATTATACCTACCCTATAGTCCAACCCGAGTCTAGTTTGAGTGTTTGACAATTGCGCCATTCATCAGTTATCTCTAACACAAGGGACTGTGGTCCCACCGCCACCCACAGGAAATGTTTCATTCTGGTACTGTTGAAACTACCCATGTTCCCCAATACTCCGGAGAGCATATAAGAAAATATGTACTTACAGGGTATGTATCCTCGTGGGCGCTTTTTCCCAACACAGTTCCAATTAAGACTTGACCATGCTCGAGTGCTGTTAGGTTATCCTCCCTAATCCTATGTAGCTCACGCAAGTGTTCAATCGTATCCTTTGTTGAAGAATCAGAAAATATGGCCGCCGCACCCTTGGATGGGCCTAGAGTTATTGTGCGAATTGCTTAGTAATTTCCAGATCAAGGAGATAAAATCCACGTTCTGCTACCAATGCGAGTGCTAGCATATGATAAGGAACATGGTTTCCTGAGACTCCTACTCTTGGTGTTCTGTAACGTAATACTAGTAGTTGGGGTTTAATACTACCAAATAGAAAGGCCCTGCTCAAGACCTCGAGTATTGACATTTGCCTAAACATCAGCCCACTACAGTGGTTTGGCTCTTTGCGGTGTTTTGCACATAAAATTTCCTTTTGTTCCTCAGCTGCATTCCACCAGCCTTTCCAGTGCCGCAGCGCTTGTAGTGGTGGTGGGGTCTGCTTCTATCAGGCAAGAATGAATGGGTGAGTGAGTGAGTGAGTGAGTGAGTGAGTGGAGCTAGGTTGTGGGCATAAGGGAGTAGCTCGGTCGAGCAATCTAGGTAGTACATAGTTTGTGGGCAGGTAGTGATCGAGCATATTATAATTGAGGAGGCAGGCCATTCACAATGCCGAGGAAATTGAAACCGATTCGGCCCCTTTGTGGTTGGTCTGTGGTCTTTAACCAGGCTTGCGAAGGAGTTCCCATTCTTGCTAGACAGAGGGTTTAGGGCGGGGGAGGGAGGAGATCCGGTTGGATGGCCCATCGGATAATTAGAACGTGCTTTCTGGTAAGTTGTATACACAGTGCATAATAGGCCAGTATCTCTCGGGCTGCTGGTTTCATATCCTAATGTATGGCAGTAATGAGCGTCCAAAGTACCACTTCTGTTTAAATTACAGAAAATCCCCCACTAAAGACGCCCAAGGAGCAAAAAATACCTCCGTTAAAATCCACCAACAACTCAGGGAGAGATACACCACCCTTCCAATCGAAATCCCGAAATCCAGCTTTCAGCAGGATAAATATTTGTTCCAAAGTTGACATTTCATGAAATACCTAGTTAGCGCAGTAGTTAACATGTCAAGAACCAATTAACTCCTGTCGCAATTGGCGGGAGCTCAGGAGTTCAATTCACGCCGACAATCAGCTATTATTGAACGATCCATCACGCAGGGCAGGAGAATTAAAAAATCCTGCCCTATGGGGACTGGGATATTGGGATATTGGAGAATCTAGCATTCATAAATAGGGCCGTGGGGCTTATCAACCCTGCTATGAGGTGGTAGAATCCGACTCCAGACCTTAAGGCTGGCAATCGGCGGGGTAGCAGAAAATAAGGGAAATTTTTCTTCTTTTGCTTCGTTTGCTTTGGAAAAGCAGCTGTAGGTCCTAAACGCCATAGAAGTTGTTGCCATTTTCGCTTCGGCGAGCTACGCTCTCTCTATCTGCCGACTTGTAAATAAGTCTTCTTCTTCAGAAAAACAGGGCATAGATAGCGCCTAGTGAAAGACATAAGATTAGAAGATGCCGGACCGGTATAGCTAGGATAAACACACGATGTTGAAACAATATCCATCTAGTGCTACTAAATTGGCACCTCAGCGTCTCATTAGGCTATCAGACGAACAGATCGCACTTCCCAAACTCTTAGTACAATACAAAAGCAGTAGAAGCAAGAAAAGTAGTGCCTAAAGAGTGGCAGTATGTATGATAGGATCAGTATGTGGAGATTTTTTAAATATATCAGTTTAGCAATGTACCAGGCGACAACTTTCAACTCTTATTTGACTTTACTTGATCACACTTGCCCCCCTTTGTATATCACCTCAAGAATCCCTGCGAGTGCTCCGAGAGGGTGCAAGGAAGTTGTGCTGATAGGATTTATATCATGGCCCACGGCTGTCCTAGGGAGTCTCCTGTCGCCTCCCGCAGTCCCCTGAGTCCCAGTAGTCCCAGTAGTCCCCGACTGTCCATAGAGCCCCCCGGCAATCCCCCATGCTAATTTGCCCCACACTGCAGGGCTCGCCATCTTTCACAATGACTCTAGTCCTGATATTTTTCCAGGATAAGAACGGACTATGTTTTGTCGTCTGGTCCAGCCCAGGGCTCTTGGTAGTCGCGGGTCGGGCCCTACGGGTGCCCCGGACGATTGAGAACGCCACTGGGTAGAAGTAGCCCCTACTATAGTGCGGCTATGCAGCTAGGAGCCATGTTTAGAGAGAGAATAAGCTGATAGTAGGAGATGGAGTTGAAGGAATAGCTCGGATGTGCAGACGATCGGAGACGTCGAGGAGTGCGTTTTCTATTCAAGGTATGATAGCTATCTAACGGCTATCAGATAAGATAAACCTTCTGCATGTATAACCCTATACATACGCTCATGTTTTAACGTGCCCATGCACGTCCGCCCTTCCCCGGTCCCCCATATGTGCGTATCTGCGCTCCTCGGGCCCTTCCAATATCACAGGGTTCTAATACAAGTTAAGGGCATATAGTAGTACCCGAACACTAGCCAGCAGTCCCACCACAACATTTGGCAGGAATTGACCCAAGGGCATTACCAACCCTAGACCTACCCCCCAGGAAAAAAAGTGGTTCGTCGAGCATTTTTTTTAATGCTCGACTACTCCACTGCCCCCCGGATTCGAATTCATGATGCTCCCTGTTTCAAATTAGCCGACCAGTCTCCTAAGCCATTAGACCATAGGAACTGGCCGGTGATACCTTTTCTTCTTGACCCTTTAACTGGTTCCTCAGAAAATAGACAGTTCAGGCACCTGATACTTTATCTTTGGTAAAAAAAGGACATCGGTATCCAATCATAGTACTCTCTCGTGATATCAATAGAACCAGGAAAGGGGGGGTTCCGGTGAATATCTATGATCCGCCTCCGAAACACTCTCTTTCTTTGTCAGAGGACAAATGCTCCCCTAATTCCGTTGCTAGTATCCCCGATGTAACTATTCTTTAGTACAGGAAAGGACAGTGATAAAACTTTTGCATGGTAAATTATCTATGCGTATCTGACCGTCCATTCGAAATTCTGGCCCAAGTGTTCGGGTTCTATATGCCTGTAACTTGAACTGGTAATACCATACCATCAATCGGCAGATGGTTACAATAGATCCCCTAAAAACATTTTCCCAGGCAGAGCATATAGGGCGAACAGCCGAAGCTAGGGGGCCCATAAAAAAAGTGAAAAAAATGGAAAGAGGAAAATACATTCCCTTTTGGTTCCCACATACCCGCAGGAACCGACGCTCCCAGTAAAGCCTATTGTTGGAAGACACTCGAAGCAAGATAGCCCTTTGTGCCTACCGTGAGCCAAAATATACTAGCTTAAATACCCCACGCTTGAAGAAAGCAGGAAGAGGAGACAGGACACCATTGTTCCCAAAATAAGTCCCGAGCTCCAACGAGTGATTATTCATGAACACAGACCAGAGCTCGAACCTTGTGAGCCTAATATCCTAGGGGGATAAGTAGGCTTGAGAAGATAGACGAACTCCGTATAGGCATATCTGCACATCTTTTAAAAATTGCGTTCTCGTAACTACTGTAGGTTGGGGGGCGGGCTACAGCTCAAGGGCACTGCGGGCGTGGGAGTGGTGAAATCGCCAACTCAGAGGCTCTAGTACCAAACAGACACCAGTGAGCTCCCCGGGAAGTCCAGCATAATCGCCCAAGTATCGGACAAATGAGGGAGAACTCCAGAACCTAGAACAGCCATATTTCAGAATTGAGCGAGTGATACTAGATGAATACTATATTAAGCCCAAAATATTGAGTATAATATCAGGAAACATAATCAACGCAACCCACCCCAATCCTGCATTTGAGATATGGATTTAACAATACCTAAGAAGTGCTACCCTCTGTCATTAAGCCCATAATTTTAAGCACATGCTTAATAGGGTCGAAATCTGGTCGTATCAGATCTGTTATCGGGGCAGTAGCTCATCTTTTCAAATCTCAAAATCACAAACCAGAGCTAAGCCATAGGCCATAGTGCCACAGTACCCGATGCCCTCATGCTATGCCACACCATATCACACGCCAAATTTACAGGAGCTCGTTGCATAGACAGTACCATGTCCTTGCTATCCTGGAAGGAATCATCCAGAAGATATTGTGGGCTCCCAGGACCAACTCCACCCTAGTTAGAAAAAACGAAGACCAAATCCACCAGCCAATTAACGCTACTGCCATAAATTTGAAACTGAAAAAAGCCCACTGGGCCCTTGAGACTTCTACAGAAGGGGGTTTTTGTAGAAGAGATTGTAGAGTCCCACAGCCCAGTAAGTCCTTGGAGTTTTGCTCTTATCTGTTTCCCAGCGCGTCCAATTAGCATTAGCAGCCCCCAATACTTGCGACTACAGAATTACTAATTTCTCCTTGAACCTCTAGCCTCCAGCAAGGCAATAAGTGACTGAGGCTTCCTGTCACTCGTTTGTTACTATAAGGCCTCTTCTTTACCTCCGCTCCTACCTACAAGAGCAGGACGGTACAAAATATATGATTAACACTTAGGATTGATATTAAATGGATCACCCCTTAGTTTTGTCAAAAACCATTTGCTAAGCCATTCCTAAGACTAGATATACCAGTTTTGCAGCATCCTAATATATTTCACTAATGTGAACAATATTGCATGCGGGGATTAAATCCAGAAGAGACAGCATTACTAAAATAAGACCGACTCCATACAGGAGATATTATATTATTGTATACATACAAAAGCACGGTTAGGGTGAAACTCTCATATTTTGAGCCATCTAAACACCAAGTTATTCATCTATTGATGAGTCACAGATCGATATAGCATTTAACCAAGTCAAATAAAGAAACTTCTAAAGGGAAAATATGTTAAGACCATAGGGGTTAGCTTAGCCGTTAATTGAACCTTTTACTTATCAATTGATGCTATTCGAGTTTACTTGTTAGCTATTGTATGGGGATACAAGAGGTTCAGGGCATAACCCCTAAAATTCAGCATCACTAGCTGTTCTCCCTTCCCAGAACCTATAATAGATACCTGATACTTGCAAAGCCACATAATACCACTTGGTATCAGATCCCTGAGAAAAATTACCAAGTTAAAAAATCACTTCACTTCCATTTGTAAACTGTCCTCCAGCCCTTAATTCTCGGCCTTCCATCAATTCCCTCAGCGATTCCCCTCCCAGGCTAACCATCTAACGGGCTCAGAAGGATTAAGTGATATCTTGTCATGATGTGTTGCTTTCACACATGCGAGGGTGGGGGTAATTCACGTTCGTTAGGTACGGTAAAGCGGAGGGGACCCTGGAACCTCATCGGAAGAGCCGTTTTTCCCAGGTTCATGGGGAATAAGCGGGCTGGGAAAGAAGAAGAAAAGGGGGGCAATGGCACTGTGCCGGTATTTCCACAGAGCGAGGCACTACTGTATTATCTTGAACACCGGTGAGAGAATTGTCTCAGGACGTATTTTTGTGGGGACGGGAGAGAACACCAGCAAAATAAAACGACGCGTTACTTAGAGAGGAAACTCAGACGTCCTGAGACAATTCTCTCTTATTCAAGATAATACGGTATTCGTATAACGCGACTGTACGAGTACTAGTAGAGCCTCCACACGAACGACGATCTGTTTGTCACGCTTAAAGGCACATTCCAGCACTCAGTGCCACCCACACCTATCCACACGATTTCGCACCTATTCCCGACATCCACCGGGGTGTAAATTTAATGGTTACTACCAACCCCTCAGCTAAAAAAAGCATTTAAAGTCACTTCTTTCAAGATTACAAGAAAAATAAATAAAGAGGAAGATAAAGAGGAAGAGAGGCATCACCAGAAGAGCGCCGGGTGAGACCAAATAAGGTTCCAGGTACGGCTTGGAGATACCGAAGATTCCTACAAGTAGCGTGATCCAGTCGGTTATGGATCACGTTAGAACTCTAAAAGTGCCAACGTCAGACCCTTATCTCTTGCCGTACTGGCGTCCAACTCCCTTTGATCGAGCGGTTTTGATGCGTGATCGCGACGAAGTGCCTACAGTACAGTACGGTACTCGAGTACTGTACTGTACCGCGCTCGCACAAGGCGCATAAAGAGTATTAATAATTCGAGAGACCCGTGTTGCGCGTATTTTCAACTTTTTTGCACTTTGTGCATTCCTGCTCTGCCATCCCTTGCTGTCGGAACTCCGGAGTCAGCTCAGGTGCGAGGGCCAACTCCAGGAATCTTTTCCATCATTTCCCTCGATCCCGTGTAGTGTCTCGGGAGGGCTGGGATGGTAGAGGCAAATTTGCACCAACTTCCTTTAATAGTAAACATTCTGGGCTTTATGAAGTTAGCCAGTGAGTCTGGGGTAAAATGGTGCAAGGCTGTGCTTCTGTTCGTGTGCCGGAGCGGAAGCTAATTGAGTGGTACCCGTGACGCCTCAATGCTGAAACGCAGACCAGTAACTAAATTACCTGAATCTATGGACTTTATCTATTTACGACACCTTCCCACCGGCCGACCACAAAGTTAGACCTCTATTGACGCAATACTACTGGGAACTATTTAGGCAATAATACATATATATTGCACGGCCGGAGCCTCCGTGACTAGGTGTGCTAGCAGGCAAGGGAAAAACTTTCTAATACGAGACATGGAACGAACCCCAAAAAAACCTACCTGCCTACCGGTAAGTGAAGAGAAGGGAAAGGCAACATGTAAAGTGAATGACTCTCAAGTGTTCCGAGTTTGTGCTATTCTTCCGGATAGCCACCCATCTCTCCAAAGCAACCCGCGTCTCCTCGCGACACCCTCCCCCCCCCCAAAAAAAAGTTGTCCGATCAATTGCAGCACCGCTTCCCACGCGAAACGCAAAGCGCATAACGGTAGCCTATCGAGTGAGTACAATATCTGAGATATACTACTTCAGTTTACCCCCGGGGCATGATTATGATGGGCTATGGCATCAACGGATGTGGAAATTCACCCGACTTAAGCATCGAAATGAGCGCAGGTCCAGAAAGGCAGGACCGTCCTACCTTAAACTATCCTGATTACTCGAACGACAATGACCTCTCCAGGTGTGCACCAGCGCTCTATGGCTCGAATCAGAACAGTCTTACGAACAGTTCTCAAGTAAGGCGGTCGTAACAGGCCGCTGTTCAAACTTTTGTTTACCGTTAAAAGCTCTAATCTGTACTCGGCAAAACCCGAGTGTTCTGACCCCATTGCAAGACACAACTCGCTGCAACATAAATTTAAGCACACTTCGGATTTACACTTCACAGTCGTAGCGAAACCCCCCTATAAGGATGTCACCTTACAGGAATTATTACCAAAAGCTAGATAGGCCAGACGAAGCGGGGGCGAACTGGGATAAACTGTACACCCTAGAGTTACTGGGTTACAACGAATAGCGATCCTGATACGATAGATGAATACACGGTGAAGAGGGAATAAGTGCCCAAGTGCGGTATACGGTACTGTATCATTATCAGACCTATGATGCCCCGTATTTTGCCAGATATATACGCTGAGTATTCGAAAATGCACACTCTCTGTAACTGCACTGCCTCGCTCTGCCCTATCACCCCAATTTTGGGGAACACGATCCGCTTGGTTGCCATAGTTGGCTATCCAGAGTCTGAACCTTACGAAGCGCAGCACATTACGAAGCCCTTGCTTGCTTGCGTGTTGCTACGGCACAAGCGTGCCGAATGAAGGAAAACCATGGGAGATATTTTCCAATACCCACAGATCTTTACATCCCACCCATATGTCCCAACCTCTAGCTGCCCGAAGCAGCCGGGATGCATGGATAGAGAAAAGGAGATAGGGAGCCAGATAGAAAGGGAGGTGAAGGGTATCCCCTTGATCCTAGGTGAGGGGTGGGCTTTGAGCTCCCGAGAAGTATGATACTGCAAGACAACCCTGCGAGAGAAAAAAGGTGGGGTTACTCTAGTCCTATCCGGTCCAGCCCAGCATCTCAAACGCCAAGAACTTTAGGAAGAAACCCACTGTTGCGGCTCCCCGATAGGGCTGAAGATTCATTCATTTGTTCTCCACGCTAGGCCCTGCTCGTGGTTGGCATTCTTGACCCCCTTCCTTCCTACACCCTTCCCCCTCCCTTCATCCTTGCTGCGCCGCACAATTCCGCATGGTGTGACATTGGTGTCTACTTCCATCACGCAAAACCTACTCCACCACTGAATCACCACCACCACCCGACGTACAGTGCCATGCGGAAAATCACCAATACCCGTATTTGCTCGTGTAGCCCACAGTCGGATCAGCCCACCATAGGCTTAGTTTGGCAAGTTAACAGGATTGCGACTGCCAGTTAATGCGATCCAACACGTCCACCGGCCTCAGGCTATGCCGTGTCGGGCAAACGCTATCCCTTCCCAGGAGGATCCGTCTCTGAATACGGAGGCAAGAGGCATGACGGATATAGTAGATTACACGAGTAAATACGGTACCCTCCCTTTCCTACTCATAGCTGAAAGGATGTCAGTATTCACTTATTTTCTATCCCCTCCTCTCTCTCTCTACATTCATTTCATTTCCATCTGCATCACAATCATATCAACTGCCCTCGGTTTAACGTTCCTCCGTGCGTGCTGAAATCTGAAGCGCAAGGGAGGTAGAAAAAGCAAGTAAAAAAAACAAGCAAGATATCTATCACGGGACATCTTGTACTCGAGCAGAAAGCCGGAGGAGGGGTTTAATCAACCTGTGCGCCGCACCGTTGTGTCACCTACCAGCTTTCCACTTTTCACATGGGGTTGGCTCCGTTGAGACTACCACACAGAACAAGGCAGGCTTCCCTACCAGTATTGTACTACCGGTATCCAAGCTAGCTCCCTCACGATCATCATACTGTAGTTAGGGGAGGAGGGGGGAGGAGGGGGGAGGACAAAGCTTTATCCCTGCTACTATTATGAGTTCTCTGGTATGCACGGTACTACCCAGTGCCTTGGGATCCGCGATGGATGCTGCGGATCGGGACCTACGACGATAGACATGCCGCGGCTTGGTAACCTGTCGTGCCTACTTGCCCATTCATAAAGTATTCGGATGCCAAGACCGGATATTTGGTATGTCTTGGCGCCAAGGCATCCGAATACTTTATGAATGGTCAAGTACGTACAGTACGGCATTAGTTATGATACCAAAAAAAAAAACTCGAACACGAACTCATAGCTTCCCCCCCGCGACGATGATACCATAGGGGAACCGGCACCTACCTGAATGATTACCCTGGTGTGGTTTGCAGATGGAAAAATATTACCTTCTCTTCTGGAAGCAAGGCTTGTCCTAAAAACGGTGGAAGAAGCTTCACAGGAGAATGACGCGGAGGCTTGGCGTAAGGTAAACGGTTTCGGCCTCGTCTCGGAGAAGTGACCACCTTCCTCAACCATCAACATCAACCACCTCAACCATCAACATCAACCACCTCAACCATCAACATCAACCACCTCGACCATCAATCATCGGGCGGATGGCGACAATCATGCCCGCCAAGTTGAGAGCACGGAACCAATCCAAAAACACGGGGCTCGACTCTACCGGAGGGATTCCACACCTTCCCCAGCACCTTAACAATAAAAACCAGAAGCAGCATTCGTTCGAGGATGAAGAGGATTCAAAATGTGATGCTATTCTGGCGACGCGGTCAGGGGTCGGCAGTCTAGCAGCGATGAAGGAGAACGCAAAAGAGGCGCCCGGAAAGGTTTTACAAGAAGAGGAACTGGATGTTAGGGAGGTGAGGGATGAAGTTTACGTCGGCTACTCCCGCGGTCTTGGGCTCGCCGGTGTTAATCACGAGATCACTTCCCTTAAGGGGAAGGTCGGGCTACTAGAAAGTAGTGTCAAAGAACTTATGGATCAAGGGAATAGTCTCCGCGACCAGGTTGCAGTCCTCACCCTTGCCAGCCAGGAATATCGGCGAGTAAGACATCGATTCATTTCGACCTTCAAGAGAGACAAGTTACGCAATGCGATGCCATTCGATTTTGCGATTATCGAAGAGGGTAACACAGTAGCACACGGAGGGGACGCAAGAGTGGACGCATTACTCTATAACGGTACAGAGGGAAGACGTGATGTGACGGTTTTTCAGATGCTCTACGGAATACACCCTGCGGACGTCAGAAATATCAGTAAGTAACTCTAGTTCTCTCATACACTAGTGTCCAAAAAGTTCTCGCCGATCCAAAAGTACATTTCTCTTAGGGAGGAATGAGGATTGGCAAGGATTGCTCTTTCCGCTTATTCAATATATGATCTTTTTCAGTCTTTCGGACCGGTGAGTATCTTTAACGGAGTCTCATATCCAGTATTGTTTTGATACTTTTGTTGTTGCTAAGCCCTGTTGGAGTACTTTTGGATCAGCGAGGACTTTTTGGACTGGAGCATATCTCAACTCCAGTATAAGCCTAACTTTTCCAGCACACATAGAAACGATCCGAATGCTCAACACCCACGCTGAGATCCGCGCGAATATAAAAAGAATCGGAAACGAAGAATTCTATACTGAATTCACTGAATTCACCAAGGCGTTCCTAGAATCTGAGCAAAACGTAACCTATTTGACCGGGGATTGTGTGAACCCCACTCGTACCGCATACGAGTCGCTCTTGAAGTGTAAAAAATACGTCGACGATCCTTAAGGTAATGTTATGATTAAAAGCACCCCAGAAGGGCGATACTAATAATATTTGGGTGGATTGGGATTTTCGTGAGTTTTCGGGGGCGGCTGGTGTGCTGGGGGTGGTTGGCGTGCTGGGGCGGCTGGCGTGCTGGTTGAATACCTTGTTTGTAGCCAAAGGTTTAGTTTATGGTGTTTTTTACACCAACTTTTTTTGTAAATAGCATTAGACATTGTCTGGCGCGTCTGAACTCAGCTTTAGTAGTGAAGTTTGATTCATTCTGGTGACATGGTTTCATGGTGTAGTTAAATGCCATATCTTCCTTCTGGCCCAGTTTTGTCTACTAGTCCCCTGCCTTCTCATTCCCATTTAACTTCCATTTACACACTCCAAATAATATGAGTGCTAGCAATCATGATATAGGAGTTAGGAGTACCGGTGCAATTGACTATATATCAAGAGCCTCCTATGCATTAGGGGAAGGGGGCTGGGAAGGGATTAGTAACTTAACAATAAATGATCGCGGACGGATGCATCTCGGGGATCTTTTTCATTCCCCTCAAACCACGTGTACCAACGGGTTTCTTTCCGTGTTAGTGTGGGCGAGTGGGTGAGTGAGTGACTCAGAGTGAGTGAGTGAGTGAGTGAGTGCTTGTGTCGCTTCGCTCAATTTTACCAGTTGATATAAAAGAGCCAGTTCAAACCTGGTTGATGGTAACATCGGAAGAGGGGGCAGCCGGGAACAGGTAAAAGAGCGCAAGCATGGATTTAGCCATTCTCTAAAAGGGAAATTTGTCCCCAGCGCCCCCCTGTACGATCAATGGAACTCCCATACACGAGAACTTGTATTATGCAGTAGGACAGCAAAAAAAAAACCCCCTCAAGCCTTTGGCAACTTTAAAGAGGAAACAGCCGTTCTGAGAGACTCCCGAGCCCGACGCTACCCAAGTAAGGAATTTCGAGAAATTGTAAGAATCATGAGAACTATTCTTTTCTATAACGGAATCATAGAACCATTAAATTGATAACCTGTGATGCCTTATGCAGTGGTGGGGTAAGTTCTGGGGGTGACTTGAAGTTGTGTATCCCGTTGCTACTTGATAGTTTGTAAAGTGTGGGACGTCCGGGCGCCAAGACAGGCCCTAACCAATCCCTAGGTGTCCGAATACTTCAGAAATAGTAAGGTATGATAATCACCCTTCTTCTACCGTAGGGTGTCACTTGTTTCCCAATTCCACAAACTTCATATTATTCAATTTTATTTGTTGGAGACTACTCTCCGCACATTCTTCGGTTTGATTTGGCCTAGAATGGAACCCCCGAAGCCGTTTGGGACAAGAAAAGCGTCTGTAAAGAGGGCCCGGTTTTGGTGCGAAAGGGCCACCCGCTCAAGTTTTTTCTCCCAGCAAGATGCGCTCTACCTGCCATTGTAGAATATGCTAAAATCGAGCTCAGAGACGGAGGCTGAAACTAGTGGATGAATAGGTAGGCGTCTGCACTTGCACGGTACTGTAGCGCACGGTAGTCCAGAGGCTAGAGCGGGTTTTTTTTCCCCCGTGATACGAAAAAAAACGATCATCCACCGGAATATAGAGTGATGCAAATTATGATAGCTGAGATCCACCCCCCTTCCTCAGCACCATCCACCCCCAATCAATGAGACCTTTCAACTCTACAGATCACTCTACAAGATACAACACCGAGAAACGGCCGCGCACATTCCAACAGGCACAGCACTGTAGTTGCCTGATGATATCCAGCTTTGCCCGACCGGACCCATTCTCCCCAGTTTCAGACCATGTGTGGACAATTGCACCCATAAGTGCCCTTTCCTGTACGTGACTTCTGAATAGATGGGCACTTCTCCGAGTGACCAACCGGCCGGCGGTGTATTCCTGCGCTTGTGCTCCGCTTGGGAACCCCACCTGAGAAGTTTATGCATGCATCTGGGTCCGGAGAAAGAAAACGAAGGGATTTGGCTGCTGAGGGCAGTGGGAAGGAAGGAGGCAAATGATTCACCACCTGAGAACAAACGGTGGAGCGCAGAAAGAATCATAAAATGAGACATGACTTTTTCTTCTTCTTCCCCCTTTGCGCTAGGAAAGCGAAAAAGTAAAAAAGAGATAAATGGTGGAAAAAGAGGCACCCCCGCCGGCAAGCAGCAAAAGATCCCTCCCACTCATATCCCGCTCAATACCGTACATAGCATCGCAAGCGTAGCACCACCAAACGTCATTCGTTAGAAAGTTGGTGATGGGAGGTACAGCAGTTGGAAGGGAACAGTTCTGGTATGCAGCTTCCGTCCGGCAAGCCCATGAAAAAAAGAAGGCCCAAAGGAAGGCGAAGAACAATACGGTCACTCGAAACACAAAAAAAAAAGTGTTCACGCCCGCGTTTTTTCTCTCTCCCCCTCCCTTCTTCCGTTTCTTTTCTTTTCCCTTCCTCTCTTTTTTTTTCTTTTCTTTTCTTTTCTTTTGCTTCCTCCCTCCCTTTCTTTTTTTCCGTTTTCTCTCCAAACGAGCGAACCACAAAAACCAACGGGTGAACGAGAACGTACCGTAGTGAAAAAAAAGTGAAAGGGGGGAACATAACGAGTTCCTACAGTCCAACTCCCACACTCACGTTTTTTGCTGGTCGGACTAAAATTAGGGAAAACACTCCTCGCATGCTATTATATCTCCAAACTAAATGCGACCGCATGTGTCGACCTAACGTGCGGTGCATAAGTCCAAAAAAATTATTCTTTCTCTTTTTCCTATTCTTATTCCTTTTATCCTCGCTACCTATTATGGTACGAGTATAGACGGATGCAGGCTAGGGTAGGTCGACAGGTTCTCACTGAGCCCGTCCCCCCTCCCTCCGCGATATGATAGAGTGGAAGGGAGAAGAGAGCAAGCTACCAGGCATTCCCACCCCAGAAGCACAAGTAGAATGTCTCATCAAACAAGAGGAGAGCGCAAATTCCCGCAGGGCAAGGTGAGTCCATTGTGTCTTTCCTCCCGCTACTTTCTTTTTCCTGTTCTCCGTCTGTCCTTTTTCTTTTTTCCGTTTTCTTTTCTCTCTTTTTTCTTTTCTGATAAAAAGCAAGTTCGGTAGAAGGGAAGGTTTTTTTCCTTCCATCAACGGAGGCTTGTGAAAGATAGGGTGGAAGAAGGAGTCCGGGGATGTCGTTGGAGCTAGCAATCAACCAAGCAAGGTGGTGAGAGAGCAGGGTAGCAGTACCGGCACAAGTAGGTAGTAATAGTAAAGTAGTAGTATTCAACAAACTTCATGTCCCGTCGTTCGTTTCAATCCTGCTAACGATACCCTTTCCTCCCACCTCACTTTCCTTCAAAAGATCCCATCCCCCCCCATCGGCTATCTTATCTAATAAACTTTATCCAATCTAGAAATAAAATAAACTTTATCATAGGAAGTAGTGGCGAAAAAAGATAAGAAAGGCACAGAAGAAAAAAAAGCTGAAAACCCGGCCCTAAATGGAAAACAGAAACCTATAACGCGCTCGCTCACCGAACAAGAAAAGAAGGAAAAAGTCGGATGGACAAAAAAATAAACACCAGAGAAAAAAGAATGACAAATAAACAGAAAACCTAGCTCACAAGATCTAATTCATATAATTACACTGAAGTACAAAGTTGGTTTAGAAAGGAGGTCAGAATTCTTCATTCGGATTTGATGGCTATCGGCGGGGAGTGTGCCGAAGTCGTGGACGACGGTGATGAGTGATCATCGTGGTAGTATTGCGAAGAGAAGAATGAAGGATCTGGAGACTCTGGAGTGGGTATTAGTGTCTGTGTTTTTTTTTGTTGCTTTGTGAGCAGTAGGGACTTACCAGCCAAACCAGCGAGGCTCAGGTAAAAAGGATTCATCGAGTTCTCGTCATAAACCGAAGTAGTCTTAGGAGTCATGAAATCGCTGTACGAGTGATGGTAGTGGTTGGATGAGATTCTCGTCGACGGGAGAGGAAGATAAGTGTGTTCTGGCCCTGATGAGCTGATTCCGGAACCGCAGGTTGCCTCAACCACTGAAGACAGTGTTGGTTGTGAGTATGCATACATGTACTGTGTGCTCGGTGACTCGTATTGCGGTAATGATGCTGCGTCGTTGACGGGTGGGCCGGCCGATGGGTAGTAGGGAGTGGGCGATGATGATGAGAATGGGCTGGAGTTGCTGCTAGCTGCGCTTCGATATTGTGATGAGTAGCTGGCGGCGGTGGTGGTGTATGCCGTGTTCAATGGGGGGAGGTAGTTCTCTCTTGATAATGGGGCCTCAGAAAGGGCCTGTGGTGGTGGAGGCGGGGGCGAGACAATGGGCTGTTCTGCTGAAGATTCCCGGGTGGATCTTCCATCGGTATCCTCGCCGTTGGGGGAGATAGAGCGGGACGCTGCGCGGCGCTCGAGGTCTTCAAGACGGCGCTTTAGCTTCTTGCCTGTGGAAAGTTTTAGTCTTCTGCTCCCTAGATTGAATTGCGATAGCAGTAGTAATAGCTGCGGAAAACATACGGTAGTTGCGTTGAGCAATGCGGTTCTGAATTCTTCGGCGCTCAGCAAGATCTGAGATCTTGGTCCAATCCTCATCCGGATTTGTGCTTCCTCTGAATTCTGTGGTCGAGGAATTTGTCACCCTGGTGGTTGGGCGGGTATTGTAGTGGGTTGCAGAAGGCATCGAGGAGATTACGGGTGTGGGGAAAGTGTAGTGTCCGGCGTTCATATCGATAGTGGAAATGTTGGAGCAGGCGTTGGATGGAATGATTGAAGTCGAAGCTGAACGATCAAGTGCGGATTCCCAACTCTTTATATATCTGGATGCCTGACGCAGTTGCAGTGGCAGAAGCTAGTATTAATTCGACTCTTGGGGTAGTGATCTCAAGTAATGTATGATGATGATGCGGGAAGCTTGGGCGATATGGAGGGAGAGAAGGATGAGGGGGGGCTTAATTAAGTACTGCTCCGGCCAGGTTATCAGACGCACCAACCCTCCAGCCTTACATCCCGACAGAACGCTGCAAAGAACCTTCTGTGCGGATGGAAACCACAATTTTGGGAGTGCATACATGGTGGGTCACACTGCCTGCATGTCGCTCCATTTGGAATCGCCGAGACTCTGACCAAGCACCTTACATCGAGAGCCATCCCATGTTCATTTTTAGACTCGACCTCTGGTGCTTCCCATTCTGGTTGCAAGCTGGGGCAGCAACACCACCACCCATTCCTTGCCCAAGAAGGTTGGGCGGAGTTGAACGGTTGCCATGGATGGGGGCGGTTACAGCCTCTGGAACTGGGGAGGTAGAAGTACCGGTACGAAGTCTACCACACCACATTTTCAGCCCTGGGGGTCGAAAGAGCGTTTTTGCAGTGCCAGGTGCCAAGTTCGAGTGGGTCTGTTAGCTTTGTCCAGAAAAAAAAGGCGTTACACACACCAAAGTCCGACGACCCGGAAAACCTGCAACTACCTACACAAGTGCCCATCGCCGAACAATTCAAACCTCCCTCCCCCATTTCCCCTCGCTCCATACAGTACTCTCCCAACAATGCTGTCCTTCGCCTGCCATGAGCCCCTGACCCTAATTACATAACTCCCAGTTACATATGATAACTCGAAAACCACTTTATTCACTCACTGTTCATATCTCACAGCCTCAACAAACTGATTAATTACCAGGGCATCATATCCCTTGAATCCTCTTGTAGCTAGGCGTAACAATAAGTTACAGCTGTAACAAAAACTGGTACGATACGACTCTCCTCCCTTCCCCCACCAACCAACCACCCTTCTTCCTCCAGCGTTTCGGTACATTAGACCCCATACCAGTGACACAGTCCATGCATTGTCACAGACATTCCACCTGTACGCCGTAACGCATCACGGGCGCTGGCCCAGTCGAACTTTAGCACAATACCCTACTTTGCATTACGTTGCATTGAGCCCTGGGGGCTGAGAAAAAAAACCAGCAGACGGATTGAAACAATCCACCTGATCTTTTAATTTTGAAAGAATTCCCCCGGATCCGCGTCCTTTATCGTGATAACATAATCGCGCGGTAAGTTATAGTGCTGCCACAATAGCTCTCGACAATAGTGTCGCAGGCAACACTGATGAATAGGTCCTGTGTGCGGAGGTGGAAAATAGCTGGCCTTGTTTTCAATACAAGTATTCAGTGCTGAAATCGCAGTACGGGAATAGCTACAACCACCCGCATATACCGGTACAATAGGAATAATAATCAGTTTAGAAATCCTACTTGCTTCGAGGCCCTTTCCTACCGTAATCGTGATGAACCGGAAAAGGGCTGGGCGGGGACCACCGATGAGCAAAGGCAGGGAGACTGGAGGCTGGATAATAAAAGAAATGATTCCATTACCCCTTTCTAAATCTTTGCCTGAACTGAGCAGGAGCCGCTTGGGCGGTGGAAGAAAGCTTTAAACGCATAGGCAAGCATATTCTCACTGCAACTTTTCCTAGTGGGGTAACTTCTTTCCTTCTTTTTTTTTTTTGGCAAATTTAGATCTCGTATATTCTATTGTTTTGTAGTATCCAAGATGGGGGCCGCCCGTAGTTCACCGTCGGCGCAGATTCATTATTACAGGTACAACACTGCGGTGCGGGCCAAACGGTTTTCCGCCAAACCAGTGCACCGAACTGGACTCTTAGGAAGCGAGCGCACTCGCTTTGGTCGCTGGGACGGGACTGATAACGAGAATAGACATGGACGCAATTCAAGGATCCCATCGGCGGCAAGGGGCTCAGCCACGACCATGTGCTTGCATCGTAAACAAAAAGAAAAAGGAAAAAGGAAAAGGAAAAGAAAGTAAGAAACGGGTGTCTGTAGGATGAGACATTCTGGAAGCATTTGAATCATTTGATGGCTAAATTTATTGTGTGAGACACTACAAGGTTGCGCCGATTTTGACTTGTCATATTTCACTCCAGTCCAATCAGTAGAAACATAGCAATGCCGTCTCATCCCCGGCTCCGGCCCAATAATCTATGTCGGTATGCCGGCATTAATTTGTGGTAGCGATCAAGGAATCCCCTATGGATGCTCAGCTAGCAAGCTTAAGCAAGGCCAAGTAAGGCAGTTGTGGCGGCCGCCGATAAAATAGAAAAAGCCTCCATTTGAAGTCATTTCCGCCGTCATATTTACTCCGTGCCATCGGAATGCTCTTTTAAGGATCACCGAACACCTATCCGATGCGACCGGATAAAATACGATTTTAGGTAGAAATATCCAGATTGCATATTGGAATTGTTTGGCACAAGGCATCATTGATTTTGTTACTATTTATGGATTTGGGGGGGGGGAGGGGAATTCGGCCTCGACTATGGTTGGTACCGCGCGCTGCGGCCAAGCAGAGCGGGCGTTATGGTGCGCACATACATAACTCGCAGGAAGGGCATATCACGGGCATATTCACCAATTTAGCCATTTTTATTTTTTTTGACAACTGCCTGGAGCCAATAGCGCGGGTTCGCTCTCCCATTACTTGGCCACTGACGGCACCCTGCCCTCGACCTGTCTGGATGGCTAATTACTCATCAGCCTTATGCACGGAAGCACTCTCTGCTAAAAAAAATAAAGATATCACCCAGGCCGCCACCGTCTAAATCGGAACTACAAACGTGGCCCATGCAGAATTATTTCCTTTGGCGAGAGGGGGGGGTTCGGTCATTTATATTAACTAAACAGTAAAAGCGCCGATGGAGGGAGGACGTGGAAAAAAACAAAAAGGGGTTTTCCTTTGCAGAGCGCACCCCACATGAAGGCCTCTCTTTTCTTTTCTTTTCTTTTCCTCCCCATCCAAGGTGTTTTTAGAAAGAAGGGAAGGAAGCAGGCAGGGGATTCCCTTTTCCCCTTTCCCTTTTCCCTTTGCCTCGCCTTCCATGCATAACCAATTGTTCGGATTCTCGATCAGGGGAGCGCATCCTTCCAGTTGATTATTGTGGATGGAGGGCGTGGCGGGTTGGTGGAGCCAGCAAGGGAAAAAGAATGCACCGATAAGATGCTTAGAAGGTTACCCCCATCGTGGGGCCCCAACCACCAATCTTGTCGGTCCTGTGGCACAGGAGCCATACCTGCATAAGTGGATATGGAAATTCCATCCAGGGCTCTGGGGGCTACATTTATTTCTTTCCGTGCATTGAACTCTAACCTTCTTGTATGCAATACGGTAGCAAAACTGGATCATGTACTGGTACAAGTGCCGGAGAGATTCTAGAAAGCAGAATAATCACTATCTTGTACTTGTACAGAAACACTTTGTACCCTGCTTATGGTGTGCTCCAGGGACCCATCTGAGGGGAAGGAAGGGGGTGGTTAATTGGAGCCAAAGCTGGGGTAGGTGACGACGAATGATGAAATGGTGAACGGTGAATGATGTCTTGATGCAAGCCCATACCCAAACAGCATCCAACACAGTTTGGGAAATAATTACTACAGTACTGCCATTTTTAGCTTGGTCGGCTCAAGCCTACTACGACGACTTCCCACTTCTGCTACCGGTAACCTGCTCCTACTAACCGATTGCGGGCAATACCCGGCCTACTGTTCGGCTACGGCAGCACTACTACTCCCGCGCCGGCACCAGTTAGTGCAAGTAAACTATCGGAGTAAAAATTCTACCGGTACCATTGTTCAAGCACCTCTGTATTTCCCCTTCGCACCCCCAATTCTTCTTTGTGAAGGCGAACGTGCGGAGCCTCCGTTTCATCATCGCCCTTCGTCTCTGGCATGCAAGCGCTTGTGCTCCTCTATAATCAGTAGGAAGCACGACGCCGCAGAGAAGTTATTAAGCGGTGTAACCGACCAACAACTGCATAAGGTCCTGAGAAGTGAATTCGATTATCGCACCCCCACCTCCCGAATGCGACTCACCGGCGCTAGAAATCGGGGAATCGAAGCATTCAAAAATAAAATAAAGAGTGAATCTATCCGATCCCGGCGCTTTTTCGCGCATCCTTCCTTCGTTTGCAACTGGCGAGTAGTTGTATGCTTGTCTGAGTTTCCTGTTTCCTTTTTTATTATTATGCTACTGTAATAACATTGGGAGATATTTCATGATCGTGCTTTCGAAACCGGAGATAACAACCGAGGGATGGCGTTTTTTGGCGGCTAGCTTACGGTAACTGCATCCACGCATATTCTGGCTACTCTTTGTTAAGCGGTGAACCGGTGGGTTGCGCTAGCTTCTTCCAATCTGTGCATAGCTAATTTGAATGTGGAAATACCGGTGTGCTGGTAGATTATTGGCGAGAGGAATAAACATGTGCCTGAAGGGAAGAGAAGCCAAGCCCACTTTGATGGGGAGGGCTAGTGCTTTCTCGTTCTCGGGTGGCCTAGAGAAACTGGAAGACATAGCCCCTGTCATGCAGATTTGTATGGTGCCGGCGGGAATGGATTTCCAATTTTTGCTGACACGCCCGAGCACCGGTACTACTGATGTGGAAAGCGAACCCTGGGGAGCCCACATTAGCGATTCCTTGGGAATAGCCTTCCCTGGCTCGGGCACTACAATGCTGTGTTCAATAGGAGCTCTCTTCCGATTTCTGCTCTGGCACGAGTGAGTTAGTTCGATAGTACAATCGCTGAGTCACTGACATGGCTTCGTCCTGCGCGGCGTGATGTATGCTGTGCTGGGTAATGCAGAGCTAGATTACTCGTAATTGGACGGCGTTTGTGAGCACGACTTATTATTGCATTACACTAGTATCTTGGCAAAAAAGGCTGAATTTTGACCCTATGCAATAGCAGCCGTGTTCACAAGTGTCGCTTCATAACTAGCACAAGTGTTATTGCCTCACAGTTTACCTGCGCCCCATACCGCTCCTGCACTCGGGTAGTGCACTGGTATGTCAGGAAGCGCACCCAATCCGAACTGACCTCGACCTCCAATGGCCCCAGTCCGCACTGGTCAGACTGACTAGATACCAGTCTGCTAGTGGCGTGAGGAAATAGACTGGCCTCACCGGGTGACAACAAGGCGTCCCAGTCAGTCCTGGAACAGTCCGGCTTTAGTATGCACTGAATCACCTGTCCAATCTCGTGTCCACAACGCTACAACACTTGCGTGGTGCGGCACGGAAACCCCAGTTGGAACAGAGCAGTAAGGCTGAGGCAGTGCATTTCCAAGGGAAATTCGCGCCGAGCCCCGATCCAATGCTCGAGGCAGGTAAAAAGTACCCGGGGACGCGGTTCCACGAGATATATGACAAACAGTGCGTGCATATCTTAGTGTCTGGACAAATTCACGACAACTGTTTCCGGATACTTCATGCCTGCGACGACTACCGGTACCCTACTCACACAAAGTGTAGGAGAAACTGCATATTCGGATTTCCCAGGGGTTACCCGGAGGCATATCGTAGCAAAAAAAGAAGCAACGTTCCTGTTAAGGCATGCTAGCTACCGAGACCCTCGCTTGGGCCATTGCCGATGTGCTCTTGCCCGATACAAGTGCTGTAGGGAACGGGAACGGGACTTGTATAATACCGCATATAGGAAAGTGCACAATTTTTGTTCATGGAGGCTGGGCCTTGCGACGGCTTGATGAGTAAGCTTCCTGATCGATAGCGAGAAATACAGGGGGTTGATTTAAGCTTGTTTGGATTATCTTTTTCCTACAGTGTCGGCACTGCGTCTCGGTCCCGAATAGTGCGTGTTACCGTACTTGTACAGTACCGACACAGCCCAGTGCCAACTCTCTTCATCTTGTCGCACAATAAAGCTCTTGGGATTGCCGGGGCGGATAGTATTGCCTAGTTGCTGATAGTGTGCTTTGTGAATTTGGGGAAGATGGAGTGGATAGAAGGACAAGGTTAGACTATCCCTATCCTTTCCATTTCGACGCCCCTGGCCAATGGCATCCCCATCCCCAAATGTCGGTGTTGTGTCCGGACGGCGACCACAAGCAAAGCGAATTTAAGCGGAGCCCAATGAACGCCGACCCGACCCGTGGAAAGACATTCCACCGTCCTTATTCCTGGTCTCGCTTCGTGAAATTCGAGGGCGCTGGATCTGCTCAGTTGCCGTCCTTGTAGGGCTGGCTGCACGGACCACCAGGGTCCGGCGTAAAAACTAGAATAATTGAGAATGGTGCTGGGACGTCCAGAATTCCCCCCTTTGGATTGGGCGGAGAGAAGCGGAACAATCCTCTTTCAGGTCTCAATTGAGACAACTAAAAAAAGAAAATACAGTAGACATTACTAGGGGAGGTAAATCTAATGTGTGGATGAGATTCGCAGGTATTCCAGCTTTTACGGTGCTTGAGTACAGTGCTTGGCCTGGCTAGTTTTGGTTGCTGATATTCAGCGATACACCATTTGCCGTTATGCATCCTCACTCCCACTTGATTTCACCTTCTGACCCCACACTACCCAATCTCTTTTCTTCTTCCCACTCACTCAATCCTGTCTGACCTGCCATAGCCAAGCCACTCGGAGGGGCCCACAAAGTATTCTCTAGCAGCTGCTCAATGGAGTGAGGGCTGCTTGGGGGAGAGGGTACTTTCCTGCATCTCATAATTAAACATGGATCGTAATTGGGTACGTAGCCTTAGATATGCGCGAAACCCGCCGGGTCGGAAAGATAACCATTCACATTGGAGTAGTGGATATGCTCTGGACAGTGGCGCCCCCTCAGCCCTACAACAGCGCCGTGTGGGTATCGGTATCATATTTCGACTAACCTTAGTAAGGTGCTGCAGTTACAGCTATGATCAGAGTGATCAAAAGTGATGGACAACAATGATCTTTTTAGTTTGCTGTGCCCCAATGAGTGCCGGAGGTTTGTGCAACCCTCTATCGGTTGGCTACCCCGGCGTCAGTGCATCCCGTGTGCTGAGGTGCAGTTTGTGGTAGTATGACTTAACATATCCCGCCAACCGGTGAAGTTGCCAGACTCCGCAGTCAGGAGACCGAATGCAGAGTGGTATCTAATGAGACAGGATACTTTTCATTGGCCAAAGAGATGGGGGAAGTCGGGAGTGAGAGACACAAAGTACAGGGACCGCCCTCTAGACCTTGAACCTCCCTCTTCAGCTGGTATACCGTACTGAACTTGGACTGAACTTCTCAGCCGCGCTGGAGAAACGGGCAAAGCTGGGCGTTTGCGGGAACTACCGCGGAGGATAAGGGAATACTGGTACTGATCATAGAGAATATAGATCGAATATCATATATCACGCAAACCGCCTTCTGACACCTCGTGTTCGAGATTGAGCCATGATACTTGCATTAGCGATGGGTAAGGGTGTGCGGTAGATGGACTACCCATCCGCGATATAGTAGAACTCGTCAATGGGGGTTCTGTTGATCGGCGGTACCTTCAGCCCTGAAATCTGATATCAGCGCTAGAGGTGCTCCCGGAAGAGCATGCAGCCCTATCCGATAAAAAAAAAAATGCGAGATTGGGATATTCCGCAGCACGGGGTCATGTATTTTTTCTCTAATTTTTGTGAAGGAGGGATTAATTTAATTGGCTTCCTTTGTTCGGAACGTAAGAGCAATTGACTGGGGGCCTGGTGGAGAAGGGAGTCACTTTTACGGGCATTTGATCGTGGCAAGAGTTTTGTCTTTTTTCTTCTTCCGAATACCGTACTCACGGCGATTAGTTTGGCCGAACTACCTACCTTGCTTGCTTTGCCTGGCGGAGTGTGTCTGCCAGTTAGTCATTAGATCAGTCGAGCATTTTATGCCGCCCCCGCATTGGATGATTCGGGATTCGGGCATGCATGGAGGAATACCGGTACGATACAATGTCTCAAAGTTCGAAGCGAAACAAAAATCCAACGGTCACAGCCAAAGCATAATATTCTGCTCCTCCCTGTTACGGGATAAAGTGGAGGGGTTCGCATCGGGTGTCTTAGAGGGGTGCGGTTATCTCAGTGGCGCGGCCCTGGTTAACAATGTTGAATGGGGCAGTGCTGGGTTCCACAGATGAATGCATCCCACACAGCAGAGACGATCCACACAATATCTCAGGACAAATTGCTCGCATACCAGAGGGTGTGTGACGTATTAGATGGGGACTCTCGAAATCGTTGGTAATGGGGATTATAGGGGGCTCAGCGGGGAGAGGCTTTCGAGACGTTGTCATCTCCGCGAATGAAACTAAGCCCAAGTGGGGGACTCTTTCCGTTACTCGAGTATAGAAAAATATGATACTTCAACGTTTTGGAAAGTGTATCCCAAAGACACAATGGTAGATTCCAGGAAAGAAGTTCGAGAGGAGTTCTCACGATCACAACGTTTGCTGCCGGTAATTGGAATATTGACAACCATCGCCGAATAGGGAAGGTAACATAGAGGAAGCATTTGGATAGCCGCTTCTCCTTCCTTCCGATGGTTGATTAGTAGGGACACTAACGACTTTTGCACACAAACACAACACATACATACGTTCTTACACAACCGCCTCCACTCCGATGTTCCCAAAAGGCACACCGAACCGACTCCCCCGCTTTACGTATAATAGTCTTTGCGAACTGGAGATAATTCCTCTGTGGGTAACAGCTGCATAACATTAATGATATGCGCTCTCCAGTCATCTTTCCCGGTCAAGTGCGGGGCAAATTCAGCCTTGGCCAAAAAGCAAGGAAAGTCAGGCTGTCTTCTGAACCTTCAGCCCTATGAGCCAATCTATCGGTTAAGGTTCTGAGAGAAGGAAAACGGTGGATATTAGGGGGGGGGGGATTATGATGACGGTATTGATGATACTGGTATGGCCCGATATCATTTCCTCCCTCCCAAGCTTGTTGCCTGACCATTTCTTGACCACATAGTACCAGTACGAAATAGTGCTCGGGTGCATAGTATGAAGAGAGGAAGGAGGCAGCGCACCAGACTAGACCATTTGGTACAGCGGACCGGTCCGAATTGGATGAGGGGAAAAGAAAAAAAAAGTTAACATCAGGGCCGATCGCATAATTCACACTGCAATCTACGGGAGCGCAGAATTCATTTTCTGATTACCATAATTTGTCAGTGCTAGTGGGGATTATGGCATGGGGCTCGCTTTAGCAGTGTTGAACATAGATAAGCATGCCACCAGGAGGTGCAACAATTGTAATCAAGCGAAGCCAATCTTGTATCATCAAGTAATCCGTTCCTCCCCCCAAGACACGCATGGATATCGCTATGTGCGGCAAAAACTTGCGCAGAGTGCACTTTAGGAAGGCATCGGCGGATGGCACCCCGTCCTTTCCCCGCCGATTTCCGGCATCGTTTTCTGTAGGCGAAACAGCTGGCTGTTGTGCTAGTTCGCACAATCTATCTACTTTTGCGAGTTTGCATTTGGCTAGCGAGATACCCTTATGGGGGTCACTTTTTTTTTTTTTTTTGCATTTCACTTGCCTCATCCCCCCTCTCGTGCTGTGGACCGGTTTTCCCTTGGCAGGGAAGCGGAGGAATGGCTGGGGTATGGTATTCCTGGACCACCTAGGCATGTAACATGGGTAATTGGGAAGATAGGTATCTTTTTTCTCCATTCTTTCAGCTGGTTGGGTATACATACAGGCAGGCCTTTTCGCTTAATCTTGCAGCTAAATTCCAGAATGCTACAGCCTAGGGAGTGGAAGTGCTGTCTGGGGAGGAAATAGCGGTCGCAACCCAGAGAGTCTAGCGACAGAGTTGATCGCCGCCGACGCCCCTCAACATCAACCCCTCATGTGACTTCTAATGTGGGTAAAATTGGATAATGTTTTTGCGGAAGAGATAAAGCAGAATGAATAAATAAATTCGGCAAGTTCAGTATTTGTTATACTACCCTTTATCTTAATAACAGCCGCAATCTGGGTCTTCAAGAGAATACCTTCAACATGTATCATATTTCAACAAAGAATTTTGAAAGAGCTTCGGTAGTGGATAAGAGCATACTCTGTAAGTAGCTTTATTTTGTCTTCCAATCTAGTATGATATCTGCTACTAAATGGTAGAAGTATTTCTATTAGAGCTTCTGAAACCACTTTGAAATATATTTTAGAAGGATGAGATCTGGCAGATATTAGATTAATTCTTAAAGATCTTGTATTCCTCTCATCCAGCTATATAATGATAACTGCTACATGTATCATACTCTAATATTATCTGATATGGAGCTTATTCTGGTAATTTTCCCTCTAATTTCCTTCTTAGCAAGAGAAAAATTTAGGATAATATAGTTTATCCCTTAATCTCTCTTACTACTACAATTAATTGCATCATTATATTTCTCTCTTATGATATACAGAGTACTAGTAGGCTAATTCTAGTTACTTAAGGTATCCTGAGTATTTAAACTATTTACTTACTCTTATAGTTATTTTATCTTTAAGGCTTTAAACAGTGTTTATTCTATGATACTTTATTTTATAATCTTTCCCTTTTCTATTCTATTCTATTTATTTTATTATTTTATTTTAAGAATCAGGAGTCAGCCTTCTTTAAGGAAGAATTGAAGCAATAGCTTTTTTTCTGGTTATATAATTCAAAGGGTTTTAATACTATAATAATCTTACTTATCGTAAATAAAAGAAAAATCTTTCTTTTGAAAGTTTTTGACAATCTATAATTTATGATTAAATATTCTAGTTCTATTATTATACCTTTTGTTAGACTTTTTATCTATTAAATTGTAATTTGCAACTAGGATTAGATCTACTAAGACCTAGCTCTAATTATTAAATAGTTTTTATTAATTTCTTTCCACTATTATTTAAATCCTACCTGAACTAAGTACTATAGTTAAACTTATTATATTATATGGTATGATATCATATATGAGATGTATTGAATTTGGAATTAGAATTCTAAGTTAGAATCATTATATATTGATAACTACCAGCTAGTTAAGTCTAAAAGCATAAAGTACAAACCTAAGATGATAATACAATTACTATGTGTTACTTATTACAAATTGATTGCAAAGGCTGCATATGGCACCTTCTCTTTTGGTTGCCCACGATATCGGCCAATCATATCGAGTTCTCTAGACTTATCAACAACGCCCGGCACACCCATCATAGATTGTAAATTCACCTCTCCCCTTAGAACTGCAGTTCCTGCCACTCGATCAGTCACAGCCTATGCCAAACCTCTTTGCCTTTGTCGGGTTGAGGGGGAGCTGATTACTCTCCCCGTAATTTGCTTTGATTCAGGACTTGCGGAAAAAGGAAAGATTCAGTGGTGGTGGCAGTTACTGAATCCACCTGAGACTGAAACGGGATTTCCGTCAACTTCTCTAGAGCGAAGAATGTCTAACATTCACATGTTCACCTTGTTTGCGCAAGACCTCCGCCATCCCGTATCATAAATTGCGCCGTCGCTTTTCTATGGGCCACACAAAGGGGGGATGCTCCCTTTAATTCAAGCCGGCCTAAGCGACTAATCCCGAATTCGCCGCATTGGTAATACAAAACCCTGGGCACAAAAACGGATGACAATACTCACAAGATTCTTCCGAGCACCGCCGAGCCCGCCTACTGAAATTTGGATTCAAATCGATCGAGCAACCGCTAGCACTACTATGAGAAGATAAATGTTACGAGGAAGGAATAGGAAGGCGACAAGAAGCTACCAGGCATGGTGGCACCAGACATGTATTCGCCTCCAATTTCATTGGAGCGGCACTTGTACCGCATTGGACGCTAGCTTTCATGGGGTGTCATTAATGGGGTGCTTGTTATACGAGAGGAGAGGAAAAATTTTATTTAGCATGATGGTGGGAAAGGGAAGTAATCACATGCTATCACTCGATGCCTTGCTGAATGGCTCGTGCACTCTCCTGGGCCAGCGGGGACGGCACGGTATAGTGCATACCACACTCCCCCCCCCCCCAGCGAGAAGTCTTTGGACACAATTGGGAGTCAAGGTCACATTCGGGAAAGGTGAAATATTCCTGAAATATCCATGAAATATCCCCGTTTTCCCTCCGAAATGATCGGGCACTTCTTGCATGGGACGAGCATATACCGTAGATCTTCCGGGAAATTGGGGCATAGATATGGCTTGGCGCGTACGTCTTCTTCCTTTTGATTTTTGGGTCAGGGACCTTAGGGGTCTCCGGGGGGGTAGTTACGGATGCGGACACCGCGAATCTGAGCACGCCACCCTTGTATTGAATTTTCTTACCCCTGAACATGTTTTTTTTTTACCAGGGAGCCATCTAGCTTTTGGCACAGCGGCGCCGCGGGAGGGCCGAAGCCAAAAGTCCGGTTTTTCCTTGGGTCATAGCCGGAGTCCTGTGTTATAGCGAGTTAGAATACGAATAAGAACTGAAACAGCATATGATCTAACTCCTGAAGCGTATTTCGTGTATTTGATGATGAGTGCCGCCTGAGTGGCTGCTTTGTTCGTGCACTGGATAGGAAGAATTAGGGAAAGATTTACTTTAGAGCTGCGCTATCTGAGGTCTCGAGTATAGTTTTGGTTCTATGACCACTATCATGTCATCCGAATTAGGAAGCATAGGTCTGCTTCCGCATTAGGCAGACGCCGTGCAGGTAGATACACATTTTGCTGGTGCACTCGGGTCTAGTAGGATAGAGGGTCACTTAGGGAATACCAGTAATGCACTTACAAGTTCACTCTAATTAGGAAGAGCACATTCAATTGAGCACTCTAACTCTGTAAAGGGATAGGGGGGCTGCAATTAGAAAATTTCTTTTGGGTTTGTTATAGATTCCTCACTCTGATTTTCCTTATGGCGGGGAACTTTGTGTGGGTCATTCGAGATCGTGTTGGTTGGTTCGTTGTATTGATTTTCAGATATTGAGGGCTCCAACAGAGAGGAGCCCGTATCCCGTATTTTTATTTTTATCTTTAATTATTTTTTGGTTCTCGTGGTGGATTTTGAGTGCCTGTTTCTAGGGCAGCCCTTGGTAATATGTTAAACATGTTTCGGGATGGATTAGTGACTATATTTCCCCTCATCCATTCATTTCATTTGGATGTGGACCTACGAAGAAAAGGGAGGTCGTTACAGGGCCATTCGAGGGGGAGGAGGGGAGGTACCTGGCCGGGGGGAACACTACGCTATGTTCTCATAAATTCTGGTGCTGCTAGGGTTTGCTATAATACTCGTTACAGGCAAGAAGTATTCGAAAACAGGGATAAGGCAGGGATTCGCGAAATATATGGTAAAAAATCCGTGCGTGTCTGAGCGCCCATATAAACTCGCGGTTCGTATTTTCGAATACTTCTTGCCTGGGACAAGTACCAGTTTCCTGCCTGGGAATATCATCGCAGTAGCCAGCTTGTAAGGCATGAGGATCGGTACGCTTGCTACTACATGTTCCCGGCATGTAGAACCTGAACACAGGGATCAAAATTTTGTATGGCAAATTGTCTGTGCGTATCTGAGCGCCCATACTAAATTCGGATCCAAATGTTCAGGTTCTTCATTCCGGGAACGAGTAATATCGATCACAGATACAATGTTTACTAAAATCCTGCAATCGAACTCAAATAACACTCACCAAATTAAGAGGATCGCTCCCTAGTCTTCATAAGGGTCGGGCGTTGGCCACAATAGTACAAAGGCTATCGGAGGGAATATTGACCTATTATCGGTCGCTATCCACGTATGCTTCCCTCCCTCTGAAACCTCTTTCGAATTTACCATACAATACCATACCTGCATGGGACACTTTCCCGGCATAATGAACTCGAATCCTTGAGTCTGAATACAGTGTAGGCGCTCGGATATGCCCTGGTAATTTTCCATAGAAAGTTTCCCCCCCCACGCTCAGGTTCTATCCCCTGCACAGTACTTGAACTATAGCTTATCTATCTATCTCGGTGACCCGATAAAAGTTGCTGCAATAAGAGCACTAGCCGGAATTCCGTCCCTGGGAACTTTTGTCGAGGGTGGTGGAGATATCGTAGGGGGAAGTAGCTGAGGCCTTAAGTAAATTAAAAACACGCAAATGAAATTTGGGGCGCCAATCACTACCAAGAGAAAACCCAGCCCTCGGTCTTTTCGGAACTCTAATTCTGGAGCTTGGTGTTCCGATTTCATATATTTTGTGATCATGGTACGAGCACCCAAGTCCGCCACCCTAGGCTGCCCTCCGAGCGCTTTGTTGCTGAAAAGGAAAAGAAGACCCCCCAGCTCCCATCCCAAGCCCAATTTACTGGGTACCAATCATCAGTATTTCCAGCCAATCTGCCGGGACGATTCCAAGAGAAAGGCTCAGGGATTCCAACAGGCAGTTAGGTCGGAATGCCCCCCCACGAAGAACATCCCTGGGTAAAACTACCGATCGCGGAGTAATCATGCTTGCTATACGGTAGGAGGGAGAGGGAGGGCTTTGTGAATTAACCAGCCAAGAGCTCGCTAGCGACATTCCATTCTCTGCTGGATATCGGTACTCTACCGATCCACACAAGCACCAACCCCCTTGCCAACGGTACATAGCGAGGTCGGGTTCAGCTGGGCTTGCGGGAATCGGAGTCAGCTTGCTTATATATCCTATGCTAGGCAGACTTTTCACGTGACAGAGGGCTGAATCCCTGGAGTGTCTGAGTTCGAGTGAGAGGCTATGAGTTTTACTCTTGATTTTGCCATGGGCACCGTGTTAACTAGGTGGTGGATTTTTTGGTCGGTGGTTTGGCCACATGTAAGGCCTTTAAGTTGGTATATTGTTAAGGAGACAATTTGAATAAAATAGCGAGTGGGTAGTTGGCAAGTTGTTTGTGAATCATACAGCTGTGCTTGGTAGAGACACCAGGTGACCTTCAAGGAGAATGTAGGATTGGGTTGGAGTATTTAGCCGGGTAGGGGCTTCCTCGGTTTGGCTTTATCTGCATCTAAATCATTGATATGCGGAGCTAGGGGTATACAATGCTGTAGGTCGAGCGGATACACTAAACTGGAAACGATTAAGCAGCTACTTTCGAAAACAATGGAGAGCGGGACAATTGAAATAAACGAAATAAGCGCAAATACGGCACCAAAAGAGCAACAGTGGGAGAGAGGATAATGATAGCGAGCAACTTGAGGTATATTCGTCGATGAGTTACTTGCTATACTGACGGTAATGACAGAAGTATATATGAAAAGCAAAACACCATTCTCAGTCTTCCAACCATCACCACACATTTCCACTTCGTTCCGCAAATGCCTCCTTATCGCCTTGTCTATCCTTCAAAGAAACAAATGAAATAAACACTCTGTTATCCCTGAACAAAAGAAATGTATGACAAAAGAAAACTTCCTTCATTCCCGTAGCCTTCATGCTTTCCACTTGTCCTATCCATCCGTCAATGAAAACATCTTTCTTAATCTCCGTTCTTTGATGAAACAAAAGAAACCAACATGCCGAGCAGCTTTTCCAACATGAAATGGTACTTAAGGAACTTTAGTAGCTCTGCTATAAAACTCTCCTATCAGGCCATCACTGGAGCGCGGAAATTCCTAGGGCTAGAGTACATCCAGAATGTAACCTGTAGGTAGTAAAGAAGGCGCAGATAGCTTCAAGCCCTGATGAAATCCCTCCATATTTTCCTCTGATGAAATTGATACTCCCTATCTAAGAAACTGAAACTCGTTTCTTGTATGAGTCGAGGTTATTCCAGACTTTTCTGGACCATGTGGGCTCCCCCGGTTATTAGGGGGGTGATATGTTAGAGAGGCGTCGGGGGAAGTTAGGACATCGAGCTACGAAATTTGATATTCCACATGGTTCAGTAGGATGGGGCGTGAGACAGTAAGTGCATAGGATATGGTTCTTAGAGATGATAGAATCCGAACATGGTCTATTCGGTATCATAATGTTTTTTTGTTCTTTTTCGAGGTTCGATCCTGAATGAATAATAAGGGTTTAGTGGTTAATACGTAGTCGGGACCCGAGCTCACTTCAAAGCTCTGCCTGATGGGGAAAAATAATGCCCTTGGTGATAAGGAAACTCGAGGCACTGCGATCTTGCTGGGAATCTAAGCAAAGGATGATAATTTCATACTCGCGGTGTGCTATCGTCCTATGTCTGGCCTGGTATACTCGTACATTGCGTGGATTTAGATGAGATTCATACTAACTCCCCAAATGTGTGATGATTGTCTTTGTAAGCATGATAGCAACTTTTGAGCAGGAAGGGGAGCCCGAAATTTTCTAAATTAGTTCTTTGCCCTTAGTAACCCATGCGCGCAGCCCTGATCCACTGGCCCCTTTTTTAAAACCTAAAAAAAATATTTTTTATCCTGTCCTGAGGCCAATAGCCTAGGTGGAGTGGTTCCTGTTGAAGTGCATGCTGCACCGGTTCGAACCGCCCCAGTCTCAGGATAGAGGATTATCCACCTACAAGGTAGTGGAGAACCTCTTTTGCCACCAAGATTTAGTATTGTTTTGCTGGATAGAAGCAATTTTGAGGGAGTTTTTTCCCTTCCTCTTTTCTTCTCTCCTTGAATTTACTGCTTGTTCCATTACAGTTCTTTCACTCAGTAGCATAGGGCATAAAGCGGTGGGAAAACAAACCATGCTAGGCGTAAGGGCACGCTTAGTTAGTAGAAAATTGAACTTTCAATCTTACCTAACTGAGGTTGTGGAAATGGTAATTAGGTAGATGCTTAGGAGACTCCATGTAAGTGTCCAATTATTCATGCCTAGCTGGGTGCTTTCAGATCTTCTCAATTTATTCTATCCCTATTATTTCTAGCCTCCTTCTAGGCTATGGTAACAATGCCTTCCTCGACAGAATTTGCTTTCCATTTATATTTTCACTTTAATGCTTTCACCTTTACAGAATATCTTCTCAGTCCCCGAGAAGCCACTAGTGTTTCAATATATCATACCGCGCACTATTGCAAAAGGCTAGTGCCTTACTGTAAATCGCGGTATCTAGCACGAAGCACAACCCTTTATACCAGGTAATCTTGTCTTTTTCACTAAGGGGTTTGTGTAGTAAAAGGCATAGTTAGATCAAGTTTCCCTGTAAAAGGTGGATTTTAGACCTCCAACCCATAGATATCAGGGAATTGTCAGATAGTAAACTTAAAGCTTTGTAACATATGAGAATCCAGTTCAAGAGGAGTATATATGGACCAAGCCCAGGAATTCAGCAGATACCGTGCTGATGCCCCCCCTGGTCATTCACCAGCACAGCAAGTGACGGCAATAGCTTGTACAAGGAAAAGCCTAATCAAGAAACACTAGATAAATCTATTGAAAAGTAAAAAGAAAGAGCTCCCACTCCAATCATACCCTTGCTAAGTGAACTTAATTCCGCCTCATATGGGACACCGGAACCCCCTCTCTCCACCAACCACCAGTCAGAATCTCTAGACAATGGACAAAGGCTACTAACCAATCTTATCCCCTCACCCTCCACCTCAGCTAAAATGCCAGCTACACTCTGAGTTATGCACAAGTGAATAGGTCAACACTACCTATTCAAGGATATCACAGTTACCCACCAAAGCACCTACTTAAAGTGCCTACCACCCTAGGCAATCACGATACCTCACTCGCGGCATAGCTGCTGCTGGGCTCATAGTCTACGTTTCTCCATACCCCCATGAAGATGCCGCGACACCCCTTAAAACAACCTAGCCTCACAATATCTGACACTAGCCTTCACCGGCCGCTCTGCTGCCTTGAAGCCTAATTCGTGTGGTTTTGAATTTTTTTGAAACTGCCGCGATGCCACAACACCGGCTACCGACCAGCTCACCGGTTGGATAACCAGTTATCTATCACACAGCGGCAGATCATCTGCATCCTATCGTACGGAGGGCGAAAAGACACAGGGCAACTAAGCCAGCGAAACCGCAGTTCCAATGGTACTCTCACCGAGAGTGGGTTAGGGTTTATCACCGGCGGCAGTCGAATCAAGCTATAAGGGGGCGGTACAAGTAATGCAAATCTCGAAACGTAGGCGTTTGGTGTAGCTCCCTCGCTTGCGTGCTCGCTTAACGAGCGAAGGGGTGGTAAAGTAAATAGAAAGTTTTGTTAATGCTAGAAGAGGAGGGGGGATGGAGGAAGGAGTGGTTGGAGCAGAGTGATTTGCTGGCCTCAGGAAAGAACAAAAAAAGCCACAATGGAAACTTCCCCGGGAAGGCTTGAACTTCCAACCTCTCGATTAACAGTCGAACGCGCTAACCAATTGCGCCACGGAGAACTGATGGTAGGTATCCTTATTTTGAATACTTTGCTGGCATAACCATTGAGATTCAAAAAAAGGGGGGGGGGAAGAGTCGGAAGTATTACTCCAAAGTGATGAAAGTATGAGCATGTTCGGCTACTTGCCGCACTCCTTGGTGCATCAGGAAATCACAAGGGCGAGATACAGGCGCCGCTTATAGCGGGACCGTCTTAGGCGCATATGTCGTGAAAGGAGCAAGAAAGCAACTCGGTCAGCCTTCCATCCATATCTTTCCACATTACTTTGTCTTCCACCTCTGGCTCCCTGTGCACGGTCTCCGACATAGAATTAGGTCCGATTCCGGTTGACTTGCGATGCTCTGATTATCAGGCCGAAATTTAACTATAAAACGTCCAGCGGTACCGTATGTATAAGGGAAAAATTAACACAAAACAAAATCCGACCCGTAACCAAGCAACAAATTGAACACGGCTACTATTGGATACCGCTAAAATCCTGCTTCGCTGCTTAGATCCTAATATCACCCAACAGTAGCAGTATTCACAAACCTCTTTCAATTACGAGTACATGTTCACACATATACGAGGGGCACCGTGATGTCACCTCTCGCCTCTCAACCCCTATATATAACCCCACCCCCCCCCTCCTGCCGACGGGATAGCTATGGCTGCAACCGGAAGATAGAAAAATCTGCGAACATAGCAGCAAGCGTGTCCGGTAGCACGACAGTGCTGATGAAACTCCCAACCGCGTCTCCCCCTCCTGACTCCCCACGGCTCTGCGCGGACCCGCGGGCTGCGTGGGAAAAGTAGTCTCCTTGTTCCTCTTGGTCGCTCCTACCTCTAGTAGCGGAGTGGGAGTCTCGCCCTGTGCTCAGAAATTGCGCCAGTGCTCCCTTGCATTTTCCGCCCTCGCGCCGCCCAGCGCTTCTCAGGCGGCTGATAGGAGAGGTTTCTTGGATACGCGCTAGTAGGCGCTGCTCATTCTGAAGCTACCCTAAAGACCCATAGTGAAGATAACACCATCGCGAGGCACTACAAAAAAAGAATATCGGTGCCGAGACTTTCAGAAGTTCCCCCATGACGGAAGCCATCATCCTCTGGTTTTGAGCTGGAAACGAGATGAAGCAAGCCCCTTCTACCACACATGGCGCCAAGTGCGCTTACGAGGGGCGGGAGCGCCGCCCGGAAGACGGAAAGGGGTTATGGAGGTTCATCGAAGGAGGTGGCGAATTGGTGGGCTCTATAGAGGGATGGGTAGAAGCGGCGGAGAGTTCCGAAAAGGGTGTTTAGGAGGGGTGCTGTAGTTGCAAGTTCTGGGGGAACGGAAGCGCAAAGAGAAGTGTTGGCAGAGTCCCCTGTTTGATTTGCTCCTTCAATGATTGCTTCTAACTGGTAAATGTTGAGACGGAGTCCTAGCTTGTGTGGTAACGCTCCCATGAAACATCCTAATGGCCAATGGTGCCGTATACCCTTATATTGTGGGATCAACCAACCGGAGTTTCTCCCCAAACCCAAGATCCCCAAACCCAAGATCCCCAATCACACATCCGCCGGACTCTCCCATAGATAGAACGCCCCCAGCACCGCTTGCCGCAGCGACATGTTCCGCCTCAATAGGAGAGCGCAGTAGAAATAAGTGATAGAATAACTGTAGAAACCACTTATATCCCGAATAAAACTTGAGGGGGGGACAGCGAAGGAAGTTGTAAGGACAGTGTGGGCAAATGAACCAATCAGGCTGGCATCACCCAAACAGGTAGTATGGCCATCAAAAGACTAGGATATAATAGCGGGATATTGAGTAACTTATTGAAGCAAAGACGTATAATCACACTTGGTCACTCAGCTCCACTAATAAATATAGTAGTTGGAAGGAAGATGCACATGTCGCCAAAGTTACGAGTTGAACTCTCAAGACTGAGTCCAAGCATCCTGACCCCCACCTTGTCTGGCCGAGCAAGGAGCTACAGTCCGAAAAACGATGCTGTTGCTCAGACAACCAATCAAACTTCTTAATTTAGGAGATGTGGACTAGGGGAATAAGGAAGAGAAATTCGGAAACTTGATATATGGGACGGGTAAGAGCCGAAGGTAGGGTATGGCACACGCAAAGAGAGTCGCCCCGGGACGAGCGCTATTTCTTATAATACTAGCATTACCAACACCCCGGCATCCCGCAGAGCGAAGAGGGATCAACCCCGAAAGATAAGAGAATGTCAAGGAACATAAAGATCTGGTAGTTGTGGCAGCAACTCCAAACGAGTCCCGGCATCTCAAAATCCTGGCCGATAGCTGACGATCCTTGAACACAGTATGATACGAGTATACCCAAATTTCATGGTAACAGTAGTCCCGAACAACCAGAAGGATAGGCAAAGCCACGGCTGGGCATGTGGGGGCCCCTGCTCCCTCCCCCATCACGCTCCTCCGCCTCTAGCCTCCTGTTTGCCGCCGGAATATTCGTTTCCCTTGCTAGCTCCCTATTGCTGTAGGTAGCAAATCCTAGACTTTGCGGTGACATTCTCACTGAGCTCACCCCTCGAGCTCTTTTCGCCCACTAAAGATTGCGGCGGGAAAGCCATACGAGACACGAAATGATTTGCGATGAAGAGAAGGAAGGTGGCACAAATATCGGGGGTGTCTGGAAGGAGGTTTTGAGATCTTAGGGTTAATTAATTCGTATGATAGCTGCACTTTTTCCACCGAGGGGGGGAACAAGAAGGGGGAAGAGGGATCTGGCCACGGGCGGCAGATCACCGGGAAATCTCCACGGTCTAGCTTGCTTAGTTTGACTAGCTTTCTAGAAGCCCAGGAATTTTGGAGGAACCCCTCCACGTGGGGTAAGGGTGGCTTACCCCTAGCAGGCCTTGATCGGGGATGAACATGGTTGTACGAGTAGTTCTTCGTACTCGCACTATAGTCTCATGAGCGTTTCGGTGAAGCGCTTGATTCCATTTCCATTTCGACCAACCATCACCTCCACTAATTCTTCACAGAATACCTTCCTTCGCAAACAAATATCAAAACACCTCTGTTAGAGAAAAATGTGAATCAATAGAAAAAACAAACCCATTCCGCCCAGTGCATCGAAATGCGAGCATCTGAAATTCAATCGAGAAGAATTCAACCTTACTCCAGCCCAGGCGCCCAGCATCGTGAATTCATCAGCCATCCCAACTAATTATTTGATCCCTGTGATGACATCAGTTACGACCAACCCTTGATCACAGGGTGAGCGGTCCCCGCAAAAACCAGCAAAATCTCTTCACGAATCCTTGTGGATTTTCGGCGCCAACCGCCGTGGTTGCCGAGATCTATTCAAAACCAGCCCGACCAGCCGACGAGGGTAAAGTAAGTTGAGGGCCCAGGAGAAGTTAGAGAGAAAACTGTGAGCCTGAGGTAGAGTTGACCTTGCCGTAAAGCGTAGCAATCCACCATCCCAGAAACCAAGCGAAGGGAGAGAGATAAATAGGAAAAGCGCTCTCATACCTGTATCGGAAGCGCTTCCAACCCCCTACATCGCCCGGTAGTCAGTCAATTGGATATCTTAGCGGTGAAATGTGGCATAGATATCTAATATACTTGTGACTGAAGCTGCCGGAGTACGACAGCCACCTTAGGGTGAGGTAGTCTATTATCGCAACCAGATCTTTGTCCAACCCTCAAAGGCCATAATGTGGCATAATAGAATTTGAGACTACATTTTTAAAGAATGAAATAACCCCACCCCTCAAATATCGATGCTTGCCATTATCTGAAGAATTCACGGTAAGTATGATGTCTTATCACAACGCTAACTTATTTCGGATTCTTAACTACTGTACCTTGGCAAACACGACTCGAAACCAACGTTATTCACTAACTTATCAGAGTCCTTTTAGCCATGTTAAAACGCATTATTAATGACCTAGGTAAAAATTAGTCTGGAATGGGGGGGGGGTGGAGTAATTACCCTATTCGGTACTAGGAGACTGGACTGGACCATTCATGTCATACCTCAATTTAGACTATCAGAAGCCATACCTGTACTCGGCATCGCTAGAAAAGCTTCCCGATATCCATTACCGTACTGTACGGCACCCCCAACGAACTCCAGGGACCACAGAAACGTAAGCCAAACCTCCTCATGGCAGAAACCCCCTGGGAGCTTCCTCTCCCATAGCACCAAAAAAAGCAAAAAAAATACCCTTCCAAAGCAACTCTAAACTACCCTCCCAGCCCCCCCAACCTCCATTCAAACTCCCGCCGAGCAGACAGACAAATCTCTCCAAACCCAACTTGACCCAAGCCCCCACCAAGACACCGTACACTGCAAGGAAGCCATAATAGAAGGGAAACTGGATCCCGGGTACCACCACCCCCACTTCCATTTTCGACCCTAACACGAACCCCACGGCTTCACATGCACGGGACAGTTTTGGCCAAGGAAATTCCGCCATACGTGCATCCCCAGTTGCCGATGCCGGAGTTCTAAAAACTTATCATATCATATCCGATCTATCTGATGCCCTAGCCGCCTCAGCATCACATGCTGAGAATAGAGAGTGCGTGATCCATACGAGTGGAAGAGAAGAACGTGCCCTGGCGCGGGGTGGGTCCCATAGGATGACTGGCTTAGGAACCCGCGATCGTGATGCAGGCTGCGGTAGGGATACCTTGGTATACGGTTCCGTGATATGGGCGCTCGGGATCATAAACGAGCCTGAGTAGATTCCACTAACAGAATATCAGAGATAAAACATATGATCACTATGATACCAACCACCCTTGAACACGAAGGGGGATGGTTTAACCGGACGCAAACTAAAGTTCCTTCCACTCCAATTCAGTCCAAGAAAGCCCAAGCCAAAGGCGGGAGCACCCCAGGGTACGACAGGAAAAAGGAAAAAGAAGCCAGGGCACCACCGCGGAGTAAGCTATCATACTGTGCACCCCAAGTCGCAAAGTGCACAAGACAATCCCGCCTTCCGCCCTCCGCATCCAGCCAGCGCAAACGCCTAGAAATATCATATGATAGTCTACCCAAAAACCAGCTACTAATCACCCTCTCTCTTACTTCCTTCCCCCCCCCTCCCCCCCGCCTGCCGCCACACATCAAGCCCCTAGCATCACCCCTCTCCGCCCATGCTGAGCTACTGTATACTCCATCCCGTCCATGATCTCCACGCATCTGTACCTCTTTGCCATACCATATCCGATATCGCAGCCCCTACGGCCCAGCACCCTAGCTAGTACCCACTGTTTAACACAAGCCGAAATAGCTACTCCTCCTCCTCCCCTACTCACCACATAGGTAAACATCCTCAACCGCCGGCACCGGGCGCTGACGCGCACACACCGCTCGGTGTTTCCTCATACTCTGCTTCGGAACGCTGTGGCACATATGTATGTTGGGTAGAACAGAGCATGACTACGAACAGGTGCAACAGCCGCGTTTTCTCTGGTTGGCTGGGCTGTTGGTCATGGTGTGTCACTCGGTGGGTTGAGTAAGCGTGGGGGGATGGGAACCTGACCGGAATGTGATATTCCGCCTGCCTGTGGCTGGGGCTGGTACTACCTGTTTGTGTCGCTTTTGTTTCTCTCGCCGTTCTCATAGCGCGCACGTGTGAATTGGGGTGATGGTATTTTGCTGAGGTGCGTATTTCTAGGGTGTGCGGCCAGAAAGCTGAGCCGAACCAGAGATGGAAGGTATTGCACTCTATAATATAGGTGTTGAGCCATGTGTGATAGTCCCGGGAGTGAAAAAATGTCTAATATACAAAATTGTGATGTGTGCAAGGTTGGTGAAAGGAAGGGGGGGGGGGGAAGAAACTCCCCTGCAAATTGTATAATGGTCTGAACCCAAGAAAAGAAATGTACAAAGAAGCAAGGTGAAGGAAACCCAGTAGCTAATACAACAGCTCCCGCCCAGAGCTGGAAAAAAGACAGTGAAAGGTATAAAAAAACCCCATGATGCATTAGGAAAAAAGTATGAGGAGGCATAAAATGATACAAATGAAGGATAGGGTGGATAGAACACAGAAGAGAAAAAAACCTTTCCAGAACTAGAAATTACTAGCATAATGCACCGCTCTGCTCCCGCAATAAATAAAAACCCTCCGAGCCAAAAACTCCCGTTTAAAACCCCATAATTGCCTATCAAAAAAAAAATCCCAATTCGTTAATAGCATGCATTTTTACAAACTTCATCCTTCACGTCTAAAACTTCGGATCGTCGAATTCCTCGACAGGTCCGTCATAATGCTCCAATCTGTAGAATTCTGATCGGTAGAGGTGGAAGGTGACCTGTTGAGCGCCCTACGGACATCTTGATACACTCTCCTAAAATCCACTTCTGTGGCATCGTCCAGTATAGGTTGGTATCGATCTACCTCTGCCGTCTCTGAGATTGCGGACATTGGTCGAGGGGTGTCCGCTATGGGATAAACGGTAGGCGGCAATGTCAGCGGGATACTCCCAGTGTTAGACCCAGCCCTCGATCTAACTCTAACCTCGTCCGGAGGCCGTGGTAATTGCGGTAGAGGCTTCCTTAGTGATCGGAGGCCTGGATCTTGTTGGCTCTGGGGTTGGCGCTGAATGCCGGGTAGTCGTCGGCTTGGAGGTGGGAAGACATATAGTCTACTGCTGCTCTGGGAAGGACCCGACACGGGCGCCGCTACAACCATAGGCTCTCCGCGTGTAGGCGCCCCACGTGTTCCTGCCACTGCCGTCACTGCCCCTGCTCCTATTCCAGCACTCATCCGAGAACCCTGAGTCGTAGGCCGGGTGTCAATGTCTACCAGTGGAACCCTCGGCGGAGCAGGATTGAACGTTGGCAATGGAGTGGTTATGCTCCCTCGGTTGGCGTCAAAGTCTATGATATCGGTGAAGCTTGTTATCGAATGGCGATTTCGTGCCTGGCGCTGCCGGAGGACCAGGAAGATTGCTAGCACGGCCATGAAAAAGCCTAACGAGCCAAAGACAGATGCTACTATTGCAGCCTTGTTTGTCGGGTTGGGGGGGTCAGCGGGCAGTTTAGTAGATGAGTTAGAGGTTTGCATGGATGATGTCGGATGGGGAAGGTCGGTGGGTAGTTTAGTAGATGAGTCGGAGGTTCGCATGGATGCGGTCGATACAGGAGGAGTCGTTGTTACAGAAGAGACTAGGGTTGAAGTTGAGCTTGAATTCACAGTCGGCGTTTTGGTCGCGCATCTCGAGGAGGTTGGGCCCGATGGGGTTAAACAGGGAGGCCTAGGACCCAAAGGCCCGATGCTCGATGAAGTTGGACGAGTGGGTAAGCCTGGAAAAATATTTGACTGAGTTAGCGGAGCTGTCCGAGTGGATGCGGGGGGTACTTATACCTCTGCTTGCTGAAGTGCTAGCACCAGCACGACTAGGCGCAGATGAAGTAGTGGACTGGGAAGTGGATCGGGATGCGGTCGAGGAATTAGGAGTTGTAAACGAGCGTGTCCTGCGTGCCACGCCCCGGCCTGTGGCAGTTGATATAAAGGGCGGGCATTCGACCTCCAAGGCTAGGAAGCCGGTTATCACATCCGCAATTGGGCAAATCTGAGCGCAAGTCCATATCTCCGTTATACTCAGTGCTGTTCTGAACCTCGAGCACACACAATTTGCCCCCAGACCAGGACATGTCGTGATAAAACACCTGTGAAAACATCTGCTCTTTGCCAAAGACCCCAGCATTTGTCCTCCAACCACCAAAATATAATAACTCAGTATCAGTGTCGTAGTCCATAAAGGCCTGAAGAAGTATCTGTATAATATCATTGTTGCCCCGATGGCGGGGGGATGGGAGGAGGGGAGGGGAAGGGATGTCAAAGAAAGGCACCTCGCAGAGGGTTATAAGAGAGTGTGAAGTTTGAACAAAGGAGAAGAGTAAGAAATGAAAATAAGAGGCACAGCCTAGGGCCATTGCAAGCTGGGGTGTATATAGACAAAGTGCGGTGGTACGTTGCCTGATAGTTGGCTCAGGTACCCAGATCTTGGGCATAAGACTCCTTTCGCCTGCCAATCCGCATTGATACTTCCGGCATAAGCCACCCTTGTCTATGGCGAAAACAATCATCATGCTGAGCCTCCTCCTCCCACTCGCCTTTTCCTCTTTGCCTGCAATTCCCTTGCCCGGAGATGGCAAAGGAGGGAAGGTGGAGGGGGGTGTGGCAGGTATGGTAGATGTGATGGGTGTGGTGGGTGATGGATGATGCGTGGCATGGGTGATGGCGGGTAGAGCTTAGAACGTCTTACATCCAGAGCAGCAAATAAGAGAAGAAAAAGAAAAATAGAGAGCGAGGTCAAGACAGAGAGAGACCATTGCAGTCCAAACCATGGCTATAGAGAACAGTAATACTGGTTCCGGGAGTTGAGTTTGGTTTGGTGGAAAAAAGAATTTCGATCTGACATCGGACAACCCCTGGAAGGGTTGGAGATTGGTGGGATATTCCCAAAACCGGTACATAAGCGCCCATCTAGTCCTCTGGCTCAAACGCACTCCCTCGAACGGTACTCTGGACTGACGTTGCACTGAAAGGGAGCCCTCTAGAATCTGAGAAAAAAAAGATTAAAAAATAATCTCTTGTCGCCCCGCACCGTTCCTATTTAGACTCGGAGGGGGTGGGAATTGCTAGTAGTTTCTTGTGTCTTTTGGTTTTTCTTCCCCACCTCCCTCTATAATCCTCTACATCACCAGGTGGAAGCAGACACTTCCGAGAGAGTCTCAGCACCAAAACGGTAGCCTGTATCGCCACACCTGCAGTGTCAAAAAACCCAGACGAAAAGAAGAAAACAAAAGAGTAGCCATACGATCTCACCACTTATCCATAATCACCAAACCTGAGCCCATCCTAACCCCTCCCCATCCTCGAATAGAGAGAAAAAGTAGGCGGATCAGGGAGACCTTTCATTTAGAGTATAGAATGGGCACATATGATCTGCGGCAGGTTTATGTGCCCATTACTCCTTATTTCCCTTCTTTGATTCATTCACCCCAAACCCGGCCAACTCACAAAACCGCCTGGTGAACAAATGGCAATAAAAAAAACTTCAAACAATCGGGATCCTCCCCCTAACCACAAATCTGTGATAAAACCTACGCACATTGACGAAAAGTAAAGGATGTAGTCTCACATGAAGCAGACGACTCATTCAAGCTAGCCCTTCATATAGCATACAACTATCGGTGAGTAACATGACGGTTTGCATTTCCCCATCCTCCCAATCATAATTTCCAGTACGTCTATGCCACTGCACTCACGCAAATACTGTTATATCATACATGCCGATTCGTTTTCGACACACCTCCAAAGATCTCTAAAAGGTACCGCATTTACTGCAGTGTGGCTTAAATCACCGGCCTTGGCAGCCTATCCCCTTGTCCGTGCCCGAACCCCACGACCAAGGTGAAGTCTGGGTGGACCGCTCACGGCCCTTGATTCCATCTTGCGACAGCTCCAAGCCTCTAATTCCGACAGATTTCCTTTACATCTTTCATAGTGTCGCACCGTCCAGCTCGAGTGCGAGGCCCTGAGTGGATAATTCAAGCTTAAACTAGCCTTCCCGCTCCCGCTCCCGCGAATGAACGCTAATACCAGCCTGTAATCATAAAACATTCAGCGTAACTCATGTATTGGACGCCGCAAAGCGCTGCGCAATCCAGAAACAACGTCAGAAAACTTAAACCCCCTCGCTACATAGCCGCAACAAGCAAGTCCGCGATACCATCTACCGGCAACAGAGATACCAATAAAAGGTTTCAGCCAGAAACGCCAATCGGCAGCGGTGCTGCCAGCCCAAGATCCAGCTCAAGGCACTGCTAACCTCTGGAGAGCACCTAGCACTCCTCACCTAACCTCGAAGCAGAAGTGCTCCAGCCCCCGCCAAGGCTCCTTGATCTGTCGAGAGAAAAAGAGGTTTGCAGCCTATCCGCTGCGGATGTGAAGCCAAAAAAAAGGGGCGTCTAAACTTAACCCCCTCCCTTAGGGTACTTGGTGTTTTAGGCACAAGAAGAGCCGCCTTGATCAACACTCCTTGCTTGACAGGGGGGCGGGTAAGGAAAAAACACCTCGGTAGATAAAATAAAATTTAATAATAAAAAATACCTACCAGGCGCTTGAAAAAGGGCGAACCGGTCCGACGAGTACTGTACCTTAGCGGAAAGAAACTCGTATCCTTTAGATTTTATCGAAAAGCCATAATCCGAGAAGTATTTTATGTTTTAGAAAATATTGTTAGGGAGGCCAGTCCCCCATGGATGGAGATGGTATGCTGCCTATTAGCTGGAAGTTGGTTTATTCTCCGACGAGTAGTTTAACTCCCCGCCCTTCTCTCCGCTGGTAAAAGGGTAGGAGCATTTCTCGAAGAAAAAAAACCTGAATTTGTCACTTCTTCCCCTCCCCACACAAAATAACAGCTCCCCTTTTCTCCTCTATTGTAGACCCAAAAAAGGTGTAATAATTGCTCGAACCAAGCAACCCATCCGGAAAAATAGAAATCCCGAGAGCTGAGTTGAATGATCTCATCCCTCGGCTGCCATCCTAGCGAAGCGAGAAAAATAAGATTCTAGAATACCAAACAGAGTCCAAAAATAGAGTCAGGTTGGTAACACAGACAAACAAAGTGCTTGTGGCGTTAAAAAAGATGCATCCTATTGAGGACTTGGTGTGGTAGTGTAAGCCTGAGATAGAGACCAGTCCCTGGAAGTGGAGGAGGGGAGCGAGGCGCTATTGGAGTAATCAACCTTATGACAGGTGGGCTGGCATCAGTACTCGTACAGCACCGGTGCCTGACCCGCTGCACAATCCCTTCAGCCGATTATTATTTTTGCCTACGAGGCTCTGTGGAGCAGGTCACCATCAGCCACCCGGCCATAAGCTTAATTCCACGTTAGCCATCACTACCGCATTCACTGATGAAATTCGCTGACCCCGTCCCAGGATGTGTTATTTCCAGTCCAGTTAGAGAGCGGAATTAGGTTTCAGATGGCATTTCTCATTGGCCACTTCAGACCAACTTGAACTAGCGAACCATAATCCATTGTTTAGGCCAAAATCTAGAGCAATACGATATCCTACTGGGCCGGAAATAACACATCCTGGGACGGGGTTAGCGAATTTCATCAGTGGATACGGTACTATCATACCGAATAATTTTCTTGCGGGGAGATACAATAGTGGTTGTGCGGTACTCATTAGAATAGCACAAATCTATTGTTACGCCTGCGTAGCCACTTGCCTTGTTAATGCGGTACTCCAGGACTGCCACGCCATCACCACCAGTTCTCTTGTAACGAATTCCTAAGTATCTCCAGGAGGAGTCTATTAGGGTCTAAATTCCCAATGCCTTAGCGGAGAGTGACTCGAGTTGATCTAGATGGAAGAGTCGAGGTAAGTGGGTTTGGAGGGAGTACTGGGGAGGTGAGTCGCAAGGACCCCCCCCACAAGCCCACGAGTGACTCGACCACGAGGTTTCAACATTTCTTCCCAAGGGGTATCACTGTATCACATGCAGATCAGATAGATCAGACCATGCCGCCTCACCGCACAACAGGATCTGAGAAAGGGACGAGAATCTTAAGAGTCTCGAGTGAGCCTCGTAATGCTAGACAAGTCGGGAGACTGATCGCCAGTCGAGTTACCGTAGATCACCACAGTGACCACCCCTCATGCTAGTTCCCCAATCCACGTTCGTCGGGCACTTCCAACCCTCGACGTCCCAGATTTTCCCCTGCAAACAAGCGTAATCCTTCCCACTCCGCCCCTCCCGCACTTCCCCCTATCTCAGGCGACAAACGACTTCTCCGCTAATCCCCTCAGATCTCCCGTAGCCAAAAGAAAGAAAGAGAAAGAAAGAAAGAAAAAGCGGACGGGTAGGAGAACAAAGCGAATTCAAGCTTCGCACCAGCGTCTCCTGGACGTTGTAGAATGCGGGGAGATGGAGTGAGAGTTGCCTTTCTTTCACGGCAGTTTTTCTGGTATCCGACGATAAAGTTCAGTACCGCACCGGAGCCCAAACGTTTTGCCTCAGGCTTTGATTGCCGCAGTACTCGAGCACCAGAACGGAGAATTCGGATTTCGAGACGCCTTGTGTAATTTTCACTATATCGCTATCTTCCCCCTGGCGCCGGCGCCGATTAGTCGCAATGGGTTGAACTTCTCAAGAAATGTATCGTACCTGTAAGTGCAGCACCGCGGCTACGTACGAGTATTGTATCTGACTCGATTTGACGTAGCACAGTGCTAAAGCCTACCAGTATCAACTTGGACAGGAGAAACCTGTCTCAGGACGTCTAAGCTTACAATCCCTACCAGGACAGGAGAAAATACCAACAAAATAAAACAACGCGATACTTACAAGTAAAAGGGAAACTTTGACTGACGTCCTAAGACAAATTCCTCTTCCTCAAGTTAATACCTTACTCTATATACCGGTATCTTAGTACGACTCCATTATCACCAATATAATTACCCCAGTAAAAGGGGGGTAGGCTAATTCCAAAAGTCCGGTATTCATTCGTCAGCCAAATGCACGAAATTCCGTCCTTGTTTTTTCTCCCCCTCCCCTTAGCATTCACCCTATCTAAAATGGTTACAGTATTGTGAAAATTTTCACGACACAACTCCTTCAAGTCCGATATCCAGCGAGAGCCGAGGCAAGTCACACCCCCATCTCGGCGCTGACGGAGCTCGACAGCGGTACCGAGTCGACCGGCTAAGCTATTATCGGCAAAAAAAAAGGTCCAGATTCGCACAAGAAGGGTCTGGCTAAATACTGTCTGATAAATATTTCAGAAGGGGGAGCTGGGGGGATAGAAAGGGCTTCCTCAGAACCGCCCCGGGGCGCGATGTGGCAAGAAGCGACCAAGAAGCCGGCTTTGACAACAAGACCCGTCACTTTCGGGGGGGGGCGAGAAGTTTGGGAAACAAGTCCCCGAGTATTAAGACACTGCGACTCAATATATAACCTCAGGTTTTGGGTAAAATCCTTGTTCCATTGATACTCCAGGCTTACCTTGGGGGTGTCCAAGCCATTCTCACCATGGGCACAGTACATGTTCCCGTATCAGAAGAACTTCACACTCTAGGTCTATCCTTGCTATGAGAGCCTTGGGGGGGATAGGGTACAAATGGAGTACCTTGGGCTTTACTAACTAAGCTTTGATTCCACCAGCTACGGGGTAGTTACAAAAGCCTTCAGCATCAGCCATCCCCTGGCACCTCATTATTACGATCGCTAGAATGTCCCACCTTGGATTCTAGCTATTATGGGGTCTCACCATGCCGGCTCAGCGCAGCTCAAACAGGAGACCTGTAATTCACGAACCCCGAACAGGGGAAATGGATTGCGATACAAGCACCAGCTATAGAGGTGGTTTGCGAGATAGTCTGGTGGTTCGGAGACAGTTGGTGCGGAGTAGGGTTCGACAGAACAAAAAAGATACAAGCACTGATGTTGAAAAGGGTTCCAGCCCGATAGCATCCTGCATTTAGAACTGTCCATGGATCTTTTCAAACCGGTCGCGAAATTACATAGCGGATCAAGAGGCCTCACCAAGTGCGGCGATCAACCCCTCGGATCATTGTACCCTCCACATCCAGATCCGAACGGGCGAGGCCCCCTTACCTATCCACCGTTTTGTCAGCTCGAATCTGCCTTAGCGGAATACCCCCTTCCCGTATTGCCCATAAAGTTACAGGCCGCCTCTACGTTAACCATGATATCATAGGTATAGTAATATCCAATCCCCCACTAGAAGTTCCCGGCCCGACGGGAACTAGAAACCGTCGCTCGAGGGTGCCCCCCGATCGTTTCTGGCCGACCCCCGTGACCTGGCCTCTGAATCTGCATTTACGACACCTATCCCACAACGCTTATTCCCTAGTCCACCCAGTGCCACAAAATGCTGAAATTGGGCTTTTTCGGATATGCACTTTCTACGTATTAGAGTACGACAAAACCGCTCATTCTCCCTTAGTACCGGTTTCCTACTCCCCGGGTTAGGCCCACCCTATTTGACTTTTCCCTCATGTCACCGCTCAATCAATCGACCAAATATGCAATTCTGTTCTCATTTGTTTTTTCTTGTCCCCCATATTGTTTTTTTTGACTCCTTCTCCGTTGCCGATATATGTTGCTATTTCACCAGATAAATAGTGGACCTTCCCGGCCCTCTAAGATACAATAGAAGTTCTTAGCGTCTCTCGCACGCACATGTCTCCGGTATATATCCTGGCCATTGGACCGTTTTTCAACGCAAAAGAGAAATCCATCACCGAGTGATAATCCATGATCACAAAATCAGGAATCACATTGTGTTGCGAATTGTTGTATTAAGAGAGGGAGAAAAGGAGAGAAGAAACGAAAGAAAGCAGCGAACTATGTAGAGGAGCAAACACTGGGAATACATACGCAGCATCTGGGAACTGCTGGGAACGAGGGGACAACATCACATAGCACAAGGTTCAAACGTATACATGGAACAACGTAAGAAATTGGGAGAGCACCTCCCGAGGTCTATTGTAACACATTGCCCACCAGTCATTGGTGGGAGCTGGCTTATGCAAGCAACCCGCATCGCCCCCCCTCAAAGGGGAAAGAAACAACGAACAAAAAAGAAACCATACCGAAGTAGTCTACTCGTACAGTAGTACAGATTACGGTAACCTAAGACTAAGTTGGCGCTCAGAAAAGAGGGCCCAAATGTCTCAAAGTTCGTCGAATACGATACAAGTACGATACGCCAGTAACGAACGAGATTCACGTGCTAAACCGGCGTCTCCGAACGAGCTTTGGCCTGGCTTCCCGATAGACCATCAACCCAAGATTTATGGAAAACGTCGTAACCACAGAAACAGCAATAAACCAGGAAAGGCAAAACCAGGTAAGTACTGTACAAGTACCTGGGTGTGAGGGTAAGTGACAGGAAAAAAAGTGGTGTTGCACCAACCACTTTTTTTCCGATCACTTTTTGCTCCAGGCTAGTACAGAAGTACCCCCACTTGGCATTTTTTGAAAGGATCACCAACACTCCTAGCACCCACTTGCGAGTGGTAGGTAGGGGTTGTAGTCGGTATCCTTGCAAGAAATACCAAGATGTAAACAATGGCCAAGGCAAAAATCTAAACTGCAATGAGTATGGCAGCCGCTATTTCCGCCCACAATCATCGAATATCGTACCACAACAATTTAGGACTAGCCAGGTCTTAGGCTGTCTCCTTCTTGTCTTCAGGTTATCTTGGCATCTTGGCATCATGTCCCCGGGCTGGAGCTCTGAAATTTTCGGGAGGTTCACATGAAGTCTGTCCTTTCATCCTCGGGGGTGTACGAGCAGGTTAGTGATGGAGCGGACGGGGGTTCCAATCCCCCGTGCTCATCACTGTCAGAGGCAAAAAAGGTATGATTCTAGGCAGGGTGAAAAGCTTTGACGTCTCGAACGTCTGTCCATCCCATCACTAACCTCCACCCCCCCCGAGTACTTGGAATTTTTGGTAGGGGTTATATTTCCTGCTGGATCCCTCTACTATGATATCTCCGGGGCCGGCAAGAAGTCGAAAATTGCGCGTCCTCCCTGCGAAAGTTTGAGACATAGAAGATTGAGGTCCTTTTAAACCACAGCCTCAGTACCGTAAGAACTCGAATAATTGGACCTCACGCTACGACGTTGGAGTTGCATTTTCTGGTAATGTCTAGTTCTTTTTTTCTTTCTTTTTTTTCTGTCTTAAGCTCGGCTGAGGGAATCAATTTCCGCTGTGCACTCGTCCCCCTATCAAGGGATGGCTTAGCGCGAGGTTCAATTGTTTGGGTTCTTACGGTATTCCTTAGTGATATCGGTGTAAGTGTGGTCACGTAGCTAATATATATCAGATATGGTGGGAAGACTGCACATTTGCCATTTTTTAGTTATGATATCAGCAGAAAATTCCTTGTTAACTTTGGTTTCTCAGTATCCTGACGGCCCAGGAGATAGTGCTTGTATGATATTGCACTTCATGTCTTCAATTGCTTGTACTCGGATGAGTTTTCTGCCCTCATTTCCGTTTTTTTTGACACTTTCCTCTCTCCTTTCTTTTCTTTTTTCTTCACAAAGCCCTGTACGACATTGAGAGACTTGATTGAAGTGAAGTGAAGCGGCAAAAGTGGAGGGTTGATTACGAGTAGTCTAAGTTTACCCTTCTCGGTACTTGTAACTTACGGCGCGGGAAAGGATGATCACCCTCATGCATGGGCTTGGGACATCGGTGACCTCCAAGATCGAACTTTTTCACCTCAAACAAGAGACGTGAAAATTCGACCGATAAATAGCTCGTGCCTTCTAAAGGAAAACAATAATTTATTATAGATGCGGTAGGTACTCTCATGCCTGGGGCTAGAATCAAATTCCTCCATTCCGTATTTCTTCCCATGCTATGCTCTATCGAAGCCACTGTACGCTACCTGATCTGCTTCTTGGGGCCCGGAATCTAGTTCATAGTCGCTCACTCATAGGGACCTTTTGTGCAAGTATTTTTTACGTCACGGGGCATTTCCATTAAATTAGGCCCTAGAATCCAGCACCACACAGAGAACCCACCCATCGTACCACCTCCTGCTCCAAAACGAATTCTTGGCGGTGGAGTGGCTGCTGTGCCAATTGAGTTCCATCCCAACCACACCCAGGACCAAAACCGGGCGGGAAAAAGGAAATCTCCAAGGTTAGGGCTACAAAAAAAGACTTGGAATTGAACCCTTGTTCACCAGCCGCCCTGTCTCGCCGAGAGTTCGGTGGAGGCCCGACCGCGGGTTCGGGGAAATGTCCCACACGGGCAGGGAAAGAAAAGAAAAGAAGGGAAGGGCGGTCCGGCAAAAGAAATGCATTGCTCTGTGCCGTAAGGTACCGGTACCGGTACTCGTAGTTTCCATATTCGGCGAATATATCTTCCGAAGGTTCATATCTAACCCCTCTACTGTGATAAGCCTGGATATTGTACTTTAGAAAGTTGTGTCTAGATTTATTCCTTGCCTCGTCGGTGAACTGTCACGAGTTTGGTGGGGTCGGAGCATAATTTGGGTGGTCGGAAGCGAGTTATGGCTGGGAAGCTGCGGCAGGGAGCAAGGAAGAAATAATGAAGAGGGAGAGGTAAATAGGGCCTGTTCTGGTTATAACGGACGCCTGGAATGGTATTTTTGGCGAGCGGTTGGAAAAATCTCGTTTTTGGAGGAGATATGGTGGGGTGAATGAGATCTTTGGGTTCTTGGGCTCTGAGTTAAAAAAAAAACTTGTAATGTTTGCAAATGCGAGAGTTCAAAATTTTCATTAATAATACTCGGGTAGCAATCATCTAGACACTAACAGGGCTCTGGTGATAATATAATATGCTTCTTAGGTGAGGATCTGGCAGGATCAACTCATATGCATGACTTTGCTGGTCGATGCAGATGTCGACATGGTCCTTGCTTCAAATCTTCTGGGGTCGTTTTTCGGCTATCTTGGCCATGCAGGAGCAGGTTTGGGGCTAAAAATAGAATGCAGGATAAAGTTGGGTTCGGCGCAACTGCTACTGCTGCAGCTACCAATGCCCCCCGGCGATAGAAAGAAAGCACCGCTTCTGTAATTCCAGTCCAAAAGTCTGCTTTATAGTATGGCATGGAATAGGATGGTATTATGGGCATTCGTGTTTGGGATGGGGTGGCGGGTCGGGCAGAGTGTAGAAAATGCAAAACCGGGGAAGGGAAAGTAGGTACCATGGTTGAGGGAAGCAAGACGTTATCATTATCGAGGCAAGGTGCCCGCAAGGCAAGGTGGTTATATCCCTTGTTGTCTTCGCCTGAGGGAGGATGTTAAGCTAGGCCCCTAGCCTCTTTCTACGGGCAATTCTCACGAGAAGTGCGGTATCAGGCGGTACTACGATATACATGGTACTCCCGAACCCTGGGCTGCGCTAGGCTGCCGGCAGCCGACATAGAGTCCCGTAAGTAGCAAGGCAGGGGCAGGGGAAGCAGGAAGCGTGTAGTCAAGGAGGAAAGAATCTATGTATTTTAGATGAAGTACCGATACTGAATGGCACCAGTAGGAGTGTTTCTATTTTCTCCCCCCCCACGAGCACAAGCGGTGTGCCTAGCGGATATGTACTTGGACTGCTGTACAATAGATCACAGTTCTCTTGCACGAGACTTGTATAACAATCCGTGCTATTGCACGGTACAGCATGATACTAGAGTACCAAGGGTGTGTGCAGGGTCTTGATGTAGGAGCCTATTTTGGAAATTAAATTCGAGACCTGGGGAAGGTGGATAGGATAGTGTGGAGGTGGACTCTCTGCAGCTGTGGAGATGCGGAGGTTAGAGAAGATGGGGGATGTGGGGCGGAGTATGATACGGCACTGGGTGCAGAGGGGAACTCTAGATAAGAAGTACCGCAAAAACCCAGTAGATCCACTATTGGGGATCTTAACATAAATCACTGTTTTAAACCACAACAGGTTTAGCAGAGTAGGTTAACAAGATAACGAATGCGAGTCAATGAGATCCACCAAGCTCGGCTTCCCCAAGCTATACTCTGTCTGGGAAACACTATTCCTTCTCGGGGTGTTTTGTCACTAATCGGGGTGATCCAAGGCCGGCGGGCTGATAGTGGATCTACTGAGTCTTTGCGGTAGAATGATTTCCCGTGTCGGAGGGCTGTGAGGGGTTGCTTGACATGACTGGGTGGGACCAGACTGGATAGGATGAGGAGGGCGAGAATTTTCCCTCTTACGCACTGTAGAGTATAGTATCTTATTATTTGTATAAACTGGGGGATAAGACTGAAGAATGATCTCTCGGGCTGGAGGGTTACCGGTAGAGTGCCTGTAAGATCTGCATTGTGTCTACCGCAATGCACTGTAACTTGAGCCTTATTTCTTAGTTCTCGACTTCGTTTGATACCGGGATAGTAAATCACCGTGGCACATGTGCCTTTGCACAAATACTGTACTGTCTTGCACTGGTGACACTGGGGAAGTTTGCACACCCCCTTCTCTAGCGCCATCATTCGGCCGGGTGCTATTCTAAATTACCTGGCTTCCATCAAAGCTTGATTCGTTGTTCAATCTCACCACCACCACCACCACCACCACCACTTTCGGACATATCAGAAATAGATTTCTCAAAGCGCACGGCGAGAGAACTGGGCTCCGCCTGAACCATAAACTCTTTTTTTGTGGCCCAGCGGGGCTTTTGTCAAAGAAAGACTCTGCCAGGTCTTCCATCGTGTCTGTCATCCATATCTAATCACCGCACCATGGCAAAGGTCTAGAATGAGCAAAGACAACACCGGAACGAGCAGACTGCAAAAATAATAATAACAATTTCGCATCATACTATGGAAAAACCCAAAGAGGGGAAAAAAAGCAAGCAGCAGATCTCGAGCCTCCAGGAAAAAAGTTCAAAGACACAAACCCTCAAGATTTTACTTTTTTTTCCCACTCATCACGCCCCCGTAACACAGAGCATCTGAAAACGAACTAGCCCATCAAGCCACCAGTTCTTCCCCTCCCTAAAAAGGCGGGAAAACCCACAAAACCAAGCCAAGTTTATGTCTCAATGGTCCAACCGCACCACGAGTAAAGGAGATTTCGTGGCTGTGGTGGAGGGAGTCAGCGTTCAATCATTGTTGAGGTCTTTCTTACTGCGGCTGAAGTGTAACTTGACTTTGACAGGCTCTGGCTACCGTATTTATTTCAAAAGAGCTTCACATCCCCTCGCTTTTCCTGGTTCACCTTCTTCTCCCCCTCTGGGCTTTAGTTTTTCCGGTTGTGTTTGGGAGTGTTTGGTTTTTTATTTTATTTTCATTTGGCACTTTTTTTCGGCTGCGAGACCACTGTGTCACGAACGGTACGATACAATACGATACGATACGACAGAAGGAGTAGGCACGAGGCCCGGAGAGAGGGAGAGACAGAAGGAGAACAGATAGAGGAGGAGGATCTAAAAATTAATAGCCATGGCATTGCGATACCTGACGACCTTTTTCGCCCTCCTGACCATAATCTTGGCAGAAGACACCAATGGCCCAAGTCCTCTAAAAGACGCGAACCTCCTGCCAACACCAGGTCTCCTCCCAGCGAGGCCTCTACTTGGCCGGGGAAATAACCCATTGGACCTCCTACTCCTTGGGGTGAGAGGGCGACTCCTTAGGCACGTTAGCCCTCAGAAGCGTGTCTGTGGGGGATCAGCCCTTCACTCAGCGTCTCCAAATGATGTGATGAAATGCTGCCCAGCTGGCGGGGATTTTTGCGGTGATGGGAGCTGCTGCGAGGATGGATACGTGTGTCAGAAAAATCACCTGGACAACACAGTTTGTTGTCCAAAGGGTCGCGATTGTTCTGTGGTGTTGCCGATTGTGTGTTATTCTCCTTTCTTTGTCCTTGATCAGTCTTGAAAAAAGGGGATAATGCTAATTAGGGGGTTTGCTTATCAGAATCCGTGTGCGATTGCAACGCATACCAAGTGTGCGGGCTTTGATGCGTGCTGTCCGCCAAATAAGACCTGTCAGCTCGTTGGCAGTGGCATATCTTGCATTGATCTGGTGAGCTCAAGGATTTTTTTCGCAATGATTGAATTCCCCCGTTTTTTCTTTATTCGTTTGTGATCAACAGCTAACACCCTCGATAGCCCGGAAGCGGTAGCGGCAATGCGCTTGCGAAACGTGCGGAAAGTTCTAGCGCTAATGCAGTATCTGGCGGATCCGGATCAGGACCGACGTCTAACCCTTCTGTCTCGGTCTCGGTCTCGGTCTCGGTCTCTGGCCCCGTCCCCGACTCGGTTAGCAAATCCCCTACCATTTCCGTTCAACCCATCACAAGCACTCCTAACACCCCCATTAAGCCATCGACCACCGCCCCTCCTGCCGTCACTACCAAGCCGCCCGCCGACCCCACCAAGCCGCCCGACACTAAACCGCCCGCCGACCCCACCAAGCCGCCCGACACTACCAAGCCGCCCGCCGACACTGTCAAGCCGCCCTCCGTCACTAACAAGCCGCCCTCCGACACTACCAAGCCGCCTTCCGACACTGTCAAGCCGCTCTCCGACACTGTCAAGCCACCCTCTACCACTGCCCGACCACCTTCAACTACCGCCAAGTCACCAGCAGTAACTACAACTGGGCCCAGCAAAGCAGTAACACTAGGTAACACTCCGCCTTCCCCTAGCACTGTCATCAAAACCCAATCCCCCTCAGCCCCCACCCCTTCCGCCCCCAAACGAGACACCTCGAGCTTCGTGCAAACCATCTCACAAACGCGCAATAAAGCACCGAGCACGACCACCCGTGCCGGCACTGTCATCACCCGCGATGGCACTGTCATCACCCAACCCCCTTCAACTATCGTTACCGGGGGCACCAAAGCCTCAAGCAAGTCAGCCTCTCCAAAAACCACTGTCGAAACCTCAATGAGTACCTCAGCAGTAGTCACCGATGGCAGAACCACCTTTGTCGAGGTCCCCGTCGTCACAACCCGGGTCGTTGTCCCGCAATCCGCCGAGACTGGAACCCAAACTCCCCAACCCAACACCGGCGGGGGTACTGGCAAGAGTAGCCCCAGCCCAGCGGTCATAGCGGGTGCCTCCATTGGCGGGACAGTCCTCCTCGCGGCAATCATTGGAATCTTCCTCCTCATGAGGAAGAAGAAGAAGAAGAAGGCGCAGGAGAGGGATCCTGATATGCAGGGGATATTCAGGCCCCCACCCGCACGAGAACCGACAATTCCGGTGTTGCCGCTGCCGCCATCTAGTGGCGCTGGTGGAAGTGGTGCTGGCGGGCGTGGGAGCACCGCATCCCCTGTGTCGGAGGTGTCTTCGAGGGGGGTTGTGGCGCCGGTGCCTAGGTATTCGACTATTCGTGTGCCGCCCGGCGTAGCGGAGTTGCAGGAGGAGGCGGCAGCGGTGGCAAGGGAGGGAAATGAGACTTCTGACTGCATGTTTTCCCCAGTCTTCTCAACTATAATTTCTTTGCTAACTTGAATGACCACAGATTATCCGACGAATATACCTTACGAACTACACAACGATGACCAGCACCACCAGCAGCAAGTATATAACGGGTATCCAGTACATGCGCAGCCCGGGCTGCACGAAGTTTATGGAAACCCACAGCCAGGGTCTCCACCTCCCCCACCACAGCAGCAATACGGAAATCCACAGCAACAGCAGTACATGCCGTATCCGGGTGGGAATGGCGGTGGATATACTCGTGGAAGTTATTAAATCGCGATGGGACCCTTTTTTGTTTTTTCTCCTGTAAATATGTAATTCTTGTATTAGGTTTCTTGTTTAATGATACTGTCGGAGAATGGGGGAGGTGCATATTTTCTAACCTGTTTTTATTTATTTTTATTTTTATTTTTTCAAGGCCTTTTGTCTGCCCGTCGGTCCGTCCGTCTGCATGGTTAGGATATCTCACGCTCCGCTACGAGCACATTCACGATATGATGCACATATATTTACATAGTTTAATCTAGTATTATAGTCTAGTTTAGCACTTGCAAACACCAACGTTTAGAATTAAAATAATACTTAACTTATTTATCTACCATCTGATCTCCACTCAGTAGATTACCGTACGTGCAAGCCTGCCTCGCCTACCATACCCCCCCCCCCCCCGAGTGACCCTTCATGCCGCTGACTAACCATGAACACCTCCAAACCCTGCAACTATTGTTTTCTTTTGAAAGGAATAAATAAAAAAAATCGGCACCTCTAACAAGATCCTACCCTCCAAACCTAAGTTTCACTAGCACATGTGATGATTCGCGCCTCTGTATCATACAATAGGCAAGAAAGTTGCACTGGGGAGGAGCAGTTGTGCGCAGGTCTCGCTATCGCACGACGGAGGTGTACCGTATCGCGTGTGGTGGTGGTGGTGGTGTTGTAGGCTGCTAACCGGAATCTGCTCCGCCGGGAAAAAATTGCGGGATGGGGTCCGTTGTGGATGTGCTTGTGGGTTTGGTGATGGAGGGAGGGAGGGGAGAGGAGGTCAAGCCTTGGATGGTGGAAAAGGTGCGATGTTTTTGTATGCAGGGGAGGGATGAGGAGGTGAGTGGGTACTGTACGGGTGCGTTGCTATTGCGAGTGTTGGTATCAGGCCCAGATTAAGATGGATGAATGGATGATGATAGGCATTTATGATGATAATAATAATATTCGGAAGGCACTCTTTTCGTTTTTGAAAGTATACAGGTAACACCCCCCCAGCTACCCCCCCCCCCACCCTCGTGAATCGCACACTGGATGGTGGGTAGCAACTGTGTAATATGAGATGCGATGAATAGGGAAAAAGAAAAAGAAAAAGGCAAATAATCTACTGTACGGGTAGAACAAGAAGAAAGAAACTGAGAAATAGTAGGGGTTACGCAGGAAAGTCAAAGTAAAGCAAAGAAAAGAAAAAACTCCAGGACCAGTGACGGGTGTGGTGCACCGGCTGCAAAATAAGAGCCGGGGGGAACAAAGTCTATGAATCTTTCGCGTCTGCCATTACACACCACCGAGCAAGGCTCCAATACATCTAGAGCCTGCCCGTCTCTCCTGATACCGTGCTTAAAGGAACATTTGGGAAGCGCGGGTTTCTGCTTTCGCTAGCCAGGCCTTAGTATACCTCTCCAATAGCGCAATCAATTCGTTGCGCTCATCTTCCGGCAACTCCTTGTTAGCCTTAACTTCTTCGAGGGGTGTTTGGTCGCGCCCTGCTGGGGCCTTGAGAGTTGGATCAGCCCCCGCTGACAGGAGCTCATTCACGACCTTTATATGGCCATGCTGGTAGGCAGGATGCAGCGGCGTAGAATCGACGTTATTGAGAGGGTTTGGATCAGCCCCCTTGTAAAGAAGACGACGAACAGCATCCCAATTGCCTCGCTGGGCGGCGTAATGAAGAGGCGTGTTTTTTTCATGGTCTGTCACGTTTGGGCTTGTATTTGTAGTCAGAATTTCCACCACTTTGCCATTACCATTCAATGCTGCGAGGTGCAGAGGCGTCCGGGCAATATAATCACGTGGAACGGCCTTGGGGTCCCGGTCGAGTAGGATCTTCACTATTTCCAACTGGCCTGTGGAAGCTGCCATGTGTAGGGGTGTCATTTCCAGGTTTTCACGAGCATCATCCATAGCCCCTTTGGCGAGAAGTTGCTCGGCGATACTCTTCCTGCCCTTGGCCGCAGCATAGTGTAAGGGTGCCCAGCCATACTTGTCGCGTACTTCAACATCGGCGCCCTTTGATAACAGGAACTTGGTAGTCACAGGATGCCCGTGTTCTGCTGCCAAATGGAGTGGTGTCTTCATGTCTATATTCCTAGCATCTTTCGCCGCCCCCTTCCCATATAACCTACTGGCGACTTGTGTATGCCCGTTGGCGGCGGCGTAATGTAGAGGTGTATAGTCTGACTTGGTTCTGGGATCGACTTGTCCTCCGGCATCCAGTATACTCCGCACCAAGCCCAGGTGATCGCCCGGTTTGTTTGCCGCGTAGTGAAGGGGTGTCCAACCAAGGATGTCAACGGCATCAAGATCGAAGCCGTCCTTTGGGATTCGGTCCCATCCCATATCAATAATCTCCTGAATGTGGTCCTTATCATCTGTTACCAATTCGTGGGCCCGATTCCACCTAGCCCTTTCTTCCAGTTTCTTCAAATTCTCAAATTCACAGGTGGCGCGAATCTCGGTCGCGCAACCACCGGGAAGTTGACCTGTTCCGCCAGCATCTCGACCCTGCTTCTCATAAAGATAGATCAACGCCCCGAGCGTATCCTTGTCACCGTCCTTGATCAATTGGTTCTTTATGTGGTCCAAGCTTTTTCTGATTTCCCCTCCTTCGTTTTCAAGATTCGCTCTATCCGTGTAGAGAGCCACAGCATTATTAAGGCAGCAAAGCTCTTCCACAAGCAGGGCAGTTACCGTAATGGTCGTGCTATGGGTTCGCCTTGAGCTGTTACAGATCTTGAAGAGCTCTATGTAGGCTTCTCTTATCTTGGTAATGTTTTCCTGTTTCTCCACTATCTGGAGAATTTTGAGCTTTCGATGTGTTTCGGTGACAACATACGACACTCCAGGCAGCTTATCGGCAGCAGCAAAGGGTGGGATTATGAGTGCATAAGCATCCTGATTATTGCTGGTTACTCCAGACTCAGCTATGGTTTCAGCGAGTTTTTGGAAGAAATCATTCTCGAGCTTGAAATCGAACCATTGGTCAAGTTTACTTTTGTGATCCCCAGGAGGAGTTGCGCTTCGGGGCTCGGTTTTGCCAGCAATGGACTGAACAGTGCCTGCAATTGCCCACATGAACGAAGATAATATCTCTTGAGCACACATTCGCCGAAGCGGGGTCTCAGAGACGAAGACGAGTGACTCGTGGTACATAGGCTCAGTGCCCATGATGCGATGGGGGGCAACAGACGCCGTGGAGTTCTTGGCAGTGCTGCGGTTCACCTGCGCAATCGTCTTGGAGAGTTCTTTCGTCTCGAGAGTTGCCACCTTGCTTGATGGCTTTGCATTCCTTTGTAGCTTCAAGGTTTCCACCACCGCAAATCTTCCACCTCTATCCATCCACCACTCACAATCACGAATGAGGAGTTTTGTCGCAGGCCCAAGCACTCGCAATACCGTCGGGGCCCCATGCCCATATTCCCAAAATGAACCATCCCCATTAGGAGTATCCTCCAGGGCTTGCTCGTATTTCTTCATTCTATAGCTCCACAGAGATATTATAGCGCAAATCTCGGATACACGGACACTCCATGGGAGCCAATTTCCCCTCTGGTCCTTAGACCTCTTGGCGGTTATAGTTATTTGCTCTATCTTCTGCCCAACTTTGACCGGTAACACCCACCGGAAAACCGCTGAACCTGTGAAATCGTCCTCGAGAGTGATAGACTGTGAGGTCACGAAGCATGATAGCAAAGACTGAAGGCACTTGACGAGCTCCAATGCAAAAGGGTAAGATAACCCCTTCCAATCCGTAAGATGCTCGAGTTTCGCCCGCATTTCCAACATTCTTTTTGCGTCCGTCACAGGCCCAGTATGTGCTTCTTGAGTAGCCTCATACCTGCGGTAGCGCCGCAAGGTTAACACCTCCAAACCAAGATCGTCATCGCCATCATCGTCATCATCATCGCCCTCCGGGCCGCCGTGTTCTTGATGGTGTGCCCCGAGCTCCCACAGCTTTTCCGCGGACGTCCCAAGTTTTACTGCAAGCCAGTCAATCTCATAATCGGTCGGCAGGATTTTAGCCCCCGGTCGCGCAGACATATTCCGGCGAATCCAGGTTCTCACAGCAGTCATAGCTAACGTTACAACTAACTGTGCAATAGACGCTGACCAGTGCAGAGCACGAATCCCGACAAACTGGGTTACAAAACCAGCAAGACTAATGAATGACCCCACAATAGTCAGGTTCTGGAAAGAGAGGGCCGCAGCGAAGGTATACTGTGCAGAACTTGGAGATTTTGAGGAAGGTGTGTATGTTCGGCGACGGGAAGTGGTAAGTGTATTGCGCTCCTTGTCCGCAAATAGTGCATAAGACCCGAATAGCTGATCGTTGACAGTAGCGCTCTTTTGCAGCCATAGAATCCTAAAGGGGTTTTCCGCCTCCCAGATGGTTTCTTCGGATGAGGCCTGCACTACATGCGAACATGCCATCATCCCCATCACCAAGAGCAAAGTCCCTGATGCCATAAGGGGGTAGGCATATCCCGGATTTCGGCCCTCCTTCCAATCGAGCTTATGGTGGTAACGGGTGACCCCAATAAAGACCAAAGAGCCAAACTGAAGCACAAAGCCCAGAATAGCAAATAACCACAACTCCCTCTGTCTCTTGATTTCACAGAAGTTTAATGATATGTTCGGGGCGCTATCAGAGGTGGCGAGTTTTGAGGTGTTTTGGGGGTGTTTTCTCCGCTGGCGTCTCGTGGCATATTCGACATCCGCGCTCGCTGAATCCGGACTGGTTGAAGATCTCTTCGAGGAAGTCCGCGAAAAAATCCCCGAGAAAACCTTTTTTGTATCTGGTGCGCCTTCGGTGGTTGGTGTCATGGGTGGGTTTTCCTCGACTCGAGTTGATCCGTCCTTCTTCGTTTCTCCGGCTTTTTTCAGAATCCCCTTCTTCACAGCCATCTTAAATGTGAATAGTCCACATTCACCCTTGTCATGCCCTATATCCTCAAAATAGAGAATCTCAGCAATATCTGGAGAGCCCATAACCCGAACAATAGCTTGCCCATTCCAAAGTTCGCACACCTCGTGTGAAGTGGAGGACATGAGCTCCATCTCTGCGGCTGCCCCACTTTCTCTAGCCCTTCCGACAACTGCCTTAAGCCAATTTGGCCCACCGACCCGGACTGCGCCTATTATCGCCGTTATGATACCCAATGGCGCCATGGCGAATATCACATCCTCGAGCCAGCTCATGGACTGGGACATGAACTGCTTCGCAACTTGCTCTCCGAAGAGGGCTAGCACAGGGCCTAGGTCAGAAAACAAATTGTTTGAGAAGTCGACGCCATCTGCTGCTACCGCTCCGGGCGGTAGCGCCAGAAAAATTACGGTTGACGCGAGAAAGGTTGACACGGTTGAACCCATAGCTCGTAGATTCTAGTACCGGTATTGAACGGGATCCTCGCTAAGCTTCCCAAGTCGCGCGCAGTGCTGTCCTAGTATTAGCCCATTGCTCTATTCAAAAGGCCAGGGGAAATCACCAACTCGGATTTTCGATTCTTTATCTCCTCAAGAAACAAAATTAGGCAGAAAGTACTGATGAAAGTTGAAAGACCCGGAGACCAGCAGGAAGCTAGCAGCTGCTGAGGTTACCAGGATTAATATATGGATGCTTGGAGGCTCAGAGCCACTGTGCGACACTGAAAAGGCGCGGTTCCCGCCTCTACTAGTACTGTACTAGTACATGAGCCACGCTTTTTCTCATTTTTTCAGAGACCTCTGCAAAGTCGCAGCAAATCCTATGCGCACACAGCCTGAGAAGAGTTGTTCTATTGAATGCATATCGGCGTTGGCACAGGAGCCAGTTGTGGGACTGACTGAATCGCGAATACTATTGGCCTCATATCAAAGACATTGCAAATTGTATTCCCAACCAGATTTCCCCATGGTGCCGTCGATTGGCCAGAGTTCTAACCGAGGAGAGGCGCTGCGGGGAGTTGAGCTGGAGGACTTTCGTGGGAACTTTGAGGAGAGCGCTATTGGCCGTGTTCTAGCCTTGATACTGTGATAAAAAGGAAGTTCCGCCGAGAAATGACAGGTAAGTCGTGGATGGAGGGGGTAGACCGGAGGCTAGCCTCAATCTGCTCGAGTAAGGCTTGTCGTCCTAAGACTTGATAAACTATCATACCGGTGGCATGGCGAGGCTAAGCACGCCCCATGCCTTGGGGCAATGCTTCTTATCGCCCCATGGGATGTGGGCGATGATTGAAGTCCTTCTTCACTGGGTGTCAAAGTTGGGTGCGGCTGCCGCGGCCACTGCCATCTCGAGGGGAGGGGAAAAGGATTTTACTATTCGAAACTGCGGGCAAATATTGGCAAGTAGAATACCCTAAAGTTTGCTGGAAAACACGCCTTCCTACAGTATGATACATCACTAGTATGACACTTAAAAGGTCAAAACCAAATAAACAACAACGCTACCAACCCCATCGGTCACCACAGTTGGTAAATCTATAATGGCGATTCCACACCCTCGTGAACAGAAAGACCCCCATCTTGACCGGAAAATGCACCATGTTTTGCGATAAAAGATGAAAGCATTCTAACTAGCCCCCCCCGAGTCCCCCTTATTATTCGTCTGTATACTCGAGCCCACCTCGGTATTCAATAACCATGATCCTCCTGTGTCAAAACAGCTAGGACAGGGCGATTGGATATGTCTTCAAGTGCTTTACCAGACTCCTTGTAGCCTGTGACTTACGGTATGCCACCCTCTTCCCTCCTAGGCGCCCAACTACACCATTTAAACCTAAGAGTAGGAGTGAAGATACACATCACGGTAATATTCGGGTACAGTACAAACAAGCATGCGAGACACGCACGAGATCATCACGCAGGCCTAGCAATCCACCCAAAAATTCCGACAATTCATTCATTCATTCATTCATCAATAGCTTCAAGTCTAACTTGCCACATCCTTCTTCCCCTGCTTCTTCTTCCCCGCCACCCCACTCCCCAAAATTTTCTCTTCTACCGCAAATTCCGCCTCGGCTAGCCACCAGGCAATAACCGCCCCAGGGCCAATAACAGGCGTCAGCCCGACAGCCCAGAGTCTCCGACCCTTTGCAACCGCATACCCCAATAACGCAATGTGTATACATATATAATCCCATTTCAAGAAGATCTTCGCACCATCGCGGAATCCGGCATCGCCAAAGTACGGGACGTACATATCCCATAGATTCCCCCAATAGTAGACGCTCGTTGCAAAATGTAGTGCTCCCGCGGCAACAGCGAGGGCGGTGAAGGTGTTGCCGAGGTACTTTGACACGTACTTGGGCTTGGGGACGATGGCTGAGAGTGGGGTGTAGACCAGGAGGGCCTGTACGAGGGAGACGTACGCGGGGAAGGGTTGCCAGATAGCCAGGATGATTTGATGGGTATGCTCATCGCGGGGGAGGATTCCGGGAGCGAGTGAGATGAAAGCTGGCAGGAATGCGCCCACCAGAATACTGTAGGGGACTGCTGCCGCAGCCTTCGCGGAAAGCTGGCCAGATGATGGAAAGTATGCGGATACGAGAGAATATATGGGCAGGACAATCCCGGCTCCTAGGAGTTGAAAGGCAATGCCCCAGATGGAAGGCCTAAAAAATGGTAATAATTATTCGTCTACCGCGCCAAATCGGATGTAAAGAAGGGATGAGGTGGGGATGTGAAAGGTAATTTACCACCAAAGCAGAAAGTTGCTCTTGGGGCGATAGGCGTCCGCTAGCATAGCCGTAAAGCCAACAATCACGCCAGCAAAAATATTCTGGACCTGCTCGATCGTTCCGTCGTTGGATTTCCAAGTCACCGGGAAAAAGAAGGTAACCAACGTTGCCAACCATTTATCCGCCCCTTCATGCTCAGTATACTTCTGCATCAGGGGAGTATCATCTGGCAAGAAGCCGCCATTGACTGCTTTCCTTATCGCAGGGAATAGACCGTTTTGTTCTGAATTGGTCCAGAGGGCCCAGGCAGCATATGCACACAGCGGTGGGTAAACAAGTACTGGGAGTAGAGGTGGCATTCTCAAGTACCTTGTAGGAGTAGAGAAAGAAGAGGAAATGAGAAGAGCAGAGAATAGAAGCGAAAAGGAGGGGGAGAAGTGCAAAGGGACACTCTCGTATTATAGCCAGACAAAGACAAGGCAATCCCAATCCCTCTCCCACCAAGCCCTAGAGGCCGGGCCAAGCGCGCGATTGTGACACGGGCACTGTATGATTGCGGCACCAACCACTCATGCAAATCCCGGGGAATGGTTCAGCCGTCGACCAATCGTTTATTCGATTTAGACTTACTGTGCTCGTACTCGCCGAGAGGAGGTAATAGGCTACTGCAAGTCACGGTCCTTTAAAACCCCCGATGCGGCTGAGCTTCTGATTAGTAAAATCCAGGGTTCGGAGGAATGTTAAGTTGTTAACTATTCTACTTTAGTCTTTCTCTGCTCAAACGCGTAGGAGGGTGAGGATATTTCGCATGCAGTTTATCGCATGCAGGTGAGCAGAAATCAGTGTATTGACAAGTTAACTGGAACCGTATCGCAATTGGAATAGATGGTAGTTTGTGGGGGCCTGAGAGTCATCGCATTATGGCCGATTGAGCAGTCTTTGTCTAGTTAGAGGAATCAAATCTCAAGACACTATTAGCTACCTCTGCATTGCTGGTTGTTTGATTGAACTCGCTTGCGGTCCATGACTTGGGTTCTCCAGCACTGGGACTTATCAATGAGGTACTTGTAGAGTGCCGGTAGTTAATAGTAGCGCCCTCCTGGCTCCACACATAGGCACATGCATTTAACTTCAGAAGGTGTTGAAAAAATTAAAAATATGGCAAGGTATCATACTGTATTCCAAATACCATGCCAGGGGTGCCTGTATAATACCATTCTTGGCGAAAACATACCCTCAACCGCTAGTCTACAAGGGTTCACATTGTGATAAACATGCAAATATTCACACTCAGGCTTCCACCAGTTCTTGTCCCTCAAACAACACAAAGAAATTGGAAGAATTTGCTGGAAATTCAAGCATTACTTGAGCTCTGCTGGCACTATTTTCAATTTTCCTTGTGGTTGTTTTCACAGTAGATGATGGGATAAAGTCTTTTGGTGATTTTACGGGAGTTCTCAGCCTCAATACATAAACCACAAACAAACACTGGTCAAAAAACACCAAAACAGCAAGTCAGTGTGTCAGCATGTTGCTATGTTTTCCCATGCAATAGGCTTGAGGTCTCACACATCCCTGCAATCTTCACCATCCGCGAAGACATCTTGCCTGGTATGATACTTGTACGGTGCAGTACAAGAATAGGAACCGATTGACCCGGGCTGATAGGGATATATTTGGTTGGTTAGCCATAAATAACTGTTCCATAACTTCTTGCCGAACCCTGTGCTACAGGCTTCTTTTCGAACTGTGTTCCTCTAGGATCTGGTTCTATTGATGCATGATGATAATATTATTATTATTATAAGTTTTGTCGCAGTAGGCCGTAACCTGGTCTTTAGGGTTTTATGGAATGGGCTTGAGTTTCTATCCTGTCGCCATCCCGTGCCCCACAACTCTGTATTTCTCGCTTGGCCGTCAAGTATCATACTGTCGAGTGCGGAATTGTGTTTCTAGGTCCTGTCCATACCCCACTTGGGTATTCTAGTTGTAGTTAGCACTCCATCGGGTTCGGTTGGGCGTGTTTGGTTGGTGTGATGGTGGGGGAAAGGATTTTCAGGGGTGTATTTATAAGGGTGGCCCCCCGACCTGAATTGTTCTTTCAATAATATCATATGTCAAGACCTTTTCAACACCAGAGCTCTCATATGATAAATGCCCCTCATCTCATATAGCTCCCAGCACCATGGGGGCTAGGACCTCTCTATTTCGCTCAGCAATTAGGCTCAAGGAAGGTCCTACACTGATCCAAAAACGGAAGTTACCCTGCATTCAATCCTTCCGTCTTATCGATAAGAGTTTGCCCCTCTATCCTTTTAAACTTTCTCCTTGAAACGTGGTCACCACCACTGCAGGCAACAATCTATCCCTCCTTTTCACCACAAGAATTCTCAATTCCTTCCGACTTACCAAATCTTAATGGCGGGTTCCTTACTGCTTGGTCCCCCAGTTTTGATTCTTTACGCCTCTGAATTGGGGACTGCGGCGGATTTAGCCAAGGAGGTTACCTATACTCTCCTTCGTCGTCGATTCAATGTTAGGTGCATCGAAGCGAACGAGCTCGATCCGTTCACTTCTCTGCCCACTTACAGGACCATAATTTTCCTTGCTTCTACCACTGGCCAAGGAGAGATTCCGACGAATGGGAAAGACTTTTGGAGGAAGTTCCTCGTGAGGCGTATTCCTCGGGATTGGCTCAAAGATGTCGAGTTCACCACATTTGGCTGCGGCGATAGCACCTATCTCAAGTACAATGCGGCTGCGAGGAAAATTCATAGTAGATTTTTACAGCTTGGTGCTGCCCAAGTAGTCGCGAGGGGCGAGGGTGATGAGCAGCATAGCGAGGGGTGAGTTGTTGGTTTGATCTTGAGCCTGAATAGCAATCACTAACATATCTTAGGATCAACGGCTCGTTTTTCCCATGGTTGGAGATGCTTGTCGAGACTTTATCCAAAAAATACCCTCTCCCGGACGGGCTCGAACCTATCCCCGCGGACCGCTTGCTGGAGCCCGAACACTTTTTGGCTCTCACGAGCCACGTCAAGATCACTTATCCAGTTCAAGATGTCATGAAGGACCTCCACGCCCCGCGCCCGGCCTCTAGAACATTCCAGGTTGCTAGAAATGAGCGGGTTACAGCAGAGTCACATTGGCAAGATGTGAGACACATCACTATCAGTGTACCGGGATCCAGCGCTAGATGGGCACCTGGAGACACGGTAACTCTTCTACCTAAGAATTTTCCCGAAGACGTAGAGGAATTTTTAGCTTGCCAGGGGTTCACTGATATCGCCGATCACCCTCTAGCTTTTGTGAGGACATCCGATCCAGTGATCGAGTCTCCCCTCCCAGGGAGGCTTATTCACCCCCTAACCTTGCGCACCGTATTGATACACTACCTTGACATCAACGCAATTCCCCGCCGCGCCTTCTTCGGTATGATCGCCAACTTTACCAACAACCAAATACACAAGGAGCGTATTTTGGAATTTACCAAACCTGAATACCTCGACGAACTCTACGACTATACAACTCGACCCCGTCGAAATATCCTTGAGGTTTTACAGGAATTCTCCAGTGTTAGGATTCCGATCAACCGTCTCACCGATGTCATTCCGGTGATGCGCCCACGCGCTTTCTCTGTCGCAAGCAGTAATACCGGCCATTCGTCCGGTATTAGTGCTTGCGACAGAGAGACGGTTGATTGGAATCCTGAGAGAAACAATCTAGAGATTCTGGCTGCAATTGTGAAATATAAGACCATCATCAAGAAGACGCGCCAAGGCGTCTGCACTAGATGGCTCGCTTCGCTCAAGGAAGGCGATCCTGTCAGTGTGGTCTTTCAACACGGCACCTTGGTTCCCCATTATTCCACCGAGTTGTACAACAAACCAGTCGTAATGATCGCTCCAGGCACTGGGGTCGCCCCTATGCGTGCGCTCCTATGGGAACGCATTTTCAACAAAGGCCATTATCTCAAGAATACTTTGATATTCGGCTGCCGTGGGAAGGACACTGACTTCTTTTTTCCGGAGGATTGGGCTCAGCTGGTTCGCAGAGATTTCCTCAGGTTGCATACTGCGTTCTCTCGAGACCAACCGGCCAAGAGATATGTTCAACATGTTATCCTAGAGCAGGCGGAGCATCTTTGGGAGAGGATCTTCAAGCAGCGTGCGGTAGTCTACGTGTGTGGAAGCTCTGGAAATATGCCGATCGCCGTTCGCGAGGCGCTCGTCAGGGTCTTCCAGGAGAAGGGCGAGTGGGAGAAGGAAGTGGCTATCGCGTATCTCGCCCACATGGAGAAGGAGGGAAGGTTCAGGCAGGAGACCTGGTAGTAGTGTTTGCTTTTTCTTCCTGCAGTTTGCTTATTGCTTAGATATCAACGGGTCAGCTAGACTAGATTTCGCAGTTAATTGGGGCGTATTTGATGTGATGGGCTTCCTGTCTGCCAATTCCATTTGTTCGTGGGTTTGTTTATGTCTATCATAGCAATTGTCGAGCACCTCTTGCACAAATACTAAAGATTTTTTCTTCTCTTCTCTCTGTAGCTTAACATCTGACCTGTGGCTGATTATGGAAGTTGCGCGAGTATTGTGGGTCGTTCGGGAGTTTGATAGATTGTTCCAGTGTTTTAGTGATTCACGGAGGGGAAGATTCTCCAGACATGTCTTCCCTTTGTTATCACGGCAGTATGAGGAGTAATGCAGAGATGGGTTTAGTGATCCATAGAAGGATCAGGATGTGTCACTTGTGTTCCATGTGCGCACCCGCTTTTACAGTTTTAGAGGCGAGCGTGAGTGAGATTGCGGGAGCTAGATCCCCTGCCCTTTCTACTGTGCAGTACATAGTGTCCAAGTTCCAGGTAAAACACCTCGCTCTACCGTCCGCTGTTGCACTTTCTATTTTGCCATGACTGTCTACTCTAAGATTAAATACACTGGAGGATATCGACCCCTTTGTTCAATGGTTTCACCAGTTCTACGAGTAGATACCATCTATGTATCTATGTTGGGTGTTTTATCCCATCATTTGGTGCCAAATCCAACAGTTCATAAGCGTGGGGGGGCATTACCAGGAAAGGTCGCAGATCGACAGCTATGGGAGAGAAGGCAATATATCAAAAGTCACTCGCTAACATTGACCTAGGAAATGGGTTAATCGTGAAAGTGGATACCTTTGCAATTGTAGTTTGTTCTCATTCCGCATCCGAATTCTCTATCTCTCACGCTGGGGCCCAATTGAGCCCTCTAGATTTGCACCTTCCCTCTGTGCGTTTTAATTAATTCAATTCAAAGTCAAACTCACTACCTGGTCCGGTACGCTGCAAATTTACGAATGGTGTTTTTTTATATATAGATTTTTGAGACTTATGGGGTGTAAGTTAGTAGTCTGGGGAGGATCACTTGAAGGAAGTGTTCCTTCTCTAGTTATAATGCTTTAATAGAATGAGGTTGCGAAGTCAAAGGGGGGAGGCATCATCAAATACTGATAAGTGATCAGATCTGTATCTGGTATCTGAAAATCGGGCTGTTGTTGCACAACCACTTACTCAGCTCCCGGTAACTCAAAAAAGGCCTATCTCGCTTTCGGATTTTTTACTGATACCGGTATTGTATGCCAGGGACAGGGACAGTACGGTATTATAGTACGGTCCTCTGCGGTGCCATGTGTGTACCGTTCTGTCTCGTTCTATCCTATCCCAAGCGACTCCAACCTATCCACCCACCTATCCATTTCTTCCCCACCACCCCTCTTCCCATCCCAATTCCCTCACTATTTCATCCACACCACCTCCCAATGCCAATCATCAGAACCGCGGCCAAACTCATTTTCGGCACAGCCGCCACTTCCGCTGGCGGGCTATACCTGCTAACCCGTGACACACACTTCGTCCCCTACACCGCGACAACCGACCCCTCTCTCGGCAAAGCCCTAAAACTCTACAACCCGCACAACAATCCGCCCACCTTCGCCAGCCACGCGGTGCAGCAGGTCCCCCTTTCGCGTCTGTCGATGACCGACAGCGAGACGCTGATCCGAAGCTTTTGCTCGGGTGTGTGGGCGGGCAGCGGATACATGTGTCAGCGGAAAATCCTGGAGATGAAGCATAGACACTTGGAAGGGAGGGAGGGGATGCTCTGGGATAAGGGGGAGTTGGAGAATGCGGAGTATGGGGTTGGAAGCATTATCACGGATCATTTCGAGGTTGTGGAGAGGGGGAATGATAAAGTACCCTCCTCCTCCTCCTCCTCCTCCCCCGCCGTGTGTCTTCCTAATTGTTTGTTCGGCATTGATTCAATGGATGTGTAGGTGATTATCAGATGCGGTGACTCGCCGCTGGTCCGTGGGAATAGGAGGAGGGATGGGTTGTTCCTGCTGGAGGTTACCAAGGATGACATGTTTGCAAACTTTCATATGAAGAGCGTATTCTTTGATTCCACGGCTCAAGGGGATAAGGTTGGGAAGTTGCCCGGGTGGATGTACTTTGCGCACGCGGCGTACGTCTGGATACTCATGAGGTCGGGGATTGGGGCTGTTGAGGGGAGCAGCGGGTAGGTGGGATGGGGGAAAATTAGACTTATATTTCGGGATGGATAGAATACACTAAGCGCTCTCAAGGGGTTACGTGGGATGTATGTCTGCTCGCGCTTCGCGCCTAATGACCAGACTCTCCCCCGGAACACTAGTTGTATATATATTCGTTCACGTTGTCTTCCCAGAGCTGGATAATCTTCTAGCCTTGGGGGCCCTCCTTTGCGGCATTCAAAGCGAGTAATCCTCGCTTCATCTTTATCCCTCACTTCGTGCCCGTGACCTCCAACAATCTATCTTAAAAGCCCGACACCAGGCGCTCCGAGGGTATTTCCGGATCGAATGGGGGTTCCTGCTGATATGATGGGAGGAACGCTCTTGCAGAGGAGCTTTTTATGTCATTTAAGTAAACACTGAGGAGCATAGAAAGATATAGGGAAGTGATGGAATTGCCGTGAATAGTGTTATTTCTCTTTATCCTTCTCTTGCCAGAAATAGCCGTGCTTGCGCCCACGGAAGCCCGCTCGATATGAGTTTGCCTGTTCCGGGCTGAGCATCACGTTGAAGGGATACTTCCAGCTTCCGACACGGTGGCCGACTGCTGATCCACCATCGAGTGAGAATCGATGACTCTCCGTTATCAGCGCTGCTAGATCCCGGTTTTGTATTGTAGGGGGGTGATAGCATTCCGTAGAACGGCCGCTGAACCTATATTAGATTCACTAGCGCCGGTGTAGTGTTTGGTCGATTCAGTTATTAATATCAGTAGTGATGAACTTTGCTGTGCTGCAAGGTATAGTGCGTCAGCTCCTCAACAACTCTTATGTTTGCATTTTGTTGAGAGGCCTCTAGGAGATAACCGCTTGTAAGACTACACCTTCCGATAGCAACAATAGAGGAAGAAGGAAAATCACAATCAACACATTCAGACTCAATCTTGCAATTCCCAACATAGAACACCCTTTCATTCACACCCAACCCCTCTTAAAAACGCCATCAATTCCAATTACTTTACGAAACAAAACAAAACAAAACAAAACAAAACAAAACAAAAGAGATTACACAATTAATATCCTTGAAATCTCAAATACATCTATTCCGTCTTCGGCTTATCCCCACCTGCCCTCCTCTTCTTCGCTGCAAGCGCCGCTAGCCGGCCGTGAATCTTGGATACCAAGCCACCGCCGATGACCTCGTCCGCGCCTACAAACCTCCTCACAAGAATGTTGAATATGGAACCGAAAGCTAGGGCCATGACCGTGCTTGTGAGGATGATGACGTTGTAAGGCATGGAAAAGTCCGGGGTTGGGAGGGAGAGGAGTAGGGAAGTCGTTCTGATTGAGAATGTGGATTTTTGGGAGGCCGAGTCGAGGATGGAGATTATTGCGGGGCTATGGTGATGATGATAATGATTTTAGCGGTAATAATACAGGAGAGGGGTTAGAGTAACGTACGCGATATCGAATCCACGATTGGCGTCAGGAGGGTATTCTGTGTATCTCAAGACGGCCTTGTCGAATTCGTAGTTCAAGAGGACGGTTTCTCCTGGTGGAACCCGTAGCCTGACTTCTAGTTGTGTCCCGCGCTTTCTGTCTAGAGCGGGACGATAATAGATATCTTGGATAATGTTTCCATCGTCTTTTCCGGAAATAGTCGCGGAGAGTGTGTGCAGGTATGGCTTCATGAACCACGGGAGTGACTCAAGATACACGAACTCGACAGTGGAGTTTGAAGAGGGGTTGTTTAGGACCGCTTGGATGCCTCCACGTTCCTGCCCATGCCCAGTTAGTGAGCGAGAGGCATACACCGGAGGAGGTGTTAGTAGAAGATTAGTAGAAGGGCTAAGCTCTGGGAGGACTATGTCGAAATCAAGATTTTCTATGCCAAAGTTAGGATCTTTACTTCCGATAAGATATGAATGAGGCTACCGTGAAGAGTAAAACATCTCAACTCGGGTGACCTCTTTCTCTCCTCTGAGCCCTGGGAAACGAAGATAGACCGCTGTTCAGCGATATTGACACAAACATGAGTTGCCTCTTCGGTGGGAACGACGGCGAGCGGGCATGAGCCACGGACGGGACGACCGAACATTTCAGATAGCGACCAAGGGAGGTCGGTAACCCCGGAAAGGGGAAAACAAGAGTCGCCGGCAGCGTAAGGCTTCTCCTGATCGCATGAAAGTTGCTCGATTGGCGGGGGTTTAGGGACTGGGGAGTCCTTCTTTCCGAGCGAGCGTTCAACATCAAGCACCATATCCACCGTTTGCTCCATCTGTAGTTGGCATTTCCCACTCTCCTCACAAACGGGCTTTACGTCGATGCTCATACTCTGCCACTGGGCATCGAACAGCCTATGCCCATCCAACAAACTCGAGATACCAGCCTTGCCCTTACAAGGTAACAGCTTCAAGAACGGCGTCAAATTCTCCGTACATACCGGCTCCCGCGGAAGAGTTCCATGAAGCAAGTGCAGTCTCTCCAATCTCTCTGGGGTATGATGTCCGGCTGGTTGGAAGGACATGACGGGTCTAATAGTCCTCGTGGAATCGATAAAATTAAGCGAGGCGCAAAACAGTCCCGAAAGCGCATTATTAAGCGTAGTCCATCTCGCATCCGCCCTGCCATCACCACTAGGTTAATGGAAATCCTAAATCTCGGCGAAGAGCAAACAAACTCAGAATCGTCCGCAGCCTCTACCCACGCCCATAGCTCCACACCTGTGCCCCCAGCAGTTCGTCCATCCCATACCTGCCTACCCCATTGCTCAGCGTCCCATCTACCCAACGTAAACTTCAAGTGCAGCTCCTTCGTTTGGCTCTGTTGTAGGATTTGTGCAAGCGAGCGCGGAAAGACCGAATGGTGACTGTCGAATGTTCCATTACTGATAAAGCGGAAGGATGCTAATCTATGATTCCCTTACGATCAGTTCTAGCTGCGGGAGAGACAAGAAGAGAGGAAGATGACAGAGACTTACAGGGAGTTTCCCGGAAGAGACTTTAGGAGTAGATTCTCACTGTAGTCGTTATATTCATCACCGGCTTTGGCGACAACCAATGGAGCGAGCAATAGTTGAGTAATTGAAGGCCATGATAATAATCGCATATTTATAAGGAGTAAGTAAAAGAACAAACAAGAAGAGAAGGAAAGAAAGAAAGAATTAGGTGAAAGGAGAGAAGTAAACGTTGTTAAGCTCCACGGCTCCAGTAAGAATGTTTGTAAAGGCCTCTTTGGGAGTTTGAATGAATTGTGGTCATTTCAAGGCCGGGTAACTCGAGACCCCTTTTTTCATTTACTGGTCTCGTGAGTAATGCAAGGTTGGGGCCCGGACCACCCCTGAGCAACTGGCATTTGCCACGATGGGGCTGTTTCCTCCTTCCTCAGGTTGAACTGTGAGATCGCCGGCAACTGAACCTCGCAGTAAAGCACCCGCCGATGGGAGAGCTTAGACAGCGTTAAAAGCTCATCATACGCTCGTTACCTGTACATCTCTAATCCTTATTTACCACTTTCATATAATCTTTACCCCCCACCTAGCACAACACCGCAGCTTAGATGAAGCCACTCGAATATAGCCAGCATCATGGCCAGTAAACAAATTCAGTGGCCTCAACCACTTGCCAACTTCGTGGCTTTAATATGGCCGCGCTTAACTGTCGTTAATCTCCTTCGCCTACTCTGGCTCGGCGCTGTCTACCATGGTGAACGTCAGGTGTACAGGTCCGCGATGGCAACCTGTGATTGGGACGATTGGGAGAACTGGGTATACCTCTCACCACACTCCCCCGATTGTTAGCTACGAAACTAATAGCGCCAGGGACCGGAAACTACCCCCCACCGAATGGTCCTGGTCGCCGACCCGCAGATAATAGACCGACACACATACGCTCGTCGGAACATCGCTCTTTCTGCAACTATATTCTACACTGACCTATACATGTCCCGCTCCTACGATAGTATCGTTGATCTCCTCAACCCCTCTACGGTTATCTTTCTCGGCGATCTCTTTGACGGAGGGCGGGAGTGGGGTTCGGATCAGATGGCGCATTACCATACCGACGCTCTGATCCCCGATGATCCGGCGGGATTCCCGGATTGGAAAGCGCTCAAGGATGATTATTGGTTATCCGAGTATGCTCGGTTCTCCAAAATATTCCCTTCTACTCCGTATCGGAGAACCATACAGTCTTTGCCCGGAAACCACGATATTGGTATAGGTAATAACATCAAGGAAAGCGTCCTGGAGCGATTCCGGCTATTCTTCGGAGACGGAAATAGTCTCCTAGCTCTCGGAAACCACTCGATTATACTACTAGATACCCCATCGCTTTTGAATGATGTCAACCCAAGGATCCGCAATCCACCCCAAGACTTCCTAGACTCCCTCCCAGACCTCCTCTCTCCTACCTCCCTTCAGCCTCACGTAATCCAAAATGCTTCAACCCCCGCCCCCCCTTCTCCTGCAAAAGCCAATCCAAACCCCGTAATCCTTCTCTCGCATATACCCCTCCACCGCCCAGCAGACACCCCTTGTGGCCCACACCGCCAATCCCGGAACCCAATCCGCATCGGTGGCGGATACCAGTACACCAACACCCTCCCAGAACCCCTATCGCGAGAGATCCTACGCAAGACCAACGCAGAACATGTATTCTCCGGCGATGACCACGACGCATGCACTGTCGTCCACGAATACGAGGACGGAAAGCGGAAGGCGGAGGAAGTGACTGTTAGGACGTTCGCTTGGACAATGGGTGTGCGTCAGCCGGGGTTTTTGATGGTTAGCTTGTTGAATGACGGATTAAGGGATGGGAGGGAAACGGTATTGGTTCGGGAGTGTCTGCTACCGGACCAGATCGGGATTTATCTAGGGTATGTGGAGTTGCTTGTCCAGACTTTAGTCATTGTGCTTTTGAATATGGCCAGGAGAAGGGGTGTTCTCTGGTGGTGGTGCCGGTTCTTGGGGCTAGGAAGAGGAAGAGGAGAAGGTAAGGTGGAGCGAGAGGGATTATTGGGAATTGCTTTGGGGGAGAAGAGTACTGAGATGGGGGAGGATGTGAGGAGGGAGCACGATAGGGGGTGTCGTGGGGAGTTTTGGGGGGATCTAAGGGACTTGGTGATTGTGGTTGTTCCGTTTTATTTGGTCTTGCTAGTGCTATGGTAGATAATATGATACAAGGGGGGAATGAGAGATCCAGCGGCGGACTTTGGTTGTTCTACACTCTCCGGATCCATATTCCGCTTTCCCCTCTCAGTTGGTTTTTGTGATGCCCCTGTTCTCCATCCCAAATCAGCTCATAGCTAGGCATTCGTCCGATCTTTGGGCTTGACCTAGTCAACCGTGAGTATTGGGACATCAGATATCACTCGATTTATATGCTGCTAAAATACAGAAGCAGTCGCCAGTGCTATATCACACTCCACTATGCTGGGTCTCTCAATTATTAGAACAAGCTACATGCCCGAGCCTTGTGTTCTCGCTATGGACGATCTTTACACACGCGCTGGTTAGATAAGGATCCCGCGGAGCATGGGCTAAACATTGGCAAAATCTGGGAATTAATTGATCTCAAAGCACGCTGGCCTCGCTCTTGGGCACGGATACGAAGCTAAAGATGATAGGACTTTCTAGAGCCAGGGTGCTGAATGCGAGCAGACATGCATTAGTACTGGTATGCATGAATTTGGTATATACAATTCCTAGGGCGCGATTAGCCGGATTGTCCATCTCCCACACCTTCGCCACGCTTTACGTACTAGTGACTCGGCAGTCAATTCACGCCATAAGCTCCCCTATCGTGCTCACTGGAAGAGCGGGCTCAATTAGGCGCCTGTGGCCCTACACTAATCCAGAAAACACTACCATAAATCAAGGTAAGGTAATGATCCATCCTAAACTCCATCTATCATACCGGGGAGAATTGCGAACCGGTGGGTACTAGATGGCTTGCTACAGAAGTGGCTTGGAGCCGGACGCCTTACTTATTTGAGTACGATTGCCCACTGGATGAATGTTATATTTTATGAATTAGGGAATGGAGTAGGGACTTTTAGATGGCTCTGTGGTGTATAGATGAAATTCGTGATTGAGTGTGGGTAAAGGAAAGCGGGAAAAGTCGATGGCGGAGGTTGAGAGCGTTTTGCAGAAGTGCTTCTAGTACAGAGCTCGGGAATTTGACTGTGAACCTCCCTGGCTCTTCCACCTGCTTTCCACCCCCTTCGCTGGTATCGTAATTACTAGCACACTCTGTCAAGTAGCATGCTCTCTGCTCCTCTACTCGGCAGGGCTGAACATTGCTAGACTGAGTTTTCCTTTCCTCTACCTCTACTTGGCCATTTAAAAAAAGATTCTGGACGCTTTTATTTATTAGTACGCATCTTGGCACAAAACCGTCCAGACACTTTTTGAATAGCCAAGCAGCACTGGCCCATGGCTAGCTCAACTCACTTGACCTATTTGTGCCATTCCACTGTCTCCACCGTCTCGCTCCGCCCGACCTCTCTTTGGTCCCCTCAGGGCTACCCGTGCTGCTTTTTCCTTTTCCTTCACACTCGCTTGTGAAGGCATCTACGAGTGCGGCCGATAAATATATCCGTCACGTGCTTTATCAGAGCACACTGCAACAAAAAAGTTCACCAAAGTCTTCTTATCAGACCCACGTGCCAGATATATCTATCAGCCGCACTCGTAGGAGCTGCCCCCCCCAGAGACTAGTACAGTTTTATCAGATATTATGTATGGGGGTTTCTTGTTGAGTCTTGCTTGTTCTTGGCCTGGGTTTCTTTGGTTCCTCTACTCAGCAGGACGGGCTTGGCCTTCCTTTGCATGAGCTGTCTGTCGGTAGTTGGTTCAATGCTGGAGGGACTTGGGGTGGCTCGCTTTTACTCGGTGTGGGGAGAACTCACAGGCTTTCCTACACCATAACTGTAGCAACCTTTCATGTAAATTTTGTGCCCAAGCAATCTACTATGATTAAATTTTAAACAAAAAAAAAGTGAACAAAGGCGCACCTCGAGACTCTACTTGGCGCTCCTCTTGGATCAAGTAAGAATGTTGAATTAGGGCCGGGCGCGTAATGCCGCATTACGGAAGGGGGGGTTTTTCATGATTACTGTGCCTAAGTACCGGTATTGAGTTGTCCTGTTCAATTCACAACTACTTTCCTGCAGCCAACCGTATGAATAGGGTACGAAGTCTGATACGGTGGATAGCGGCGCCCGGGTTGGGTGGCCCATAGGCACTGGCTGCCTTAGTACAGTACTGTCGGACGGATAAATGGGCAATAGGGAAAACAGTGGTAAACACCATGTAATGTGATCGTGGTTAGGTTTAGACAGAAAGCTTGGCAGGTAGTATAGATTTCGGAGGAAAAGGGGCTTGTCCAAAAACAACGAAGGCAAGGAGCACAACAACCGAGATTCTCAAGGAGAGTTTGATCTTTGAGTGCGGCTTTTCTCTGTGCCTATTTTCTGTTTTCTGAACCGTTTTCGAACAATCAAAAGTCTTTGCCAAACAGCCACCAAAGAACGCCTTCACCGGAAGTGACACGACAGTACTGCACAGCACAGTCCGGTACCGCAAAAACTGGCAAGAACCGTCAGGCGCTAGGTACGTCCAAATAAGATTTTTACCCTAGTTTTGTCTCGAAATCGCAATGAGACGCCATACGCCAACTCTTTGTAGCCAGGACTAGGCCTTTCAAGGCTCTTATTTTGACGCAATCGTAGGTTTCACCTCAGCCGCTTCTTATTTCAACGTATCATACTTAGCGCCTGACGGTTCTTGCCAGTTTTTGCGGTATGATACCGGCACAACGCTTATGACATCGCGGTCGTGGGAGGTTAGGTAGGGCCTGGACTTCAAAGCGTCCCCAGCTCCGTTGGCGGGGAATAAGGTACATATCATAGGATATTCCATGGTAAATCGGGAGGGCAAAATCCGGCAGTCAGGGAAAGAGCCTCACCTACTGTAAACCCGATGGGCTGCCAAAGCGATGCGGGAGAACAGGAAGCACCACCAAATGTGGAGATCACATGAATTTCCAAAGATCATATCACAATATCGGCTAGGAGTCAGGATAGGATCTCACTTTAGCGAATAATAGGCTGGTGCATAACCGGGTACAGTACTCGTACTTCAACATACCTGTAGGCGTTAAACATTTGTGTCTGGGAGGATTGGGTAGTGACGTCGGTGAATGAATGACGTCTACGAACCTGGCGGGTATCCACAGGGCTATAACAACCGTTTTGTGAATGTTTTTGCTAGGAACCCCAAACGATTATCTACGGTGCCGGATTTCACCTTTTGAAACCCTCTCGGACAACGGACTTTAAGGTAAGTGATTCCGCCCTAATATGCCAAAAGAGCGAACGAGATAGGGGACCAATAAATGCCATCCTAGGATCCCCCCACCAAGGATAGCAGTACAAACCAGCCAAACGTGTAGTCGACAAAGGGGGGGAGCTGTATCAACTCCTCATCTTGCTAAATGTTCAACTTCGCCTCTTCCACCTCATCTATATTCTAATCTTCGCGACCTTTGCTACTCGTTGACCTGAAATAATGAGTTCTGACAAAGGATTGCTACGACCTGGGCATCCCTTCACTCCTCCTACTGATATTTCCACTTCGAACACCAATGCACTTGGCGGAGTTCCCGCCACTGGCCCGCCTGAGTTTGCCGCACCCATCAAGAGTGATACAATTGCGGGGCACGATGCACTCACTTTGCTTCCAGAAGTACAGGCCACAGGTCGACCTGCTGGGTCTAGGAGACCATTTCAACGACGGCGACGGAGCCGAGCTTGTGATGCTTGTCGTACTCGGAAAACAAAGGTAAGGAATTAGAAAATTTTCTCGTTAATGTTATCTACGAACTTATCTCGGCTCTGCCACCCTTGTTTTACCCACTAAAAGGCAGAGTGGTATGCTGTTCAGAGGATTTTTGAGTAACGGTGATACCATATAGTGCGATACTCCAGATGAGGGACCATGTTCTGCCTGTGCCGCGGCTAGCTTAATATGCAAATTCTCCGAGGGTGAAGATAAGCGCCGTGCCGGGCCGGCGAGGTATGCTTTTGGAAACTCGTGACCACCCTCGGGGCTTCATTGCTTACTACTTAGGATTCATTCAAGGCGTGTACGGATGCTTGAGCATACCATTGCAGATCTCACTCAGAAACTCGCCGAGGCCGAGGAAAAGTTACACCGAACTACCATTTCTGGGGTTTCTTCCGTCAATGCGGGAAGTCTTCAATCTCCAACAGCAGAAACTGACGTACCGGGAGGGTTCCGGTCGTCGGATTCTCCAGGCCACACGTCCTCCATCAGCCCTAAATTTCCACCGCCACCACCACCACCCATGCCGATGCCAGGTACGGCTTATCCTGGGAGAAGTCTTCCTCCAATTCAGAGTGGTACACCTGGTGGGTTGTCAAGTGGTGATGGTTGCGGAAGATATAAAGGAAGATTTCAACCCGATGGCACTGCGTGGGATGACCATATTTTTGGTCCAAGTTCGGGTCCGTCCTTTTTGAATTCCTATAAAGAATATCTTTCCCGTCTCGGATACCTCCCGCCTTCTTCTGGGGACCCTCATGATTCCGTTGAAGTGGCTGCGGGATCTCTCTCCCCGCATGCCTCTCCGGCTGACCAGAGTAATATCGGTTCAATACCCACTCGGTTTGTTCCATTTGACATCCGTGCCTTTCTTCCACCATTGCCCCTAGCTACCGAGCTGTTAGAAGTTTTTCGAAAGAATATTCAGGAATGCACGGTGATATTCTATTGGCCGACGATAGAAGCGAAGTTTAAACGAGCTTGGGGCGCACCTATATGGAACACAGATCCTGAGGCTGTAAGGAGTGTTTTCTGTGTGATCGTTATGATAATGGCAGTGGCAAGTCAACTAGTTGACCCGAGCCGGCTGCAGACTCCTGACGGTGGTGATTGGTCAACTGACAATGAAAGGTTGGATATTTATTCACCCTTATCCTTTCTCCCTGGAGCTATTTTGGCCCCGAATATAACACCTACCAGAGTGCTGACATCCCTTTAGGAACGGATGGGTCTTCTTTGAACTCGGAAAGAAATTCTCCAATCCAAATAACCCAAGCTACTCGATTGATGACGCTATCTGTTCGTATTAGCTGTACCCCTGTCAATTGTTGTTGTTCATCTTTTGGGGTTCCCCTTCTAACGATACCCCATCTATACCCAGATCTTCTTTTGATGGCGTTTTATCTTGACAAGGCCTTTCTCCCCTCTCCTTGTTGGATGGTAACAGGGGCTATGGCTCGCGTGTGCCAGGACATAGGTTTGTACCGCCGCACACCTGCCGGGATGTTCAGCGGGATAGACGTAGAATCACGCACACGGCTTTTCTGGGCGGCATATATACAGGACCGTAAGGTATCCATGAAGCAAGGGCGCCCAGTAATATTTCTGGATAAGCACATAGATGTGGGTTTACCAGGTGAACATATCGGAACTGGTGTCGGTTCTAGTGGGGGCGAAAACCTAGAAGCTGCGAAAAAGTCGTTACAAGTTTTTCGTGCTACCATCCGTGTTGCCCGAACTTCAGAGTCTTTGCTGAATATCAACCTGAAACACGACGGGGGAGCAGAAGATGTCCAATTACTGCAAAGCGTGGATGAGATGTTGAAGAGGTCATGGGAGGCTTATCCACCAGACTTGACTGATTTGTCGGAGAGCGGCCCTATTTATCTGCCAGCGTTGAGACGTAAGTGGTAACTTCAGCCCTATGTGATCTAGGACACAATTTCACGAGCTCTGTCCAATATCACTTTACCCCCCTCGATGAATTCCGCCTTTCCCCAAGGCCCTGAACAGCACACTAATATATAAGCTAGCGTTATTTCATCTACAGCACTCTAGGGTCATTCTCTACCGTTATTTTACCGACTTTAGCGACACGTTATCGCTCACCAACAGTTTTAGAACGTTTTGCTTGGGCCAATCTATTCAAGTCTCGAAGATCACGGCCCACCTACTCTTAAGGGCTTCTAAAGACCATGGTTTTGATATAGCTTTTGGCCTTGGCTCCGAGGAACTTGTGCACATCCATACATTTCGTGTCGCAACGATTCTGCTGCTGGGATATTATTGCAGGGACCGCCATCTGCCGAGTGTTTCCAAGCAAGAGGTCGATATATGTGCAAGTGCCCTTACATCGGTTGCAAAGACCAATCGTCAAGCGGGGGGGAAGCTATTGGGACTGTTTAAAGACTTTGCACTCATGTTTGGGTATTCGGTAGAGCCAAATGCTAATAGCAGCTCCGCTTCATCCGCCATTAAGGAAGGTTCCGAAGCACCACCACAACCACCTACTACCGGCCCTTGGGGCTCTGAACCCCCACAAACCACACTACAGCCCTCTCCGTCGCTACCCCTTCTGCGTTTTGGGGGTGGGTTCAACGTATACTCATCAACGCCATCAGAAGCATCAGCCCAGGGAGCCTCAGCATCTGAGTTTCCACCCCAGGTCCCTCCCGGTTCCGGCGCAGCTCGCCAACAGTGGCTTCACCAAACGACAGGTGCCATATTATTACAAAACGGTAACAGCAGTGGCTCTAGTGGGGAGAGCTCAGGAAACATGTTTATCGACCCGCAAATTGGGAGTGGATCTGCAGCCACTGGTGCTGCTGGCTCTTCGGCAGGTAGTTCGTTGGGTGCAGAGGGCCGGATTGATTGGAATGCCTACCAGCAAATGATGCAGTTTGACCCGGGGTTCGCAACTTACATGTTGGGTCCCAATGATAGGGATTTCCATTGACACATTAGGACTGCCTGCATATATTTTGACTTATTTTTGATTGTGGAGGGCTTAGAAGGTATCATATGTTTATTGGGGATATTTTGTAAAGATCGGCGAAGGGCAGTGTGTGTAGGAATTGCTATTCCTCAGATTGTAACCTGATAGTGGTGTTGGGGTGGGCTATTTTGGTGGTTTATAAATTTTATTGAATGTTAAGAGGGGTTTGGTGGCGACAGTTTATGATAGATTAAGCTCAAATTTTGGGTTGGGGTACCTCTCATGCCCGAGGTAGGATAGTATATCGTTGGTATTGGCTCGTTTTCAGTATGGTAGACGCTCCATGCTGGCACTGTACCTTCCACGGACCGAAGGAGGGAGAGATTTTATCTTCAGCTATCACATATATCTCGTTACTAGGAAGGCGAGCCGACATATAACACCTATCTTAGCTCCACAGCACCAGAGTGCGATGAATAGACCACAATAATAATATGAAAACAAACACACAAACCACCTTCCCAACAGTTGCTCCAGATGCCACGCATCTATCTCGCTAACAGTACGGCTTCGGGGGCGCACATACTATACTCGAGTGCAATAGTGAAAACAATTTCCCATGGTAATGTACCTCTAACCTGGTGATTAACTAAATTAGAAAGGCTAAGTACCGCAATCTCTGCAGCCTATTAGAAGTACTAGTATTGAGCACAAGGAAAAACAAACACTGACTTCATAAATACATGTAGCTCCAGTCCTTTCCTTTGTTTTTTGTTTTTTCCTGCTCTCCCAAAATTAGCCACGACCCGCGCACATCACTCTACCACCCCGCCGGCCTTAGCACCAGTGCGAGTACTGGCACACCCGGACTATCTCCCGTCTAAGCCCCGTACCCCACTACAACCCCACATGCTCTTTTTACGGCATTTCGTTGGTGTGCCGATGTGCGGTGTCGTACACGGTTAGGCTTTCGAACCCCAGCTTGGGGGCGTATTAGTCCAGTAGTGGGCTACCGGTACCGCAGTAGGCGGGTGCGGGCGCCGTGGTATTTTTGGGTAGCTGCAGGTTGGAGATATCGTAGCTTTGGTGTGCTATCGAGGTTGGTTAGGTTATAAGTTGATGATCTAAGTGTTGGTGGCACTGTATTAGCGTAGTACTATCATCCATTCGGCTTCAAAACAGCGAAGCTAACACCCTCTCCCTCAACAAGCCCTAATTGAACAAAAATAGTACCGGGCCTCAATACTCCGGGGCGATTGGCCTCCTAGTTATCTATCTAGAATCCCTAGCGCACTCAATCCTCGTATTGTGATGCCTGTGTTCCATAAACAATACATTCCGTCCAGCCCAGACCTCCATTACCCTAGGATAACGGGAGTTTGTTCTCGAACCTCGGTAATATCAAGTCCGCCACGATACTGCAAGAGCGGATAAGTCCCTGTGGGGTCACTGTAGACGAGTGGGAGTCTTGCATCATCTTGCATTGCATTGTGGAGGGCTGGACCCAGCAAGGCTGGCTTGCCTGGTTTGTGCGCGTGTACTTGCATGCGCAGAGAGCAAGGAGGAGGAGGAGGCTATTATGGAATAGAAGGCGTCACTGCGGATGATGGATAAGGCGGGGAGGTATCGAATCCTTGTACAGTGGGGGTTCGTAGCGAGGGTGTTGGAAATTCCGCTCGAGCCCGGATTGACACCCGTCTTCGAACTCCGGAGGTTGTGCAGGTTCTAATGCTGACCATCCCCAAGGATATGGGTGTTGTGGTGAGCACTAGTGGAGGCAATACTCGTAAAAACTATCGGAATAGGACAAATCAATTTTGCGTTCTGTCTGTCTGGAGTAGGGAGGGGGAAGGTGCTCGGACGGGGATTTATTTACGAATTTGTTTGGTGATGGTGGATGGCAAAGCGCACAAGAGCTGAAGAGTAAATAGGGTATTGAGAGAGGAGAGGGGGAGGGAGGATACTGTAGGGGAAATGACCAGAAAAACTACAAATAGAATTGTGAAGGTAGAAGAAACCCTTGTATAGTACAGTGCTGTGGTAGAGCTGATAGGTGTCACACACTAGTGTTATATTGCCTACACAGCTCTTATCAATGCGGCGCACAAAGCTTTCCATCCCTTCTTCTCCCCCCCCCCCCCAATTCATCCGCTTATAGTACGTCGAGTTACCTATGTGATTCCTCGCCCCTATCCGCTCGATTCCACCCCTACCTATCTACGGGAATTGTACTCGAGTACCTACCTGCATACAAGGCCCCATCCACTTCCGCCTTGGCTGATCGATACCCCATGTGTCCAATGAGCTCACTCACTCCTTTCCAACTCAATCCGAGCCAAGCTAATCCCGTGTGTCGTAAACCGTCACATCCGGGTTGGTGCGGTTACTGAGTACGAGTACTAGGGCAGTACCGGGCTCTCCACCCTAAGTGCAAGCACAACCTTATTCTCAAGATTCTGGCACCTAGGCTGGTATAGTGACAATTTTATAGCAGATGTATTGTAGCCCTTTGCGCTCCAGTACCAGCCTGGGTTCCAGAACTTTTGGACTGGGGCTGCACATGGCATGAATTCCTGGACTTGGGGTCAAAAACTTATGCTCGAGTATGGCAGGTTTTCTGTGGGTATCTCAGCGCCCGCACTAAATTCAGGCTCTGGCGTTCGGGCACTCGTGCTCGAGTACTGGTACTTTATAAGGGGCACCTGTGCTACTGCTACACCGTATGCGATACCTCAAGGCAATATTGCCCGTTGATGCCCAGGGACTGGTGGCTGTGCAGGCACGAGTAGGCAAATGGCTACTAGGACATGGGTAACGGGTGACGATGGATGGAGGGAGTCGGTGGGCGCAAGGGTCCTTGCTTGTGTGGTACGGGATTATATGCAGTGTCACAGTGCTCGTACGGCACTGGTACCGTACTCGAGTACAAGCAAGGATCAAAGTGTTTTTTTGGGGGGAACTGCTATTGCACACCACCCAGGTCCAAGCAAGGGGTTCTGATTTTGGCAATATGCAGCCCTTTTCGAAAAGGCTTCTACATTACGAATACTGTTCCAAGCCTATGGGACGTGAGCATGAAGTTCGGGATGGGGAGCCGAGAGGATGTGGGATGGAGGGAGCCTGGGTATTTTTAGGTTGAGGGGAAGAGAAAGTACGGTAAATGATCTATGGACTTGATCGGAGAACTCCTACACCAATATCGTACTGTACGAGTACGATATTGGTGACAAAATTCACGGCCCCCCCCCCCCCATTTTACACCAACAGGCATTTTCACCTCATAAAATCGCAGTTAGTTGCTCTGCAAAAAAAATGTTAAAATTCCTGTCTTTAGATCCATCCAGATATTATTTATATCTAACAAGCTCTGTTAGTTATTGCCCATGGCGCAATGCCAGAAGTAGTGATGGTGGGCAAAAGATACGTATGAGTTTCCCAACCACTTAATGGGAGAATGGGAAAATTCTCATAATTTTTACCTAGAAAGTTTCAACAATTGCCTACACTATAGCTTGGCATGCTTGAGCAGAGTGCTCGAGCATATCTAGGCATTGCTAGGCCTATACCGGTATGGTAATTTCTACTTCAAGATGTGGTTACGCTGGTGAGAGACAAGCCCTGCTCGGGGTTCCCGTTAGTGTCTTGTCAACTAATCTGCTGCTATTTATCTCGGAACCAGCCCATAAGAGGAATAATCCCGAAAAGAGCTCTTGTACCACCTAACTCTCACCGAATGGACGTCTTCTACCCTCCAAAGTACAGTACTCGTACAGTGACTGTGCCGTGCCAGCAAAACCACCGTCTTGTAAATTAATTTAACTGTTATCCTCATTGACGCCACTAAAGATTACTTGGGCAGATACCCCACTCGGCCTAGGCTTTCCTTTCTTCTGCACATCCCGCACTGGCAGATTCCTCACATCTTGGATAAGTACCGTACCTTAACTCGGGTGTTTATCGCACTGACTTCAACGGTGTGTGGCTTGAGGTTGATTAGACGGACCGAGTGGTGGTATTCAAGGCGTTGGGCTTACATTACCGCACCCTTATTGAGACATCCCATTTTGAACCTTGGCCGTTTAGCCGGCTGGCTTGGCGCCCCTGTAGGACCTGCCGGCACTTTTTTTGTTCTGGGGATTAATATGACACCCTATCCGTCATCGTACATGCAGTACGGTAGCTGCCTTACCCCTAATAACGGTATTTCATAACCCTTAGATACGTTCCACAAGGATTAATTATTTAACTTTGTCCGCCGAGCAGCACTGTCTTTCGAACTCGGAATGTTCTCAGGGGTTCCTAGAGAGTAGTTGAATCCTACCATTAGTATGGCAAAATGTTTAGTTGGCAATGCGAACAAGAAAGACGTACGATGAAATTGGGTAGGAGAGAGATTTGGAGCGCTTTTGTGTATTGCTCCAATATGGGAGTGTTACTGCGGGCGGATTACTTGTTGGGGTCGGGAATGATTTGGGGGGGGGGGGGGGGTGGTACCGGTATTGCAGTGGGTGTAGTGTTGGGCCTACAGTACTAGTAATCCGGGGTATGGGGATTCCGCCAATGGGCGGTGGCTTTGCGATTGCTGTGCTAGCCCTGCCTGCCTAGATTAATACGATAAATTCGTTAACGTGCTACCAGTTGGACACTCGGGGTACAAGTACCGCATACTGGGACCCGTAGCACACAAGAGGAACAAGTATTCGCAAATGGGGTCCGTGAATTTGTATGGCGCGCCCAGAGGTTTACTGATTTTTGCGGTAATATTACATTTTGCGAATCCCTGTTTTCGTTCGCCGCGAGCGCGGCGGGGGCTGTGCATACCAGGCATATCACACGTGTTTTCCTTGCCCGAAATTAAAACGAACATCTGGGACGAAATCGAGAAGAAGGCCGGATATAGCGGTATCCTCTGCAGACCGCAGTTTATCAAAGTTTGCGTCTACCAGTAGTAATTCTGTTCGTATTTGGGGCTTCTTATCTCAGCTTCCAAATATAGAATGCCACGAGACAGCCCTAAGACCACTGGACCCACCAGTAGAATTTAACCTTGGTTAAACAAAGGACCGGACCACCCAAGCCTGCGAGTAGACGGGGCTTACAGTGATTAATTTCCGGTCGTGGTACTGTACAGGTGAAAAGATACAGATGCGATGTAGCCTGGGCACAGCCAACTGCAGTGAGGTACAAGCAATTTCTGCTCGTTCCTGGTCCGGGAATTTGGCAAACGTTGGTCGGCGGCCAGACCGAGCCGAGTGGTATCGTATCAAATGTCTCGGACATCCCACTCGAATAAGTTTTCAAATACAGGGAGGGTTGGGATGGTTGGACGTCAAGCTGGGGGTCGGAGCCCCCTCTCTAAGTTGGATTTGTTGTGTTTTTTCTTCTTTTTATTTGTCCTCGGCGGGGCTGAAGGATGGTTTTTCCTGGGGTACCCCCCCCCCTTTATCCAAAGAGGGAATTCTGAACGTCTTAGCTGATGTACAATTATTCTAGCTCGAGCAGTAAGTGATGGGTGAGCTCGATTATATATAAATCTCGACCCCATCCCTTCTGATAAACCACCATCCACATCCGCTCGGTCGCAGAATCAAGCAATCAGTAGCTATCGGTCACCATGAGAGTTCAGTCTATCGCAGTTTTTATCGCCGCGGTCTTCGCAGGGGTCGTTTTTTCCTCTCCAGTCCCTGGGGCGGAGCCCTCTCGCCTACCTTATGGAGTTCCTTGTGGATGCACTAATGATTGTATCATCAACTGTGGAAGCAAGCCAGATTGCAATTGTCCCAAATTTTGCGGTATATCCCGTTCCTCGTTCTAATATCGCTAGTTCAGTTTTGACTGACTAAGCCATAGACCTGAAATATGCCTGCCCCACTACAACGACTGTGGAGCCGACACCATCTCCAACACCGAGTTTCCCGCCGGGGAAGAGCTGCGGATGCTGGAACTCTTGCACACTCTATGGGTGCGGGCCTGAACCTTGCGCTTGCCCGCTATATTGCGGTTTGTGCCCTTATACCCCACTGCCAATTAGCAATGTCTAATCCGATAAAGACCCCTTCTATGCCTGCCCGGAAACAGCTACCCCTACGAATGGAACGTACACCTCCCCGCCCACGCCAACCTTCACGTGCGGCTGTACGAATGGTTGCAAGATTGCTTGCGCTGGAAGGCCAGGGTGTATTTGCCCTGAGTATTGCGGTAAGTAGTCCTCTGGAGCATGAGCGGCGATGGGGAATCCTAACTTCTATCACGTACAGATCCGAAGTATGAGTGCAAGACCTAAGTTAGATGTAATTAGTTCTTTGTGAATTTTTCATCTTTTTTTTCATTGAGAGATGTGCAGTGTAAATCTAGTCAATTTACTGGCCATTAAAATGCGATGCTATTGTCAGGGTGGAGTTACTTTATAGCCGAGTAAGGCGTTTGGTGTGTGTGCGCCAACCGCCCCTGGCCGCCTCCTTCCATTTGGACTTTATCCGTAACCATTCCTAGATATATAGACTGCCCTTCTGGCCCTTGGTGGTATTAAATAAAGGCGCAACGGCGAAAGTGGTCCAGACGAAAGTACGAAGGAAGGCTGGGAAAATATCAGACGGAGACGAAGGAGGTCGGATGGTAACCGCCCTATAGAGGGATTTCCTGGCCATTATACCCCGGACAATGGCAGACGAAAACCCATCGGATGATTTTCAGCATACGTTCAATTCGCCATCGCTGGTATTATGGAATAGCCGGTTAGTCTCTGTATAATTCTCGACGGGGGGTAAGGCAGATTCTCCTGGGGACGGTACGGAGTGGTGGAGCGAGGAGGAAAAGATGAAAAAAGTATCTGTAAATGTTTCCTGGTGATTTAGAAAGGGACAACTAAGGCAACGATTCAACTTATTGGATGAAGGGTAGCTAATTCATAGGGACATTCCCATTTGTAGGAAGCAAGCTTAACCAGAGCAGTATCGTACACACCTAATTGCCACTCTCTACCATCAGCTTTTCATTCTTCAGGACCCATCCTCATTGCTGAGCTATCCATACGAATGAGAAACATTCTCTGGAGTATTTCTCCGTGAATGTTTGTGACTCCACCGGACCACTGTTCATGATCAATCACTCGACAGACACTGAGGCAAAGTTGACTAACCCCATTGGCTGTAGGTCAATATCTGCGCTCGGCTCACCACGCTAGTTTTTTGTTTCGCTCCTTTCACTAATAAGGCAACGGCAAACCCCAATGTCAACTAAACTAGCCGCAGCAATTCCTGAAACTATATTGAGCTGGTAACCCCGATGCTAGCTTCCGGGCTCCTAGATGCTGTGATGCTATCTGAGTACAATAGATGATCGCGCCATTTCTAGAGGAAACCTGGGCCACACTTATTTGCGGTTCGAGTAACATCTGCGGATCCGAGTCATCGCTGCCTGGTGCCGGTTCTGTTCCACTCCCTCGGGCTGGCACCTCCCTATCATGCAGTGCCGGAAAAAGAAAACTCCGACAATGTTGCTTCTATTAGTATAGCTACGGACATCACGGAAGACGCAGCAGGCCTCTCTCGACTCACTAGATTTCGATGGGCTTTTCAACAAGTTCACCAATTTGCGCAGAATGTTTTTAAGACACAAGGAAAGCAAAACTATTCCGAAACTAATGGTAATGACACTGTTTAAGAAGCTGGAAATGCTTGGACCTACTATCAATCCCAAATGTCTCAAGATGTACTTATTGCAGGCAAGAAGTATAGATATTGTATGCTTCTTGCCTGCTACAAGCATGTAGCAGATATATACAAGTTACGGGCATATAGTACCCGAACACTAGACAACAGTCCCACCGCAACATTTGGAGGGAATTGACCCAAGGGCATTCATTACCAACCCTAGACCTACCCCCCGGCAAAAAAGTGGTTCGCCGAGCATTTTTTTAATGCTCGACTACTCCACTGCCCCCCGGATTCGAACTCATGATGGTCCCTGTTTCAAATTAGCCGACCAGTCTCCTAAGCCATTAGACCATAGGAACTGGCCGATAAGACTCTTTCTTCTTGATCTTTTAACTGCTTCTTCAGAAAATATACAGTTCAGGCGCCTATGATAGTACTTTATCTTTGGTAAAAAGGGACATTGGTATCCAATCATAGTAGCACTCTCTCATGGTATCGATAGAACGAGGACCCCGGGGGGGGGGTCTATGCTCTACCTCTGAAACACTCGGTTTCTTTGTCAGAGGACAAATGTTCCCATGGCTAGTATCCCCGATGTAACTATTCTTTGGTACAGGAAAGGACAGGGATGAAACTTTTGTATGGTAAATTATCTATGCGTATCTGACCGCCCATACAAAACTCGGACTGAGGTGTTCGGGTTCTATATGCCTATAACTTGTATATATACAGTATCAAATGTATCTGCTGTAAGTACTGTGGGCATACGAGCGGGTTTGTTTGTAGCGGACGTTTCTTTAAATTAATTTATTTTCATAGGGTGGACGGATGGCATACGGGAATAGCTAGTATGGACGGTCGATGGTTGTCGCAGTAGCTATTGAGATAGGAGGGTTTATAAGGCCTGCAGTTGGCTAGTGGGACGACAACTACTTCAACAACTTCAACAACTTCAACGAATGAGGAATTTTCTGCATCGTGAAGCGACTATTTTCTTTTCGTTTGTGAACTGGGAAGCCTTGACCAGCTAAGACTTTTTCGTGAGCTCTACGATTTTTCCTCTTGTCCTGAGACCCCCGGTTGTGTGAGTGGTGTTTGCCCTTACCGGAAGTATTTTTCCTTTTCTTCTCCAACGGCGATTTCCACCCGTACTATCATTCACTTTGCTGAGGTGATCTTCTACGACTCTCCCGGATCACGATTCTACCCTTGGTTTGTCCTTTCGGTACCCATAAAAAAATCCACCACTCCTGATATCGAATACTTCTTGCCTGCTACAAGTATGGTAAGGGCACCCACCTTTTGTGGAAGTCTAACATCTAGCAGGGCCAGATTACTGCAGTTCAATACCAATCGGTAACTCCGGAACTGTACTACTACCAGCGCCCAGTCCTGAACATTTCAAATGGGTAGTATTTTTATTTTTATTTCTTATTTTTCCTTGTTAAAGAATAAGAGGGCTAACGTGTCTTTGTGCTTCGAGTCCGCACCCACAGATCTTAAGTGGTGGACTATGAGTGCTTGCAATACCAAGATCATAAGCCATTTATCGGTGTTTATGATGATAGAACACTTTTACAGGCCTCGGGTAGCCTCGGTACTTGTGTAATGCTTCCAATTAATTCACTACCCCTTGGAAATCGTGTCCCCATTCTGGCCGAACGTAATACCGGTAGTAGAAACTCAATCCGTGTAGCCTACCCAGAATCCCAACCTATCCCTGTAGAGTACTGGACTAGTACTGTGTAACCTCGAACGAAATCGGCCCCAAATAACTAATCACTAACCCCATACCTTTTTGCCGAGATCTAATATCTACCTCAGCTACAATGATCTATCCAGGACGACCACAGAAAATGGAGACCGTGACGCCCGGGGCGGGAGATCATCCGTCCTGTGCCCACTGGGTATTGCCCCGCGGATATCCATAATCGAAGTTTTTGAGGTATAATAAATGCCATTTTGTTGATAAGAGTTGAGCTCGTTATGGGAGAACTAACTAGGGCGTGTTAAGGCTTAAGCTTTTGGAGTTCTAGCGAGGGCATGGGTTTCTTTGGTGGGGGCAGTGGGGTTGCCTGTACGGTACCTTCCTAGCATTAGAGTCAACTTCTCTCTTAGGGCCGATAAGCTAGTCAGTCAAACCTTCCGGCGAGGTGGATAGGCCCCCTATACATTTAAAACAAGAAAATAGAGTACTTGCTTGTCGCTTTCCCAAAATCCCTCGGGGTATCCTCTTATATGATACGACCTCGAACCTTACACTGGGGTAACGGCAGCTCCGCGAAAGAGCCAGGACTCGTAGACATAGTAATTTACCAATCTAAAACCAGTGAGTGCTTGTCCAGATGGCGCGATTTCCTACGCCATGGAAGCCGACTCAGGTAAAGCTTTCGGGGTAAGCCAATTGACCCCGCTGCTCACTGCACTATCCGTCAGACCGAACTCACCTTTTGGTCCCAGAAAACAGTCCTGCAAACCTTGCACTCCAAGGGTTAAGCCTAGTTCTTGCACATGGGTCGGTATAATAGGGTTATTAATACCACAAAATGTGATCTTGGCGCAGGTTTTGGTGCTACGGGGAAGGATTACGGGTGTCTCTAGCGGAGGAACCTGATAACGTGGATGTTTTGTGCAAAGCCAAAGTTCAGAATAGGGCGGCGGACTTGGTAGTCGCTGCCTTTAGAAGAGATAAAACACAAATTGGTATTTCGGGAGGTTGTGAACGAGGCGGTCGGGGAAAGAGTTTAATTGCTGAAATATTAAAGAATCGACTGATTGTGATACAACACGTTGGAAACACCTCCCTCAGGCGAGTTAGTTATAGCCCTGGATGGAATGCCACAGCAGAAGACCACGAAATACTGGTATGTGGTTCCTGCGTGTGCCAATCCTCCGAACAAACACTACATATTGGTCAACACCCGAATGTCTGAATACCTTCAGCTTGAGTCAACCCCCATGCCAAGCGGAGCGGCAGCTGCTGACAGGTCGAGCGTTGCGTAGCTGATAACTAAACTAATTATACTCTAGCTGGTGAAGAACCATTAGGGCTTTGACGGTTTAACGTGGAACCCAATTCAACAACTCCAGCCTGGTTGATAGATTCGATTAAGCGCAGGCTCTACGAGTGAGGCCGATAGATATATCCGTCACGTGCTTTATCAGGACACACTGCAACAACAAAGTTCACCAAAGTTTTCTTATCATACCCACGTGACGGATATATCTAACGGCCGCACTCGTACAGTATGCAGCCGTTGAAGGAGTAACGCTAGTCTACGGGAAAACCGTCACGGAGGGTTTCATCTTGGTTTCTCACCAACGCCTTAGTTCTTATGACGCCTATAGGCGTGCTCCGCCGCATGAGTACGTCATGGCTCTCTCGATCTGGGCCGGAAGGTTGACAGTGTGATAAACGCTGATGGGATGGCAGAGGCGGGGATGGTGTCTGGGGAGTTCAAAGCCGGCTTAGTGGTCGTCCGTGATTATGCGAATGAAAATCTTGTTCGAGTTGGTCGGCTCGGGAGATATACTCGGCGCGGATGTTGTCAGGTGAGTCACGATACTTATTCAGGGCGGATCGACCAGAGGGATATTAGGGTTGTGTAACCCTAACCCTTCAGATGCCAACACTTTTTGCAGCTCTATTCAATTAAGTTTCGAAGCAGACCCTTATCTTGTTCTATTATTTACTCAGCCAGGCATGCTGTCGCTAAAACACCCCTATCTTCCTACGAGATTCAGTCGGGGGAGAAACAAAAGTACTGTGCTTATGTATCAGGGCCAAGAATTAGCACGTCCTACACCAGGGGCAAACGCCTCAAACCCTCACATTTTTGGTGAGCACCAACGCCTGAAAAATGTGAACCTATTTTCGCTCCCCGGCATATGATGCATTTCTACTGTCCTGTCGTAGGGTATTGGTGTTCCGAAAAGGTATCAATTCCTGATGTGAAGACAGGTATAATATTATCCTCCAGCTGTGGCAAGGTTCTTGTTTTTCTGCCTTCTAGGTGACGTAGAGGGGCGAAGCCACGTTCCGGCATCTACTTGGCCCTAGAAGCTTTTCAAATGGGGGGGGTAGGACTCCGTACGAGTGTGGCAATCAAGATACCGATAGTGGGAGATTTTTACACCACCACCACCACCACCACCACGCCTGTTTGACTCAAATACGCCTGCGTGCGGTATATCAGCAGGGCCAGTTCCACTTAAAACAACGCCCGTTTCCTTTTCCAACGATTATTCTTTCCCCGCCTTAAGAACATCATCTCTCACTTCTGGCTCGGATATACTTATACTGTCCTTGTTAGGTTTTATCTGGTTTAGTGAGCGAATTTTTCGCTGATTAGAGCAGTAGGACACAGTTGGCCTTCGATTTCAGTTTCAGACTGACAGGATTGATAAGCGAGTGACTGCCTATGACAAGCATCAGCAGCACACCCAGAGCTGCAGGTTGCGGTCCTGTTACAACCTCAACAGCACCTAACCTATGCCGAAATTGGGCGGGTGATGAACAGGGGTAACAAGTGAGCAAAAAGTAGGGTAACGAAAGTTACTTGATACTAACCCCTGTTCGTGGCCCGGATCGTCTCGTCGCGGATACGGTGTCGGCAGTCAAGTCGAGGAATTTAGTTCCAGAACTCGGGGACCCTGTAGGAAGATCGTTACAAGAAGAAAGATCGAGGAAACAATAACCTGACTTTGCTGAAACTTACTAAGGGTATGGTGCTGGCAAGATTTAAGGCTTAGAAACAGCTGTGCGACCAGCCAAGGGTCAGTGTGCCGCTTTGCCTTAGGCAACAGCTCCCGTCGCTGGAGTGCTAAACGGCGGGTCAGCCAATTAAATTCGCAGCCTCACTCTCCTCAGCTAGCTTGGGGGTACCAGTACTAAGATGAGGAAGGGAGAAGAGTCAAATCACTCCCACAAGCGTTAGCCTCTGTGCTACAGCGTTCGCGCGCCCTAATACTGCCCATTGATCTGCGTTGGAAGGGGGGTGACTTTCTGTACTTAAGCCCCGCCTACTCCCGCGCCTGCACACTACATAACGCTTCTCCAAAGTGAAGGATCCTCGTTGCTTATTTTTGATTGGCAAGGCACAGATGAGGAGAGAAACTTAAGGTCTGGGATAAAGATAAGGTGAGAGATTGAAAAAGGAGATGAGGATTGAGCTAAAATTGATTGTTATAGGAAGAGTCGCCTGCAAAACATCCTCTGGTACTTGTACCATCCCCCTCCCCGCCAATATCCATCAAAAGCCCGACAGAACCGACAGGCGATACAAGAAAGCGAAGCTAAATATAAAACCGAAGGAATGGTTGGATCAATAAAAGAAATTCGTGAACAGCCATGGAAATAATAATGGCGGTAGGGATAGTACGGATAGCAATTTCTCGCATTGCGTGATCGAGGAGGGACAAGAGAGACATTCAGAAGGAACCCAACGCCTTTCGCTCCCGCACAACAAAACCACAAAAGAAAAAAGAAAAGACAGATTACCACAAACTTAGGCGCTGGCTGCACGCTGTCCCGCTGGAATATTAGGTGTTTAGGAACGCCCACCCCTTCCTTGTACGCTACGGTTGACTACGACGGTTGTCGCCGTTCGGGGTTGAGCGTCTGAGGACTCCCAGTTCACCGGATAAAGGACCCGGGCAATATCGGCATCTCCTTGTGGGCGGTTACTACTTCTAGGCGTTCGGTCAGCCTCGGAGAACCGAGTGCAGGTGAAGTCCGAAATCATGGTCTTATCACGGCAGTGTCTGACGAAGTCAGGATGGGGTGATACATGTGGTAATCCATCCCTAACGTAGTGGTCATTGAACGTGTGTTTAAGGAATTGTTCCCAGTTGAGACGAGGATCGCGCGTGATAAAGCGTTTCCCACAGACTGTGCATATGCAGGAGGATGGAGGTGGGATTTCTTCGCTTGGAAAGTGAGAATCCACGTGGACCACCCAGTCCTCTTCTCGACCGAAGGCCTCGGAGCACCCATTGAAAGAGAAAAGGCATGGATGTGTTCCATCGGGCCGTGCCCCGGTTCTGACGGTTGGGCTGACCGGCTGGTAGGTATACAGGTTCCCCGATGAATCCTCCTGAAGCTGGTACATCTGTGGATGATAGTAGGTCGAAGGGGTGGGACTCGATAGCGAAGTTAAGGAACTATTATCCAGGGTTGGCATCGAGGAGGTGGTGTAGGCAGACCCCCCGTATCGATGCATTCTATCGGATCGGTGGGTTGTGGAACTGCCACAATCCGCTTCAGCAACAGATACGTCGGAGCCAGACGGTGGGGAGAAATTGCGGTGCTGGAGGGGTGCGCTAGGAATAGCGAAACGATCCAAGCGGTGCGGTTGTTCTCTCAGGAACTGTTGCATCGGGTCGCCGGCGTGGCTGCCTTCCTCCTGGATGAAGTTTCGCCCTGGAACGAGGTTTCAACAAGTAAGAAAAAGTTGAAGCCTTGCAATAAACCCAATTGTTAGGGTTAGGGTTTCCCAACTCACATGATTCCCGGGACTGTTCCGAGTCGCCTGAGTTGCGTCTCAGTGGCCTAGGTGTAGGTGTAGGTGGTTCCATGTTTTCCGAGGTCGGGGGAGAAAGAATTGGGAGCAACTTTCTAGCGGGTTGGTGCAAGAGGCAGAGTCAAAGAGTCTGGAGATATGTACGGACCCTCTAGAAAGGTGGCTGCGCTGTTTCCCCCAGGAAATATGTTCCCCGTTTTATGAAAATGCGGCTCTTAAAATGATATATGGACCGGTCTACGACCGAGCCAATTGGCGGGAGGCGGATTTTCGGGTTGCACCAGCATAATTAAGCAGTTGTGCTCTGTCGGGGCAATTCCTAACAAACCTGTTTTTCTAAGCCCGCCTATTCGTGTGGGCGTTGGTCGGATCTACCTGCGGCTAGAAATCGAAGGTTTTCGCGGTCTGCGGGGTAACGACGTGGCCGGCTCTGGCTTGAAGCCTCTAAATAATTCAGTTCTATATCTGAAGGCACAGTTGTGGCTTCTCGAATTAGTACAGGCGGTGTTGGACAGGCGTCGCAGGCGCCGCAAGTCCGGAGAGAACGACCTACCCATTGCGCATGAGCGATGATAGGCGAAATATGGAGAATAAATGACTCTATTGGAATTAATTAGAAGGCACACATGGGAGATAGACAAGTATCCTGACCGTCGTCTATGCTATTTGCGTCAACTGTTTTTACTTCTAATTCCTCATACCTTAATTACACAATTGTCCGCGTGCACAACTTCATTTAAATTTTTTTCTTTGGACGAACTGTACTGGGGCAGTACAGCCGTACCCAAGCACGTATCTATCTATCGGAGCCTGGCGGAGGCGATTGTGATTGAACCGATCATTGCAATAACTCTAATATTGGACTTTGAATATCTTTCAATCTTCTAATATGCAAGGAAAGAAGAGCCTCGAAAGTGGTGCTTTTATGAATTGTCAGACGATTTCAACATGGCAGCAGAATATTGCAGAGAAAAGAGAAAAGAAAAAAACTTTCATTATGTAGCACAAAAGTATGGTTAAGACAACCAATAGTTAAGACCCCAAATACGGAAGACCGGGGTGAACATCCCCTAGTCTAAGTCGCTCAATTCTAAACTGGATAGGTGAAACAGTGGTAACTTATAATACTGACCTTGGAGCTATTTAGCGATCAAGTGATGCACAAGTAAGTTACCGTGTTGATACCGACAGAATAACCGTCAACAATTGACGGCTCGAGTAGGGCTGAGGACCTTATCAGCCGCCATTACCCGTGTATATATGATAGTAGGAATAATTCCGCCATAGTTTACTATTAGGGTGAAAGCAGAAAATGATTTATGGTTCTGATTTAGGAAGCTTACCACCTCTGCTTCTGGTAATTTGTAGTTGATACGTATGTTGGCCCCCTGTGGGGAAGCACTGTACCTTATGGTTAACATTTAAAATTTGTATCATAGGCCGATATGCGCGGGGCTTTTTTGGCCGGGAGCATTCTCAGACCGAAAGGCAATAGTCCCGACCGTAAGAAAATTGCGAAGAAAAAAAATCTCGTCTCGCTTGAGATTAATTGCAGAGCTTTCACAATTACTCTCTACCATGTTGTGGTGCGGGTAGTCGATGCTACGAACAAATGGCTACTATTTCGATAAAGACTATGATTTAGTGGGGAGTAATCTTGGAGGCTACTATGCTGGTATCGAGTAATCTCACGGTATTTCATGGTATATTAAACCAATCCCCTGTCAGGTATGGCAAATTTGCTTCTGGTGTTTGCTTTCTGTTTGTCGTTAGCTCAGCCTAACTATCCAGTTCAATAACTTACCTATTTAGCTTACCCACCCCCCGAGGCTACGGCTTCATGACTACACACTTGAAGGCTTGATTTTGTTGACGCTCACTCGAATCGTACTTCTACCCCACAAATAACCCCACAAGTGCAGTACCATTTAAAACATGCACCCTATGCAAAAAACAAAAAAAACCAAGGAGAATCATGGGGACAATGGCTTAACTTTACATGTGGAGGGGCAAAAGAAGGGAGTAGCCATCGATATGGGACGCCTGCTTGCTCACGTGAAGCAGATGCAGCCAGGGCACTATTCGGAAACGTGGAGGAGCTTCACGGGCCAAGGGATCCAGAGAAGGAGAGAGCATTGATATGGAAGATTGACAAAACGGTCCTGCCATTGTCAGCCAAATCGCTCCCCCCCACTCAAATACGACATGGCTTGAAGTATCAAAAGATAAAACAAGAAAGAACAAAAAAAAAAGAGAAGAAGGCTAATCAGATCCTTCCAACACCGAAAGTCTGGCGGTCTGCTACCGGTATTGCTGCTTCTGCATTGATGTGAGACATTTCTCTCTTCCCCACTTTATCCTGATAACCTCGACACACATCATCTGCGGAGTACAGCGGCTAACCTGAGTAAACCTGTGCGCAATTTACAGAAAACGACACTTTCATACGCAGCGCTATTTGGAATTCGGGGGAGTTGGGTCTTCGCCGGGCACAATATAACTGGCTGTCATCGCTGTTCTCCTTTGGCTTCCTGTGTGGGCCCAAGTTCCATATATGCACACTCGCGGACTCAAGGGAGAGAAAGAAATATAAGAAACTAACAAGGGAAATGTATGATGTGATATAAAGTTTGGGAATTTCCGGCGAACTTCTTGCTGCAGGGTTTACCAGTATGTTTGTGCTTCTGTGATGTTTTTTCTCTCCCCCTTTTACCCTTTCGATACGCCACTAGGGATGATGATGATGATGATGATGACGGATGCTCCTGCCTGTCCGTCGGCTGGTTTAATAGCCCGCTGAGGTACCGTACGTCAAAGACTGATGGCTGGCATCGGCCACTGGGCCAATTGCTTCTCACAGGCAGGCAACTATCTCAGGATCAACATCTTCGGTGGGGGTTATTCTTAAGTAAGACCCCCTGCCCCGTCTCCACATTCGCGTGAGACCCCAGGATCGCGCGCCTTTGATTCACTCAGTCCGCCAAAGTGAAACTTTCCACCAACTAGTCCAAACGAAACCAATCAGTGCGGCAGGCTGCATGTGAGAACTTCATCAGCTTGGATATCCTACGTGTTCTTAGCAGTGCAGCAGAAGCCTGCGCTGATCCCGCCCTTGTGTTCACCACCTCCATGTGGTGTGATCCCTCACTCCCCACATTACACTTAGGTGTACTCGGGAGAGCTAGTAAAAAATCGGGAAACTATATCCGCCCCTCCCATACAAGTCTCTATAGAGATAAGGGTCATATTTTCTGGTTTTTGGTGACCCCCCGAGCACTTCCTTGGGCTTGCGGCAAGCCGCATAAAAGGGAAAGAAACGCGCACATATACCAGGAGTCAGTCGGTTCTGGCTTGAGTACAAATGACTTTGGTGGGCACTCGCGGTTGGCGGCCGATCCATATAGGCCTCTGGCTACCTGACCGACGGTCTAGAGAGCACGAGTGGTGGCTTACTAGGTTATGGAACTGGCCCTATCAAGGGAGCGCTGGCGAGTTGGAGGTATGAATTTTTAATCGTTGGGTAACACACACCCCTTCTTCCTTCCTCCCCCCCACCCACCCTTCAATGAGGCTCAACCCACGTGTGAATCACATGTGCGGGGTTTAACCTAACGCCGAGCCCTATATGCATTTTGGGGAGTCGTAATCGTGCTCCTCCCTGTTCACCGGTCTCAGCAAGACTCTTAACTAGAATGGAGGGAGGATGGCCGCCGAGAGGCTCTGGGACGACCAAGCAGGAATTGAAAACAAGACCCTCAAACCGTATCAGGTTAGGGAAGTTTTTTGCGATGTGAAGGTTTACTTGTTCTTTTGCTAGGGATGGTGTGTAATGTTCCGAATGGTGGGATTAGTGACATTGGTATAGTGCTAATATCACCCGAGTGGGTGATTGGATGGGATGCGAGAGAAGAAGTAGGGAATTAGAGGCACATCCTCATTCTCTGTTTTCGATATACATGAATACTTATAATAAAATACCCCGAGTTCTCAACTTGTAAGTTCACCCTTACCAATCCCGCCGCCACAGGGCTCTTTGATTGGCTAACCCGGATTTTTACCAGTCGTAACAACCCTCTTGCAGATCCTTTATGGAATGTACCGGTAATCTCTTTGCTAATCCTTGCGCTCGCGTTCGTGAACGGTCCCCCCCATATAACGGCCTTTATTATCTGGTCGCCGTATTCATGATCCCGAATATTGCAGGCGCATTTGGGCTCATGTGTGTACTTCAGGAGCATCATCCCGGGGGGCGAATTTGTTACTATGTGCATTTTCTTCTGGGACGCCCGGTTGGGTTCTGGGAATTGACTGGGGGAGGCAGTCGGCGGGCCCCTAGAATGCGGCCTTTGTTTTAACACTTTCTTTGCGGATCGGGAATGCTGCTGGTAGTCTACGTGTTATCAAAATCTGGCAGAACCCCAGCACTGCATCCTAGGGGAGGGCAGGTCCCCATCTCCTCCATTCGGCCACACCAGGAGAGCCATAGCAATCGCCGCGCTCTTCCTCAGCTACTGCGGTGCCCCCCCCCACCCTCTGAACCTAATAATAACCCCCGTAGAACGGTGGGCAACATCGCCAGCCCCTTCTACAAACCCTGCCAAAAGCCAACATACACCCTCTGCATCTCATCGACGATGTTCTGCCACTCACCTAACAGAGGTGATAATAATCCTAGCGCTACGCTTCCTTCTTTTACGTGGGAACCAACGGGTGGACAACCTACACGTGGGCATTCCGAGGCTTGGACGAGTAAGGAGAACGCAGGCATTCTTTCTCCACAATTGAGTTCGGTCGGGAGATGAGAACTGATCGGGTAGATAGGTAGATCAATTTTGGGTTTATTTATCTCTTGGGAAGAGAATGAGCGAGGGGCAGTGAGGGGAGCGGCCATTGTGGTAGCCGTGGGTGATAACTTTCTCGACACGGATAAGGGCTCCACGAGTGATTCCTCGTGACCGCGCCGATGCTAGAATACCACCACGACTGAGCTAGCCCTACGGAACAGTCTTCAGTGATGGCGGTGTCCCTAAGAGGCTCCACGTCGAGATAGTTTCTAGCCGTAATATTCTCACTAGCTGTATCTATCAGGTACTCGGCCGCTACTAACATGGACACGATGGCGCCCCAGTGTCACCTCCTGCCCCACTAATTCCGACACTCACCACTCTAGCCGATCCTTAAATGCCCGGATACCTGTCTTATTTCCAGCAAAAGCCTCGACTTAACACCAGATCCACTATCTGGTAAATACAGAGCACTAATTCACCGGGGTCACGATGACAGTTTTTCACCAAATAGCAGACGCCCAATTTTGCCTCCCTTGTTCTTTTCGTAACACCACCGCCCTGGGCACTACACCCTGAGCAATCTTCCTCTTCCAAGTCCTCTGGAACGGCAGGGTGGGTGGGATGGTGTGCTCGTACCCCAGATTTCGGCAATCCAACGTTTGCAATGTAATGTGGGATGGGGAAAGAGAAAAGGGGCAAAGTGATGATTGCTCGAGCCCCCGGGGGAGGGGAATGGGAACATGAACTGTTAATCGGAATTTCGGGAGTGGGTTATTGGAGAGGGTGGTAATTAGCGGGGGGCTTTGGTGCACCAGAACGGACTTTAAACTCTCAACAATGTATGCTAAATGAGATTTGTAGAGTATCATATATAAGATATACATTTATCTTCGCTCTAGAGAAAGTGTAACAAGGATTTAACAAGAAGCGCTCTTCCACCGGCATAAGTGTCTCTCCCCATAACAACGTTCAGTGAAAAACCAGTTAATGCAGTGGTTAAGATGCCAAGAACCGATTTATCAAGTGCAATTAGCCGGAGCCCACGTGGAGTTCAATTCCGCCTCAACATGAGTTATTATTAGGAGATACATCACGTGGGGTGGGGGGGTTAGGAGTCCTGCGGTGTAGGGGCCTGGGGTGTTGGAGCCTCAGCCTTCATCACTAAGGCTTTGGAGTCAATCAGTACTACTCTTGTGGTAGAATCTGACTCTAGGCTACCGTATGCACCCCACAGCGAGCTTCGTAATCAGCGGGATAGCGGAAGCGGCGCGGTGAGCGCAGTAGGAGCTACAAGTACTGTACGAGCGAAGGGAAAAAGAAAGTATTTTTCCTTGACTATTGTGCTTCCATAGCATATTTAGCAGTAAATCTTAGGAGTTATGCGAGGCAACATGGGATGCGGAATAGCATATCAGATTCTAAAAAACTTATAGCCAGCTAGACCACACCCTGCCAATTTTCGTGAAATGGGCGTGTCCACAAAGTATGATACTAATATTAACATCGGCACCTATTTTATATATGGACGAGTCATAAACTATGAAGAGCGACTGAATCCCTCCGCAGCATCGACGACTTGGGTTTATTGGTCACTACCGGGCGCTCGGAGTACCACTCCCAAAGTTAGCCTTGCAATCACCAATATCATTTTCTATGTTCTCAAACCCTCTCTTCATATTACCATATACTTCATCAAGCATGGTACCAATGGCCGAAGGAGCCACCCCCTTAGCACCTATCAGACGCTGTTCAAAAGCGTGAGCTGTCCCGGCAGCTTCAGAAAACGCATCTGTATGACAGCCTTCTTTGCACCTGATGTCAAGAGTAGGATGCATAGATAGAACCTGCTGTACAACCCTCTATCAGGCCTCCTCAACCACCAAAATGAAGACTATTGGAAAACTCACAGCACAGGAAGCGTTCCCCATATCAGTCCCACTTCCAAAACGCTCCACTTCTGTCCACCCTTCCCACTAGCAACGAGCGTCCGAATATCTCCGGGCGCCCCGCAACCTTCAGCCAATCACGGGATCAGCCCTAGCATCAGTATACAACAACCCACCATCAACACACCCCGTAACCCTGACCGCCCTCCTTGCACAGGCTAGAGGCTTCTCCTTAACAGTCTCCAATCTCGCCACGCTCTCTGCCCGAATACAGGAACTCCCCTTCGAAAAATCCAGACAGACATTATCCACGGCTCCCCCGTCTGGGATTGCACCACTGACACGGTCGGTGGGCACGAGCTCCTGCCTCATCAGCAACAAAACCCTAGATACGCGTGATCTCGTCGAGCGAGTTGACCCCATCTCGGCGCGCGACTCCAGAGTAGGCTTTGCGGCGCTGGCAGGCTATGGATAGATCCGTTGGTTCTGCGACCAAGCGGAGGTAGGCTCGAGAGTGACCGGACGGGTGCGTCATTAGGCAGGCATCGGTGTTGTCGTGTACGCGGTTTTGAACCATGGTGACTTTCCTGTTGTCAGCTCCTCCGCGGATGTTCCTAGGGGCGCGACAGTCCTGGGGAGAGTGCGAAGTGATTGAGTGCGAAGGCGAGTGAGATAGCGGTTGCGACTCCTGCGGTCGCTATTAGGTCTATACCATACCGCGCCAATAATACACAGGTGATTCCTGCAGCTTGGGAGCAGGTGGAGAGGAAAGTCGCTATGCCTGCAGGCATGGTTATCCAACCCGGGCAAGGCATCGCACTCGGTATCCACCCCAATGTTACTTCCTCCTTCCCTTCCTTTGCCAAAAAAATGGGCCCGGAATTCTGTTTTCAGACCGCGGGCGTGGCGGGTAACCACGAAGTCCTCCTCGAGGATGGAGGAAGTATCGTACAGTCATCAGACATAAGTCTCGGTGATTGCGGAATACCGATACTCGTACACGTCTAACTTTATGCACTCAACGGGTATTCAGCAAAAGGCGGATAATGGTATTGCAATGGTAGAAAAAAGAGAAGAATTAAACATAAAATATTATTTTAGTATCAAAGAAACAAGAACACACTTAGCACCCTGTATCGTAAACAATGGCTCTAGGTTGGGGGGGTGTCGTCTGAGCTCGCTTAGTCTTCGCTGACTAAGCTTTCAGCAAGACCTACGCCTCTGGCAGTAGTAGGCCCCCTTCTACCGGTGGAAGGGTTCGGGGTTTGTATATCTTGATTCGCAGCTTTTAGGGCTGATTTTTCTAGTTCGATCCGGTTGAAGTGAACTTGTGTATTATACCTGAGCTTTTGTAGGGGTATTCCAGAGCACGATTTGAGGAATTGAAGTGGGGTTATAGAAGGGGGAGGATTCGCTGTGGTCGTGCTTAGATTTGATAGGTTTTCCTGGAATTGAAGGCGGTATTCACTGTTACTGTTCTATATGCTAAAGTGATGTGCTCTGACACCAACGGTTTATCGTTCCTGTCCTGGGGTGTGGGAAAGTACTCTCAAGAGCTAAGGTTTGAGTCGCAAAAAATTCCTATTTCCCCGTTTCTTTTCTTTTCTTCCACTACCATGATGAACATATGCCTTTCCCACCGCAAAGCCCCAATTGCTGTATTTCAATCCCATCAGGGGATCCCGGCTTCTTGATCAAGCCAAGACACACCAATCCTTCCCTTCCTTCCTGCTTTCAACTTACCGGTATATTACGCACTTGCTCTCCAGACACACCAACCGCATTCCGAACATCGGTCGCCGCGACCGTTTAGTAGGTATTCTCCGGCGCTTGTCTGATAGCTTGTCTCTTTGGTTGAAAGTAGATATGCGCGTTCCCTGTCTAGCTCAAGCAAGGAGGTCTTGATTCACTTCTACTGGAATCCAATGCGTAAAATATAAAATAAAATCACAACAAAAAGAGCAAACCCTATCCCCTGTAGTCGCTGAGTGTTAGAGCCGAGTCTGGAGGTTGCAGATGGCCGAGCATCTTCTTGCCGCAGGGAGGATAGGCATGTGTATACGAAAAGTGAGGGGTAAGTTAGTAGGCGGGCGGAGAGTGTAAAAAACGACTACCAGAACATAGGTGATACTGTCACAAGCATCTCAGGGACTCGCAGGCATCGGCCCCCCATCTGTAATACATGGCCCTTCAAAAGTCCTCCCCTACACAGGACCAAGCTAGAGTTTTTTTTCCATCACCCCGCTAACCTCTTTATTAGCAAAATTCCTCTGAGGATGGGGGTGTAGTGTCTACTGTAAACTATGGCTAATTTATAAACTTCTCGTAATATACATTTGCAGTTAGAGCTCCGTCCCCTTACGGAAGCACTCGTAGCAAGCAAGAAGTGCAGTGCACTAACACCCCGCTATCCCGGATCGCGCTGAACCGGATACCCCGCTGAGCCGGAAACACTCTTTAACCTCTCCACGTTAGACCGGAAAAGGGGATTCCCGGATTCGTACAAGATTTTGGAAAATATTACCCCCTGTTACTATTGTAGAATATTTGCCTGTTGACCAGGATACTGCTGCCACTGTCAGTAAAGCTAAACTAAAAAAGGAAAACGCACATGGACCCAGACGACAATGCAGATAAGGGAACCAGAATAAGGAGGGAGCCGAGGAGGGGACTTGGGCCTGGAGGCGGGATATATTGCTTGAAGTAGTGATTCTAGTGCGGATGAAGAATGTGTACCAACCGAATGGACAGCCAAAAGTGTTAACAGCGCCTATGAGAGCTAAGATAGGGCCTTTCACAAGAAGCAGAATAAACCTTTATTTTTCTCTAAATAAAACAAACACTGCCTCCGTTGTTCCAGACACCCCGTTTCCCAGAAGAAATCCATGAAAGCTGGCCATTCGGGATAACGGGGTGCGAGTGTATCCCTGTTTTTGGATACTTCTTGCCTACTATCGTATGAGTGAGGGAGGGCAGCTAGAGTCAGCTTTACCCAGTTTCCCCAACATCTACTACTTGTACCTTTCAAATGTTGAAGCGCGGTTAGCAGAGTGGTGTACAAGACACCTGCTATATCCACTACTCGGGATGTACTCTGGGATGTTAGTATGTCTAAATCGTTACTGAATTGGGGGCCTCTAGTACACATCTTTCATCGGACTTTGGATATGGCTCAAGATCCCTTGGGCACGCAGGAACGGTACTTGTCCCAGGCCATAAGTACCCGAAAACAGGGATTAAAGAAATATATGGCAAAACATCCGTGCGTGTCTGTGCCCCCATACAAATGATCACCCTTCATTTTCGGGTACTTATGGCCTGGGACAAGTAGACTCCGCAGCCAAGCAAGCTTACCCCAGGTTAGTGAGCAGCTAGCTGTTCCGGATAATGAACACGCGTACGGCTTTTTCAATTGTCAAGTGCGTTAGCATCCTAGCAACTACTAATTTCCAACCAACCATAATCCTCGAATGTACAGTACCCCCCCAAACTAGGATTAGCGCGCTTGCTGCAGACTTTACTATCCGAGACTAGCCAAAAGATAGTCGATGGGAAACAACTTGAATCCTCTTTACTGATTTTTGGTTGCACTCTCTTAAATTTGATTGAAGCAATAGCCATCATGATTGAAAAATCGTACCATGTGTATCTCAAACACCCACCCAAGTGTGCTGGTCAAGCAAGATACTTCCTCACCAAGCGATGTAACAATCAAGTGGAAGGAGGACAGGCTAAGGCGATACGAGAAAAGATATTGTATGGGATAACGCTTGGGACAGCCTACAGGTCCGGTGTGCAGGTACTGTGCATGTGGAAGCTGCACTCCAATTACAGGCACTAAGCTTTGCTTACTGTGGAGGCGCTATTGAGGACTACAGTATAAAACTATGATAGTACTCGAGTAGGCGGGAGATCTTGGCGCCACCCTAGTTTGCACTAAAAGTATGTTACTTTAGAGAGGTTTGTGGAGCAGTATAAATAAAAATATATTGATGACTAAAGGGGGGTAGGAAAATTATGTAAATTCATCCTCCGACAATTCTTTTGTATTAAGAAACTGTTAACAAAAGTGGTTGAGTAATATTTAGTCAGTAGGTAAGTCATAGTTTCAATTTTGTGTGGGCTTTATATAAAAGATACATTCATAATATTATAGTGTCAGCTATAGCATATTTGCAATAATTTTAGCTCATGCGACTTAAGAGTAAACAAATGCTATGCAATCAAACCTCATAGAAAGTTACAGTTTCCAGTAAGAATTATTCTTACCCCCCACCTCATAATATAAGATATTTAGTGAGTTTATTTATGGAGTGGAGTACTTTTGGCTCAAAATGAGTAAGGTACAAAAGTTTATCTACAGTATCCAAGCTGAGTAGAAAAAATGAGAAAATAAATTAGCTTCACCAAACCCTTTACTCAGCACTCTAGGATCCCTTGTCACTTTTTCCGAGCATTGGATCTTCAAGTAAGGGGCAAGATATCTTGTCAGAACCTTACAGTATTGCTCCCGAATCCCCGTAGATCAAACCTTGTGAATGCCTAGTACCTTTAACATAACCGGTTCACCATGAGTCTTCTTGATATTTCTCCGCTAGTACTGCGTCATCCGGCATTATTCGCTTGCTGCTGGTAAGTTGAAATAAAGTAAGGGGTGAATCAAAATATTAAATACGGCCAGGAAGGGTCTAAATTAAGCCTGGTTTTGGCCATAGAGGGCTGAGTGAAGTCGTTTTATTGCGAATTTGAGGCGGATTACAGATGGCTCTTATTTCAACGTACTAGTGGCATGCGAATAAAACTAGATAATGCGGTATATTCAATTACCTTAGGCCCTAGCCTACCTTGACCGTTCCAAGACTCTGTTACCACCTAACATCTCTCCAGCTGCATACATATTATGCCGATTCCTAGACCTGGAGCAATCCGTTTACCTCTCACACCGTTGAGGGGCCTGAGAATCTCCTACTATGGAATAGCTTGTGTAGAGCAGCTTGGAAATTCAGCTTAACTAGCTAGAACTCATATAGAAACTCATATAAAAAGGTACTTATTTCGAGGTAGGAATCTCATACAATATCCAAAACTACAGCCCTCTTTCAAACTTTGGCACGCTTATTACAATAATATCCTAATACAGCAAAAACTAGAATAATTGAGAATGACGCCAAGAGGTCCAGAATATCCCCCTTTGGATTAGGGGAGAAATCACAGCGGAAGGGCTCTCTTCCAGCCCTGAGCTGGATAGATAGGAAGAAGAATCCAACAAACCTTACTGGGGGCAACTCCAACTCCCTCAATTATTCCAGTTCTTACAGCAGGCGAACTCACGGTTGGCCGTTTGTTTTCTCTTACAGTTTTGGTTCTGTTATGGGCTATGCCTAAACCGCCAAGGCGGCAAAGGCTGTCAAATGCGTACAGTAGGGGCTAAAAAGGCAGTTAGTACGAGTAGGTGCTGTCGTACCCCACTATCCCGGACGGCCAAAATCCAAAGAATCTATCTAGTGCAGCTGGTGATCCGGGGGAACAGTTCAGGTTTTGGTATAAAGAAATTTAGAACTCTTAGAGGTTCGTACAGGAGAGCGAGGTGTTCGGATTATTGAGACCTGGGATAGTAGGATGTGGCTGTCTAGTACTGAATCGACTTGTATGGTGGTCTTTGAACTAAAATTTTCTGCAGTGACTGACTGTGAATCCTCAACACCTGGTAAGTTAGGTAGCGTACTGTATACTGCAGTGTTCGTTAGTATCACACTAGTATTATTCACTGTCACACTTTAGCCTGGGGTGTCCTTCCGTCACGTTACTATTCTGTAAGAGTTTTAGGGCCTGTTTGGGTGTCAAAATGCCGGCACAGTACTCGACTGCCGGCATTTGAGAGATTGTTGACCGTTGTAACGCAAAACGGTTTTTTTGCCAATCTCCGAGAATCTCAATATCTGGGGTGTTCGGATGTCCATCCATCTAAGGTTGTAATCCCTGGCACATCCCCGCAATCCCTGAGTTTTGATGTCTAGACCAGAGATTGTATAGTACATGTACTCGTACCGTACCAAAAGCGAGCAGCGAGTGCAACACCAGACACTGCACTCTTCGACGGGATTTAACCTTTCGGTTCGGCACGGGACATTCCGCTTTAAGCCTTCGATGTTACTAAGTTTCTACAAATAATACCCGTAATGTTTTATCAAGCACCGCCAAAAAAAAATAACCTAGGAGATCCCAACCTAGTTGACTGTTTGGTTGTCAATCTCAATCTCCGGTCATCCAAACAGGCCCTTAATCTATCAAGTATCATAGCCGACGCATCACCCCCGCTCATTGTTCCTACAAGCAAACTACCGGTAGATCGAAAACCGGTGTATTCACCGCGCTGCACGCTATATTACCAAAATGGCTCGCCCCCGGTCCCAGTTTCGTTTCTAACCATGAGTCCCCCAAACCTTCCCTGGGCAAAAAAAAAGGTCGTGGTTGAATAACTTTTTGCTGTGTTACAGTCCTTCGAAAAGCATAATTTCTTGTGTATCATAAAAACGCACGACTAAAAATCAAATATGTCGCCTGACTTTAGTATTTGTAGTACGAGTAGAGGGAAGCTTCAACTTTGCTTCCTGCAATGTCCTGCAATATCCTCCAATGATAATTGACAGGGAGGACAGACGCATCAAGCGGACAGGGAGGCTCGATGCAGGGTCTACGACTTCGATTATCGGAGAAACTAGGTACTGTGAACTCGCTAACGCACGGAACATTGTTATGGATTTCGGAAGAGTCGCTAGTTTGTCGGTTCTTCAACTTTCTCAATCTCTTTTTTTTTCCAGACGCCACGGCAAGGATTTAGATTCCTCCCACTGAGAAAGGTAAAAGTTTATGGCTAAAAGTAGTGATATGGGTTGTGGGAAATTGCGTTGGAGGCAGGAAAAAAACAATCCTTCGAGAAAAGTCTAGCACTGACGGACTCTTCGAATTCGATACCGGCAGTACTAGTAGATTGATAAAATTATTATATCTAAGACAGCGAGTCTAAGTTTATGCTCCCCGTCATGGCATGTCATGGTATTTCAGACATATCATAGTACCCGTTGTTTTTCATGGCGCAACAAACGACCGCTCGAGTACTAGTACCTCAGGGTGAAGGTTCATGCTAACCTCCCCTGTAGCTAGCTACTAAATATAACCGCGGACTTAACAAAAAAAAAAGGCTCATGCTAACCCTAAGCTCGCTATGGGATAAGTGATCTGGTTTGACTGCTGTCTTGGCTTGGTCTTCTCTCCCTAAATAGTAAACTTATGGGTACTGGGAAGTGCTCATGAATAGTTCCCTTGTATCATTGTTTAATCGAAACCCTACTAATTAACCAGGTGCTGTATAGTAAGATGTAAACCGCCAACGGAAGCAAGACTCCCGCCAAATCGCAGACCTCCAGACCCCTTTTACAAAAAATAATAATATCGGGTCTATAGAAGTATGCAATGCCATGCATGTGGCGAGGTCTCCAAGCCGGGCAGGAGCCATTCCTTAAAAATCAGAAGGGAAAGGGGAAGATCTGCACAAGAAAGAGGGTGGGATCGACCAGTCAGGGACGGAACTTAATTTTCGTCCGGCCAGCAGCAGAGGTTCGTGTTATAGGTTTCATTATTAGACTCTTAAGTTTTTCTTTCTTTTAGAGGGCACCCCTCCATCATAGTGATCACACCCAGCCTTTCCATTATAACCCTCCGTTGGCTAGACCTGTGCTGTGTGGACCGGGCCACCCTGGAGAACAAGAGCTCCGGGCCTTGTGGGCTCCTCATACCATCATTACCATTGTGAATAGCTTCCCAGGCTCTTGACCATCCAATAATATGCCTCCATCCTATCTACCTCTATCCCTTCTCCTAACCAAACGCCTCATATTGCCCCTGTTACCGAGCTCCCGCCCCCCCTACCCAGCGTGGCAAGACAAAACGTGGAGTCCAATGGGCCCAAGCTAGACCTCCTCCCCTCAAAAAAAGAAAAGAAAGAAAGAAAGAAGGAAAGAAAAAACAGACGCACAACCCGTCCGCGATTGGGATCAGACTGGCCCCAGCTCCACAGGTTCATGCTCTGGCGGCGCACGCTTCCCATGCCAAAATCTGCCTCCAGAACCCGCCTGCCCTCCAGTCAACTCGGCTGTACTCTCGACGCCAAAACTCGTCGTCTTGAAAACAACAAGTCCGTCAGGCGAGTTTTCATGCTCCGGCAAGCGCTCCTGTTTGCTCCTGCCCATCTTTCTAGAGAAGCTGCTATGTCCGCGGCTGGAGCTACCCCCGGTGGTGCTACGCACTCTGCGGCGGGCGAGGACAACGCGCCCAGCGGGTAGGCATGCTGCGAAAATAGCCATACAAACTTCCGCGTAGGACCAGATTTGAGCTTGGCTGTTGGTTGCGGTGGTGGGTTAATATCAAGGTTTTTCCTTCTTGTATTCGGGCGAGGGGTGAAGGATAAGACCGAGGATGCAGGGGAAGGGTTTGTATTACGTTACTAAGTTTGGACTCCCGCTCTTGCCCAAAGCGTTGCGCTTTGTGACATAGGCGAATCTGAGGAGTGCTGCGATTACGGTGAGGCAGCCGAGTGATAGTAGGAAGGCTATTGCAAAAATTTCCGACCTTCGGAGGTTCAGGGTCCTCAGTACCAAGATTGGAATTACCATGACTTCGATTCGTTTTTTTCTCGTCAGTGCGCTGTTCCTGATACCATATTTCTATAGCGGAGACATACTCAGTAAATCGGTAGTTACATTTGTGACCATCGGAAATGTTGTTCCGAGTGTTGAACGGAAGGAAGTACAATGGTGCTCAATTGACCTTTGGATACAAAATTAGTCCAAATGCCTTGTATTTGCTACTGTGGTGAAGATTGCGGAATGGCACTTACCACACAAGGCTCAGGGGGCGACAGTAGACCAGGGGTAATAAGAAATTTGCAAACCAACTCAAGGCAGTGTAAATTGTCGTGAGCTGAAGCATCCTCCTGATTTTGGGTGGTAGAGAACGGAATATGTCAAAGTACAATGCTAGGAAAGAGCCTTTCACGAGCCATACTCCAGTAATGTACATCTCAACCTCCGCCAGTTGGAACTAATATATAAAAAAATTAGTCTGGTACAGTATTTGGATTGAAGAAAATAACAATGGTGGACACAAAATAACGGTAAGCGTGGGCCGGGCCTGGGAAACCTAAAGAGAGATATAATTGCAATTACTTACCTTAAACATCAGAATCAATGTTTCTTTGGGCATGCCCAGTGATATTGGTATCGTAGGGTCATTGCGATACTTGATTCGCATCGCCTGGTACACTGTTGTCGACGACGTCTCCAATGAGAATAGCAGGAAGGCCGCGAAAACACAAGCTTCACTGGCGAAAGCTGCGACGGTCACACGAGGTCGTGTGATGATCAGGTACAACCGAATAGCTAGGAATATGGCATCGAAAACAATGAAGAACCAAAGGATTCCTATCATTCCCTCCGGAGTGACAGTCATCTTTGCAATATCTATTTCGATTTCTGGCCCACTTTCCTCTCCTTTTTCTCTCCTCCTCTCTCTCCCTTCACTTTCCGAAAGCTATCCTCACCTCTTCGCGTAGTATCGTGTGGTGTTTAAAACTCTGACGAAGACACAACTCTGTTCAATATCAGCGGCGACTCGGTCTTAGTTTTAAGGTATGTAAGGAAGAGAAGGAAGGAAGCAAGTAAGGGAGGGGGGGGAGGAAGTATACATCAAATCGCAAAAAGAAAGCAAAAAAAAGGTAATGCGTTCTCTGCGCCTCCTTCACTTAAATATGAAGTTTATCCGACTCTCAACACCTCTTTTTTACCCACAATTGGGGAATATGTATGATAGCAGCAGAGAATGAACTAGTTATGCCTGGCCTGCTAGCCTTTGGTTCCTCTCCTCCTAACTGTCCGAAAATCTTGCTGGCCGGGTGATATAAGGGCAGACTGTGTGAGAGATGAGGTCAGTGAGGGAAGGCGAAACAGAAATCAATAAATAGATAATTCTTTTCTTCTTTCTTCTTTCTTCTCAAGGTGATTGCAGATGTCTGCATAGAACATCACACCATCTTTCGTTTCCATACCCTATCCTATCCATCCAATTGAGATTTCATTTTGCTTTTTTTCGTCTCCGCCATGGGCGGGGAGGTATCCTGGCTGTGGAGAGCAGCATCTAGTTTGGGGCTGACGGTGTTCCCCCACATCCTGTAGGCTGTATTGTGCCTGTACTTGTCCCAGGCAAGAAGTACCCGAAAATTTAGGAGGAAAACAGGGATAATTCAGGGATAATTCAGGGATAGAGCAGGGGGATTTTGTATGGCCGACCGTCTGTGCACATCAGTGCGCCCATACAAAAAAGGTCAAAGTCCAATTTTCGGGTACTTCTTGCCAGGGACGAGTAGGTTCGCTCCCCAAAGCTATGCCTGGAGAAATAGTCTTGGCCAACTGGGGTTTGAGGGGTAGTGAGTTGTAAACTGTTAGAGGTACTGACCTGCTCGAAATGATATGGTAATCACGGTAGGACTTTAGGGGAGGTTGTGGGTATTCCCGCGAGTCTCTAACCGACCCTTCAAGAAATATTCTATAGCAAGCAATTTCGGCCACAAAGAAATTCAAGGGTTGGGGCCGCATCATTTTTTGCACTCTAGGTAAGGTGAAATATCCGACACGAGTTGATAGATCGGTTTATCCCTGGTTGTCCCAGTATAAGCTCTGACCGATTGCCGAAAGGTTCCCTTTGAGTAGTCGGCTGAGACAAAATATGCTTGAGTACTGCACAGTACAGTACTGTACTTGAACATTGAGAGAGAGCAATGACTTGGTACCGCTGGTTTGGAATGGGATATTTTTTCTTAGGAATGCGTTTGTGAGAATATACTTTGTTCTGTGAGATTGCATACTTATACCGGCACCGGCGAAGATTAACCAGACTACTCTGGGGGGGAACTCGTAATCTCGTTCAAATTGATTCTTGAATTTCCCCGCGAGTGTCTAATTTCTATCTAACTCTCCAAAAATAATAATTCTGCCTGTTTCTCTCTTCCTTTGCCTAAACGGCAGTTGTACTACACCAGAGTTCTAAAACAATTTACAACTACTATACGCACCGCACCCATCCCTTGCTTGTAAACAGTCAATGCGACGGAGAAGTCTCTCGATCAGCAGAGCTTGTTACCTATCTACTGCTCAAACACAACGGAAACAGACACCGTGAACCCCATGTAGTTTAAACTGTTTTCTCTTGCGGAGACTCCGGGGAAGGAGAGAAAACCACTCCATTCTATGAACCACCCCCCTTACAATCCCTTCCCCCCCCCCAGCATACTTCGCATCCCTATAAATTTCCGCATCTGCAAGGGAACCACGAGGTTTTTATCCTGCTCCCACCCGACTCATTCTACAATAAACGAGAATCTGCCCCCCTCACTTTTTTTCTTTCCCTTAAAAAATTGTTCTTACGTTTTTTGCCCTTGCTCTCGCCCCGGTTCTTGCTTGGGCTCGTGTCTGTGCCTGCCCGTTTCGGTTCTAGAGTTCCCTCTAGAGAAGAGGAAAGGGTCAATCATCGTTTGTGAAGCAACCTGCACAAGATGACGGACAAAGGTATCTCAACAGCAAACTTAGTGAAACCCGTTTCGGAGTGGAACCGTGACTCCGATAGCCTACCATCCTCTGCCGGCCTTGATGAAGCTCTAAAAGCCCTGGACGGGTCGGAAAAAGTTACCCTCACTCCGGAGAAGGAGCGGGCATTGCTTTGGAAAATCGGTATGACTCCGGTTTCTACAAGCCTGGTGGCGCCCAGGTGTTCAACTAACATTAAACTATGAAATAGATTTACATTTGATCCCGATCTTTTCCTTGCTCTATGGGTTGCAATTCTTGGACAAAACAACGATCTCATATGCTGCGTAGGTCCTGCGAATTGAGCGGATGTCTGGAGACAGCTGAAGTAAACCGGGTGAATTCTAACAGTAGTACAGGGTGATGGGCATCATGAAGGACACGAATCTGAAGGGTGACAACTTCAATTGGCTCGGTATCTTTCCTGTTTTCGCCCTATTTTCAGAGTGTGGAGGTGCAGCTCTAATTGGAACTAGGGAGCGTTTTCTATTTTGGTTATCTGTTCTGGGTAAGTGATATCCTCCATAGGCTTCAATATTACCCCGAATAGGAGAGCGCCGGGCTAACTTCTTTGTAGGAGTACCCCGCAAATTGTACGCCCTATCACCAAATATCACTTTGGGCCTTCTTTAACATTCCTGAAACCAGATCTCATGCAAAAACTTCCCTTGGCCAAGTTCACCGGCTTCAACATTCTGGTATGGGGTGGTATTCTTATGTTGCATGTGAGTTTCCCCCGCAAATTTCGAAGTGGATACGGTAAGGTGGATGGCTGATGGTGGGGTGACAAAAAGGCTGCCTGCTCAAACTTTGCTGGGCTCGCCACATTAAGAGTTTTACTCGGCATATTCGAGGCATCCATATCACCTGGCTTCCTTCTCTTTGTCTCTCAATGGTGGCGTGTTCGAGAGCAAGCTTTCCGCACGAGTATGTGGTTCTGCTGGAACGGGGTTGCTCAAATAGTTGGTTCCGTCTGCTCGTATGCTATGGTTCGGGGAATTGAGAAGCATGGGTATACCGCGCTTGGAGGGTGGCAATTGCTGTTCCTCGCTACTGGAGGGTATGATGGTGTTCTTGGCACGTGATTGAGACCCCTGCTAAGGTTCCTCGATAGTTTTACTGTCCTTGCTGGAATTCTCTTCTTATTCATGGTTCCGGATTCCCCCGCTACTGCTTGGTTCTTGAACGAAGAGGAAAGGATTATGGCAATTGAGAGGTTGAGAGGGAACAACCAGGGTGTCGGAAGCAAGAAGTTTAAGAAGCACCAATTTATCGAGGCATTTACTGATCCACAAACTTACTACATCGCTCTCTTTGTCATCATTTCTGCAATTGTGAGTTTTGGCTACTTTTGCCTAGGAGATATTTTACATAAATTGACTACTAACGAAACCAAAGCCTAACGGTTTCCTGACCAATTTCAAGAACATTATCCTAAAGGGGTTCGGGCTGACCCCCGAGAAGTCACTTCTCTATGGCGCACCCAGCGGGGCAGGTAAAAACCCAAATAATACTTCTAAATCTGAACCTTAAAAGCTTATCCCTTCTTCTAAAGTTCAAACCGTTTCTTGCCTTCTTTTTGGATGGTTGGCCGGGAGGTACCAAAATCGCATGATTTGGGCCACCGTTGCTATGCTCATCGCTCTTCTTGGGTTCTCACTCGCAGTTGCTCTTCCAAGAAGCAACTTGAACGGAAACCTCGGTGCTTATTACATCATCAGTACTTCCGCTGCATCTTTCGTTCTGCTTATTAGTTGCATTTCTAGTAATGTTGCTGGATACACTAAGAAGACTACCGTCAATGCTATTGTCTGTGAGTACCCCTTAATTTTGAAGCTTTGGCTTAACTGACGCCTCAGTCGTTGCGTACTGCATTGGGAATTTGATTGGGCCCCACACTGTCAACCTTAAGGATGGACCTATGTATATCAAGGCTAAGACGATAGTGAGTATGCACTTGTGTAGAACCCCCCGTAAAAATACCACTAACTGGTCAGTAGAGCTTAGTTTCCTGGTGTATTTCTGCTGCTTTACTGGTTGGCCTCCGCTTCCACTACACTCGTAGTAATGCTGCCCGTGACAAGAAGATGCGCGAGTTGGGAGATAGTTACCAACACCAAGAGAACCAGGAGTTCATGGATTTGACTGATAGGGAGTATGACCTCCCTTACCCCGTCTACCGGGACTACCGAGCAAAAATCTAACTTTTTCCTACAGAAATTTAGAATTCCGCTACACTTATTAAGACCTGCATTCCCTCTTACTTTGCGCAGTGCTATTATCTTCATTTATCAGGTTTCCTGTGCAGGATTTTCCACGACATTTAAGTGGGGCTATGTCTATAATATTATGTGGGTTGTGCCCGTGCTCGATGAGATCTAGGGTCCCGAGTCTATTGTTGTAAATAAACCTATTCGAGAACTGCCATCGTTACATATTGCCATATCCTCGCTGAAACGCGCAAACCCCTGCTCCATAACAAACACGGTTTCACCGGTCATGCTGTCGCACTCGTCGCTAACAGTGCCATCCGTACTCCCACAGTTGTTGTAACTTGTGCCCTGTGAAGTCACACAGCTGCATGTCCAGAGCGTGAAATGGCTTGATAAAGCTGATAGATATCCATGATATACCATCTCAAGCATGCACAGCATATATGTCTTAGCGGCTAACTCAAGCCTTTGTAAAAATAAAATTACCCAATCTCCACATCGGACATGGGGATTTCGCCGCATTGAGATAAGATGCCGTATCGCCATTGAAAACACTGCGAAAACTTGGGGGGGGGTTGAACCAACGGAATGTTGGATCGTGCCATGGGCCGTCCCGTTAATGCGAGCGAACAGGGCTTACTGGTAGCAGGCAAGAAGTATGATATCAGAAAACAGGAGTCGTGAATCTGTATGGGCGCTTGGATAAACACGGATTATTATTTTTTCCCTATATTCCGCGAATCCCTCCTTGGTGTCGGGTACTTCTTGCCCGCTACGAATAGTTGTTGGAGGTATAATACTTAGTTTTGGTATTGTATCGCTTTTGTAACGCGGTTTTTATATATGACACGGTCGGAGATCTGCGGTCGGGGGTTGGGTGGTTTAGCATAAGGCTTATGGTGGTACGATAGGTGGTGAGTTTCTGGTGAGCTACCGAGGACTGGGGGGGGGGGTGGAGTGTGCGCGATCCGTAAGGCTCTGGTGGCTGAGGAGTGGGTGGGTTGGACTGCTTTCTAACCCTTGCGCAATAATACACGTAGTTATCGAAACAGAGGAGGATCGCTTTGGAGCCCCGATGTCAAGGATAAAGCCACCAGATGAGAAGGACGGCAACAAGCCACTCAATACCAAAGCGACAATCAGCACGGGAGCTACAAATAACAGATGGTAATACAGGCATGTGTCCAAACACATCCAGAGTGGTTGGCAATCGAGTTCGTACCCCTCGGAGTGAGGACCGTACCCTCGAGCCCATCCTGGATTGGATTCGGCATGAAGGAGGACTATCCGAATACGGACCCCAACAGCCATGATAACCTTCAGACATCGCGAGTGACAACATATGAATTCGACTCAGCATCTCTCAAAAGGGGCTTCTAGGCTAGCGCATCCTCTTTCTAGAAATAGTTATCAGCATAAGCTCGGTTAGACCCAACCCTTTTTTCAAGCATGTTGCCAAACTAAGCACCCTGCCCAGCCGACGACCCGAGGCTTGCCCCGATAAGGAAGTTTACGACGTCACCAAGTTAGTATACGACAAGAATCTACGTACTAAACACCATTGCATCTTGTCGGCGCAGGGAGTGACCACCTCGACTTTACCAGGCCCCGAGGCAAGTGTGTAAAGTTTCGCGGGTTCAAAATAACCTTGTGGGCAAAGGCACAGTATGGTTATTATGGCTTCCTATTGTGCTGGTCGGTGGGGGGCGTTTGATCATGCCTATTTACATGGCTGGATTATGAGGGGGAAGCGCAGCGAGTGAGAGTTTATGAGCGTCTCTGACACCCCTGGCTAACTTTGGAGAGTGGTTTTAGATCAATTGATGGACTTTTGACCCCAAACTATATATGCTCCAAACGGAAGTAACTCCCATATTTCGTGGCAAGTTCTAATAATATCAAGCTTCAGGACTGCTCGAAAACTCTTACCGCCATATGGAGTTTATGTGGCTTGTCCGTAATAGCAAAGAGCCAGAGAGGACTGCTTTCTCCTCCCTCGCCAAACATCTCTAGACCATAATTCCACATTTCCTCACAATTAGATTATGGTTCCTCGTTAGAGGACTTTTACGGTAAGCCAGGTGGCCAGATACTATAAAGAGAAGAGCAGTCCTGCCTGATTCCCACACCCAGATATATAGGACCATCCTGCAGGTATATCCCCACAAAACTTTTCTACCACTTCTTACCGCAACTCACTCCCTTCCTTCAATACAGAAAGAAATTAGAAGGCAGAAGAAAAAACAAAGAGAGCATGGGCCGGCATGGCATCGGGCCACGGGCGTTATGCCGAGCATACCTCTTGATAAACATACTCCTACTATCGATTCAAGCCAATAGGAGCTTGCTTTCCACCTATGCCGAAAGAGTGGAAAATTCCTCCTTGGACCCGGCCAACGAAATCGATAATCTATTCAATGAAACCCGCTCCACAATCACCACCGTGCCAGCCGACACGCCCTATGATCAGAGCTCCCCTCCGCCAGAAATTGAACCCTCGTCTTACAAGAAGGGGGTGCAGGACCCTGTCTACCACAACGTCTCCGGCCTCGCCATCGAAAATGTCGAAATCTGCAAATCCCGTCCCTTCGCCCTCACTCAGGAGAACTACCTCCTCAGCGGGGCCGATGAGTGGCTTCGGGATTACACGGCGGCGAATCAGAACCGCAAGTACATGAATCTTCACGGCGTCATTTCCACTATTGCGTATGATTTCCTGGGCGACACGAACTTCAAGTGTGCCATCGGGTTCCAGCATCTCTGCAATGTGCAGTGCTTGACGGTCGTGACGCATGTTGAGGACTTGAGGTTGGCGAGACAGGTTTACTTTGTGCTGGCTTCCTCTTCGCACTTTATCTCTGCGTTGAGTGTGGTTCATGTATGTTCTTCCCCCTCTTAGTTGATTGATATTTGGTGACTGGGTGAGGTGGAAATTGACTTTGATTGGCGGAATATAGGATGCTTTAGTAGCGGCGCAATCCACTACCGGTCTTCTGGCAGGACATATGGCAATGACTTTCTTCTACACCCACCCGACCCCCGATGAAGAAATGCGAGCCCGAGCCTACAAGCTATTGATGGACGGCACATTATGGGCAGCGCAAACAGCTCTGCAAACAATGCTTCCAATGCTCCCATGGTCCACACTCACTCGCGTTATAACGGAAAAGTTAGACGATATGCAGAAGAACCCAAAGCACCCGGCGAGTAAAGGTAAGGGTAAGGAAGAGGCTCCATCCAGTACTTATGCTCCATTCGATATCTCCAAGTACTATAAAAAAGGAGGCGACTGGGCACTATTTGCGGGTGACAACGCCATGAGGGTTTCCGAAATTTTCAGGGACGAGCACATGAGTGAATTCTTCCAGGAAGAGGGGATTCACCCCGAGGATATCTTGTACTATGTCGACGACTCCAGGCCCCTTACGGGTCCGCACGTTTGGCAGGTTGTGCAGCACCTCGCCGAGATATCGCACGACAGGATGCCTAGTGAGTACCAAAACAACGACCCCGCGCCCGAGCCCGAGCCCGAGTCGAAGAAGGGCAAGAAGGGCAAGAAGGACAAGAAGGGCAAATTTTCCCTATCACGCAGCCATTCGGAGACTATGGAGGAATACAAAGAGTGGGAAAGGCAGAAGAAGAATCAGCTGTTTGATGAGATTATGGGTGTTGAACCGCTCAAGATTGGTGTTCCCGATCGCTACCGTTTCGACACGGACCATCCGAGGTTCGATGAGCTGCGGGCTCGATTACAGAGCGCGAATAGCGGAACGCATACCCGAACGTTTGGGCCCGGAAATAAAGTCATTGGTAAGTCCTAACCTTGATTTCTGGTTCTGGGGGGGCAGGCCCTCCCTCTGAATAACTTAACTAACGTGAACCCTGCAGGTAAGGAGGCGGCAAACTTGAGAGTCGCCGAACACTCTCGCTCAGGACCCTCAACAGGCACTATGTGGGGTGACACGGTCCGGGTTGCGTGGGACTATTTCAAAGAACTGGGTGCCAGCTCATTGCGTAAGGCTGGAGATGCATTGGATTGGCTGGATTCCGACATGCCTCCGCGTTACAGGATTGGCGTGGTCGGTAGCAATGGGTTTGATCACACCCAAGAAGAGCGCATCCGTGAAGGCATTCAAAGGATAATCGACGAGGATCCTGATCGCCAAGTCGGCGGGAGGGGCAAGAAGCACAGTCCTCCCCTGCCAGACGTACCGAATGTCCCCATCCGTAGGCTCACTTATGAAGAATACTTGAGTCAGAGGAAACTTCCGGAGCCTCCGCAACCTCAGGATAATGGGGACGAGGCGAAAAAGGGGAAGAAGGGGAAGAAGGGGAAGAAGGGGAAGAAAGAACAGAAGGGCAAGAGCAATCAAGAAGAGCAAATAGTCCAGGATTCCGGGCCCAGGATCACATCTCTGGGCCCAGTCGACAAAATCCCCTACTCCAGAGACCGTGGCACCGCCTTCAATGACTTTAAGATGGACCTGACGGCCCTCCTCCACCCCGTCCTCGAGGGAGACTTCAAGTCTGAAAAGGCGAGAAAGAGAAATTTGAGCTGGCAACAGAGAGTCGCGAAAACGGAGAAAGTGCTGTACGGGTTCTTCCCTGTCTGGCAAGCTGGTGTTATCGACAACACCGTTGGGAGGATGTTTTCCAAGTGGCAGGCGACTGATCCTAGCAAGGAACAAAACGAAATGAACTTACATTACGTGATCCAGCAGTCCTCGGGGTTCGCTCGCAGGGGGTTGAAGGAGACTGCAGAGAGGATTTTTGGTCCACTGGGTGTCAGGTCGAATGGTATTTATAGTCATCTGGCATCACTCGGTGATTGTGCTAACTTTTTTTAAAAAATAGGTGATAGTGAAATTGCTGACTTGATGGCTGCGGGGAGCTTACTTCCTATAAGTGAGGGGTCAATGGCGAGGTGGACTAGTTCTCTAGTCGAAAAGTGAATTCACACCCCCTCCTCATCTTTAAGTTACAGTATGCTAACAATCATGTAGGCGAATAACTCAGGTGGTCATCTCCATAGCCATAAACGCCGCCCTCAAGTCCCAGAAGATCTACATATCCTGCACCCAGGACTTGCTCCACTTCAAAGACAAGAACTCCCGAGGAGTTGAAGTTAAAGAATGCAGGCTGGACAACTCGGGCCCTCAAAATCTAAAGGCTTGCATAGGGAACGTGGCTTGCTACCTCTACCACTGGAATGACCACCCATTGATCATGGGTCATCACAACGAGGAACCGTTCGGCCTGAAAGAGTTGGCGGCCCCCCCGTGGGAGATCGACATAAAAGAAATCATAACTTCCTCCTTCCTCTCTAAAATCGATAAAAAGGCAAACGCCCAGCTCGGTGATAGCTCAGCGGACTTCATCAACTCTGGCCCAAGCGGCAAAAACGCCCTCAACCCCTCCGCTCCTGGCGTCTTCACAGTACCGGTATGCCTCGCTCCAAAAAATTGGAACACCCAGACGAAGGGTTACTGGATAGGAAACGACATCAATCCCTACGCCTCCATCAAGGCGCTCCCCTGCTACTGTGGCAGCCTGGGCGAAGACACGAGCCAAATCTGGAAAGACGTGGGATTCATGGATTCAAAAGCCCAGCACACCTACACGCACACGAACTGCCCGAACCAATTCAAGAAGCGCCTATCGGACTGGTTGGAGCGCTACGTGGCAATGTGCAACATGAACATCCACAAGGCCAAAGTGGGGGGCAAGATCAAATCGGGCAAGCACGCCCTCTGCGACCTGGTCAAGGACGAACTGCGAAAGGCGGGCGTCCAAACCGTCACGGAACTCGACAAGGAAGTGCGCGACGCCCTCAAGTGCAAGATCAAGCGCAAGAAGAGCAAAAAGTGCAAGAAGTACTACCGCGCCCCCATCTCCTCCGTCTGGGACGAAACACGGGATGCAATCCTCGAGCGCGTGGAGGGGGAACTCCAACAGAAGGACACTCCCGCCGTGCCCGTCGTGGACGGCTTCACGTCGAAAGAGCTGCGTGAGTGGGAGCAGGAGCTCGCGGAGATTGAGGGGATGAAGGGGGAATTCAGGGAGATGGATAGGATTCAGAGAGAGTATCATATCGATATGCGGACCCTGCCGGGCAATGTCCCTGCTTCCGTCATTGAGAGCCAATTGAGCGGTTCCCACGACGACGATGAAGGAGATGAGGGCCGGAATAAAAGGGAGGACGAGGACGAGGATGGGTATAAAGGCTTTGGCGATGAGGGGGCTTATAGGGGTGAAGAGGAGGATTTGAATGGTGAATTTGGGACTCGGGGTGATGATGGGTTTTTCAGGTATTCCGAGGAGCATTTCATCTGATTGACTGACCAGTTGGGTGAGTGAAGATCAGAAGCGGTGGCTGCAGCAGGGTTCCATGGTTGGAGCTGGGAACGTTCGGTATATTGGGGTTTGAGGATGGCGGATTTCAGATTAGGTTCGAATCCAAGAACGAGGCCTTGGGATCTGCTATTATTATTAGTATTGTTACTATCCCCCCCACACTCTTTGGCTTATCGGCCCAATCCTGTATAAACTTTTTATATGTTTCTTTTTGTTTCTTTCTTTTCCTTCTCTTTTTGGTCTGTTGGCCTGGTGGTATCGGTGACGGCCTGACAAATGTTCGTGTTTTGATGGAGGGGTGGGATTAACGATTGCAAGTGCCCAGGGCAGTGGGCCACTGGGGACCGGCGAAATGGTCGTTCCGGCTGCCACCTCAGAGGATTGGGGAATCGACGGCGGGGGTCTATATTTCGCACTTGCCCGCTCCGGCCGCATACGGGTGCCCCCGCGGATTGCGCAGTCTAAGAGGCCTACAGGTCCCACCCGCCCGCCTATCCCGTCTATGCAAATACGGATTAGACGCTTGGACTTAGCGGCCGACGAAATTGCGGGTTGAACAAATTTCGTGGTTTTAATTACCTTACCTTTTGCGTGGTGTTGTGCTGTACTCGTGTATATAGCTTGTCTCGAGACTTCTAAAATATATTAATTTTCTCACCCAATCCACACGTACAGCACCGCAAGCTATGGAAATGCTATTCGTGCTTGGGTCCCGCACTATGCTAGATACCACCTCTGTATTATAACAGCGAAAGTGTACCCGACAAACACTAGTATCAACCCCAAATACAACGACACGATTTACCACTGATATCCCAACGGTGTCGCACCACCACCCCAAGCATGATACCGTGGTGCTTGAACCCCAGTCTGTGCTGATCCCGGCGTGATATATTCATTCCAATCTCTATGACAGAGCGCTATAGCCCAAAATTCCCCAATTTAAATAAATAAATATGTAAAAAAAGACACTCCAGCTCTCCTGACCGAACCGAAATCAAATAAAAATAATAATAAGTGACCCCAGCACCCTCCTCTCCCCTCCCCCCCTTTTTTTGCAAAACACGAATGATATATCATGACCGCATTACCAACGACTGTCTACCAGCTATCATACCTACTGTATCACGCTAGTTCACATCGCAAACGACCCTAGCCCTAACCACACAATTCCTGATATGGCAGCACTCGCCCATCTCGTCACCCCATTTCTCAATTCCCGGCCACGCCACGACAAGTACCTTCGCGCCTTCCAATTCCGACTCATCCTCGCCACTGAGTTCCTCCATGTCCTCGTTGTTCCAGATCAACTCTCCATCTATGTCTACATCATCTCTATTATCCTGATCTTGTGCGGCAGCGGGGGGGGATGACGATAATAAGGAGGGGAAAATGCGGAGCTGCGCCCGCTGGGTCTGCATGTGTAGTGATAAGCGGATCGTTTGTTCTACTATCCCTGGAAGGGTCTTTGAGGTTTGTGGTGGGGGAGCGGGGAAGAAGGGCATTATGCCAGAGAATATGGTGGAGGTTATGGAAGTTATTTTACTAGTGAGGGTTGTGGGGGTCGTTAAGAGGGAGGTACGGAGGAGGATTGAAGTGCTGGAGCGCCAGGTATTTATTGCTGGTTGGAGGGCTGGCAATAGTTAGTAGTGGTGAAGGGGGGGGGATGGGGGGGGGGGGAGGAGCACAGCTTCTGGTGAATTCCTTTTCCAGTGCGCAAAGTATGGAGTTTTGTTCCTCAGTTATGCCAAAGCACCAATCCGAGAAGATCTCTCGGATCAGTAACCTGGCCAGAAGCGCCTGCACAACATGTACTCTATGTCCACCAAGTATTAACCTCTCGTACTCTGGAATGCCGGTTTGCAGTTCTTTTCTGACGTCGTCCCTCAAGCTCTCGACATCTGCCCTTGTTAACCCTCGCCCTCACTTTCACATTTACCCCAAACAGATATATTCAAAGGGACGACGAACTAATGACTCCCCCCTTAGCAGCCCCATTCGCCAAACACCAATTCATAACCTCCCATCCAATCCGACTCCACATTTCCCGGAACACCTCATCGCCGACGGCCTCCTCAATCCTCGTATTCGTAGAGATACTATGCTTCAGTCCCCCGACCACCTTCTCCAGCCTCTGTATCTCCTTATCCCTCTCGGCAACGATAACATTAGCCTCCGTCCTGCAACGGCTAATCTCAGCTAGCAGCCGCGAGTGCGAAGCCCGTAGTGCTTCAATCTCCTCCGGGTACGACTTTAGTGTGTGTGCTTGTTCCGCTAAAAGGGCATCTCGGCGGGCAATATCCTTCTTGAAACCGGCGACGTCGAGTTTGTACCTATAGTAGTGGGATTCATGGGTGCGGTTAGATAGGGGAACGAACGAAGAGGCAGTGGTGCAATGATTTTGAGAATGGCGAGGCAGGGGGAAAGGAGGGGGTAAAACGGGGGGAGGGGGAGGAAGGGGAAAGAGGGGGAGGAACAGTTCTATGTCTTCCATCATTTCTCGACGTTGCTCTCTCAGAGACGTGACGACGGATTCCAGGTCCTTTATGCGAGTCTTGCTACGGGAGGGGGGCTTTTTGTCCCGTGTCTTGTTGTTGATATATGCCATGGGCACTTTGTTAGCCAATCTGTCCCGTTGTATCGTTTCGTAAAACTCGATATGAACCGGGATGGAAGGGAGGATGGAAAATGTGGTGGTGGTGGGGAAATGGGGGCATCATACGAGCGCAACAGTGGTGGGAGTAGCGGGAGCAGCAGCAGGGGCAGCGGCAGGTACCGATTCCTCCTTTTCCCTATCCCTCTCCTTCTCCCTCTCCTTCTCTTTAGACTCCTTGCCCTCCCTCTTCTCATCCTCCCCTCCTCCCCCACCTCCACCACCCGTATCCTTCTCCTTCTCCCCATCACTACCTAGGCACCCCACCCCAAACCCATTCATTAGCCTCTCCCCTCCCCCACCGGACGGAACTAAACAAGAAAAGGAAAAAAAAGCCACTCACTATGCTCGCTCCCCCCCTCTACTACTTCCATCTCCTCTGCCCTGTCCCTCTCCCTCTCCTTCCTTTCACGCTTCTGTTTCCGTCCTTTCATCTTCCCCTCGTTCTCCATTGCGGTGCGGTGCTGGGGGGGGGTACAGTAAGAAATTTGTTTTAGTCCTTCGAGGGTTTAGGTCGGGCTAGTTGCTGAAGTGAGTGAAGGAAGGCAGGCAGGCAGGCAGGCAGGCAGGCGGACAGGGGTCAGCCGCATGTCCCCTAAACCCGCCTATGATATCGTTGGGCTTAAAAGCGGGAGATGCCGTGCGTTCGGGTTGCGATGGCTGGTTTTGGTGGGGAAGCACGATAACACAGCATGATACGGTGCTCCTGCACAACCGTGTGAGGCGCATACCTTGCTTTTGCTTCATATTATATTTATTCCTGCAATTAATAGTGCCGCTCGGTCTTTTGCAGCTTTCCTCCCTCCATACCCCAAATACCAATAGCTATAAAGAAAATATAAAAATATAAAAATATTATGAATATATAGAAATCCAGTATGGAATTGTAGTACCGGTATTGTAGCCCTGACGCGTAGTAGATCATTAGGCTAGCTATCGTGTGGCACCAACGCACGGAAGTCTCCACACCTTATCATAAAATCCCCTCCCCCACAAAGCACGCGCCACCATCCACCAGCCCATCACCGACCTCTCCGCGCCCCAAGCAACGGGTTTTCAGGAGGAGTTGCAGTCACCCGCATCTTGTTCCAATTCACCTACTATTTAACTCATAGTAAGCGCTAGCCTACTTTCAATCGTCTCTTCACTTTTTCCATATGATACTATACCCCCCCTTCGAAAGGAAATAAGGGAGAGTTCAATTCATAAACATACCGTGCCGCTACACAGCTATCAATGTCCCGGAGAGATGGAAATAGAAATAAAAAATTGACAAATAAGAACCCAAAAACAAAATAAACTCCCGCTACTTTACGAACATTTTTTGACCAAAGGTAGGTAGGTTGGTATAATAGGATAACGACGATGATATAAGTATAAGGATAAAGCGGAATCATTCAATTAGTGAAACTTAGCCGTTACACTCCCGTACGCCACGCCTTCTACCTTCAGCTCAAACACGAGACTTGCCGAGTCTACGATCAGGTCCAATGTGAAGTCCAGGTTGTCGAATTCGATGCCTTTGCTTGTTGTCAGGCGGGTGAATTTTGCTATTGTGCGGAGTAAGGATGTTAGTTATCTAGGTTAACCTGGCCGGGGAGATAGGATTTAAAGGACGAAGAAAGTGCAGTATGGGGATGAAGGGTGCGGGGTTTTTAAGAAGCTTACATTTAGGCACACTCGACAAGTCAGTCGTCAGCGTGCAAACTGTTTTCACAAGATGTTTGTTCGCATCGGCCATGCTTGCCGGCGCTGCCTCATGTTCGCAACTGATAAGGTCGTCTTCAATCTTGAGACTCTGCCCTGGTCGGAAATTCCGAGTGTAGTGGAAGGATATAGGGGTTTTATCGGACACAGGTTCTCCCCGAGCAATGTCTACAGGAATTGTTAGCCCTCTACAACAACAGAACCCAAGTAAGCTGAGCTGGAGGAAAAACATACGCCATTGCATACGATCCGACACCATCCACCGCTCCCACAATGGTGACCAGTAACGGTCCTGGAAAGGATGCTTCGATTCCTCCCAAACTGTGGCATACGAAGTCCCGTAGTGATAGCGGGCCTGCCGGGCGACAACCATCGACCCTTCTAATCCGCGGATGACCGCCCCACGGACCACTGCTGTCCAACTATTTGACCGTCAGCATGTATGATCAATAGGCAGGAATGGGTCTACCGACGCATATAACGGCTGCATAACCTCGATTCCACCATGGCCCGAAACAGGTATCTCGGAGTATGGCGGAGGATTCCGCATGGAGGGGTTGAACCGAGCTTTTAGGCGGCTGTAGAGGTAGTTGCTTTGCCCGAAACCTCCCACCAACACAATTCCCTAAAACTTGTTCAGTCTCACGCGCCCCGTCCTTTATAAGTTGATGGAGGGAGGGAACTTACCGCTACCTTCCCGCCGTTCCTCCGGATTCCTTCGACTTGCTCGTCTACAAGTTTTATCACCTGGCTTACCACAGGTTCGAATATCGTTTTGACTTCTTCCCTCCTCATCATAAAGAACCCACCCTCTATGCGCTTCTCTTCATCGTCCGCTACTCCGGGGAGTGGAACAGAAATATCTTCCTCCTCCTCCGGTTCCTCATCTTTGAAGTTCCGCTTGACGTACTCGTCCCAATATTTTAACGCCATATTTCGCGTCTTAGGCTTCAACCGGTCATAAATCTCAGCTCCCAACCTCCTCCTGCAATGATCTTCGAAAGCATAATTCAAAAACGCACTTCCGCACAACCCACCGGTCCCAATCGAGGATTCTGAAAGTAACAGTGACGGGGAAACCGAAGTTATCTCATACGATATCAAGTCCTGTCTGCTTTAGCAATGTTCAAGGTGAAGAGGAGGAAAGGAAGGGAAGCATACCACAGTCCCACCACCAGCATCACAAACAACAAAGTTATCCCCGACACTCAAGCTATTCGGCTGGATGGCTTTAAGCGTGTATACGGCCGCGGCCTCCGGCTCACTGATAAGCCGAATCCCCTTCCCATCCACCCCACCCATACCCGCACCCTCCGCAGCTTTTCGTGTAGCATTCTTCGCAGCATCACTCCAAACCCTACATCAAGAAGAAACAAACCCCGACATCAGAACCCGCCCTCGCCATTCCAAGTTCCAGAATCATGGGAAAAAGGACTCACGCAGGAACCGTCAACACCCATTCCAAGGGCGTGCTAGCCATGAAGCTCTCCCCATACCTACGCGTCAGCGTATCAATAGTGTGCAGGTATAGCGCACTGAGATAATCCGTCACAGCATCCATAATAGTCTTCCCTACACCCCTCAGCATCCCCGCCGTCTCCAGCGGCGAGATGTAGGGCGGGAGCGTCTGCGAGCGGTCAAGGAACAGCTTCAGACACCGTAGACGCGAGCTATTCGCCGAAGGTTGGAATCCCCATTTGTGCGTTACTGGGTCGCTGACCCCACCCGCGGGGGGTGAGGGGGGTTGTGGCAGGCCCGCCCCCGACAGGGTTCGTGAGGGGAGAGGTATGTAAGAGAGCTCGGTAGGGACTTTGTCGGAGGTTATTCCGTTGCCTCCGGGCCATGTTTTGATTCTGTATGTTTTCAGAATAGTTTAGCCTTGCGTATTTGTTTTTTTTGTTTTTTTTGGTTGGTGGAGGAGATGCTAAAGTAGGGGGTGGGGTAGGAACATACACTTCTATATCATCTGGCGTCCCACTGTAGACTGCCGCAACACTGTTGTAAATGTGTGTTAGCTGATGAGTCCCCCATCTGCCCTGCATGCACTCCTTAGCCATTTTGCACATACCCACTATAAGTTGTGCCAAAGTCAACCCCGATAACCAACCTGTCCTTGCCAGTGCTCGCAGTGCTAGAAGAGCTAGAAGTGGGTGTGCGAATGCTATTCAAAGAATTGGACCGTAAGGTCAAATTCGCTATCGCTTCGGTCGCCATGGTGGAATGTTGAAAAGATGAGAAGTAGGGAGTAAGGAATCAGAGGTACCAGTAGCAACAAGGGGAGAAAGGGAGGCGGGAACAGAAGATGGGGAGAATGAAGTAAATGAATGGTCGGGAGAAGAAGGCTGATGTTCTGGAGGATGAATGAAATACGAGTGCAGTACCGTACAATTTCACTTCAATTCATGCATGCGGCTGAACGCAAGGAGCGGGAACCATGAAAGCTTTTCTCCCCCTCTTCCTCTCCACTGGTATTTTCTCCTCCTCCTGTAAGCCACCAGCACGTACAGTTCGCGCCTCTGGCAATCCCCGGTAAGCGCTATCGCATCATCAGTTAATAAGATAATCAAATCGTTTCCTGCCCTCCATTCGGTCAATCTACCGAACCAAAGATACTCAACGGCACGGTATCATAAACCAAAAAACCTTCCCTCCCTCCCTCCATCCAGCAGCTCTCCATGGGCCACCATCTACGACCCTCGCCACGAATACTCTTGGGCAGAAGGTCCAGACCTTCCCTGTTAGCCCACTCACCGCAACAAAACACCATGAAGAGAGGTTGCTCCAACCGAACCAATCCCGCCCTATCCTACAGACCTGTGGCGCAAACCCAAACACGAACTTTCAATTCCACACCAACCAGCGACAGCCAACACTTCCCCAAGCCCGTCTACTCGAGTACTCGAGTACAGTACGGTATTTCCCTTTCCGCCCACTCCCTTCTTTTTTAGCAGCCCGTCTGCGGTGTCATACCATATCATACCTCTCCATCTGCAACCTGCAAGGCATTGCGGAGCCTCGCGAAAAACAGATAAGGTTGACCCGACCACAACGACCACAATGATGACCACAGCCGCCAAGGGGAAGCCAAGATGAAGCCAAAAGAAAAAACTATCCGCCAGACCTTGCTCGCTAATTCTATTACTGTAGTCCATGTTTTTAAGCTTCTCACGTAATCCACGTTGATAACGGAACAGTCAGCCCTGCTAGTCAAGCATATATATATCAGGTTAACCGCAGGGCCTATTATTATATGAAAGGAGGGAATAGTGATTCCGCAAATACCTGGACGGATGCCATTCTTTCTTCAAAGGGCACTTGAGAGCACTGAGCGTCGCGGAATACCGTATACAATGAATTACCCCCCAAAAAGACTGGGCGCTTCTTGGTTGATCAACGGGCGGCAGGTCAAATCCAATAGTGTGAAATTGACCAGTATCGCCACGATGTTTGTTTATAGCAACCATGCTGCACCGGTATTGTACCACACTCCTCCTTCCCGCAGTTCAGCTGAGCACAGCACAGCACAGCCACCTCCACCTCCACCTCCACCACACCCGAATCACGTGGGATCACGCCAATCCCAACCCATCCCGCCATACCAACAGCGCAGTATTTTATTTCATGCGGCCATACTACCCTACAGTACAAGCTCCTGAACTTGCACTCAAAAGTCACACTTTGGAATTCGCCCAACCCAGCATAGGCCACGGGTTACGAGTGTGTACTTGCGCTCAAACCAAGTTATAGTGCGACTTTGTAAAGTTGCATGTACCACGACTTAATACCAATGGCCAATGTCCTACGGCGCAGCACCACGCAAAAGAGTTTATTCATTATGCCACCCACAGGGAAGGGTCGGGAGGAGTAGCTGCTCTTGGGGGGTTTGTACTGGTACAGTACAGCACTGTGCTGGTTGTGCTGCAGGGTGCGGTGCGTCTGACAGACAGAAGTCAGTGCTCGGACTGCGATATCATACTTGTACGGCACCGACATCTGAGCTGATTGGCTAGTTAGTTAGTTACCGGTACGGTAGTTAGCTACCAAGGAGGAACGATGCGGTGCCTGGGTAGCTGAAGAGTGAGCTGTTGAGTAAGCTAGGTGTTAGGTTAAGCTTCGTGTATTGTATAGTACCGCGCCCTATTCGGGGCTCCAAGGCTGCGCTGCTAGACGCGTGTGTATTACTCAGATACCGCCAATGGTTACTTGGGCTATGCGCTGTCAGGAAGACTTGCCGTGAGCCCTAGGCACAAGTGTGGTGCCCCAGAGATCCCATACCACCGGGGGCACTTGAATTGCGATTTACCGCTTATATTACGTCGCCCGGGTATCAGCACAATACCAAACCTCAGCTCCAGCATGTATTCTCGGGTTCATGGAGAAAATAAAAGGAATAGTCTTGTCACACCAGATTATATCCACTTGCATCGCAAGCATACCTCAGCCCCCAGGCGATGCTTTGAAATCGCCATCCTTCATTCTTATCACCGAGAATTGGGGCTCAGCAACCGTTGGGTTACCAATTGCGATTGACCTTTATCACGGAATTTGCTTAGGGTGCCTAGATTTTGATTTTCTTTCTCTTCCCTTCTTTCAGCACGAGTATCAGGGGGCGGGGCCAATATCCCCTTCAGTGCTTGACTTATTCCATGCCAGCCTGCTCCACTGGTATCATACCGCAATAATACTCAACCACCATTATGTACTATTTAAAAAAAGTCACCACTTCTGCCCAGTCCCAATACCTTACCCCCTCTATGGCAGCAGCGCCCTTCCTAGAGTCTAGACTATCATCTCAAAAATATCACAAATAACCCTTCACCACAATTCCAAATTCTGAAGCATTACAAGATAAAGACTGCACTTAAATTGCCACCCTGTGGCCTACACCGGGCCATTTACTACCGCTACCCTAGGCTTTTGGAAAATCCCATATCTAGAGATTTACAAATATTTCGCAAGCGCAGCGTATGATATGATGCGCATCATCAACTCTCCAACCAACTCTACTACAACTTACACGCCAACCCAAGACAAACAACAACAATACCATACATCGAAATGCAAATCTCAACCCCTCCTTGCCGGCCGGGGGCGCCGGGCCCCGGCCCGCCGCCCGCGGGGGGGGGGGCGGGGGGGGGGGCAGGGGGGGGGGGCGACCAC